>Ga0116229_10011701_pt1 | contig 12862 bp, 6 predicted proteins | sample S1TSphgellanicum_3_FD_87313 | JGI IMG/M metagenome (GOLD analysis project Ga0116229, IMG submission 87313) | Host-associated microbial communities from peat moss isolated from Minnesota, USA - S1T2_Fc - Sphagnum magellanicum MG | ecosystem: Host-associated > Plants > Peat moss > Unclassified...
AAAAAAAAGTTAACTCACCTAACACCACTTAGTAACTACACCCAAACCCAAGTTATTTTTGGTATAGCACTATCATCAAAGCCCTTGTTGGCAATGAATGTTTTTTTTTGGGGGGGGTGGGGCTAATTACATCCACACATGATTGCTTCAAGTAAATGCCAAACATGAAGCAGATTGGACCAATGGAAGTGGATGATGTCTTCTGTCAGGACTGGGATGAGGGTAACCCTAGTTAATTGTGCCAATAGTAGCTCCCTTTAGGCTAGGCTAGGCTAGCTACCTTCCCTAACCCTAAACCCTAAACCCTAAACCCTGCCTTCTTCATGTAGGTGAAATTTTTGAAGAAGACAATCCCTTCTTTGCCCCCCTAGGTGTATGGATGTAGAGGGATGAAATTTTGATATGGCATGCCTCAAACATCCATGTGGGACTTAGTGCCAGGGCGCGATATCGCACCCGCTTTCACCTTCTTGAGTGAAGCCTTTTTATTGGTTATATTTAATTGGGGAAAATCGTAAATTTGGACTTGTACATTTTTGATTTAGTGTAAGGCAAGGCCTAAGGAGTGGGAGTTTTTTTTTAAAATTAAGCACCCTAATAAGAGGGCATTACATTACATAAAACATTGCCATTAATTTTTTTTAAATCCAATTTTTTTAATTAAAAATAATACAAGTGCATTGGAGCAAATATTTAATTTTTGAAATATTGCACTATTTGTGGAGGACGGAGTGAATGTTTTTGCTCGGGAAAAGGGGGGCGGGCATGCCCTCCAAATACACTAGAAATTTTCTACCATTGCTTTACTACATGATAGGTAAGGCCCACAAAGAAAGGCATTATTACCACAATAAGGCACCTTCCTAAAAGCAGCTGCCAAGGGCAATGTCGAATTCTAGTAACATGTTTGTTCGTCGGAGGCCGTTATGACGTAAAATAATGACGTAAAATCATGTTTCGTTCAGTTTTTCATTACATTATTTGTATAGTGGACAATTTCGTTATCAACTGGCAAATGAACAACCATGCAAATAATGTATTTGAGCATATAAAAAGGTCACCATACTTTAGTAAAAGGTTTTGTATGGCAATGCATGGCCCCCTCAACACACAAAAAAAAGATGAGTGCACCGGCACCGCCCTAAATTATGACAAATAATTTATCTTTTTGCCGTAGCGTGGTAGGTGGGAGCAAATAAAAAAATATTTTAAAAAAAATTTCTCCTCAATATTTAAAATTGCGCCCTCCTATAGCCTATGGCCTTGAGGCCAAGCAACTTGGCCCCCAATTTTATTGGTCATTTTCTTTTGGTGCTGCCTTTAGTAAGTGCCCTCCCCAAGCAAAGCCAATGGGGCACATATTTTAGGGATGCCCTTCTTCAAAGGCATTACCCAACATCAAAATGTACAAGAGTCTTTTTTTTTTCTTTTTCTTTTTCTTTTTATTTAATTTAAATTTTTAATTAATAATTTTTAATTTCCCTTCTTTTTTTTTGCATGATACACACTGGGAATCAAACACGGGAAATGATAAAAAAAGGGTGAGTGTTTTGAAACATGAAACACTAGCTATTGAAAACTGAAAGCAAACTCAAAAATACATTTAAAAATGTATCCTTGAAATACACTATGAAAATTTTTATAGGCCTTTAATCTTTGCACTTTGAATTATGAGCTTGTTCTTCACATTGAATTGAGGTTTGGTCTTTTAGATTGTTGTAAACTCCATGACAATTTGATATTGGTCTCTTACAAAATTATTATAAGATTACTCTTTTTGAAACAAGTAAGTGGCATTCCCATGAAAGGTTCTATCCTAAAATAATGTTTGATATGAAATCTTACAAAAGCATGCAATGTTAAATGCTTTCATTATTATGTTAAATGGGTTTAAAGTTTGTTAGTTTTATGAAGAAGGGTCAAATTTTCTTTGAAAAATAAATAAAGGGAACAAAAATTAGGTCATAAGGTGTTTTTTGCATCTAACCACCAATAGGTGGTTTGTGCAACAAATGGTGAAACATTTTGTGGCAATAGATGATGAAAACATTTGGGGGCCAACAAATGGAAAATGCAACGTGTGTGCAAACATGTAATCACATTTAGAGAAATGAAAATGTTAATGGTTTTTTTTTTGTTATATTTTGGAAGTGTGTTTGACAATTTAAAATTAGTTTATGAAAACTTAACAAATATGTTTTTGTTATTCCAAATTTGCATTAATTTTTAAGGGAATTTGTCCATATATGGTCTAGTTAAGGTTTGTCTCTTGTGATGTTTTCACTAAATTGTGATTTTAATTTTAATTTTTCAATAAAATCTAATAATTTTTTTGCATGATTTTTTTCTTTTAGGATGTCAACATTAAAACCTCACAAAATGATGATTGGACAACTTTTTGGCAAATGTTGAATTATGTTCTGAAAATTGATAAAAATTTGAAACAATGAACATGAATGAACTCCATAAACACATACAATATGTTTTTTTTTTTTGTATATAAATATCAAAAATTGTACTTTGAATTTTGAACCATAGTTAGTTTTTGTGTTGAAATAATCCAAATGTATTTGTATGTAATATATCATCATTAATTCATGATCATCATGGGTAGAAACATATGAATGTTTTGATGAATTTATAGAATTGTGCACATCAATTGATGGATTGTGTATTTATGTTTTTATAAGACATAAAACAAGTGAAACGTTTGAAGGTTATGATAATGGTTGATGTTTTCGTAATGTTAGTGTAAAAAAATTCTATTCAAGGCTTGTATAATTGATTACATGGGAATGATGTAAATTTTTAATTAAGGAATGAATGGTATCCAAGTTGTTATCAATTTTAATCTTTTCATTTCTATATGTATGTTTGAATCCACATAGAAGTTTTGATGTTCAAAAGGGGCTTATAAAAATATTTTTTCTTTTGTTTGAATGTAAGATAAATTTTATATGTTAGGTTATGTTTTTTAACACCGGTAGGATGAAAAACCAATTCTAGTGATGATCCTTGGCGACAATGGATAGTTCTTATGATTATAAGTTGAATTTGATGTTAGTACATCAATATTATCCTTTTATATTTTGAAAGATCAAACTATCTTTCATAATGGGTGTTTGATAAAAATCACATGTAATGATGATATCAAGACCACTAAAAAATTTGTGTTGAATATGTTTTATGAACCTTGGCCTATTGTTTGTAACATTAAACATTCTAACATTAATAAACACCACAACAAATTGCCCCTCTTTGCAATTGTATATTTTACAATTAGTTATCACATGTCATTAAATTCCAATGAAGTTTTTTTTATTTTTTAAGGAACTCCATGTGGGCAATAAGGCCCAACTAAAATAGTTATGATTACATTTATGTCAGAATCAACTTAACTTTGAACGCATGTTTGAATGAAATATTCAAAATATTTTTTCATCAATTAATCTATACTTTCATTACAATTAACATTTGTGCAATTCTAGGATTATGCATCATTGTTTAAGTTGGGATTTTAACTATATTGGTAAGTTCCATCATAAGAAAAATGATTCCATCCCCATTTCAATGAATGAAAAAGATCATTTAAAAATATAGTTGATTTGTTCATCCTAATTGCATGTTTTAAAAAATGAATGGTTGTGATCAAATTCATTTGGAATTGGATGGTTTGGATCAATTCTAGTTGCCTCAACTTGTTTAACCTAATCATTATTGGCCAATTGTAAGAATTTTCAGAAAATAATAAATTGAACAACCACAATCAATTAGAGTTGACCTTGGAAAATAATCTAATTGCCTGGACTATTTGCCCTTGTCATTTTTAGTTAATCACCCAAAAAAACAATCATGATCAATTCCAATTAACCTTGCACAACTTGGATCAAATCTAGTCAATTCAACCTATCCACCCCAATTGCTTTCGATTGGTTACTTAAAAAAATTTGACCATGATCAATTCCATTTGGCCTTGGATGGCCCATATCAAATAGAATCAATTTGACATATTTAATTCAATCGTTTTTAACTAATCATATTTGACAAAAGAAAACCTTGAACGGTCACAATTAATTATAGTGGCCTTGGGTTTGATCCAATTGGTTTGGCTTGTCCACACTAGTCATTCTAAAAAAAACTCAAATGGCCACAATCAATTGCAATTGGCCTTAGACTACTCAAATAAAATCTAGTTAGTCTACCTTGTCCACCCTAATTGATTCTTGTTAGTTTGCCTAAAAAAACCAAAAAAAATTGAATGGTCACAATCAATTTTAGTTGGCCTTGAATGACCCATATCAAATCCAATCTTAGTTATCCACCTTAGTCATTTATAGTTTATTTATTTTTAAAAAAACCCAAAAAATGGCCACAATTAATTCCAATTAGCCTTGGATGACACAAATAAAATCCAATTATCTTGGCTTGTCCAACCTCATTGCTTCTAATCGATTGCTTGAACAAAAAATATTTAAAAAATTAAAATGGTTGCGATCAATTCTAATTAGCCTTGGATAGATTGGATCAAATCCAAACTTAATTTATTCACCTTAGTCACTTCTAGCTAATCACCTAAGAAAAATCAAATGGCCATGATCAATTTGAATCAACCTTGAACAACATTAAAGAAATATATTTAATTTGAGTTATCCATTTCAATTATTTCAAATCGATCACATGAACATTGTCTTGTGTTTTGTGTTGTTCAAGGATGTTATTTGTTGGTGAACATTGGTGGCATTAAAGTAAAAAAATTGAAAGAGGGAAAATACACCATTAATTTTTTTAAAACAATAAAAAAATTATTTATATTTATTTGTTTACTTGAAAAAATCAATAAATGATTGAAGGATTGAATTTATTTTTTTGTGAATAATTAATCACATTTAAATTCAATTTGTAAGTTGTTTTGAAGGAGGGTATCTATCAAGCTTTATGTTTTGCAAAGTTTAGCAATGTTGTTTACTAATGTTCGTGGCAGGGGTGAATTTTATTAGTGATGTTGCCATGATTTTAGATCTTTTCAAGGAATTATAGTTGAAACAAAGCAAAGTTATGGTAAAAATGATTTTAGATAAAAGCAAACACTTGAATTTTTTTTATAACAAAAGTGATGAATTTTGATACATGAATGTTGTGATATGAATAATCCATCACATTTTACCTATCAATGCCATGAGTAGATCCTTGGTTTTTTAAAAGTTTGAAAACATGTATTTATTGTAAAATTATAATAGCCATTGAATTATGAATTTCAATTTGTAAAAGTATTACCAATTGTAACATCCCTTATAAAAAAAAAAGCAACTTGAATCATGGTACATTTGTTTTCTATGCATAATGTCATCAAAATTTTATTTTCATTCTTCATTTAATTTTTAATTAAATTATAATATTCAGCTTTTTCCATTATCATTTTCTAATGTTTGTGAGTTTTCATTTATCTCATTATGCAATTGAATCAATCACAAAGTCAAATTGTAAAACATATTGTTCAATATTGATTGTGTTTATTATGGGAATCATAGACATGAGTCATTTGTTTCATAATGTATGTTGTCATTCTAAGTATTAGTTAGATGTGATGCTTTTGATTTTGAATCAATGGAGCCATCTATTTATTTTTATTTAAATATGAATTTTTTGTAGTTAAAAATAAGTTTAATCTTATAACTTCCACCATGCAATTGACAACTTTATGCATCATGCCATGTGACATCATTTGCAAGTTATGAATTTTCTTAAGTCTTTAAATGGTGAATATAATAGGAGTTGTTATTTAAACCAATTTTGAATGTCTTTATATTTATTATAATTTACAAACCTAATAATTTGAGGTTTGCAACATTTTGAATTTTTTTTAATGTTATAAAAAGAAATAAGCTTTGATAATGATTATGATTCAAAATGACTACAATGATTAGTATTTGTCTATGATTGATAAACACATTATATTAATTGAAATTGATTTAATGTAACTTGTGGTTTTAACACAAACACACATTCCTCCAAATGAAAATAATTGATGAATTTAAATGTTTAAGATGAATGATATAATGGCAAAGAAAACCCAACCATTTGTTGAGCATTAAAAAAAACATTATCCAATTTTGAATTTTTATATTTACATTTGTTTTATTTGTAAGGTGTTTTTATATGATAGAATGTGATTATAACGTTATCAATTTATATATTTTTGTCATATATGAAATATTATATGTTTTAGCCGCATATGGGTTTTAAATAAATTGAATATTTATATTTGTAAATCATAAATGAATAGCACATATATAAAATGCATTATTTTTTATGTTTATAAGATTTTTTTAAAAATGTTTTGTTTTGTTAATTTGTTCCTCAAACTTGATATTTGTGTATTTTCATCCATGTTTAGATTATATATATATTCCTTGTGCATGCAAACATTATTTTCAAAATGAATAATTCCAATTCATTTATAAAGGTTTTAAGATTTTTGTTCCATGCATGGCCGGAAGCAATAGGTAATGAAATCCACATTCCAATTTAAAAGAAGCAAATGAATTGTGTAAGCTTTCAAAATCACAATAACCTAAATATGATTTGAAAATATTATCCAAATTTGGTTTATCTCGTACTTGAGAATCTTTTAAAGTTATACCACATTATTTTCCTTTCCATATTTGCACCCAAACCATACTTATGGTCTTTTTGGAAATAAACTTTAGCATCCTTTAAAAAAAGTTTGAAAATCCTCATATTTATGAAGTTATTCCCATTGAGCTATTTTCTATATGAAAAATGTTCAAAAGATTATTGAGGTTGGCCATAAAATTGGGTTGGAATTCCTTTGAATGTTTGTTTTGAAATAAACCTAAAAAATGAAAGTTTTGACATAGGGCAATAAAATATATAGTGTTTTTATAATCCATTATTTTTGGAATGCCCAAAAATTACGTGTTGATGTATGATGTTTTTTTTCACCTTCAAAATTAGAATTGTTGGATGATGAATTATCATAATGATGATTTTGAAATTTTTAATTTATATGCAAAGTAAACAAAGTTGTGGACATTGATGGTGAATGGTAACATTCAAATTTTTGTATATTGAAATTTCAATTAAATTTCATAAAATAAATATCACCGTATTTAGATGAACATTTTTTTACATATAAGGTGATTTGTATTAAAAATGTCATTTAAAGAACACACATATTGTTGCTTCATCACGTGATAAATGTGATAATATTAATTGAGTTTGATCCACATTTGCAAGAACATTAATAACACTACCATGCATTTTATATTGTCCATAGCCATAAAATTTATCAGCATATTGAATCAATTCAAAATGTTGAAAGTTGTAACCCATATGTAAAAGGACAAATTAAAATTTTATTTTGCATTGAAACATTATGTATTTTGATATTTTATTCCAAATGTAAATTGACCTTTGTAAATATTATGTTATGCAAAATTTATAGTGAAATCTCTTCACAAATTGCCCCCCTATCCCCACACACACATACACAAAGTGAATGTTTCTCCACCAAGTGGTCACTTAGTTATCCACTAGGTGCCCCCCTATCCCCACACACACACACATACATCCCACACATTCACACATACACAAAGTGATTGTTTCTCCACTAAGTGGTCACTTAGTTATCCACTAGGTCATCATTTTGTTCTCTCCTCCCCCAAGGAAAAGGGGAATAAGGTATTTCAATTCTATTTTGTGCAAGGTTTTGCAATAGGATTGGGCGGTTATCCAATCATCCACCCACAAGGAAAAAATGAACCATTTGATTCTATTATTGTTGTGTAATTAAAGAAGATGGTTTCAAATGTTTTTCATCCATAAACTTGCTAAAAATTATGTAGTGTTGTGCTATCAAAAAATAGTTGACTTTGGAGGTTTTTGCAACACTATTGATTTTTAAACCTTTGCACATTGGCCTCCATTCTAAAGCTTCAAAGTTGTTCATACCGTAGTACACAAATGATTTTGGCATAAATTAAATTATTTTTTATTTGTGTCAAAATTTTAATAATTATTATAAATTTTAATTCCATTGTATTTGATTGTCAGGTTTGAATTTCAAGCCTACCAATCCTTGTAGTTGAGAATGTGTTAGTTTGGACACACTTAGATTGTCCCACAAAGGCATGTTTATTAATTTTTATAAACATCACCTACCAAAAATTTCAGAATTAAAAAGTTAATTGTCAAATTTAAGTTTTGAGATTTAATTAATTATTCAGCAATTTGTTGCCAAATCTGTTTGGGTATTACAATACTATGTTTTGAAATCGCTACTTATGGCAAGGATATTTTCGTCAAATTCCCCTTTTCAATCTACAACCTACAATTGTTTTTCACCCTTGTTATCCCTTTCTCCTCTCACATCAATAACAATGACTGCAATGTTAATTGAGGTTTAACTTTAAAGATAATTTATGAATTCCCTCATGAAATCTATGTGGAAAACATGGGAACCCATTTAGGTTAGGAGCTTGGAATTGGTGAAACAACAATCCTTGACTCAATTGTGATGATAATATGCTTATCACCTTTCTCACAACCCCTCTTGGATTTTGATTTAATGTCAAATTTTCCACCTTCACTTACATGTCATTGTGCAAAAAACTACTCATGCATTTCTATGTGAAATGATTTCAGCTTTAAGGATTATGGTCAAAGTTACCTTATTCTACAAATCACAATGCATGTGTAACCTAAATCTTATATAATCATATTCAAATTTTGATCAAAGGTGTCATACTTGTTGAAGATTTTTACTTCAAATGCAACATCTTTAATCCCAAACTCCAAATCATTTGCAAAAACAAGTATTTTACTCTCTTTCATTATAATAGTTGACATTGTCCAAAAAAAAAAAAAAAAACTTATCATGATGAATTTGGCAATAAATAAATACAATGTAATAAAACAAATGCATTTGAAAACACACACATTTACAAAGGCACACATTCACAAAAACAACCCCAAAAAAATCCAAAATAAGATATTAAAGCAACCATTGTTTGCATTATATTGAAAAGGAAAAAACAACAAACTTTCAATGTTTTATACCAAAGTTTGGGACAAAACATGTAAACCATAAATACTTAACCATTGTTTAATTTTTTTTGCCTAGCTTTGATTATCTTTTTAACTTAAGTGCAAAGAACCTTATTCATAACCCAATGGTTGAACAATGATTCATCAAAATAATATTAACCATGTTGTCCCATGGTGGGTTTTGGAGATTCACCTTTTTTCACACCCAAACCTTAAACCGATATAGTTTTTAATAGAAATAGAAGTAGTTCCAAAATGCCTTGATTTCAAGTTTGGGATGAAACACCTAAACCTTAAACATTTGATTAATAATTCTAATTTTTAAAAACATTCATTTCATTTTTCTTTTCACATAAATATATTATACACCAATTTTTTTGCTATTTGAACAATTTTTTGGGTTAACTTAAAACTTGAAATTTCATTAGATTTTAATTACTTTTGGTTTCATGTGTTTAGTTGAAAATTATATTGAAATGAATGGTACCCAAATTTTCCTTCTCAAGGATTTATTTATTTATTTATTTATTTGGGTCATGGAAAAAAATGTTTCCATTTTCTCCCATTTGATCAATTATTTGTTCCCCATGGATATGATAATAAGGTAGTCGCTTGATTTCTTTTTACTACCAATGTTGAAAAAATAATAATTTCAATTTCTTTTCATAAAATTAGGTAGTCACTTGGTTCTCCCCTCTTAAGGAAAAGAGAATGGCGTGTTTGCTAGATTCTCTTTATTACTAATGTTCAGAAACAAATAAAATTGATTTTTTCCCATAGAATTGAATGGCCGTCGAGTTTTCCTTTTTTCGCAAACAAGATAATTGGGTGGTTGCTTGATTTTCATTACTATTAATGTTTGAAAAAAAAATTGTTTCATTTTCTTTTCATAGAATCAAGCAACCACCTAATTTTTCTCTTAAGGAGAACAAAATCAAATGGCCATTCGATTATATTTATCATGAATGCCCCCCAAAAAAACAACCTTGTTTAATTTTCTTTTCATAGAATCAGGTGGCTACTTGCTTTTAAACTCTCAAGGAGGGGAGAATTGCATGGTCAATAAAAAAACAAAAATGTTTCATTTTTTTTCATAGAATTGGGTGGTTGCCCAATTTCTCCCTTTTTCAAGGAGAAGAGAATCAAGTGGTCACCTAGTTTTCTTTATTATCAATGCCAATAAAATAAAATGGAAATGTTTCATTTTTTCTGCATAAATTTAGGTGGTTATTTAGTTGTCTTTTCAGCAAAAGACAATTGGGTGGTTGTCTAGTATTGTACAATGCCAATGCTCAAAAAAGAAAAAGAGAGAAATGAAAATATGCTTGTTTTCTTCCCAATAGAATTGAGTAGTTGTTCAATGTTATTTTCCCAAATAAAATTTTAATAAACACTCTTAACAACAATCAAAGTATGTGAATTACATATGAAAAAAAAATTAACATGTGTAAAAGACATGTGTAAAATATACTAAAAAGTAACAAAATCTATTTTAGAGTTGAAATATTGTTTGAAATGAAGTTTATTTGAAACAACAAATGGGCAGGGGAAAAGAAAAGAAAATTTGTGAAAACAATTATGTAGAAAAATGAACAAGTTTTATGTTTATAATTTTTGAAAATTCAACTTTAGATATGTGATAAAAACATTGTTGCTTTTGAGAACAACTTGAAAAAGTTGAAAGGTGGATGTTTAAGGGAGAATAATGAATGCATTTTTTGTTTCACTTCTTTTCTAAAGGGATAATTTCTTATTTCTTGCATTGAATAACAAGGGGAAAAAAGGGTGTTGAAATTATTTAATTTTTTCTCCTTACTAGAAGAGTTATTTCTTTTAAGGGATGAGGGTTTGTTTGAAAAGATGGAGTTTGTGAAGGAATATTTTGTAAGGAGGCATATTGTAGTTAAAATATAATATGTTAACATGAGATGCCTAAGAAAAGATATTGTTTTTTTTTTCCCTTTTCTTCCAAAGTTTTTAAGGGGATACTTCTTGAAGAGGCATGCAATCATTAAAAAGATTTTAAATATTTTGATATGATTTACTTTTATCATTTGGAAATTTTGATTGATATTGAAAGATGAAAATGGAGCAAGAAACAAAGAAGTTTTAACTATTTGAAACTCATTTATAAATAAAAGAAATGAATAAGTTGTCATTAGATATACCAATTTTTTTTAATTACTATTTTTGAAAATAACCTCAAGTTTGTTATTAGGTATATTAGTTTTTCATAGAAATGCAAATGATCATATCTAAGTTTGTTATTAAATATATTGAATTTATATAAAAACTATCAAATTTGGTCTCACACCCCTTAAAAATAGCCAAACCCTCACCACCCCGCCCCCCAAGAAACCCTTTTGGAATGAAAAAAAACACACATTCCTAACCCATCCCATCCCAAAAAAACCCACCTTTGGAATGATTATTAAAGAGTTATTAGGGAGTTTTCAATTTCACCATGGAACCCAATTTGTAAGAAACAAGTCCTATATCTAGGAAAATAGGTTTTAAAAAAAGGTGAATATTTATTAAGTATTAAGTTAATGGTTTATACTTCATACATAGGAAGGGGTTGTTTCTACTACCTACTAAAATGTTAAGTTGCCCTAGGTGTAAAAAAGAGTTCCAATATTTGTGCCTCCTAGCTCAAATTATTTTTCACAAAGAAGTGTGTTGTCAAAGCACACTTTCAACAAATAGAAGTAATAAGAGTTATTTAACAACTTAAGCTTAAGAAATTAACTTTTACCTCTATTTTGTTGAAAGGTCCTCAATCCTCTTCCCTCCTCACCTTCAAGCCTCACCTTCAAGGCTTGGTTGTATCAAGGACTTAGTTGATAAATGGATTGCATTTAGATTATTAATATTAACCCAAGGAGTTCATTGATAAATGGATTGCACTTAGGTTATTGATGTTAACTCGAGGATTTAGTTGATAAATGGATTGCATTTAGGGTATTAATATTAGCCCAAGGAGTTCATTGATAAACGGATTGCACTTAGATTATTAATATTAACCCAAGGAGTTCATTGATAAATGGATTTGCACTTAGGTTATTAGTATTAACCTAAGGAGTTACTTGATAAATGGATTGCACTTAGGTTATTAATATAAACCCAAGGAGTTACTTGATAAGTGGATTGCACTTAGGTTATTACTATTAACCCAAGGAGTTACTTGATAAATGGATTGCACTTAGGTTATTGATATTAACCCAAGGAGTTCATTGATAAATGGATTGCACTTAGGTTATTGATATTAACCCAAGGAGTTCATTGATAAATGGATTGCACTTAGGTTATTGATATTAACCCAAGGACTTAGTTGATAAATGGATTGCACTTAGGTTCTTAATATTAGGGTTTGGTAGACTTCCTCCTGCTATTTTGACTGAGGGACAATTAGATTTTCTAGGTTTTCACCCAGAGGGACATATTAATGCAAACTACTCATTACTTTACACAACAATGGCATCATATTATCACCAGGGACTGATGATGCAAAGAGGTAGTAGTAGTAGCAATGAAGGTTGTATGCTTTTATATATGTAAGGTAGTTAAAGAATAGCTGACCTTATTATTTATTGCACATTTAAGAACACATTTATATAAAAAATAATAATCTCCTGATATTAGATCTCTTTATTGCTACATAAGAGATTTGGTATGTAGTAATAAGTAGTAGCACTTATCCTATGTAAAAAGGCCACATAACCCAATTTTCAGAATTTGCCCACTCCAAAAAAAAAAAAAAAAAAAAAAAAAAAAAAAAATAATTTTTTTTTAAAAA
>Ga0116229_10011702_pt1 | contig 12859 bp, 7 predicted proteins | sample S1TSphgellanicum_3_FD_87313 | JGI IMG/M metagenome (GOLD analysis project Ga0116229, IMG submission 87313) | Host-associated microbial communities from peat moss isolated from Minnesota, USA - S1T2_Fc - Sphagnum magellanicum MG | ecosystem: Host-associated > Plants > Peat moss > Unclassified...
CTCCAATAGAACATAGCTATAATCAATTACCAATTCTAAATTCATAAAATTATATTAAATAACAATGAAATATTCATAATAATAATAATAATAATAATATTAAAAATTAATAATAAAAATTAATAATAAAAATTAATAATAAAAATTAATAATAAAAATTAATAATAAAAATTAATAAAAATTAATAAAAATTAATAAAAATTAATAAAAATTAATAAAAATTAATAAAAATTAATAATAATAATAATAATAAAATTTAAATAAAATTGCTACCTGATCAAATTTAAATTTTCAAGATAGTTCATCTCCTTTAATAGAACAATTAATTTTTTTTCATGATCATTCATTATTAATTTTAATTTTAATTACTATCGTTATTTCTTATGTAATAATTACAATATTTTTTAATTTATTTATTAACCGATTTTTATTAAATGGGCAAACTATTGAAATTATCTGAACAGTTATCCCAACAATCATTTTAATATTTATTGCTTTACCTTCTTTACGGCTATTATACCTATTAGATGAAATTAGTTCCCCCTGTTTAACTTTAAAAACTATTGGTCATCAATGATATTGAAAATATGAATATTCAGATTTTAATTTAATTGAATTTGATTCTTACATAATTTATGAGAATGATAATAATAATAATAATAAAATATTAGAAAAATTTCGATTATTAGATGTTGATAATCACGTTATTTTACCAATAAATATAAAAATTCGAATTTTAGTATCAGCAGCCGATGTAATCCACTCCTGAACTATCCCTTCACTAGGGATTAAAGTAGATGGGACGCCAGGACGATTAAATCAAACTAATTTTCTAATTAATCGTCCAGGCTTATATTTTGGGCAATGTTCAGAAATCTGTGGAATAAATCATAGTTTTATACCCATTGTAATTGAAAGCATCAATTTAAATTATTTTATTAATTGAATTAAAAATTTTTAAAATTTAATTAATTAATTTAATTTTAAATAAAAATACAGTATAATAATAATATAATAATATAATAACAATATTAAATGACTGAAAAGTAAGTAATGGTCTCTTAAATCATTTTATAGTAACTTAACACCTACTTTTAATAAAAAATTAGTTAAATATTTATAACATTAGAATGTCAAACTAAAATTATTAAATAATTAATATTTTTTAATTCCTCAAATAGCTCCAATTAATTGATTAATTTTATTTTTAATTTTTAGAATTACATTTATCATATTTAATTTATTAAATTATTTTTCATACATAATAAAAAATAAAATTAATAATAATAATAATAATAATTATAATTTTAAATCTAACTCATTTTTTAAATATTTTAATTGAAAATGATAACTAATTTATTTAATGTGTTTGACCCTTCAACATCAATATTTAACTTTTCTTTAAACTGAATAAGTACTTATTTAGGATTTATATTTATTCCTTCAATATTTTGAGTAATTCCTTCTCGTTATAATTTATTATGAAATAAAAGTGTTAATTTATTACATATAGAATTAAAAAATTTACTTATATCATCTAATAACAACTATAATAATGGAAGTACCTTGCTATTTATTGGTCTTTTCACAATTATTTTATTTAATAATTTTTTAGGGTTATTCCCCTATATTTTTACCTCTTCTAGTCACTTAACTATAACTCTTTCTTTATCCCTTCCTTTATGGGTTTCTTTTATAATTTATGGTTGATTTATAAATACTCAACATATATTTATTCATTTAGTACCTCAAGGAACCCCTATTATATTAATAAATTTTATAGTATGTATTGAAACTATCAGAAATTTAATTCGTCCAGGAACGTTAGCAGTACGTTTGATAGCAAATATAATTGCAGGACATTTATTAATAACATTATTAGGTAATATAGGGCCATCTTTAATATATTATATAATTATTATATTAATTATCCTTCAAATTATATTATTAATATTAGAATGTGCTGTAACAATTATTCAATCATATGTTTTTACTGTTTTAAGAACACTATATGCTAGAGAAGTAATCTAAATTAATGATTAATAATTCAAACCACCCTTTTCATTTAGTAAACTTCAGCCCTTGACCTCTAATTGGAGCTATCAGAGTATTAACTTTAGTAACAGGAATAATTAAATGATTCCATCAATATAATATAAATTTATTAATATTAGGGATTATAATTACATTATTAACAATATATCAATGATGACGAGATATTTCTCGAGAAAGAACTTTTCAAGGATTGCATACTATAAGCGTAATTAATGGTTTAAAATGAGGAATAATTTTATTTATTGTTTCAGAAATTTTATTTTTTTTTTCTTTTTTTTGAAGATTCTTTCATAGTAGATTATCCCCTACTATTGAATTAGGAATAAATTGACCTCCTTTAGGGATTTTTTCTTTTAACCCATTACAAATCCCATTATTAAATACAATTATTTTATTAACATCAGGGATTTCTGTAACATGAGCCCATCATAGACTAAGAGAAAATAATTATTCACAAACTAATATAAGATTAATTATTACTATTTTATTAGGCATTTATTTTACTATTTTACAAAGTTATGAATATATTGAAGCTTCTTTTTCTATTGCTGATTCAATTTATGGAGCCACTTTTTTTATAGCTACAGGATTTCATGGAATTCATGTATTAATTGGAACAACATTTTTATTAATTTGTTTATTACGACAAAAAAATTTCCATTTTTCATCATACCATCATTTTGGGTTTGAGGCTGCAGCCTGATACTGACATTTTGTAGATATTGTATGATTATTTCTATATATTTCAATTTATTGATGAGGAACTTAATAATTATATTTAATTTATAATTAATATTATTAATATTTATATAATATAATAAGTATATATAACTTCCAATTATAATGTTTAATTAATAATTTATATAAATAATTTTATTAGTAATAACAATAATTTTTATTATTTTCATTATTTGTAATATAATAATAATAATAGCTTTAAGTTTATCTAAAAAATCTTTTTACGATCGAGAAAAAAACTCCCCCTTTGAATGTGGATTTGACCCTAAAAGATCAGCACGTCTCCCTTTTTCCTTACGATTTTTTTTAATTACTATTATTTTTTTAATTTTTGATGTAGAAATTACATTAATTTTCCCAATTATTCCTTTAATAATAAATTCTTCTTTATTAATATGAACTATTACAGCTTTTATTTTTATTATAATCTTATTAATTGGACTATTCCATGAATGAAATGAAGGTGCTTTAGAATGATCTTATTAATTAAATTAAATTATTAATAACTATTAATTTAATTATTATTCCTAATAATAATAATATTAATTAAAATTTTAAAGATTATAATTTAAACTAAAATAATTGATTTGCATTCAAAAAATATTAATAATATTAATTTTTCTTATCCCTCTAATTAGAAACAATTTATGTAATTAGTTTCGACCTAATATTTTAGTAATTAAAATTACTCTAATTAATTAATATAATTAATTGAAACCAAATAAGAGGTATATTATTGTTAATAATAAAAATGAACATTTATAATTTCCAATTAGAAATATGATAAATCAAATAAAAGCTGCTAACTTTTTATTTTAATGAATAACATCATTTATATTTCTAGTTAATTTAATATGACAGATTAATGTAATGAATTTAAGCTTCATCAATAAAGAAATTTAACTTTTATTAAAATTCAATTATTAACTTATTTATTTATATAATTTAATTAAAATACTATACTTTCACTATAGAAATAAAATAATAATTTTTATAATTATAATAAATATTATAATACAATTTTATTATTTAAAGATAAATTTATCTCCTTAATATCTTCAATATTAAACTCTAACATTATAAGCTATTTAAATTTAAATTATTAAAAAAATCAAAATAATAATAATTCATAATATAAAACTTAATAAGTAAAGTTTTATATTATTATAATGAATATAATAATAAAATTTACTAAATATTAATAAAGTATTAAATAAATTTATTGAACCAATAAATTCTCTTCATCCTTGATCTAAAATTTTTATTTGTACCCCTAATTTTAAAGGTAATTTAATAATAAAAGAAGAAAAAATAAAAGGCATAAATCACATTATTATAAAAAAATAAATTAGTTTATTAAAATGAAATGATTTATTATAAAAAAAAAAAGAAGAATCAGAAATTAAATAACCAAAAATTCCTCCAGATAAACATACTAATAAAGTTAATATTTTTATATAATAAGGTAAACATACTAAATAAGGAGTAGGAAAAATTAATCATATTAATAAAGAACCACTAAATATGGATATAAAAATTAATGGTAATATACTATTTAGTATTAATCAACTTTCATCATTTATAGGATGTAATGAAAATATATTAAATACCCCCACTATTGAATAATACACTAATCGAAATGAATAACTAACTGTTAATCCTGTTGAAAAAAAATAAATAAAAAAAATATAACTATTTATATAAGATATACAAGATATTTCTAAAATTAAATCTTTAGAATAAAACCCCGCTAAAAAAGGCATTCCACATAAAGATAAATTTGCAATATTAAAAAAAGAAGAAGTTAAAGGCATTCTTAAACATAACCCCCCTATTAAACGAATATCTTGTCTATTTATTATATTATGAATTATAGAGCCAGCACATAAAAACAAAAGAGCTTTAAAAATTGCATGAGTTAATAAATGAAAAAATGTCAATTTACAAAATCCTATAGATAAAATTATTATTATTAACCCTAATTGACTTAAAGTAGATAAAGCAATAATTTTTTTCAAATCAAATTCAAAATTAGCACCTAATCCAGATATAAATATAGTTAATCCAGAAATTAATAATAACATTTGACTCAAAAAATTATTTATAAAAATAAAATTAAAACGAATTAATAAATATACTCCCGCTGTTACTAAAGTTGAAGAATGGACTAAAGCAGAAACAGGGGTAGGAGCAGCTATAGCCGCAGGAAGTCAAGAAGAAAAAGGAATTTGAGCACTTTTTGTTATTGCCGCTAATAAAATAAATACTCTAATAATTTTTATTTCAAAATTATTAATCATATTTATATAAAAAATATAATTCCATCTCCCATAATTTAATATTCAAGCAATTGATAATAATAGCGCAACATCCCCAATACGATTACATAAAGCTGTTAATAATCCTGCTCTATATGATTTAATATTTTGAAAATAAATAACCAAACAATAAGAAATTAATCCTAATCCATCTCATCCTAATAAAATTCTAATTAAATTAGGACTAATAATTAATAATATTATTGATACTACAAATATCAATACTAATATAATAAAACGATTAATGAATTTATCTTCAATTATATACTCTTTTCTATAATTAATTACTATACTAGAAATAAATAAAACAAAAGATATAAATAATAAACTTATTCAATCAAACAAAAATGTTATAATAACTCTAATAGAATTTAAAGATAAAATCTCTCACTCTAAAAAAAATACTATATCTATATATATATATATTAAACCAATAAAAAAAAATAAAACTCTAATTAATATTAAAAAAATAAATCTAATTGAACAAATTGATATATAGAAAATTATTTAAAATAATATAAATTATATCATTAATACCACAAATTAATATTTTAATTAAACTATTTAAATATAATCAAAGTAAAAAATATTCACTTTTTAAAATTAATAAATTTAAAGGAAATCAATGTAAAAATAATAATAAATATTCCCGAACTAATCCTCTAGAATAAGAATAAATTAATAAAATTAATTTTCCATGTTGTGTGTATGAATATATATATAAAGAATAAGCAGCACTAAAAAAAGATACTAAACTTAAACTAATTATTGTAATTCATGATCAAGAAATAATTCTATTTAATAAACCAATTTCTCTTAATAAATTTAAAGTAGGAGGACATGCTATATTTCTAGCTCTTAATAAAAATCATCAAAATGTTATTCTAGGTATAAAATTTATTAAACCTTTATTTATTAATAAACTTCGTCTATTAATTCGGTCATAATTAATATTAGCTAAACAAAATAAACCAGATGAACATAATCCATGAGAAATTATTAAAGTGTAAGAACTAGATAAACCTCATAAACTTAATGTTATAAGTCCACTCAATCCAACTCCTATATGAACTACAGAAGAATAAGCAATCAAAGATTTTAAATCTAATTGACGTAAACAAATTAAACTAACTAAAATTCCTCCTACAATTCTAATATTAATTCATAGATAATTATATTTTATACCTAATTTTATTATATACGGAAAAATTCGAAATAAACCATATCCTCCTAACTTTAATAAAACTCCTGCTAAAATTATAGATCCCGAAATAGGGGCTTCAACATGAGCCTTAGGTAATCATAAATGAAATAAATATATAGGTATTTTAACTAAAAAAGCTAAAATTATTACTAAATAAAAAAGCAAATAATTATAATCCATAACTAATAAATTAAAATATATTGTTTTATTAAAATTATAACAAAAAAAAATACCCATTAATAAAGGTAAAGATGCTAATAAAGTATAAAATAATAAATATAAACCCGCTTGTAAACGTTCAGGTTGATACCCCCACCCTAAAATTAAAAAAAAAGTAGGAATTAATCTTCTTTCAAAAAATAAATAAAATAAAAATAAATTTAAACTACAAAAAGTTAAATATAATAAAATTAATAAAATAATAATAATAAACAAAAAAAATTTTATATAATTATTATAATAATAGATTTTTTCTCTAGCTATTAATATTAAACTACAAATTCATAAACTTAAAAAAATTAAACCATAACTTAAACTATCTCCTCCAAAAATATAACTAATTCTTCTTCAATAATTCTTCATATAATTTATTAAAATAAAAAAAAAACTAGAAATAAAAATTATATTTTGTAATAATCAAAATATATTTTTTTTTAAACTAATTATTATTATAAAAATAAATATAAATAATATTTTTAACATCTTAATATATTAAAAGATTGAAAATAATTATTACCATGCGTACGAATTATAGTTACAAGAATTGATAAACCTAAAGCTCCTTCACATACACTAAAAACCAAAAAAACTATCAAAAAATATATTTCTATAAAATTTATATTTAAATAAATAAATAAAAATATAAATAACCCTAATATAATATATTCTAATCTTAACAATGTAATTAACAAATGTTTTCGTCTACTAATAAACACTATATAAGAAATTAATAACACTAAAATAATAAATATTAAATATAAATTTATAATCATTTGTTAATTTGTTTTAATAATTTAATATAAAATATTGATTTTGTAAATCAAAATTAAGAATATAACTCTTTTAAAACTAAATTATATATATATATATATATACTCAGAAAAAAAAGATAAAATTTTATCATTAACATCCAAAATTAAAATTTTAATTAAACTATTTTCTGTTTAAATTATTTAATTTAATTATACAACCTATAATAAATTTATTTTTATTAATTTCTTCTTTTATTTTTTCTCAACTTAAACATCCATTAACAATAGGATTTTTATTATTAATCCAAACAATCCTAATTTGTTCTATTACAGGAATAATATATAAAAGATTCTGATTTTCTTATACTTTATTTTTAGTATTTTTAGGTGGAATATTAGTATTATTTATTTATATTATTTCATTAGCTTCTAATGAAATATTAAATTTTTCATTTAAATTATTATGATATATAATAATATATATTATTATTATTATTATATTAATATTATTAATTGATAAAATAGAAATTACTTTTATTAATAATTTAGAAATTAACCATATTAAATTTAATAATTTTTTTTCAGAAAATTATCAATCTATTTTTAAACTTTATAATTATCCAACTAATTGATTAACTATTTTATTAATAAATTATTTATTATTTACATTAATTGTAGTAGTAAAAGTAACTAATTTTTTTTATGGTCCTATTCGAAATTTAAATTAAAATAATAATAATAATAATAATAATAAAAAGGTGTAATAAAATATATTATAAATAAAATAATTAATATATATATATATATATATATATATATATATATATATATATATATATATATTAAATATTTTTTTTACTAATGAATAAACAATTACGTTTACATCACCCATTAATAAAAATTATAAATAATTCAATAATTGATTTACCAACGCCCATTAATATTACAATATGATGAAATTTTGGATCTTTACTCGGCTTATGTTTAATAATTCAAATTATTACAGGGTTATTCTTAAGTATACATTATTCTGCTAATATTCAAATCGCCTTTGAATCAGTAGATCACATTTGTCGAGACGTAAATTATGGATGATTAATTCGAACAATTCACGCCAACACAGCTTCTTTCTTTTTTTTTTGTATTTATTTTCATATTAGACGAGGAATTTATTATAATTCATTTTTATTTATTCAAACATGAACTGTAGGAGTAATATTATTATTATTAACTATAGCAACAGCATTTATAGGATATGTTTTACCTTGAGGTCAAATATCTTTTTGAGGAGCTACCGTAATTACAAATCTCTTATCTACTATTCCATACTTAGGAACAACTTTAGTTCAATGAATTTGAGGGGGATTTGCTATTGATAATGCAACTTTAACTCGATTTTTTTCTTTTCATTTTATTTTACCTTTTATTATTATAGCATTAACAATTATTCATCTATTATTTCTTCACCAAACAGGTTCAAATAACCCCATAGGGTTAAATAGAAATATTAATAAAATTCCATTTCACCCTTATTTTACTTTTAAAGATATTACAGGATTTATTATTATAATTTTATTATTATTAATATTAACATTAATAAATCCTTACGCTTTAGGAGACCCAGATAACTTTACTCCAGCAAATCCTTTAATTACCCCTGTACACATTCAACCAGAATGATACTTTTTATTTGCATATGCTATTCTACGATCAATTCCTAATAAACTAGGAGGAGCAATTGCTTTAGTTGCTTCAATTTTTATTTTATTTATTTTACCATTTTATAATATAAATAAATTTAAAGGAAATCAATTTTATCCTATAAATAAAATTATTTATTGAATTATAGTAACAAATTTTATTTTATTAACTTGAATTGGAGCTCAACCTATTGAAATCCCATATGTTATTACAGGTCAATTATTAACAGTTATATATTTTTTTTATTATTTAATTAACCCATTAATATATAAAATTTGAGATAATTGAATTAATTAAATTTAACTTAATCAATATAGTTTATGAACTTGAAATAAGTATATGTTTTGAAAACATAAGATAAAAATCAAATTTTTATAAACTTTACTTTTTTATATTAATAAAATAATTAAATAATTAATACAAATAAACTTAATTTTAATATTAATATAAAACACATAAAAAATAAAGATAAAGGTAAATAACTTTTTCAAGCTAAATATATTAATTTATCATAACGAAACCGAGGTAAAGAACCTCGTACTCAAATAAACAAAAAAGATATAAAACTTAATTTAAAATAAAAAAATAAAGATAATAAATTTCCCCCTAAAAATAATAATCTAAATAATATTCTTATAAATAAAATTCTAGCATATTCAGCTAAAAAAATTAATGCAAAGCCTCCTCTTCTATATTCTACATTAAACCCAGAAACTAATTCAGATTCCCCTTCTGCAAAATCAAAAGGAGTTCGATTTGTTTCAGCTAATGAAGAAGAAAATCAACATAAAACTAAAGGAAATCTAATAAACAAAAATCATAAATATTTTTGAAATATATAAAATATAAATATATTAAATCTTAAAATTAAAAAAATAAAAAAAATTAAAATTAAACTTAATCTAACTTCATAAGAAATAGTTTGAGCAACTGCACGTAAACCTCCTAATAATGCATAATTTGAATTTGAAGATCAACCCGCAATTATAATAGTATATACATTAATTCTAATACAACATAAAAAAAACAATAAACCTAAATTAAAAGAATATATTTTTATAAAATAAGGAATACAAATTCAAACAATTAATGATAATAATAAAGAAAAAATTGGAGAAAAATAATACATTAAATAATTTGATATTATAGGATATATTTGTTCTTTAGAAAATAATTTAATAGCATCACTAAAAGGCTGTAAAATACCAATAAATCCTACTTTATTAGGACCCTTTCGAAGTTGAATATAACCTAAAATTTTACGTTCTAATAAAGTTAAAAATGCAACTCCAACTAATAAAAAAATAATTAATAATAAACTTCCAATTAATGTTAAAATATAATCATTAAAATTAATTATTATTTATAGTAATATATTCTACATTAATAAATTCTAAACTTATCGCATATTTCTGCCAAAATAATTTTTTATTATAAATTATTTAATTGAATTCTAAAAAACTATATTTATATAAAATATTTAATCCTTTCGTACTAAAATATTAATCTAATTTAAAGATAGAAACCAACCTGGCTCACACCGGTTTGAACTCAGATCATGTAAGAATTTAAAAGTCGAACAGACTTAAAACTTTAATATGCTGCCCCTAAAATTAAATCTTAATCCAACATCGAGGTCGCAAAAATTTTTATTAATAAGAACTTAAAAAAAAAATTACGCTGTTATCCCTAAGGTAATTTAATCTAATAATCAATAAAACTGGATCAATTATTCATATATTAATGTTAAAATTATTTATATAAGTTTATAAAATTATAATATCACCCCAATAAAATAATTAATTTAATAAAATATTAATTTAACTTATTATTTTATATTAAATTAATTATAAAATTCTATAGGGTCTTCTCGTCTTTTAAAATAATTTTAACCTTTTAATTAAAAAGTAAAATTCTATATTTTAAATAAAAAAGTTAATTTTTCATTCAACCATTCATACAAGCTTTCAATTAAAAAACTAATGATTATGCTACCTTTGTACAGTTAAAATACTGCAGCCTTTTAAATAATTTCAATGGGCAGGTTATACTTTATATATAATATCATTTAATTAATAATTACAAAAAGAAATGTTTTTGATAAACAGATGAAAATTAAATTTGCCGAATTCTTAAAATAAATTTTATATTTTATTTTATTATAAAATAATTTTATACTAATTTTATCATTATTAATAAATTTAATTAATTAAAATTTAAATATTAATAAAATTTAAAAATTAAATAAATTATAATTAAATTTTTAATAAATTATTACATAATTTTTAATAATATCTAATTCTAAGATTATAATTATTTAAATTATAAATAATTTTTTAAATTATTTTTAAAAGCTTATCCCTTTAAAAATTAATATTAAAAATTAAAATTAAATAAATAATTAATTAATTTTATAAATAATATTTAAATTAAATTTATTTCTTAATAAACTAGAAATATTTAAATACGATAACATATCATTTCTATAAATTTATTATTAATATTTATACTACAATAAATTTTATAAATTTATAAATTATTTAAATTCGAGAAAAACATAAATTTATTTTTTATTTAATAAACCCTGATACACAAGGTACATTAAATAAAAATTTCTTTTAAAATAAAAAATTTTCAATTTTTTTTTTCAATATTCTATTTCTATACTATTAAACTATTAATTAAATTATTAATTTTATATATAATACTTAAACATAATTATTATTAAAATTATTTTTAATAAATATATAATTAAATCATTAATTATTAATAAATTATTAATAATCAATTTAGATTAATTTAAATAATCTTATAATTCAATGTAAATGAAAACTTTAATAATAAAATTTAAATTGAAATCTAAAAACACTTTCCAGTACTTTTACTATGTTACGACTTATCTCATTTTAATTATGAGAGTGACGGGCGATATGTACATATTTTAATACTATAATCAATTAATTTTTATTTATTAATTTACTATCAAATCCACTTTAAATATAATATTTAAATTATATATCCATGTAAATTTATTTATTGTAATTCATTTTTTCTTAATTATAAACTGCACCTTGATTTGACATAATTTAAATTAATAATATTAGAATATTTAAATTCTTTTAAAATAATCTGATGACAACGGTATACAAATTTTAATAAATTAAGTAAGATTAAATGGGCACCATCAATTATAAAACAAATTCCTCTGAATAGAATAAAATACCGCCAAATTTATTAATTTTCAAGAATATAACTAATAGTAATTTAATTTAATATATATATATATATATATATATATATAATTTACATTTTAAATAATAGGGTATCTAATCCTAGTTTAAAATTAAAATTTTTAAGCTTAAAATATTTTATAATTTAAATTTACATTAATTTAATAATTTAACTTTATAAACTAATATTTTATTTAATATTAATTCAATCATTTAACTTTAATTTATAAAATTTATTTATATTAATTGTATAACCGCAGTTGCTGGCACAATTTTTACTAATAATATATAATTTACTAATTCAAAATTTCTTTTAATTTATTAAATAATATTAATTACTACTAATTATTAATAAAATTAATTTTTTTAAAATATAATTTATAACAGAAAAAAACTTATATGTAAAATAAAATAATAATAAATTTTTAAGCTAAAATAAAACTTTATTTTACAATTTATAAATTAATATCAATAATAAATAAACTTATATTTTAAATAATTAATAATATTTATTAAAATTATAAAAAAAATTTAACAATTAAATTACATATATTTCACAATATTTAATAATTTTAATTATTTATTATTATAGATAATACAAAAATATAATTAAATTTTTTTTTTTTTTTTTTTTTTATAAAA
>Ga0116229_10011703_pt1 | contig 12858 bp, 6 predicted proteins | sample S1TSphgellanicum_3_FD_87313 | JGI IMG/M metagenome (GOLD analysis project Ga0116229, IMG submission 87313) | Host-associated microbial communities from peat moss isolated from Minnesota, USA - S1T2_Fc - Sphagnum magellanicum MG | ecosystem: Host-associated > Plants > Peat moss > Unclassified...
AAAGGCAGCAAGCTAAAGAAATCGATGACAGGCTAAAAATGAAAAAAGAAGAGGAAGATACTATTTTGCGCGATGTTCTATGACAGAAAAAGATAACTCATGGAAGTAAAAGAGGGGTGCCATTTTTTTGGGGAACAGTCAGCAAACCAGAAAAAAAGAAAAAAAGAAAAAGTTAACTTTGCGAAATCAAAAGTTGAGACAAAAATACCCATTTATTTTATCATTACAATATTAAATACCCACTCTAGCAATAATAAATATCTTGTCGTGAAAATAATTTCCAAGTTAATATGAAATTCTTTAAATTGGCACAAGCAAAAAAGCGAAAGAAATCGATAGACAGGACAGAAGAAAAAAAGAAAAAGGAGAGAAACAGGAAAGAAACCTTTTTTGCGCGGTTCTATGACAGAGAAAGATAACTCATGGAAGTAAAAGAGGGATACAGTCTTTTTCGTGAACAGTTAATGCTTGGGCATATTTTTTTGGTAGAGTCTCGAGTCTCGACATTGCACGATGTGCCCATGACGAAGAAAGGACGTGACGAATGTAAAAGAAGCAAACCTATCTTTTCGTTTTTAGCATAGACGATGGAGAATAACCAAAAGATGCGCAAAAGATGCCCTGCCGTCCATCTCTCTCTTCTGTCTCTCCGTCTCTCTTCTGTCTTCTCGCAGCCGCTCGGACACAGAAGAGAGACGAGAGGACAGGAAACGAGAGGCAGAGCAAGCGACGCTTTCGGGATGGATTTTTGCTTCGATTCGTTTCAATTGGAGGCGTGAAAGACGGCGAACCCGTGAAGCAGTAACAAAAATCGCGCCCGCCAATTCTGTGATTTTCTTTTTGTTTTCGGAAGTCGAGAATTGTTTTCCTTTTTTTCACGGTAAACAAACCAAAAAAAACAACAGCTGCTTTTGTTTCTTGTCGAGTTTCTTTGTTGTTTATGTTTTGGTTTCTGTGGTAAGCAAAACAGAGCAAAACGACAGAATCTTCTCGATTCTTCATATTTTCGTCAACAAAACAACAATAGGCTCTTGTTTCTCTCATATCTTTTCTTTTGTTCCGCCAATGTTGTTGCCGTTTCCTTCAGGACTGTTTTGCGTACCGCTTCGTAGCTACTATATTCATTCGTGAATTAGCTGCCGTTTTCTTAGGTTCTGCGACGTCTGCGGAACTCGGGTCCTGTGGCATTTGTGATCATTGTTCTAAAATCGTCAAAGATAGGGATGTTGTTTTGGTTGTGTCGCTTGCTTATGGATAATATGCGGATCTAGAGATTCATTGGCCGTTGTTCAAGTGTTTGAGGAGACAGAGCAACGGATGCGGAACAACCTCTAGCTCCGCCGCCGCCGCTTCATGTACTGTTTCCTAGGTTTGTCGTGCATTTGTTTGTGGATTTCGGTGTAGGGAAGCAAAGACGTGTGTTGATGATGTGGATGATTTGCGTATGTAACGTCTGCTGAAGAGTCGGGTCTTTGAATGCAGTTTTTGTGTGGGAGAAGCCGTGAACATAACAGAAATGGTTGTTCTCTTGGTCACGTGAGGAGGTATGCTCTGGAAACACAGAGTCCATTAACGTGGAGCTTCTTCAAGGCAGGCGACAAATCAAATACTGCTGTTACGTGGATTAAACCTGGGGGGATTCTCCAGCTCAAGGGTTCGTTGGTTGGTAGCCACGCTGAAGAAGTTCTTTGAAGAGAAAGGAAAGAGGAGAGATGACAGACACTGTGGACGACATCGCTGAAGAGATTTCATTCCAGGCATTTGATGATGATTGCCATCTGCTCGGGAACTTGCTCAATGACTGCCTGCAGCGAGAGGTTGGGCAGCATTTTACTGATAAAGTAGACAAAGTGCGCCTCTTGGCGCAGAGTGCGTGCAATATGCGAATGGCTGGAATAACAGATGCAGCCGAATGGCTTTCCAGGCAGCTAGAGAGGGAGCTCTCCAGCATGGATTTGGAAGAGGCCGTTCCTCTTGCCCGTGCTTTCAGCCATTATCTGAATCTGATGGGGATTGCAGAGACACACCACAGAGTGCGCAGGACAAAGTTACCAGGCCATGTGTCCAAGTCCTGTGATGATGTGTTTAACAGGCTCATTCAGAGTGGCTACTCTCAGGATGAGGTGTACAATGCTGTTTGTGAGCAGGAGGTGGAGATTGTGCTTACTGCACATCCAACTCAGATTAACCGCCGCACTTTGCAGTACAAGCATTTGCGCATTGCTCATCTGCTGGAGAGGAATGATAGAACAGACTTATCACAAGAAGACAAGGAGCAGTTGATTGAAGACCTGGTGAGGGAGATCATCTCACTCTGGCAGACCGATGAGATTCGACGACGGAAGCCAACACCTGTTGATGAGGCTCGTGGAGGACTTCATATTGTGGAGCAAACTCTATGGAAGGCTGTTCCTCAGTACTTGCGCCGAGTGAGCAATGCCCTGAAGAGACACACAGGGAGGCCACTACCTCTCACAAGCACACCTATCAAGTTTGGGTCTTGGATGGGTGGAGACAGGGATGGCAATCCCAATGTTACTGCCAAGGTCACAAGAGATGTTTGCTTCTTGGCAAGGTGGATAGCTGCTGATCTCTATCTGCGAGAGATTGATGGTCTGCGATTTGAGCTTTCGATGATGACTTGCAGCCAAAAACTGGCTGACTATGCTTACAGCATCATTTCAAAAGAGCATGATCATGAAGAACATCACCATATTAGCTGGAAGCCAAGGGAGAAAAGAGAGCACTCTGAGTACCATGGCCCAGCCTTGCCGGCACATCTCCCAGTTGGGGCAGACATGCCAATGACAGGTGCTGATGGGGATTCTGAAATGCCAATCATGGAGCTTCCAGTGAAAGATGACATTGATATGCTATCCACATTTAAGGTGCCATCACATTTGAACACAGCCCCAAGCTCAGCAGTGCACTCCAAGGAAGGCTCCCCAACTGCTGTCAAAGCTGAGCATGGTGGTGCAGCTGGATTCAACCTGAAAGACATGGCAGATACCTCACAACCAGTAGTAGCGACTCCAACAACCCCAACACACTCTGGTGCTGCAACCAAAAAGAAGACTCTTTTAGAATCAAACCTCAACAAGTCAAGCATGGATAAGCTTTTGAATCCAAGCATGATTGGTCGTCCTGATATTGCCCCTTACAGAGTTGTGCTTGGTCATGTCAGACAAAAGCTTGTGAACACACAACGGAGGACAGAGCAGATGCTTGAAGGTACCCCGTGTGATTATGACCCTAATGACTACTATGAAACAGGTGAACAGCTTATGGAGCCACTCTTGCTTTGTCATGAATCTATGGAAGCTTGCAGCTCTGAGATACTTGCAGATGGGCGGCTCACTGATTTGATCCGCCGTGTGGCAACTTTTGGCATGACCCTGATGAAGCTTGATATTCGTCAGGAGGCTGACAGACACACAGACACATTGGATTCAATCACACAATGGCTTGAGATTGGAAGCTACAGTCAGTGGGATGAGGAGAAGAAACTGAAGTTCCTCACCACTGAGCTCAAGGGCAGAAGGCCTCTTGTGCCACCTACCATAGAAGTGAAGCCTGATGTGCGCGAGGTGCTGAATACTTTCCGTGTGAGTGCTGAGCTTGGCACAAATTCCCTTGGTGCCTATGTCATCTCCATGGCTGCTGAGGCAAGTGATGTTTTGGCAGTAGAGCTGCTGCAGAAAGAAGCCCGCCTAGTTGTAGGTGGGGAGCTTGGCATAACTTGCCCTGGTGAGACACTGCGGGTGGTGCCATTGTTTGAGACTGTGAAAGACTTGAGGGGTGCAGGTACTGTGATTCGCAAGCTGCTCAAAATTGATTGGTACCGTGAGCATCTCATCAGGAACCATCAAGCACACCAAGAAGTCATGCTGGGTTACTCAGACTCAGGCAAGGATGCAGGGAGATTCACAGCAGCTTGGGAGCTCTACAAAGCTCAGGAAGATGTGGTAGCTGCTTGCAAGGAGTTTGGCATCAAAGTTACATTGTTCCATGGCCGAGGTGGCAGTGTTGGTCGGGGAGGTGGACCTATGTACTTGGCTATCCAGTCTCAACCCCCGGGGTCTGTGATGGGCACTCTGCGTGTCACAGAGCAGGGAGAAATGATACAAGCCAAGTTTGGGCTCTCTCAAACAGCTGTGCGGCAGCTGGAGATTTACACCACTGCAGTGCTGCTGGCAACACTTCACCCACCTGATCCTCCCCGGTCTGAAAGCTGGCGCAATGTGATGGAAGAAATTTCTGATACCAGCTGCAAGCACTACCGCAGCATTGTTTTCCAGAACAACCAATTTCTGGAGTACTTTCATGAGGCAACACCTGAAGCAGAGCTTGGAAACCTCAACATTGGCAGTCGACCAACTCGCCGTAAGAAAGCAGGTGGGGTATCCCAGCTGCGTGCGATCCCTTGGATCTTTGCCTGGACCCAGACTCGCTTTGTGTTGCCTGCTTGGTTAGGAGTTGGTGCTGGCCTTGAAGCTGCATTTTCTCGAGGACATGAGGAAGAACTGCAGGCTATGTATAGAGAATGGCCATTCTTTCAGTCGACAATTGATTTGATAGAGATGGTTCTTGCCAAGGCTGACATTCCCATTGCCAAGCACTATGATGAAGTACTGGTATCACCGAGCCGACAGCAGCTGGGCAATGAGCTGCGTGAAGCCTTCTATACAACTCAGCGAACTGTCCTGGATGTGAGTGGCCACCAGAAGCTCTCAGAGAACAACAAGACCCTGAGACGATTGATTGAGAGTCGTCTTGCCTACCTTGATCCTATCAACATGCTTCAAGTGGAGATCCTTCGCCGACTGCGACAGGATGCTTCAAACCCCAAGCTCCGTGATGCACTTCTTATCACCATCAATGGGATTGCAGCTGGCATGCGCAACACAGGCTAATTCTATCTTTGTAACCTCAGCTGACAAGGTTCTTGAAGTTCTGAGTACACATGTTATACAGTTGTGTCAGACAAATAGTATAATTCCTAGTGGTCTTATGAGAGCTTGTTGTTGGTCTGTGGTTACATTGGGGTGAAGGAACAAGTGCGATAGCAACAGCAGTGGCTTGACAAAATGTTGTTGACTGTAGTGCTTAAGGATCTGCTACTCACACAGGAAGCAGAAAATAGTAGATCTATTCCTTAATCCATAAAAACTGCTTCTTTGATGACAGTTTGAGGTTTGTATGTCTATTCTCTTGTGTGAGAGCTAATCCTTGCATAAACAATGTGGGAAAACCTCCTGTTGCATGATTATTTTGGTTGCAACTGTTACTTGAGGTATCATTGTACAGGTGAAAGCTCAAAGGTGATATGAACATTCACAGTTAATAAAGCATGGGACTATCACTTTCATATGGATAATCTGTAGAAATTTCTTACCTTTCCATATTCTGACCTTTTGGTGTTCTACTGTTGTAAGGTGCTTTTGCCAGATATGTAGAATCTGCTTACAGAGAGAACAAGAGGATGTTAATGGCTTGACCATTGGCTAACCATCACAGAGACCCTACTTTGACTCTCAAGGAGAGATGAAAACCCACTGCCACTGGCACATCTACTTTGGTCTATCAATTGGATTGCTGTTTACTGCTTTACAAAGCAACATATGGTATTGTTATTTCTGACTTAGCTTCAAGCTATTTAGTGGGGTGGTTTAGGCTCATTACCACCCTGAGGTTTGGGCTGAAATTCCTGAGCTAAGTGCATGCTAGATCTATAATCTGGAGCAATACCAGTTAACTGAATTAGAAGAGGGTTTAATGGGCAGTGTGTCAAAGTTTTCAGGTGGTGAGTTCATTGCCAGCTGCAACTGGTTGAATGCAAGCAGCTATGCTCTAGATTTTGGCTTGTAATGGTTTTCAGGATCCAAATGTCAAATGTGAGTTATGTAACAGTTTGCTGTTTGTGTACAGTTGAAACATGGTGAAAGCAAAATCTGAAGAGAAAGTTTTTACCTGAATCTCTTCAGATCTTGTCAAAGGAACAGAATATGAGGCACAGGATCTGGCATCCAGTCCATCATGACAACCCAAGCAGTTTTAGAAACAGTGTGCATATTCGAGTACTCTGGATTCCTCTCTCTCCCATAGACAATGCTCAGGATCATTGGAAGCCAATACCCTGTGGCTTCGTGATTGATTCTGCCATTACTGTAGTTGGAATACTGGGAGGGCAATGTAGGAATTCACTACATTCCATTACAGGGGTGGAAGCTCAAGGGAGATGCAGATGCTCAAATTGTACTGAACTCTTTGGTGCAACTTATGCAAGACAACAGCACAAGTCATGCTTTTTTAGTGCTTGGACTGCTGAGAATCATGACAACGAGCACTGCACACCCTCCCCTGCTATTGAAAACAGCCAGGTATCAAGTCCTGTAAGTTCAATGCTTTCATGAAATATTTCTCCTTTTTAGCCCAAGACAATAAGATGAGAAGTGTACTAGTACATCTCCTTGTCTGATTTCCTTTGTGAGGGATAGGGAACTATCATGCGAGGGGAAAATCATATAGACCTACATTGTGAAGTGTCTTCTGTTTTGGTTCATTAGACATTGTATTCTTGGTTACAAATGCAAAGAATTCACTTCATTCTGTTTGTTTGAAACTGCACCAGATGGGAGTGACCACCATAAATTACCATCCACCTTGATTCAAGTATGAGTGCAATCTGCTCTTTTACTGTTTTTGATGTTTCTAAATTGTGTTGCAAGATGGGGTGGCACCAGGAATTTGGTTGTAGCAGTTGTATCACTTGGAGATATGTGATGTAAAAGTGGATAGAAAGGAATGCAGTCCAGATGTCCAGACCCTCTATTATCAGACGACTATGACCTCATCATGTCAGAGACTGGCAATTTGTAAGTGATACATGTTTCCACACATTTTTGGACAGGCTTTCACAAAGTACTAGCTTATGAGATCTTGGCGGTGTAGGTTGTAGGTCAGATTAGAATATGACATTACAGTAGTGGTCATTGATGGTGGATGCTGTTTGCTGCAGCTGAGTGTAAAGTTAAATAGAGGACAAATGAATGGCACCTTGCAAAATATATTTCACCCTCAATTTGTTTTTGGTATGGTTGATCCACCATTCTCACACCATTGCTGTTATTTCTTCATCATTTCAGGAAAGAAAGATACCCAAAGTCTGTCTGGATCAAAGACTGTTGTTCTGGTAGCCTGTTACCCACTTAAGTACTGCAGATTTTGTTTTTGTGGTGATTTTCACTGGTCATAGACATTCAAATTTGGTGACAGCAACATAGGTCCTGAAGACTGGTAATGATGCATTTGTGTGATTGATGGCTGTTCAGGCAACTTATCAAAATTGGGATCCAACCATAGCCTTCTGCTAGGGCTCAATAAATTTTTAAGCTGCTTAATGGCAGTTATATGTAACATTTGAGGTATGTTGGCAACCATCAAAGGTCATTAATCTCTGACATACAAAAGGATCATCTGGCATTAACATATCTAGATTGTGAAAAGCTAAATTGTGTAGCAGACTGCACAACTTCTTGTGAATTAGAAAAACTAAGTAAACTTTGGCAACAAAGTATTGATGTATAAGCCTGTATCTGCTGTGGTGTTTTTGGATCTGGCATGTTCACAATTTCCTGGATCTTTTTAGGATCTGGTAGTTTGCCCTCATTGGAGACAATGAATCCTAGTATCTTACCAGAGTACACTAGGCAAACACATTTATCTAGATTGAGATTAATGCAAAAATTCCCTGCATATTAAATGAAGTCTAAGTTTTGCAAAGTGGCTTTGCATGTCACTCTAGACTGTGAATTCACATCCAAATACAATTTCATGCAAATATCAAGATATTCCTTAAATGCCTTGTTGACAACACATTGGTTGGTTGGTTGAGGAATTTTCAAACCAAATGGTGTGACTATCCATTCAAATGTTCCCCAATTATTATGAATGTTGTCTTGTACCAGTCTTTAGGGACAATCATGATCTGGTGATATCCTTAGAAACCATCTAGAAAAGAATAAGCCTCATGTCTTACAACTACATCTTGAACTTCTTTCTTAAAAGGTAAGAGGATAAGGATCTTTTTTTGTGATTGCATTGAGCTTCCTAACGTCAATGCAAATCCTTAGTTTGCCATTCTTCTTGGGCTCAACAACAATTAGAGACAACCATGTTGCAACTTTTATAGATTAATGAATATTGTCCAGATCATGTTTGCAAATTGTTGCATGGTTTGAATTCATCTTGTCCTAGGCTTGATGAACCAGTGAAATTGTAATATTTAGCTCAATCTGATGTTGAGTTATATGTGGGAGTAGTTATACAAGGATTCCCTTCAAATCTTTGTAGTTCCAAGCAAAAACATCCTTGAATTCCTAGAGTAAATTTTCAACTTGTGTAAAAATTCCTCCAAATCACAACCCTCAAAAATCAAGGATTATATTTTGTCCTCATGTTTATTTTCATATTTGTGCTTCCTTTGGTAGAGTACATCTTGCAATTTTTGAAGTTTGAACATGGATTTGTGTTGATGTTTCATCCATCTCAATGGTTCTTTCAATATGCCTATTAAAACTCTTACGATATTGAACATCTAAGATCTCATTCAACTCTTGGTATAACACATCATCTCTTATGGGCACCTTTGTTGGCTTCTCTTCATCCTTTAAGCAAAGTCCACTTTGAGTTTGGAGCAATTTCTTGTAGTTATGATAGTTTGTCTAATAATCCATTGGGGAATGTAATGGTTCCAATGCAGAACAAATTTAGCTTAGTAGTAAAAATGACATCATCATGAGTAATGCCTTCTTGATATCATTCCATGAGATCATAACATTCGACATCTTTCAATCATTTGACATTGTTGTTGGCTTTTTTGTTGCAACCATTATTCTCATGGTCCCATCCCATTTCCCTCAATGGTTACCATATTTTGTATTTTATTCATGTGAGATTTTGGCATTTCTCAATGATGGCTTTCCCAATAACATAAAATAACTTGCATCTAACAAGTTGTTCATGATTGTAAATGTGAATATGTAGGGTGTCACATCAATGGCAATTTTAAAATTCTTGATAAAACCTAATAACTTAATGGTTGTTTGATTTGCCATCCTTAGATGATATGGTTTAGGCTTTGCTAGTTGTAAACCCAATTTAAGTTTCAATTCATTAGTCATGATGTTGACACCAAAACCTCCATTCAACAAAATATTTCCAACAATTTTTTTTGCCAATTTGAATCAGGATCATAACCATTTGATGATCTCTACCAATTATTCCACTAGTTGTCTCTATGGTTGTAGGTAATGTTGTGGGTTTCTTTGTGGACTACAATTTGACATTTAAATATTGTTTCAAATTAAAGCTAGCTTGAAAAGTTGCCCCTATGTGAGTTCCTTGATTGCGCAATGTGCAAATGTCATGCCATATCAAATGAAAGGAATTGAAAATAATCAAGAGGATGTTTGTTATCTTATTTGAAACATGTGGACAAACAATCTACATTGGAACAATGAAATATGTGAATATATCACATAATAAGACATTATGCATGTTTTATTGGAATTCTTACTTCATTTGACATTTTTTGTTTGGGACAACAAATTTTAAAAACCTTTCTTATTTTAGAACCTCTAATTATAAAGAATAACTTCTAATTATAACATGGAAACCAAATAATTTGATAATTCTTCTTTCTTTTGGCGTGTGATCCTAAATCAACAAAAAATTGAATATTGATAGTGTTTTGCAATCTACTATGAACCAACTACAAATAAAACATCGTCTCAATGTGAACATGCAAAAGAAAGGATTGAACTTTGTAAAATGCACAATTATCATGAATGTTTGAAAGATTTGATATCAAAGGTTGGAAACAATAGTGAGAATGCTAAAATCATGAAATGGACATAACATGACACTTTTGGGTGCTAAGATAGTAGCTTGGTGTGCCATGTTAATTACAAAATGTAACATTAGTGATGGAGTTAGTTACAATATAGTAATTTAATGTAATATGTGTTAGTTGCAACATAGGATCATTTTCTTAGCTTGACCACCATATTTGTTAATTGCAAGTTAGCATCCCATCCATTACCTTAGTTGTAAATTAACACCATGTAATAAATTCCAATGTTTACAAATGAAAAATGTGCTAAATGTAATTAGATACATCATATTATCAACAATTGCAATATGGTATCATTGGTACCCTTTGTAATAATAAAATAATAACCATATATTCATTTACTTTTATACCATAATTATAAAAAAAACTTATCATGTAGTTGTAAATTAATAGCATTATTAACAACACTAATTTTAAGATTATCACCATCCCAATATACCACCAAAAAAGTCATAAAACAATACTTACATCACTTTTGACAATTGCACTATATAACATTAAGATCAACTATTAGATGATTGTTTTGTACCCAATAATCATACTCTTAATTGCAACATAATGTATGCACTTCAACTACACTAGTTGTAAAGAAGTTCCACAATAGTTGAACTAGTTTCATCCATGTTAGATGAATGAAAATCAACAAACTTGCCATGTTTCATAGTGTTCCTTTTGTAAAAAAAAGTGGCAATGATATAACTATAACACAATGTGCTACTCCAACCAATTACAACAAGAGGTTGGATGTTGTGATGTTGAATTAAGAGAAATAGATCCAACATTTGAAGTTGGAATTAGAATAGGTAGTGTAGGAAAGAAATGAAACATAGTTGCATCAAGATTAAATAAAGGCCACATATGATAAATCTAATCAAGTTGTATATAATGATACCCATTAGTTGTAGCACTACTACAAAATGTGGGTGCAATTCACTAGTCCCCATTCACTAGACCAACGAACTCACTATTTTCCAACTAATCCCCGCTTACTAAAATCAATGAATTCACTCAAAATCTAGTAAATCACTTGGTATACAAGGACACCTTTTGTTGTAGTGTAGATAATTATGGAGAAGATGAAAATATTGTAACCATATTACTTCAAGCACAAATTGTAGGAGTATGATGAGTTAAAGATGAAATATACCATAATTAGAATGAAGTAAAAGGCTATGGAATTACAAGCCACAAAAATAAACACATGCACAAGTAGAAAAATCCTATCGAAACCAAAATAGTCATAAACAACACTTTTAATCACTTAAAACAAGTCACAAAATGAGGTTTTTGAAACCAAAATAATCAGAAATGATACTTTTAGTTGTTTAAAACAAGTTGCAAAATGGGGTTTCTCTAGTAGCGATGGTGGGTTTGGTGAAGGATATGTTCATAGAGACCTCGAAAAAAAATTCACCAAACACATAGTAGATGAGGAGTTGTATTTGAAGAATATCAAGGCATACAACTAAGCTTACCCTAATTTATGTATCACATTTTAATTTAGAGTTTGTAATATAAAGCTAACAATCCAAAGTTGGACGATTAAAAAGTAGGTCCTAGTGATGAAGTACCAAAATTTGTAAAACAACATAGTATAAAACCATAGAAGATATAAGGTGGTGGTATAATCTGAGGCATTAAGGAAAAGGTTGTAGCTATTCAACAACCACATGGTTAAAAAAAAGAATTGACCATAGTACAAGTATAGGTATAGTAGCAAGCTAAACCCATTCAATTGATTCAACAACCAAAACCATGTTTAGCATAGAAATTTGTTGAATATGTTAATACATCTACAATTGAACTTTCAATAGAAGAGGGGAATAATAATGGATAGATGGCTTTAACAATCTATAATTGTAGATCAACAATAAAAGGCCAAACACCAAAAACTTGTTGTAGAGTAATAATTACTTAAAGAAGTAAAAATTGAGTAGTATTTATGGTTATAGTTTATAAGATATAAATTTTGAGTATTCAAGATTCAAAGATTTTGAAAATGGAATCCAAAGTATATGGAGCTTAATGTTAAGGCATAATGAGAGGTAATAACAAGAAAGAGGAATGGTTGGAAATAAAATTTACTATTATTTGAATTTGAATTGGGTTTTGGAAGGTAATTTGGAACTATTTCCTTTCCCATGTGAATTTGGATTGTATTTTACATTTTTAACGTTGAAGAATACTTGCAAAAGAATTAAGTAAATGTATGAGAATTTTAAAAATAGGAAGAAAAAATAGTTATGAACAATTCTATTGTATGTTTTGAATTATGACTTTAATGTGCAAATTTATTTGCTGGAAGTATAGATTTCAATTTGTTTTGATCATGTGTGGAAAATATATTTGTTTGAAATATAGAGTTAAAATTGTTGTGTTTTTGTATATTTTGTTAGTTGCAAGATGTATTTGTTAAAAATATGGTTTTATTTTGTGGCTACAAAATTTGTATTATATTTAGGATATAAATTAATACTTACCAAGGGAAGGGCAAATATGGAGAAAATATGAAAAAAGGAAGCAATATGGCTATTGAAATTAGACAATGAATGAACCTCAATAAATGAGATATTGAAAAGATTGAAGAAGTTGGGCAATAGATGAACTTGAAGTTGGACAATTTATATGTTTTCCACAATGAATGAACCAAAGGAAGAGTAACAATGGGACAATTGATGGATGGATTATGCATTAATTTAGGGAAGTTGGATGATCTAAAAAATTAAGACAAGAAACAAATGACCTAAAAATCATTAAAACCATCTTTGTTATTCCTTCTTTAACAATGTTATAACTTTAGTATAATGTATTTATGATAGACCCATCATCGATCGCTTGCTTATGATTGAACACTTATTTACATTTTCATCATATGTGCTTCATTTCAAGTGATTTAAAATGTTATGGGAGTGCTACCTCAAGCTTTAGAAATCATATTTGAAGTG
>Ga0116229_10011705_pt1 | contig 12856 bp, 7 predicted proteins | sample S1TSphgellanicum_3_FD_87313 | JGI IMG/M metagenome (GOLD analysis project Ga0116229, IMG submission 87313) | Host-associated microbial communities from peat moss isolated from Minnesota, USA - S1T2_Fc - Sphagnum magellanicum MG | ecosystem: Host-associated > Plants > Peat moss > Unclassified...
ATATATATATTAAAACATGTGATTTTTCAATATTATGCAATGAAATAAATAAACTTCTTCTTATTGATTATTGAAATAAATAATATTCATAATTCAATATATTAAGGCTTACGTTATGGATATTTTCTTCCTCCCCCCACCTCACCCCGCCCCCAAAATGAAAAGTCCATGAACAACATAATTTACCATGCTTATGCCTAACAAATATATATTAAAAGCATGGCCCTTTTGCTATTCCATACGCAAAAACCTCTTAAACCTTGTTAGTATACAAATAGATACTATAGGATTAGTGTGAAAAATATATACAAATATACAAGAATTTGAAGCCTTTTAACACATACTTGCTTCTATGGTTTCATTCAGGTTGCACAAACCCTAACAGTTTTGTATACTATTTCAACCTTGCAACCTTCTCCTCATTTGAAAGACCATGTTCTCGCACAGTTTACTTGTGCTGTTAGTTAGGACAAGAAGGGTGGGTGGGTGGGTGATAAGGTAGGCAACTTTTACACTTTAATAACTGGATTGGAATGAGGTCTGAAGCAAAGAACAGGAGCACACCATATTGTCCACCATTGTCCTGAACCCAAAGGGGGGTTTAGGGTTTAGGATTCCTAATGGTCCATGTGATATCCATGTTTCTAACCAAAGGGCACTTGATTGCTTTCAGGCTAGAATTGACCCTCTATTGCAGGCCCAAATGTTGAAGGTTCAAATGTTGAAGGTTGAGTGCCTTATGTGAATCAAAGTGAACTATTGGGTAGCCAAGTGATGCAACCAGTTGGACTACATTCTCAGGCTTACGAAAACCATTTTCGAGTGTCATACAAGGACATTATTTGGGTACAAGAACTTAAATTAGCATCTTATAGGGCAACATAAAAGTGCCCTTCAAAAATGTTCATACCATTGTGGGGGTGGTGGGTGTTTGATTTTTGTACTACCCACCAGTTCCAGGGTTTAAGAAAAAAATCTGAATGCGAGAGAGAACTGCCAGTTCCAGGTATTTGGAAAACATTCAAAATGAAAGAACCAACAAAGACCTGACAATTTTTAAGCGGTTATTTGAACCTTTTTTCAATAAATATTGAGAACTGCAATTATATAATAATAATTATTATTATGTATTTGAATTTTTGATAACCATGAATATATAGCAAAACTGAATGTTCCATGACTTTTTATACTCATGACTCTCAACTTTGATACCTGGCCTGATACCTAGTGGGGGTTTGGTGCAATTTTTAATACCCGCCTCGCTCTGGTTCACACACTCATGCACAAATTTTTAAGATCCCCACCCCCAAAAGCTAACCTAAAGCAAGATGCTAAATACCCCCATCAAGCTATGTCAACCATTGTTCCCATACACCATGCCTCGCCACCAGAGCTTTCACCTAGCCAAGGGGGGTTCCTACCTCCCATCGGATGCAAAATGTTGTCGGGCATCCTCCCAAGCCTTTGTTGTCAACTGGAATTGCAATGTGGTCTATAGAATGCTCCCATGTTCTACACAAATTTCTATGTGCGCATAGATTTGAAATCAAACTAAAATAGAGCCTTCAAGGTTTTTGGTTTTTCACTCACAAAGGTCAAGATTAAGAATGTAGCAAAATCACAATAGAGCCTGGTTCATTTCTTGCATCTAAAATTAGACAATTAGTGATGATAAGATTCATGGCCAACCCACAACCATATATTTGATGCAAACCAACATAGCATGTTGTCACGACTTCTAATTTTCTTGCAACAAACTTGAATCATTGATTTTTTTAAAAAATTGTTGTTTGCTTCAAACTCCATCTACAAAACAAGATTCTTTTGCTTGAGATAAATTAGGATATTGATTTCCTATCCATGCTTGCAAGAAAGTTGTTTAGGGTCGCATCAATACTTTGTTGTGTCCTTTTTAATTGTTTACAAAACCTTTTGTTTCTCATGGTTTTGGATGTCCATCGCAAATTTTGAATGATGCATACTCAACATTGAGGTTTCCATTTGTCATATATTGTTATTAATCAAATATAGGGATTTTGGGTTGAAGAAAATTTCCAACTGTAACTCACATTTAACCTAGATTCCAATTCCTATATAGTTTTTAAAAAAATTCAAGTTACAAAACCAAAGTGGTAGATCATTTGTGGGACTATAAAGTTTGATTATTGCAATGGCATGCCAAGATTACAAAGTTGTTGTGGATGTTGTAGGTATAAAAACATTACAAAATCTACCATTTTTTGTTTTGAATGAAAGGGATTTAATTCAAGCTTTGAAGGAAACAATGTAATTTCCTCCTCTTAAACCATTTCAAAAGCACAATAGTGGGTAGCATCCTCATGTCACAACTAGGCATGGACTTTAGAGCCATATTGAAATTATGATCATTCCATGGGATTAGCTAGAGGATTTTGTCCAAGGGGAATAGAATAATCCTAAATTCCCTTGCAAATTTACGAGAACAAAATAACACAATATTTATAATCCCCCGAACACATTAACACACCCTAGGGCAAATTCTACAGTGCTTGTTTACATATTTTTTATATTTCTAAGGTTACTCTTCTTCAAAGCAATGCATTTGGGTTTATAGTTGTTTATTACCATTCATTCTCACTTTCACAATTAGGTTTAGAATGTTCCATATGTGGAATTTTATTTTTTTCTAGGTCCCAAATTGAAATGACCTTGATCACAATTGGGTGCATAACAACATTGCACCATTGTGTAAAATATAGCAACTTCCAACCATTGTTTTCTAAGCTATTAATTGGCAAAATGTGTCATCCCCATTCCAATGTCTCCACCCCTAACTACTTCCAATGTCTACTATACTTCACATCTCTTCATGATTTAACATTATGTTTAGTTTTTTCCTATCTTGCACTCTTCATTTCTTGTTTCAAATTGAGGCATTTCTTGCATAATATGCCTTAAACCTTAGTTTCACAAGGGTTTTAATGTCCTACACCATTCCATGCTTTACTACCTTAGACGTTAGTTTCATATGGGGTCTAATTGTTAATTTGATTCATTGGTGCAACCTATGGACATTTCACATGTAGTGAATTATGACATTTATTTATATTCTTACTATTTGTAGGTCATTCAAAGCCATTATATTTGTTTTGCAGATACTCTTGCAACTTTGGATTAGAAGATAAAACCAACATTCTGCATGCAGACATGCAAAAGTTTCTCTTGTTTACACAACATAAATGCAAATAGAAGAAAAGGAATGATATTATTGCCAAAAAAAAGGGAAGAAAAACTTTGAGTGAGTTCCCACAATCGAACCAACATTCACAACCCAAATTTTGAATTAAGAAAACAATGTTAGGTATGTCTATCAAATGAGGTTGTCAAAAAGCATTCACTACCAAACAACCATATCTACACCAAAGTCTTTGTAAGTTGGTATAGCTTCATGAAGAACATAAGAACAAACATGGCCAAATATGCCACAATAAAGCTCTACTTAGATACCACCATGCCTTGGGATCTCAATTATCAAATGGTATGAAGGCACATTTAATGGGACTTATAAGGCAAGGCCTTTCTCCTACTCAAGTAATAATTCATCATAAGGCCTATGTTAAGTAAAAGGCATTGAATAATGAGCCTATGACCCATGACACTTTTGTGCACCCATCCAATGTCATAAACTTAACAAAAAATATAGTTGATGAATTATGGCAAAAACACCCTAAGGATCTCATCAATGTTAGATTGTGGGTTCTAAAAAACCCTAAATGAGTTTTTATTATGTCTAGCATGCCGTTTTGGACATGAATCTATCAAACCAAGATGACACACCATCCACACTTGGAATTCAAAATTATTATTCACCAAGTTTAATCAACTTATTGAATGACATGTGAATGAGATAATAATGTTAAATTTATGGTCCAAATGAGGAAGGAAGATTTAATACATTTGAATGATAAGTGTTGATGTTAGATATTTAGTGTAGAATAATATTTCTCTATTGTTATTTGTTGAATTGGAACCCAAGATAATGTGTTCACAAGGTTCCATATTTTTATGTTTGGGAGATTATCTTCAAAGAATGTATTTAATGTTTCATCTTTGTTGTTAGATATTGTAAATCAAATTGCACACATAAGAAAAACAAGATTCATGATTTGACATTTTTTTGTTTTGAGCTTGGATTCTTGTGGTTTTGGGTTAGTTCATTTTGTTACACCAAATATGAGATCCTAGAAACACTCCTTGGGAATAAAAGCCCTTAAAAGTTAAAACTTCATTCATATTAATTTGGATTTCAATTCAACAAATAACAATAAAAATTTAATATTTAGTAAATATTTGACACGATCAAAACAAAACATTACAAATATCATGTCATAGCAACAAACACATTGGTATCTTGGCTAAAGTTTGGTCCAAAATCTTAGATATTGAACAATTCAAACAATTATCAAAAAATATTGGCAATCAAAAATTAACAATTAACAATTGTTGGGAAGAGGGAACATGTTCTAATCATGAGTCAAGTACAAAACATTACATTGATGGCTAATTAAACTAATTTGGAAGTAAGCAAAAATAAGATTGATAAAAATATGGCAAGTAGAATGGAACAACTCACGGCGTCATGGGCATGGAAATTATTGTGATGTCATAAAATTTATCACATGCACAAAACTAATATAAACTTCAATACGACAAACTTAAACATAACCTAAACCATGCATACATAACCAAATGCACAAGAACAAAACATACCAAATATTGTATTATGTACTTCAAAATAATCTACTCATAACATGGAAAACCATGAATTCATGAATCATGGGCACAAAAGGTGAATGGAATTATTGTGCAAGGCACATGCCTCAAATTGGTATTAATTAACTATAAACAAGGGGGTGCATTACATCTATGTATATTTATTTAATGAATTAGGTTGTCAAAGTTTTAATATTAAAAATTGTTGTTTAAATAACCTTCTTAATATATTTCTTGATCACAACTCGTAACTTTTTAATAATTTGCATTAAATCACATTTAATGAACTGAAAAGAACATTAAAAATAAGATTAAAAATTACTACTCACAATAAATTTTGATAAAAATGATGAAATTAATAATTATGACGTTTAAATAATTTTTATAAAATTTAAAAATGTTGTAGATAATGTTATTTATTTCATAGATAACATATTTTATTTTAAAATATTTTATAATTACAAATAAATATAACACAACATTTATACACATTTTATTGATTTTTCATATTTTTAAAAGGTGGGGAAATATTTTTTATATACACCAAAAAAAACCATTTAAAAAAATGTTTATTTACAAATCATTTTATGAAAAAAAAGGAAAAATAAATCTTCAAGATATCATTGTTGTTCAAATGTATGAAATAGTGAAGATTCAATTGCATTTTTGGTCAAATTACTTCATATTTTGGTTTATATTTTTATAGATGTGTAGATCTTGGAAAAATCTCTAAGAATGAAATTATTTATTTTCATTTGGACAAAGTATGAAAAAGATAATAATGGTCAATTTTGTGTACTTGTGTATGGAAGGATGATGTGAGATAATGTTGTAAATTTATCCCATGTCCTTTGTCAACAAGTTGAACTTTATAAATTATATAAATAGATCAAAAAATATTAGTCTACACATAATACATGCATTAAATATATTCAAAGTACAAATAGTACTTGTGATGAGCCAATAAAAAAAACTTGTCACCAAAAAATAAATTGGATCCTACTTACCTACCTACCTATGCCTACCTACCTACTTAGGTGGCTTATATTTAGGCCTAATATGGTGGCTTAGCTTTAGGTGCAACTTAGGAAATAACATAATGTAGGCTCTTAAGGTAGGCCTAGGTTGCCTAAGCCTATTTGAGGGGTCTATACTTAAACCTAGTTTCTTAGGTTACAACTAGGCTTTAAGTTTTAGGTTCTTAAACCTAGGTACCTAGTTTTAGGCCTAGTTTATGTTAACCTAAGTCATTTAGGTTCTAGCCATGTGGCATAACTTGGGTGGCAAATGTTGAAATGCCATGTGGCCTAGTTTGGGTGGCCAATGTCTAAATGCCACATGGCATTTGACTAGTCAAAATTACATTTGACCAATCAATTAGGGTTTGACTAGTTACCCTAATGACCACTACATGAAACCACCCATAAAACCACTAATTATACACTTATTGCCTGGGCATCCTAAAAAAAGTAAATTTTTTTTTGAACCAAACCACCCAATCACCTATTTTGTGGTTTCCTTATCCCACTGGTGACGAACCACTACCTTAAACCACTGAGCCTACAAGAAACCCACTATAGTGGTACCACTGCAAAACTAAGTGGTATCAATAGTAGTTTAACCACATTTTTTTAATAATGAAAAATGCATAGGTAGTGCCCTCACTACTACCATTTGATAATAACACCAACATTGGCCACTTCGAGAAATTTTCAATCATAACCAAAACATATCAGTTTTGTCAAATTATGAAACTTAATGGATTAGAAAATTCCAAATTCCACCAATATCCAAGCCCCATCATGGGCATTGGATGTAAATGAAATGCAAGTGCATTGAATGATGCGCACACTTAATCACACACACCACACACTAAAAAAATTCATGTTATTTGTAACTAAAAAAACAATGATTAAAAGTTGTCAATAACTATATGAATGTTTATAGTCACACAATATAACTTTTCATCCTACATGGAAAAATAAATAATCATGAATGAATTATGGATGATAATATTACATATGGTAATAACAAAATCATTAATTCACATTTGTTTTCATCCATAGGACATCCATAACAAAGGACAAAATGATGCAAACTTCTAGTTGTCATTTATATGACTATTAAATGATAATTGGTGTTTAAAATGATGTAAATAATGATGACATGGTTTTTCACTGTGATTGTGAAATGATTATATTTTGAACATGGCAATTGATGTATGACTGAAAAATGACTACCATGCAATGACATGGATAATATTAACATGGTAATTGCAAGTGATTATGAACTGATTGGGATATGAAAAACCAATTAAAATTTGATTACAAAATGACTAATGTATAATGGCATGGGTAATATTAAGCACCTACCTATTTACCTACCCACCCACCTACTTACCACCTACCTATCCACCCATTGGCCCCACTTATTGACTTACCTACCTATTACCCTAGATACTTATGTACCCACCAACCCACCCACCTGCCTACCTACTATTTACATCTAACCAACTTTTTTTTGAGTTGATCGGATTCTATCAAAAACTTGAATGTGTGGTGGTTGGTAACCAAAATAAATTTGTTACCATAAATATAACATCAAAATGATAAAACTACCCAAACAATTACAAGGCATTCCCTTTCATAAGAATTATATTTGGCCTCTGTCTTGTTATTGAATAGATTAGCATATGCACCAAACTCTCAACCATTGTCGTAAAGTTGGGTGAATGCAACTCCCAACCCCAAAATGCTTCAATCCATGTGTAATTAGAACAATCATCCTTGGATGGGTCATTTCAAAATAAGAGATGGTGTGAGTTTGGCATTTTATTCTTAAAAGGGCTACTTTAGTGTTTCACCCTATATGTATTATTGGTTAATCTTAATCAATTGGGTCAAAGGTTTAGCAATGTTGTTGAACCTTTTGACAAATCTTTGGTATTAATTACACAAATTTAAGAAAATTCATAGCATCCAAACTAGCCATGTTTTCAATCTTTTTGCCTTCCTTGAACTAGATGCATTAAATTTCACTTGGGGCCGCCATGCTTGTAACTAAAGCTTCCAATTGTGCAAACCTAACCTCCATGATGTTGGATTGGCTTTGAGTTACTTTGGTGGCCAACCCTTTATTGGTAATAATTTTCTTTTTTGACCCATCCTAAAACCTTGGCCCTTATTGGCATTTGACATTTGTGATTGGCCATGTTTCAACTATGGATGTAATGTGAAATAATGGTTCGCATCATGACCATAAACCTTGTAATGAAAACAAGGTTGGCTGGGGTTATGGTTGGTGGTAGTGGCCAGAGGAATATTAAAACAATTTTTTTCCCAATAAGACACCATATCTCCAACACTTGTCTCTCCCCCCCCCCACCTCAACAAAAGATGATGTGGAACCACCTTGTTTTGACTTGGCTTGCTTGGTATATTGTGGTGTGGCCTTATTAGTTTAGCCATGAGATTGTTGAATCAATGGTGTGAATGCGTTCCCCAAATTTTCCTTGTTAATCCCAATGGTGACCACTTGTTCTTCCACCATGTTCACCTCAATTCATTATGATAATTGGAACACATTGACCAAAGTGGATTGTATAGGCTAAAATAATGTGGCATCTTACATTTGACACTTAGCTCATAGTTGTTCAAGATCCCATACCAAAACTAGATTATTTAGGCTTTCATAACACTCATGTCACCATAAATATCAACCATGCATAGGCTTCTCATAAACTTTGATGGGGTTTATGTTGGAACTCCTACAAACTTGGTATTTTTTCAATTTGGATCCTTTGGTAATTTTGTTGCAAGTTTCAAAAGAATTCCATGACTAGGTTAAATGTGGGCCAAGGACCCCATGTACTAATGGAAGGATCGGTACCACCACTTTAAGTGGTTCCATTGCCACTAACACTTTCACCCCCATTGGCCAAATTGCTACAAAAAGTTGTTGTTGTCACATCTAAAGTGAAAATAAGTGTTGGGACCATAGGTAATTCAATAATAAACACATAGTTGAATGACTAATATATTGCCACTTTTCAATATGAACCTCATGGGCATGTTTGAATTCATGGTAATCATTCATAGGTGACCCTCCCATATGCTAAGACAAACACTTCCATGCCATGCAAGGTGTGAACATCTAGGGATTTGCATCTATTGCATATCACATCAAATGTTAAATTCCTAAATGAAATCCAACTTGATGGTGCCAACCACCTTCAAATATCAGCAAGGTCCCTTAATGGCTCCATGCATGTCATCCATGTCCCACATCAACGATGTGGTGATAAACCTTGGAGGTGAATTTGTTTCATCATTTAAAGAATCTTACCTAAATGACGATGAAAGTGGTGTAGGTGGTTTGAATTACATGTACTCTACACTTGGTAAAACCATTGGTGATAGTAACCATGTTCCCTATCTCTAGATCTTGTGCTCGTTCCATAATGAACCTTAATTTGGGTGTCCAATTCAAAACTTTTGATAATTAAGGTTTGATGAACATGTCATGATTTACACTAAACCTAAAGGGATGTTAAACATGTTGTGATTTAACCTATTTTTTAAACCACAATTCCTCTAACATAAACCTAGGGAGTTGCAACTATATGGTTAGGACACTTGCACACACAAAAACATTTCATAAGGCCAACAACATTTGGGCACATTATGAACACAAGAAAAATGATTTATCAATCATCAACCAAATTTAACCACAACACCAAACAATGGGACATTCTAATGATCAAATCCAAGGAAATTTACAACTACACATCCAAATATAACAACTTTAGCTAAAAAAACTTAATCAATATGTATAGACAAACCATGTGTTAAGTAAAACTTATTCAATGATCAAGATTGGGTGGTAGCCTTGTCCCATGTTTGGCCATTAATCACATTAATCACAGCCCTTAGGCTCATTGTAATGATAAAAACATGCATGGGAAGGCACATTGTTTTTCACTTAGGGCTTCACATTGATTAATAATTAACATAAATCACTAAGAGGTCAACTTGAGAACGTGTGTTCATCCCTAGGTCATCCCTCAAATCATATAACAACCCAACCAACATATTGACAAACAATAAATGTAACCCAATGAACACAAATGGAGATACACAATCATGCAACACAAATCTTCACTTTTATGATTTTTGCACATGAATCACAATAGGAATTCAAATAGAAGTCCACCCTATTCATTGATGATCACGTGCTCCACCACATGTAGGTGATGAAAATGGGAGCTTACTAACAAAAGAAGTTGGTACTAAAAAAATTGGCAAAATCGACCTTGAGCACACCACCTTTTTGTGCCCATGAACAAGCCTCCAAATTTGTTTATTTTCAAATGGCTTGAAATCTCCAAAACTAGTACAATGTTATTCCCCAATGCTTCACTTATGTAGACAACTTCTGATTATGCCTCCATACGGGCGAGATGTAAATTTCCAAATAATAAATGGAAATTAATTCTGAAATGAAAAATTAACTTCTAGCCTCCAAATTTTTTGTTTCCAAAATCTTTGCAGCTTCACATACATGTGTCCTTTGTTTCAAAAAACTTGATGGCATAAACCACACCCCAACTCGACTCCGTATGTGGAAGATATGAATTTTTGAGAAAAATACCAATTAATTCCAAAATAAATTTGAAATTGATTAAAATTATTTTTATTGTCTTGTTATAAGGTTGAAAGTGTCCCAAAAAATCCAATCATAAGGGTTTACATGTTCAATGTTTGATCACAGGTGGGATGTCCAATTATTAGCCTACATGCACAATATTTAACCCACATTTGTTAATAGGTTGGACAAAAATGGGATGGATGAACATTAAAAATCATCCACCTTATATATTAAAGACCCCTTTAAATTAAAAGAAAAAGAAATACTCAAATTGATGAAAATTTGTATCCCCATCCAAATTATGGATGAAAAATTGTCTATGTGGATAAAAATTGGAAAAAAAAAAAAAGAAGACCCTCTAAATTTATTTTTAAAAACTAAAACCTATATTTGGTAAGTTCAAATTTATGCCAAACCTAATCCATTAGTTTTGGAGAAAAGAAAAAGAAAAAGGTTTGAATTGAACCTCCCCTTTGTTTTATCTTGAGCTTAGCCCAAAGCACTTGAACGTCCCAAGCTTGTTGAATTTGGTAGGCTTAGGCTTGGTTTCAGTTAGCTTACAAGCTCACAACAATGCCTATGTAGAGCTCCACATTCCCACCCACTTTCATGTTTTTTTTTTCTTCTCCTTTTTCCCTTTTCCTTCTTTTTATTATTTTCTTCTTCTTTTGATGCTATTACAACTAATGCCTGCTCATCAACAACAATCATGTTGACAATGACTAAAGTAGGGAAGGGAGTTCCCCACCCCTTCTTGGCTTGTTGCAAACTGATGACAACATTGAGGAAGAGCCTCCCCGAATCCTCATGTTGTTAATGATGAAATAATGGCGGTGATAATGTTATTTATTGTCACATGGTTGTTGGTAACCGAAAGAAAGAAAGATGGAGAAATATAAAAAAAGAAAAAAAGAAAAAAAAAGGGGTGGGGAGAGGGGTGGTGGGGGGTTGTGAAAGAAACAAAGGCTTTCTTCCTCTTAGTTGTTTGTGAATTTTTTTTCACAATCTCCAAGGGCTTATTCTTCTAATATCTTCATTGATTTTCTTTACACTTTAAGGTAACTAGGCCATGCTAGGGTTCAAATTGTTAGCTATGAACAACTAACATGGAAACACCCATGCCACATGGTGTAAATAAACCGAACTTAAAACCACGGCATTGTGACAAGAGAATCCTATGCAAAAACACACAAATAACAAATCCCAATGTTAAACTCAACTAGCTTAGCTATAACATCAAACAACTAACTAGACTTTTGATGATTCAAAATGGTCATTCATTTGTAATGAAATCATGAATCCAAAACAACACTTTCACACAACAAAAATGCAAAAATTAATGTTGTGCACAAAATACATATAAACCATATAACAATAGTGTTCTAAAATCTCAAATCATCAAAAGTCTAGCTAATTGTTTGAAATCACACCAAAAATGATTTAAAATCACAAAAATTTAGATTATATCCATCCATAAGATATTTTGAACCTTATTCATACTTAAATCAGTTTCACATAAAAATCCAAACAACTAATCTAACCAAGTTCATATCCAACTAATTGAGACTTAACAAACAATTAAACTAACACACTTGACATGTTTCAAATATGTATTTACACCCTTACATAGTTGATATATTGAATTTGACATGCCAACCCAACACTAGCTTATAGTCAATACTTGTTCCAATGTTTCAAGTTCATTATTATTTTTTGGTAAAGAATTGGAATGCCACATGTAGCTCACAGAAGCAGTTATTAATATTGGGCAAATAAATAATTTGTTGGTTGGTATATATGTGATACAAAAATAATGGTATTAAGGACCATATACCAATAATGAAGGTATCTAATGAAGGTATTGCATCAATACTTGGACAAGGCAAGTATGAGAGTTCAATAGGTTACTTAGTACTATACATGGCAAATTAGATATTAGCATTATGTGGTAGATTAGCACTAATACTCATTTACCAATTACCCTTTGTGCTTGCATGGTTGGTAAAACTTAGAGATGAATGTATTAAAGGTTAAGATTTGGCGCGTGGATATTGTTATAAGTGTTGATGATTAGAAGATGAATTATTTCAAGGTTGGTTACTTTGACCCACAATAGTTTCAAGATTTCATTCATAATTAATTGGAAGGTAAGGTATAATGTGTTTTTCACAAGTAAAAACGATATTCTTATTCATATTTTTTATTAAGTGTTCATAAAAAATATAAAGGACTTCATTCAACCAACTAGCACATGCAAAACTTTTGTTTAATGTGCAATTAGTGAATATCATCCATTCGTAGTAAAAACTTCCACTAGAAAGAAAGCAACCAAAATTGTGTTCATTTATGACAGTCAAAAAGGAAAATTCTTTAAAAAGATTCTTGAAAAGCTTTACTAGCCAAACAGATTGTTATAACAAACGGCTATAATCATGTACTGGCTGCAAACCCTAAAAAC
>Ga0116229_10011706_pt1 | contig 12855 bp, 25 predicted proteins | sample S1TSphgellanicum_3_FD_87313 | JGI IMG/M metagenome (GOLD analysis project Ga0116229, IMG submission 87313) | Host-associated microbial communities from peat moss isolated from Minnesota, USA - S1T2_Fc - Sphagnum magellanicum MG | ecosystem: Host-associated > Plants > Peat moss > Unclassified...
CACGGGCTCGCGTGATCCGTGATGAGGCTCAAAAGGGCATATCAAAATGAGCGACCTCGCAACTCTCATCAATCAAGTTCGCAAGTGGCGCGGCCTATTCGAGGAAGCCCGAATAATGAACCGCAATACTCTTGCCGATGAACACACCAACGCTCATTGGCGTATTTATTGGGAGTATCAATTGGCGCTCAATAAACATATCGAGAAATTGACTGCCGATAATCCTTTCTCGCGCAGTCTCGAAGAATTTAAGCGTCAACGAGACGCCAGATGACCACTCCTGTAGCCATCCGCGTCTATGCCCTCATGTACGTCCGACCATCTGGCGACCATGCGGTCATGCAATGGTTCGACACTCGCTCCGAAGCCTCTCAAGTAAGTCTACACGTCAACCGTCTGCATTATATTGCCACGCGAGTGGCTAACCGTTGGATAAACCATGGGCACTAAGCAAAATCCCGGTAAATTTGACTGCTATACTCGAGCCGCCGACGATGAGCCCATGTTTATCCTGCTCGCCCGCGATCCTCTGGCGGAAAGTCTCGTGCGACAGTGGGCTAATCATCAGCCGTTACCGATCGACGACAAAACGGCTGAAGCATTTGCCTGCGCAGATGCCATGCGCGATTGGCGCATCAAAAATGTCCTAGCCCCCTAACCCATGCCCTTCCGCCGCCTCCCCGGCACCTCCCGCCGCTACGTCGACCTAGACACGGGCGAGACCCTCTCCCGTCGTCAGGTCGACGCCAGGCGGGAGTTAGCAGGCGAGCGGAAACGCCTGGATGCAGCGACCCGCGCCAACCTCGCACGCGCGCGCAGCAAATATCAGGACCTCGTCAAAACAGCCACGCAGCGTGAACTCAAACGCATAGACGCGGAACTCGCCCGCGTCGAGCGCCAAATTGAGACCTCCGATCCGATCGGGTCGGAGCAACTCAAGCAATTGCGCCGCTCCCTCTCCGACGCCCGTCGCACCGCGCGCAAGCGGACGCGCGAGAGTCCGGAGTTTAAGCGCGCCGTCAAGACGCTGAAAAAAGCTAACGCGAGCGACGTCAAGGCAGTCGAAGCGCCAAAGGGTCAGCTTTCTGCCAAGCAAATTCAGCTTCGCGATGCACTAGTCCGCCTCGGCAAGCGTGAGAACGTACCCGATTGGGTTCCTCCCGGACTATCAGATAAATACCGCACCGGCAAGCTCCGCCGAGACCGCATCCCGAAATGGGCGTACAAATCCAGCCATCCGCCGAGGCGGACGAAACAACAGAGGATCAAGGGACGATGATTATCATTCTTGCAGCGGAAGTCGAAGTTAAGGACTATTTTAGCCTTGACGATCACGCGGCCAATATATCCGACGCGATTTCCCGCATTTATGACCATAAACCGCTGATCGTGCAAGTGCAGGAGTTAGGCAGTCCCAATGTAACCGGATGCTGGATTGTCGACAATAATGATGCAGAGGATTAAGGGACGATGACACTGTGCCTCTACAAGCTCATGATCCATGAGGCCGTCTGTAATGGCTCATCACAATACGAGTATGAAGAAGGCATACTTCGCGCCGCTCTAATCGAGCCAAATGACGCACCCTCAATACTATGGTCTTGGAACGGCCACAGTATATCGGCGGAAAACGCCCACGCCTGGATATGCGGCGCTGACATCCCCATGCCTGTGTGATGTCAGGCCGCGCTTACCGCGCCAGGGCGGCCTCCGCCGACCGCTCTCGCCGCTACCGCGAGAGCGCGCCCCGTGACGCGCGGATCAACCGTCGTCGCGGCAATACGCGCCCCACGGCGTGGGAAACTGGCGAGTTTGTCGCCATCGACGGCGAGGGGTTCTCCGAGGGTGAAGAATTCCGCATCGAAATTGAGTCATCAGGCCACGTCTATACCGGGAAGGACCATTATTATGCATATCTCTCAGCCTCTGATGGAAGTCATATCTATACTTCTAGCTCTCGTTTGCGGCTTTGCGAGTGCTTGGATTTTCTGTTCGACATCCGTGAACGCAACGCCAAGGCAATTATTGTTGCGTTTGGTGGTAGTTATGACATTACTCAGTTTTGTGCCTTTGATTTGGATATTGCGCAGATAAAGCAACTCCTGCGAAAGACAGATGACGGTCGTTCTCTCGACATAGACCTAGGGGGCTATCAATACCGCTTAGAATATCGCCCCCGAAAATGCTTCACGGCCAAACGCTGGCCAGAGGGCGCGCGCAAGTATGAGCGTGACAAGCGGGGCGACTGGAAGCTCACACCCCACGAGACCATCCAGGTGTGGGACGTATGGGGCTTTTTTCAGGATAGCTTTATTGGCGTGCTGAAGAAGTGGGTTCCGGGAGACCCTGATTTCGAGTTTATCTCACGCATGAAAGGCGAACGCTCAGTATTCGCCCGCTCGGAGATAGACGAAATCGCCCGCTATAATGCGGCTGAACTTCGATGCCTCGTCAAGGTCATGAATAAAGTCCGCGATGCGCTGAACGATCTCGGCATCAAGATTACCCGGTGGGATGGCGCGGGGTCCGTCGCGGCGGCCATGATGGCCAAGCATAAAGTCCGCTCTCATCTTGCCTCCCTTCCTGATGACGTCTTCGACGCGGCTCGCGTTGCCTATTCTGGCGGACACATAGAGGTGTGCAAGCTCGGATACTACTCGGGAAAGGTCCATCATTATGACGTCAATTCTGCATATCCCAATATCTTCCGACGTCTGCCATCCCTCGCTTCGGGTCACTGGATATCGTCTAGTCACGTCGATCCGCCTGAAGGTTTTACGCTTGTCGAGCTTCGTTTCGAGTTTGAACATGATATGCCCTTTTATCCTCTGTTTTTTCGATGCTCAAACGGAAGTATTATATATCCTCGCCGAGGAAGGGGATGGTATTGGGGACCTGAGTTTGAGGCTGCTAAAGCATACGCTCAAGCATTTGGGGCAAGAACTTTCGACGTTATCCGATGGCATCATTTCGTTGGAGACGGAACGCGGCCATTTTCATGGGTCGAAGACATATACTATAGACGGCAACAGTATATCGAGGAAGCCAAAGCAACCGGCCAAGTGAGCGGCCCGGAAATGATCATTAAATTGGGGACTAATTCGCTCTATGGCAAGTGTTGCCAACAAGTCGGCGCTCGATATGACGCCAAAGGAGAGCTTAGACTTCCACCGTATTTTTCTTTAGCGTGGGGAGGCTACGTCACCGCTGGATGCCGAGCCATGCTCATGTTCGCGGCTATTGAGGACCCAGGCGCGATAATCGCCTTCGCGACGGATGGTCTATTCAGCACGCGCCCATTAGACTTGTATTGCCCGCCCCGCAAGGAACTCGGCGCATGGGAATATAAGACGCACGACGGTATAACCATGGTCATGCCTGGTGTATACTGGTTACACGACGGTGAAACCGTGCGCCATTATTCACGGGGTTTTGACAAGCAGGAAATGAGCGATGCAGAAATCGTACACAGAGCTTGGCGTGAAAAGCGAGACGAGTTGCCGGTATCGGTTACCCGGCTCATTGGACTTGGATCAGCTTGCGTCTCTCCAGACTTTTGGCGGATGCGAGGTTGTTTTGTGGAGAGCAGACGAACCCTCTGTTTGGACGGCGATAATTCGAAGCGATATCCCGTTCACCTTGGTTCGACATCGCCTAGCCGAGGCCTTGTTGATACACGTCCGCGAGATCACTTATTTGGGGACAATCTAGACTTAGATGATCTCATGAGCGCGCCGTACCCTATTGCCTGGATAGACGGCGATATCAAGCTGGATGAGCTAGAGGGAGAAATGGCAGATGAGCGGGAAGCGTCCGATGCCGAGCTTGCTTAGGCCATCTGAGGAGACGCCTATAGAGGCCTTCATTCGACGAGCAGAACATAAGCAACTACTTTATGAGATTTCGAGACGTCAATGGCGTGAGGCCAACAACTTACCCAATACGAAAGCGTATCCGGCGACGTCTCAACAGATACAGGCACCGACAGAGCAACACGGAACGCTCGGGAGAGGCGTGGGAACCGGGACGGCCAGCGGGAGGGGCGACGGCGATGACGGCGTCGTCGGCGGGTAGGGAACCGCCCCTAGAATAGACGCCTGATTGATCTGATCTTGCGTCCAGGGATCATCTTGATAGTACATCGCGATGAACGAAATCGTCTCAAGTAATTGAGGCTGTGTGAAGCTTCCTCCGTCGCCACTATCCGTGAGATCGCCCGTAAAGCTATCGATTTGCCTAGACGATCCGGAGACGTATGGCGTATCGCACGGAAGCCCGTTCATTGCGGCGTATAGCGTATAGACCCCGATCTCAGGGTTATTTTGACTGAGCACGCATTGGGCCACGGGTGTCGATGGCCACTGAAAGCTCGAAAAAAAGTCCAGTGTACACCACCACTGAAATGGAGGCTCAATAGCGGGGAAGTCTGGACTATTGTACGGCGAGAACAGGAACGTCCCTATGCCGGTGGTCCCTAGCGCAACGTCGCCCACATTGGGCGTAAAACTCGGGTCTGGATTGACGAGGCTTGGGCTATGCCTAATAATGATGAGCCAATTCGTCTCGACATATGTATTCATGATCGAAAGCGCATCGCCTGTAAGTACAGGCAGAGACCCGTTCGTGACCCCTGGCGTATTGATCCATTGGGTCTGTACGCCAGTAGGGCTGATGACGAGCGTCCCGGATTGACCGCTTCCTTGAGCGACGATATCCGCCGCCGTTTGGACAACCCCGTTGACATAGTATTCTTCGGCGACGAAATCAGCGTAGACCAAGCAGACCGGATCACTCATCTTGCGTTCCTCGGCGAAGTATGCCTATCATCGCCGAGGCTATACTAGGGATTACCGCCATCATGGGCAACACTCTCGGCGCTGGCGGCGGAAATTACTTCGACACGGCGGTCTTCAACGCTTTGGTGCCGAAAGAGGGGCCTAAGGCGCTCGCTCTGAATGCGCCCTTTACTTCGAGCAATACTTCCTTCCTCATAGATTTTACCCTCACACAGACGCAGTCTTTTATCTCGATCATTCAAGGCGTGTATATCAACAACTATTTGAACGACGACGTCCTGACCATGACTATTCAGGGGACTAATCAGACCCTGACGTTTCCAGCCAATTCTATGGGCTACTTGCCGTTACTGGTGTCCAAGCCGTCTCAGATCACGGTGTCATCGCAGGGGCAAGTCACCGTCCAGTTGATTTTCCTGAATGTTCCTGTCCCTGCAATCATCTGGCCGGAAAGTTCCGGCGGCGGAGGCGGCACAACTGCACCTCTACAGGACGGCCTGTTTGCCGCGACGACGACGGCGACGGGGTCCTGGATTGCCGGAGCGATCTTCGGGGTTCCGGAGGGGTCCGTTGGCGAGGCGGCTGCTCTGTCCATGGATAGCGTGGGCAATCTGCGTGTCATTGCCAGCGCCTATCAGCCGTCTACCGGAAATGACGTCCCTATTCAGGTCGACGAATTCGGTAATCTGATTATCACGTCCTATGACACCATCTATACTCAGGATGCGTCGGACGGTCCGGTATCGCCTGGAACGGCGGCCAGTTATTCGTCCTTGGCCGGAGGCGTGTACAATGCTACCGCGCCGACGCTCACAACCGGCCAGCAAGCCGCGTTACAGTTGGACGCGGCGGGAAATCTCAAGACCAATATTGCCGCCGATGCGGATAACCCTATTCCAACCTCTGACGCGGCGGACGGTCCGGTATCGCCTGGAACGGCGGCGACAAAATCTATGCTCGGCGGAGGCGTGTATAATTCCTTGGCCCCGACGCTCACCACGGGACAACAAGTGTCTCTGCAACTCGACGTCAATGGCAATCTCAAGATAGCTGGCGGCGCGGCGCTGACGTCTGCCCTCGGAACCCCTGGCCCGACGACGGGTTCATCGGGCTACGTCACGGGGCTGCGTCTAACGAGTGCCCTGGCGAATACAGGTGTCATCAAGTCGAGCGCGGGCCTTCTATATTTGCTGTGCTTGATCAATATGACGGCGGCGGTAGCATATCTGCATATATATAATCAGGCGACTGCGCCGACCCTAGGAACGTCTACGCCATTGATGACGTTTCCGATGGCCGCAGGACAAGCCGTATATGCACCATTCACTATTCCGCCGCGTTTTTCGACTGGCATGGCCTATGCACTCACCACGGACAACGCAGCCGCGCCTGCAACGGGTGTCACCGTTGGAGGCATCGAAGGGACGATAGGATATCTCTGATGGATATGGCAGGCGGATTACTCAAGGCGCTAGGCGTCGATCCTGACGAGCTAAAGCAAGTCGCCGTTAAATGGGCCGGCGAAGTCGAAGGCTTCAAGACCGGCTTCCGCGCGGCGACGGCGCATTTCTCTGGTCAACTCGACCTTATCTCGCGCAATCAAGAAATCATCCTCAATCAACAGGAAGAAATCCTTCGCCTGTTGAAACCTCAGGAGCAAACCAGTGTCGAAATCATCTCCCTCGAAGACAGACGACGATCAGCCCAAGGTGCTGATACCTGAGGCGACAGACGTGTCCGCAGCACTGGCGAAGGCGGCGGAAAAAGTCCGCCCGGAGGACATTGTCGCGGCGCACGAGGCTTCGCAGGCGGCCCCATCGGACCCGCAGGATAGTCGTCTGGATGCCATAGAGCGCCGGCTCTCGGAGCTCGAGCGGCAAATCCTGGTCATCGTCCAGGCGCACAATATGACGTCCTCGCGGGTGCATCTGATCGAGGACCATTTCGGCGGCAAGATCGGATAGGTCATGGCGGACGATGAGGTAATAGAGGCGATTGCCGACGCGGTTTCCGAAAGCAACGCTGAAGCTGAAGCTATGACGCAGGCGGAAATTACCGCTCGCGCCATAAGCTCCGATCAGACCGCCGTCGAGATTGCTCAAATCAACGCCGACGCGGCGGTAGAAATCGCGTCACAGGAGGTAGAAGAAGAATGGCTCGCTACGCAATTCGCAGGCGTCGCCGCACAGCATCAACTGATGCTGGAAGCAATGGCGCGGATAGAGGGATCGGTCCAAGCGATCCAAATCCTCTTGACGACGTCGGCCTTGATCCCGACACCGCCGCCGGAGATGACGCCAGAGCCTCCGCCTCCGGAGCAGCCGACGGAGACGCCCCCCGCGCCAAGCGAAAGTACACGCGACGGCAAGCGACGAATTCGGCGGCTTCTGTAACCGGCATAGAAAGCACGTTGCTTTCGGTCCATATAATGCTGGCGGCCTATACTAAGACGCCTGCGCTCGAACTTGAGAAGGGCGAAGCAAAAGCCATGGCGGAAGCTATCGCCAATGTGAGCAAGCATTACAAGATACCTGGCATGAGCCCTGAACATGCGGCGATCGCGCAGCTATGCTTTGTCGTCGCCGTGACCTACGGTAAGCGAGTGCCGCTGATCATGGCAGGGCGATCGGCGTCTCGCAATACAATGTCGCCGCTGCAAGCTCAACAAGCGCAAACGCCGAAACCGCAAGATGCTCCCTCGCCGGAACCCTGGTTCGCGGGTCTAGGTCAGCCGACGGTACAGTAATCGTGCGTCTCCCGAACGACACACAGCGCCACGCCATTTACGGCAAGACTGGAAGCGGTAAGACCGTTGCCGGTCTGTGGGCGCTGGAAAAGCGTTCGTGGGATCGGATGCCATGGATCATAGTCGATTTCAAGCGCGATCCGACTATAGCCCGTATACCACGGCTCGAAGAAGTCGACATAGACAGTAAGCCGCCAAAACAGGCAGGATTATACGTTGTTCGACCTCTTCCGCAAAGCAGCGACGAAGTAGACGACTATTTGTGGAAGGTGTGGAAGAGGGGTCGAACAGGCATGATGTTCGACGAAGGCTACATGGTCGGGCGATTTTCCAAGCCGTTCAACGCCATATTGACGCAGGGTCGATCGCTCCGCTTGCCGGTCATTACCCTTTCGCAGCGTCCGTCTTGGCTCTCCCCCTTCCTCATGAGCGAAGCGGATTTTCACCAAGTCTTTTACCTACAACGTCCAAGCGATTTGAAGATCATTCGCGAATGGATGCCTATAACACGCGAGTTGAGACCGGACTATACTTCACATTACTATGACGTTAGTCGGAACAAACTGACGTATCTTAAACCTGTACCTGAAGAGGATGAAATCCTTAACAGGTTCGACCTGCATATGCCTAGAAGAACTCGTTTGTTTCGCGGCATTACTTCTCAAGCGCGGCGCAGCCGTCTGTTCTTGACGTGACCGTACTATAATGCCACACTCACGCTAGTATTTGGGGATGATAGGCGAAATGGAAAGCGATAATATACTCGCGGTAAACGTCCCCAATCTGATCACGATCACGATCATGGCAGTATTGGGCGCGTTTCTGCTCGGCCTCATCAAAAAGGCTATGACGCAGGCGCAATCGTCATGAGCGATTTTTCGCCGATCAACTGGAAGTTGATCTCGCACCCGGTCAATTGGGGGATCGTGTGGGTGACTCTCCTGTTGGCCGGTACGGCCTATGCTCTATTGCATGACTATGTGATGAGCAATTCCGCGTCTTCATCCATCATCCCCGACTAATCGGGCTATCGGAGACTGTAGATAATGCCCAATCAAATGACGGGTACGACGGCGGCGCAGTCGCAGGCGATGAGCGCATCGCAGGTGCAAGCGACGAACGATCAGATCAGCGCCTATATTCGCTCTGTTTCGCAGGAGGTGAAACAGAACATCTATTCGGCAACACTGACGTCGCCTTCGTCGGGTAACAACGTCATCCAGATACCCGTGCGCAACGTCGGATTGCTCAAGGGTTTTATCGTCCAGATCACCGCGACGATGAGCAACACGGGTTCGGCGGCGGCGGCTTTGACCACCTGGAACGCCGCGAATATTCTGAGCAACGTTTCATTCTTCGATCTCGACAACTATCAGCGCATCAACTGCGCAGGCTGGTTTTTGAACATGCTCGGGACGGCCAAGGAAGGCTTCCCCTTTGGCGCAGCGTTGCTTTCGACGGCGATGGATACGCCGATCAAATACGGCAACAATTTTAACGTCATTTCTGCGACGTCTTCGTTGGGCGCGACGACGGGAACCGGAACCGTGAATATGCGGTTTTGGGTCCCAATCGCCTACAGCAAGACCGACCTTCGCGGATCGATCTTCATGGGCGTCGTCAATGCGACGGCCTATTTACAGTTGACGATCAATCCCGCGCCTGGCGTGACCACTGGCGACGCCACGCTCGCCGTGTATTCGGGAGCGAATACGGCGGTGACGATCTCGAGTTGTACTGTCAGCGTCTATCAGGTGTATCTCGACCAACTCCCGCGCTATTCGAGCGGCCCCAACGCCGGCGCTCCGATACTACCGCCGATCGACACGTCGACGCAGTACCGCCTCGTCACGACGTCGCTAACGGGCGTCTCGGCGGCTCAGGATTTTCCGGTCCCCTTTTCCAACTTCCAGCAATTCTTGTCCCTCGGACTGATCTACGATCAGGCCGGCACACTCAACGGCGGATCGGACATCAACTATTTCGCCCTCGCAGCGGCGAATACCTATCAGTTGTTCAAACTGGACCCGTATACGCAGGCGTTGCTGGAACGCATCCGTATTTGCACTGACTTTCCTGTCGGATCGTATATGTTCGATTTCCGCGATCAGCCTGTGAGCACGAACCAGACAGGCAATATGCAGTTGCTTTTGAACGCCATTTCTGCTGCGACGGGAACGACAGTGTATGCCGGCTTCGAAAGCTTCGCCCTCATCAATACCGTTCTCGGCGCGGCTTCGCTGCCTGCATCGTAATACTCGCCTTTCGCGTCCCTATGCTCAGACAGAGCTTCGGGACGTGAAACTCTCCCGCCGCGCTAGACGCCTCCCCTGACTGACAGAGCGGCGGGAGACCCTCTCAGGAGCCGATTATGAGCATGAGCTACGCGCAGACGAATTCAGGGTCCTCTCCCGGCCTGATCTCCCGCATAGGCACAGCGCTCGACACGCCATTTTCGTCCTCGATGACATGGACGCAACTGGCCGCCGTCGTCGTGTTCATCATGTGCGTTGCTTTGGCGTGGCGGCAAGTCGTGCTCTTTATTGCGCAGGAAATCTGATGAGTAAAATAGACGTCGGTTTGCTCACCAGTATCGTGCTCGGTTTTTTCACGGGTATCGCGGGAGCGATACTCATCGCGAAGGAAATCTGCTCATGAAATTCGACTGGATGCATCTCGTCATTCTTGTCCTCGCCTTCGGGGCAGGCATGATCATCGCCGCGAAGCAGCCGGCGCTGGCGAAGACTGTCACGGGAGGCCTCGCGTCCTAATGCCTCAGACGAGCGTCATTTTCGCCGCTCTATTCGTCGCGTTTCTAGTGTTCATCACCAGGCGCGGCGATCTGGCCAAATGGATCGGGATATTCGGCCTATGACGTCCAGACGCCTCAAGATGCCTGCATCCCGAAGCTCATCCGGAGCGTAGGGATGCCGTTCGTGTTCCTCATTGTCGGTCTAATGCTGATCGTCATCGGGGCGCGTAATCAGCAGGGCAACGCTGTGACGTTGCTTCAGTCCGAGTTCACCGGGACTAACAGTTTCGTCGAGTGGCTGATAGCCGCTCTGATCATCGGGGGTTTGGGTTACATCAAACCGCTCAAGCCTGTATCGGACGCCTTTTTGGGGCTCATGATACTGGTGATGATCATCGCTAATCAGAATAGCGGCGGATTGTTTGCTCAATTCGAGGCGGCGTTGCAGAACACGTCTCCGACGCCTGATCCGCCGTCGTCCAGCGCGACGCAGACGAGCGCCGTCGGAACTACGGCGGGAACGACGGGGCTAAATACAGTCATGCCTCAGTCGCTGACACAATGGGCGCAGTCGTTTCAGTCGTCGATTACGAACAGTTTTCCGGCATCGTCCGGCGCTACGGTCGATTACGGGTCTGATTTGGGCGGTATATTTGCCGCGACGCCTGCAACCGATGACAACTATGACACCTGAAGGATAAGGCAAGATGAGCGACAATCTGACTACGGGTATAGTGACGATAGCCCTAGGGGTGCTATCCGTGGCGACTATCGCCGTTCTCGTTTCGAGCAACGCGAAAACCGGGAGCGTGATCACCGCCGCCGGGAACTCGCTTGCGACCAACGTCCTGGCGGCGGTGTCGCCAGTGACGATGCAAGCGCCGTCAATTTCCAGTAGCTCGCTCTAGAGTATACCCATGCCGCTCTATCAGAATAACAGGCAAATGCCGCGCCACTTCCAGGGCTATACCGCCGCGCAACGCTTGCGCCCTGAATGGCGCGTGCAATTTCTCGTCTTCCAGGGCGGCAATCCTCGGCTCAAGGCGTCCAGCATGACCGGCGGAGGGCAGATATACGGCCACGAATACGGCGGTTATTTTCAGCCAGTGCGCAAGAGCTACTCGACGCCGGTTACAAGCAAGGTCGGCGGCGGCCAAGTCGCCGCGAGACCAGGTTTTCTCCAGGCGCTCTTTGGCGGCAATGTCGGGTCTAGCGGATAATGGCCGAGAAAAATGCAGTCATCGAATGGGTCGAAAAACATCCGTACACAACGGCGGGTATCGCCGTCGCCGGTGTACTTGGCCTATACGTCGTGTTCACGTTACAGGCCAATAACGCAGCAGCTTCATCGGCTGCATCAGCCGGCTCGACTAGCGCCACGGGCCTGGATGACGCCCAATATCAGGCCTATACTCAGGCCCAAACCGCGCTCGATCAGACGCAAGCCGCCGCCGCGCAACAAAATTCGCAGCAATCTTATGAGTTGTCGGCGGATCAATTGGAAGCGCAGGCTCAACTTGCACTTGAGCAAGTGCAAGCAAACACAACGGTCACAACGAGCAATACAGCCGCCGAGGTAACCAACAACGCCAATACAGACCAAACGCAGGTCGCGGAGCTACAGTTGAGCGATCAACTGGCCGGTCTCGTCAACACTAATCAGACGGCTATCGACACAGCCAATATCACCGCCTCTGAACAGACGGCATTGGCCGACACCAATGCGCAGGCCCTCATAGATCAGGCGCAGATTACCGCAGGCGTTTTGACCACGCAGAGTAATAACCAGACGTCGCTCGGCATTGTTCAGTCCAATAATCAGACGCAACTTGGCATCACGCAGGCCAATGACATCACTGCGGCTCAAGAAACGGTCTCCAATAATGCCGCCGCAACGGCGCAGGCAAACGCGGGGCTCGGCTTTCTCGGCGGTCTGCTAGGAGCGATTTTCTGATGACCGATGACGAGAAACTTCAGATAGGTCTCGGCGTTGCTGGATTGGCGGTCGGGCTGATCGGCATTTATCTGTATCTGCAAAATCAGACGGCTCAAGCCGCGCCACTGGCGACGCAGGTCACAAACGCCACTTTGCCGACGCTCGCCGCGCCGGATATCTCAACGCCCACCTATAGCATAGCCCCGCTGACGACGACGTCAGGGCAAGTGTCGGCTGGATCAGCCGCCTTGGCCAGCGCCCCGCAAGTGCAACCGCTCAACCTGTCAATTTTCATGCCTCCGCCGATCAACTTTGGCGACGTCGCTGATATACTGTCCTATAGCCCCTATGGCGCATCGGCGATCAGTATACCGGGTCTCAATGGCGCGTCTGGAACGCCTGTCGGAGGCATGGCGTCGGCGGATGGCGGAACGAGCAACGGGTCATGCGGCTGTAGCTCAGGGGCGGCGGGATCGAGCTATTTCGGGAGCCCGTCGGCGCTGGCGGAGGCCCTAGGGTCCGTGGGAGCGACAAGCGGAGGCGGGGTGTCGTTTGGGCCTCCGGCGGCGACGTCTTCCGCTCCCGGTGTGCCGGGGTATAATGGCGGGCAGGCGATTGGACCGAG
>Ga0116229_10011707_pt1 | contig 12854 bp, 9 predicted proteins | sample S1TSphgellanicum_3_FD_87313 | JGI IMG/M metagenome (GOLD analysis project Ga0116229, IMG submission 87313) | Host-associated microbial communities from peat moss isolated from Minnesota, USA - S1T2_Fc - Sphagnum magellanicum MG | ecosystem: Host-associated > Plants > Peat moss > Unclassified...
AAGAGAAGGGTACGCTTGCCAAGCCGCGTGCGCGCAGAATCACGCCTTGGGGTGCTCCACGGGCGCATCGATCCCCTGCCAGCCGCCGCCGAGGGCCTTGACGAGATAGACCGCCGTCACAAGCTCCTGACCCTTGATCTGGGCGGCCTGGCGCTGGTTGGTCAGGACCTGTCCTTCGGCGGTGATGACATCGAGGTAGGTCGCAAGGCCGCCCGAATAGCGGTCATTGGCGAGATCAAGCGCGCGCTGCGAACTGGCGACGGCCCGTTGCGCTTCGTCGGATGCGCGTGCCAGCGTCGTCAAGCCGGTCAGGCCATCTTCGACTTCCTTCACGGCGGTCAATACCGTGTCGCGATAGTTGGCACTTGCCTCGCTGGTTGCAGCGCGAGCGATTTCGACGTTGGCGCTGCGCCGTCCCGCGTCAAAAATGGTTTCAGTCAACGACAGGCCCAGGACCCAGGCCACGCTTGGCGCCGAAAACAGGTTGGCAAGCTCGGTGCTCTCGCGGCCGTACTGGCCCGACAGGGTCAGGTTGGGGAAATACGCCGCGAGGGCGACACCAATCGAGGCATTGCTGATGGCAACCGCGCGTTCTGCAGCGGCAACGTCGGGCCTGCGCTCGAGCAGATCGCTTGGCACGCCGGTTGGCACCCGCGGCACAATCAGCGGGCTTTCCTGGGGTGCGATGAGAAAACTGCTGGCAGGAGCTCCGACCAGAGCCGCAATCGCATGCTGCAACTGGCCACGCTGATTGCGCAGAAGGTCGATTTGCGTGGTGGTGCTATCGAGCAAGGCCTGCTGCTGCGCCAGATCCAGGCCCGAGGCAATGCCAAGGTCGTGGCGCGAGGAGACGAATTCCAGGGCATGCTGTTGCGCATCGATACTTTGCCTGATGACGTCGATCTCGATATCGAGCTCGCGCAGGTTGTAATAGTCGGCGGCGACTTCGGAGGTGACAAGTAGCCGCGTGTTTTCCAGCATCGCCTCGACTTCGGCCGCGTTTTCAACCGATTCTGTGACTTGGCCGCTGACACGCCCAAACAGGTCCGGCTCATAGTTGACCGTGAATGCAGGCGTGTAGTCGTTTTGCAGCGTCGAGAAATTGGGCACCAGCGGGTTAAGTCGTGGCCGGTTGATGGAATCGCGGCTTCGCGTCGCACCGCCTGTGACGCCAACGGTCGGGAAAAGCGCTGAACTTGCGACGGTGATCTGTGCTCGCGCTTGCGTCAGGCGTGCCACAGCGGCTTTTAGAGTCTGGCTGCCCGCAAGCGCGTCGTCCTCGAGCTTGTTTAGGGCCGGATCCCCAAAAACCATCCACCATTGACCCTTGGGCAAGGCGTCGGCGGGCGTTGCCGGCAACCACGGCCCTTCAATGCTGTAGTGCTCAGGCAGCGCCATTTGCGGCCGTTCAAAGGCCGGTCCCAAGGAACAGCCGCCAACGGCCAGTGCCCAAAGGGCATGACCGAGGTGGCGAAAAAGTGGCCTCGCGCTCATGTGCTCTTCTTGTCGTTCTGCCCCGGCTTGTTGTCGTCCTTGTCCTTGTCCTTGCCGCCCTTCTTGTCGCTTGCGCCATTGTCAGGCGGCAGGCCCTCGCTTGCGCCGGAATTCTCGGCATTGTTTTGCGGCGCGACGATGGTCACGGGCTGGTTATCGATGAGGGAATCGGCCGGATTGATAATGATGCGATCGGTCGCCGAAATGCCTTCGACGATTTCGAGCGTCTCGCCATAGTCGTGGCCGATCCGTACCGGCACGAGCCGCGCATTCGAGTTTGCATCGACCACTGCCACGCGCGCGCCCTCGGCACGAAACAAGAGCGCGTTGACCGGGACCACGAGCGATTTGGGTGCCGCCACGGGAATGCGCACCGTGACATAGGCGCCAGGCAAGAGCTTGTGGTCGGGGTTGGGCAGCGAGACTTCGACTTGCCGGGTCCTTGTGCCGGTGTCGATCGCGCCGGATCGCCGGGCAATGACGCCCTTGAATTGCTGGCCGACCAGTTCGGCCTGCATGACAATGACGCTGTCGCCTTCCTTGACGAGCGGCACTTCCGATTGCGGCACATAGACATAAAGACGCAAGGGGTCGACCTTGGCCATCGTGAAGAGCGCGCGCGCCGTGCCCGCCGAGCCGGCGTTGATCAAATCGCCAACGTCGATGTTTCTTCGCGTGATCACCCCGGAGAACGGCGCGACAATGCGATTGAAGGATTCAAGTTCTTCCAGGCGCTTGACGTTGGCCGTGGCGGCATTCAGCGTAGCCTGCGCCTGGGCATAGGCGCTTTGGCGCTCATCGAGCTCCTGCTGCGATACCGCGTCCTTTTGACGCAGCGCGAGCCAGCGTTCGGCTGAACTCTTGGCCAGCGCAAGGCTCGATGCGCTCTGTTCGCGCGCGGCGATCGCCTGCGACAACTCCTGATCGACTTCCGGCGCGGAAATGGTCGCAAGCAATTCGCCCTGGCTGACCTGGGCGCCGATATCCTTGGTCCAGCTGACAACATAGCCGTTGCTGCGCGCATAGATGGGCGATTCGATGGCACCTTGCAGCGTGCCTGGCAGATCGATCGCCGAGGCACCCTCGGCTTGCGTCGGATTCACCACGGTGACGTAGACACGTCCTTGCATCGTCGTGCGCTTGTCGAGTTCGCGACCGTGCGAGACGCGCGCGAGAAGTGTCAGGACGGCACCGATGGCAAGCACGAGGAGAATGATGAGCGCCGCCCACTTGGCACGCCGCATCATCTGCGCGCGATGGATGTGCTCCTCGCGCTCGCTGCCCTTGTGAATGTGAAGTCCTTCGTGACTATCGCTCATGACGTTCCCGTTTCCTTGCCCGCATCCCCTACATGGCCGGCTGGCTTGCGATGCTGCAGCCAGCGGTGCACGGCAGCGAACACCACCGGCACAAAAAACAGGGTCGAGACGGTGGCAAACAGCAGGCCACCGATCGTGGCCCGGCCGAGCGGCGCGTTCTGTTCGGCGCCTTCGCCAAGGCCAAGCGCCATCGGCACCATGCCGATGATCATCGCCAGCGCGGTCATCAGCACCGGTCGGATGCGCGTCGCGCCGGCTTCGAGTGCCGCCGTCAAGGGCGGCGCACCGGCATCGAGCTGCTGGCGTGCAAAGGCCACCATCAGAATACTGTTGGCGGTGGCCACACCCATGGTCATGATCGCCCCGGTCAAGGCCGGTACAGACAAGGTCGTACCGGTAATGAAGAGCATCCAGGCGATGCCGGCAAGCGCTGCGGGCAGCGCCATGATGATGATGAACGGATCCACCCACGACTGGAAGTTGACGACGATGAGCAGGTAGACGAGCACAATGGCCATGACGAGGCCAATACCCAGGCCGATGAAGGACGATCTCATCGTCGTCACCTGCCCGCGGATATCCAGATGTCCTCCGCGCTGCAGTTTCGGTATGACATCGTCGGTCAGTTTTGTGATGTCGTTGGCGACGCTGGCGAGATCGCGCCCGTCGACGGAAATGTACAGATCGATGACCGGGGTGATGTTGTAGTGGGAGACGATGGCCTGCTCGGAGCGGGGCTGCACGCGCACCAGATTGGTGAGCAGCTGCGGCGCGCCTGGCGTGCCCGGATCGGTCGAGACGCCCGAGATCGGCGAAGGCACTCCAGCGCTGACCGGCGTTTGCAGCAGCGACGTCATCGAATCGACGCGATATTGCGGACTTTGCACGGCGATGTTGTAGACCACGCCGTTTTTCGGATCGAGCCAGAAGGCCGGCGCCGTCTGGAAACTGCCCGACAGCGAGACCAGCAGGTTTTGCGCGACGTTGCTGGCATTCAGCCCGATTTGCTGGATGCGCGAGCGATCCATGTTCAGTCCGATCGTAGGCTCGTTCTCGCGCTGCTCGATGCGCGCATCGACGGCTCCTGGCACCTGGCGGACCTTTTCAAGCAGCTGGGCTGCAAGCGCATAGTTGGCTGCGATGTCGCGACCGGCAAACTGCACGTCGATTGCCGCAGGCAAGCCGAAGTTCAGAATCTGCGTCACGATATCTGCCGGTTGGAAGAAGAATTCGACGCCCGGAAAGCGTCGCGGCAGCTCCTCGCGCAAGGTGCGGACATAGCCCTCGGTCGCGCCGTGCCCAGGCTTTAGCGACACCTGGATCTCTCCATCGAGCGTGCCGATGGTGCCGGAATTGCTATAGGAAAGATTGATGCCGCTATAAGGCAGTCCCAGGTTGTCGAGCACGACCCCCAATTCCTTCTCGGGGACGAGCTCGCGGATGACGCTTTCGACCTGGTCGGCAAGACGGGCTGTCTCCTCGATGCGAGTGCCGGTTGGCGCGCGCATGTGCAAGCGGATCAGGCCGGCATCGACGTTGGGGAAGAAGTCGCGCCCGAGAAAGGGAAAAAGGCCGAGCGAGAGCAGGCAAAAGCCGAGGAACAGGCCGCAGAACGTCTTGCGGTGCGTCAAGAGTCCCGACAGGATCAGGATGTAGCCGCCGCGCATGCGCTCGAAGCTTCGATCAAAGGCCAGATAGATGCGCCTGAAACGACCGGGGCTGTTCGCGTCACTGGGCTCGACGTTGCGAAGCAGGATGAGCACGAGCGTTGGCACCAGGGTTCGCGACAGCACGTAGCTTGCAAGCATGGCGAAGACCACCGCCTCGGCCAGCGGCACGAACAGATACTTGGCAACGCCGCTTAGGAAGAACATCGGAACAAACACGATACAGATGCAAAACGTCGAGACCAGCGCGGGCACGGCGATTTCGCCCGCGCCAGTCAGAATCGATTCGTAAAGCGGCGTGCCGAGATGGATGTGGCGCTCGATGTTCTCGATTGTCACCGTCGCATCGTCAACCAGAATCCCGACCGCGAGCGCGAGCCCGCCAAGCGTCATGATGTTGACCGTGCCGCCAAGCGCGTGCAGGGCAAGCAGCGAAGTGAAAATCGACAGCGGGATCGACACCGCGATAATGCAGGTACTGCGCCAGTTGCCAAGAAACAGCAGAATCAGGGCAGCAGTGAGAAATGCCGCAATCAGGGCTTCGCGAACCACGCCACCGATTGCCGCCTTGACGAAAATCGACTGGTCAAACAGCGGCTCGACCTTGAGTTCCGGGGGCAGCGTTTGCACCGCCCGCGGCAGCGTCGCCTTGAGGTTGTTGACGATGGCAAGGGTCGATGCGCTGCCGTTCTTGAGCACCGACAGCAAGACGCCGCGCTGGCCGTTCTGGCGCACGATGTTGGTCTGGGGCGCATAGCCATCGCGGACGTGGGCGACCTCCTTCAGGTAGGTTGTGGCGCCGTTGATGGTGCGCACGGGAATGTCGTTCAAGCCATCGATGCTGTTGGGCGAGCCGTTGACCTCGACCGAGTATTCAAAGGCGCCGATCTTGGCCGTGCCGCCAGGCAGGATCAGGTTCTGCGCGTTGACGGCTGCCACGACATCGGAGGGCGTGAGCCCCTTGGCGAGCAGCGCCTGGGTATCGAGATCGACCGAGATCAGGCGGCTTTTTCCGCCAAAGGGATACGGGATGGCTGCGCCTGGGATGGTGATCAGTTGCGGCCGCAAAAAGTTGACCGCGTTGTCGAACAGTTGCTGCTCGGACAGATGGGCACTTGACAGGCCGAGCTGGATGACGGGAATGCTCGAGGCCGAATACTGGATGATGAGCGGCGGCGTGATGCCGGGGGGTAACTGGCGCAACTGCGCCTGTTCGATGGAGACCACCTGGGCGATGGCGGTCTGGATATTGGCTGTCGGCTGGAAGAAAATCTTGATGATGGAAATGCCCACCAGGCTTTGCGATTCGATATGTTCGATATCGTTCACCGTGGTCGTCAGGCTTCTCTCGTTGACGGAGGCGATGCGCTGCCCCATCTCCTGCGCCGACAGGCCGGTGTAGTTCCAGATAATGCTAACGACCGGGATATTGATATCCGGAAAGATATCGGTTGGCGTCTGAAGCAGCGACAGCGGCGTCGCGAGCAGGATCAAAAGCGCCATCACGATGAACGTGTACGGCCGGCGCAACGCAACTTGGACGATCCACATGGGGTTTTAGCGCGCGGAAATTAACAATTGCTGCAACGCAATGGAAACCGCGATTCTAGCTTGGAGCGGGAAATCGGTCGCCCGCCGTGACGAACGGTGATTGATGCGGACCGGCAATAACCAGGCAAAGCCGCCTGGCTATCCCCTTGACTCGCGCCCGACCTGCGGGCCAGCGCCCGTGGCGTTACGCGATACTAGTTGCCAATGGCGGCAAACGGGCCGGCGCCCACGTCGTCTACGATCCGATCTTCAAAGCCGGTATAGACCGTGTGTCCGAAGAAATAGGGCAGGCCGATATCAAATCCGGTGCCAACGGTGGACGATGCGTTCGAAGAGATCGGCGCGCCGAGGTCGTTAAACGCAAAGGCGCTGTTCGAGAGCGTCCCCGTCGTGGGATTGACGACGCTAAAGGTGAATGGGTAGGCGCCGCCGTAGGGTGCAGGACCCGTGATCGTGGCCGAGCCGGTGAAGGTCGTTGTCGGGCAGTAATAGCCCGCATAGGTGCCAGAGCACTGCGGAATCGACGTGTCGTTGAAGAAGTAAACCGAGGAACCCGAATCGATGAAGCTGTCTGACGTGCTTGAGCCGTTAAAGGTCACCGTGAACGTGCCGTAATTCGGATCAACACCGAGGATTGTGGCAGACCCGATGGCGTTATCGGTCGCACTATTGATGCCGAAAAATATTTCACCAGCGACACTTGGCGCGCCTGCGGCGGTGATCGCAGGCAAGGCAATGATGTTGCCGTTGTTGTACGGCGCCGCAAATGCCGCAACCGGATTGACCAGCTGCAAGTTGAGCGGCGCCAGACTTGGCGAGCACGACGTTGACGACGTGCAGGCAAAATAGTAGTCATATTGTGCCGTTGCCGCGCAGGTCGGGCCACAATCCTGCAGGAAATAGCCCACGCCAATGATGCCATTCGCGCCAAGATCTGCAGCCGTGTCCTCGGTCGTGCCAAGATTGGTGCACGCCGTGGGCGGCGTCGCGCCAACGGTCGTATCGCCAATCACCTGGATCGGCTCGCCGCCCGTCGTGGTGAGACCGCCAATCGTGATGGCGGCGGTGCGCACCGCCCCCCACACCACGCCATCGGCAAACTGCGCGCATTCGGCCTCTGCGCCGCCGGCTGTACTGACTGGCGCGAGACTCTCCGAGAATCCCGCGACATTGGCGTACTGGTCCAGTGCGGAGGCGAGCAGTCGCAGGCCGGTCGAGCCGGTGTCGACCTGAACGTTGGGCACGGTCGAGCAGCTCTCGGTGCCGGGAATGCACACTGTCACCGACACCGTCATGATGTTGCCGAACTGCTGCGTGACGCCCGGACCGACCGTCACCGTCGCATAATTGGCCTTGGTTGTCGCAACCGTCGTGCTTGCTGCAGCCGGTGCGCTCGAGCCCCCTCCGCCTCCGCCTCCACATGAAGCGAGGGCGAAAAGCGAGGCCAGGCACGACACGAAAAACAGGGCATTGCGGGCGGCAAAACGCATCAAGGCACCTCTACTGGAGCTGATCGGGGGTCACGCCTTGCGGCAATGCTGCAGGCAGATAGGCGCGCCCGGAGAACAGGCTATGCATGCCGCCGCGCGACTCGACCACCAGATCCGCGTCGTGCAGCGCAAATTGCCGGTGCGACAACGACTTCTTTTGCGCCTGCGCTGCGGAATAACGCGAGAAGTAGGCGTCGCCAAAAATCTGCCTGAAATTCGGCGCGCCGGCACCCGACCAGGTGACACCGGCGACGACGCCGGTTGTCGTCAGGTATTCATGGACAACACCGCCGCCTGGGAGCGTTAACGTGTGCATGGTCAGTGCGCCGGCCGCAGCCACCGTGTGTTCGGCGCCAAGCCGTACCTGATCAGCTTCGATTGAATCAAGCGTTCCACCCAGCATGGCGAAGGCGCTACTACAGCCGAGCATGCCCGCAGTGACCGCTAAGCATCGAATCAATCCCGTGACCATTTCATGCTCCGATTAGCACAAGCAAGCGTCGATTCTGCCAGAAGTTGCCGGCGTTGCCGGCTGCACGGGGAGCGCGGCTCGCCAACAAGGTAACAACACGTAACCCCTTTTCGTTACGGAAACATATCCGAACGCAGGCGGTCAAAGGCGTGACGAAGTTGTCAAAATGTGGTGCTCTGCCGAACGCTTGACCACACTTAACTGACTTCCACGCCCTTCCAGAACGCGATACGGCCGCGGATGTTTTCAGCCGCGCTTTTGGGCTCGGGGTAATACCAGGCAGCGGCAGCATTGGTCTTGCCCTCGACTTCGACATCGTAGTAACTGGCAACGCCCTTCCACGCGCAAATGGTGTGCTTGTCGCTTGGCCGCAGATAGGCACGCTTGACAGCAGCCTCGGGAAAATAAATGTTGCCCTCAAGCGCCACCGTCTCGCCTTCGCTTGCCTCTGCGATGACTGCGCCGTTCCAGACAGCTTTAGGCATCTTTGCTCCTTTGATCAAAACGTCAATGCTGGCTCAGCCGGGCGATCGAGCACGTGGAACTCGAATTGGTGCTCACTGGACTTCCACACCATCTGCGAGCGCCAGCCAGCCCGCGCCGCGAGATGTTCGAATCGGATGTTGCCGAACTTATGCGAATTCTCGGTGTGGATCGATTCACCCTCGCGAAAATGAAATGCGCGGCCAAGCACGTTGACTTCCTGGTTCGTATTGGACACCAGATGCATCTCGACGCGGTCTTTCGCCTGATTGACGCGCGCTTCGTGCCGAAATGATTCGAGCCTGAAATCACCACCGAGTTCACGGTTCACACGGGCCAGAAGATTCAGATTGAACGCCGCCGTAATCCCTTCCGGATCGTCGTAGGCGCGCTTCAGGATATCGGCATCAGAAGTGGCATCGGCTCCGATGGCAAGCAGGCTTCCCGGTCCGAGCGACTCTCCCAAGGCGTTGAGAAAATCAAGCGCCGCATCCGGGGTCAGATTGCCGATGGTTGATCCCGGAAAAAACGCCAGGCGGCGCGCGTGGCTCGGACAGCGTGCAATGGCTTTATGGAGCGAGTCGCGATCGGTGAAATCAGCGATGACCGGAATGCACGGCAACCCTGGAAAGTCCAGTCGCAGCGATGCGAGCGATTCGAGCATGAACTCTGCCGAAATGTCGATGGGCAAATACGCCGTTGCAGCAGGCAGCACGGAGAGCAACAGGCGCGTCTTGGTGATCGAGCCGGCGCCAATCTCAATCACGGCAACCGGGCCCGATGCAAGCGTCGCGAGCTCTGCCATGTGCGACTGCAAAAGACCCGTCTCGGCCCGCGTTGGATAGTACGCTTGCGTACGCGTGATCGCTTCGAATAATTCCGAGCCCTCGCGATCGTAAAGCCAGGTGCACGGGATGGTCTTGGGTTCTGCCGCGAGTCCTGCGAGCACGTCGTGCGCAAACGCTGCGGCCATGAAGACGGGCTGGTCCTCGATCACCGGACGGGGAACGGCGGCATTCACGGCAGATCTTTCGCGAGGCGCACGCCAGAGAATTGCCAGCGCTGGTGCGGATAGAAAAAATTCCGATAGGTCGCGCTGACATGGCCCGGGGGCGTCGCACAGGAGCCGCCGCGCAAGACAAACTGCCCATTCATGAATTTGCCGTTGTATTCACCCACGGCGCCCTCTGATGCGCGAAATCGCGGATAAGCCATGAACGGGCTTGCCGTCCACTCCCAGACATCGCCAAACATTTGCGACAGCGTCGATGCGGCCTGCTTGGCCGCGGGCATGGGGCGCAGGCGCTGAAAATCGAGGACATTGCCAACCACCGGTAAATCGGCTGCGGCGCACTCCCACTCGAATTCTGTCGCCAGGCGCGCCTGGCTAAAGCGCGCGAATGCATCGGCTTCGAAAAAGCTGACATGGCTTACCGGTGCATCAAGCTCGAGCGGAAGCATTCCGGCCAGGCTCATTTGCCACCACACGCCGTCGCGCTGTTCCCAGTAAAGCGGCGCGCGCCAACGAAGGGCCTGCGCCCGCGCAAAGCCATCAGATAACCAAAAGCGCGGCTCGTCATAGCCTTTGGCGTCGATAAACGCCAGCCAGTCGCGGTTGGTGACAAGACGCGAGGCGAGTTGAAAGGGCCTGATGAGGACATCATGAGCGGGCGTCTCGCTATCGAACGCAAATCCTCTACCTTTGTGCCCGACACTTCTGATGCCCCCTGAAAAGTTCACCCACGACAAGGAAGTGTCGATGGGCAGGGCACCTGAAACACGCGGCTGTCGGACATAGGCGGGGCGCAGCGGATTTTCCGAAAAAAGATGCAGGATATCGGTCAGGAGCAACTCCTGATGCTGCTCCTCGTGATGTTGCCCCAGTGTGACAAGCTCGAGGGCTTGCTCGCACAGCATCTCGCCTGCGAGCGCTGCCGCCAGCGCCTCGTCGACATGGGCGCGATAGCGATAGACCTCGTCTAGCGACGGTCGCGTAAGTAGCCCGCGCTTGCTGCGCGCATGGCGCGGGCCGACGGCGTCATAGTAGGAATTGAACAGGAAGGCGTAGGCCGCATCAAAGCGGCGATAGCCCTCGACGAAGCGGCTCAACACGAACTCCTCGAAGAACCACGTCGTGTGCGCCAGATGCCACTTCGTCGGGCTCGCATCGTCCATCGACTGTGCCGTCGCGTCGGCGTCACTTAAGGGCAAGGCCAGTTGCAGCGAGCGGGCGCGGCAGGCCTGCCACTGCGCAAGCGTTGCCTTGGTCTGCCTTGCGGATCCAGCAAGCGATTCAGAAGTAGGCATCGGTGGCGATTCGAGGAAGGAAGGCAAACGACTGGCACAAGCGCTCGGGGATCGAGCACTTGCCGTGCCTGCCGCGCGAAGTCACGGACGGCGCCCGCAAATGCTAGCATCACCGTTCATTATGCGTGCTCTGCACAAAGGGTGCAGGCCGTTCTTGCGCGATACCCATTCTTCCATGACGCCTGCGCAAGTCCGCGTGATGTTTGCTGTCGCCGCCGTCATCGCCACGCTTGGCCTTGGCAGTCTGGCGCACGGTGAGCGGCCCCTGACCGTGGGATCGAAACGGTTCACCGAATCCTACATCCTTGGCGAGATCATCGCCGACGAAGTGCGTCAAACGCAGGCGGCAGAGCACCGCGTGGGCCTTGGCAATACGGCAGTCACGCTGGCTGCGCTTAAAACCGGTGAAATCGACTGTTATCCCGAATACCTTGGGACAATCGAGCTTGAGATCCTAAAGCGCGATCATGCCACGGGGTCTCTTGCGGACATCAATGCTGCACTTGCGATGCTCGATCTGGTGGCCATCGCTCCGCTTGGCTTTGCCGATCGCTACGCACTTGCCGTAGATGAAAAGACGGCGCGCCGGGAGCACCTTGATCGCATCAGCCAGCTCGCCGACAAGCCGCAACTCGTCATCGGCCTGTCGCAGGAGTTCATCGGCCGTGCAGATGGCTGGCAAGGCTTATCGGCGCGCTATGGCCTAAAGCAGACGCCGCGCGGCCTCGACCACGGGCTCGCCTATTTAGCGCTTGCAAGCGGCGAAGTCAATGTCATTGACGTCTACAGCACGGATGCACGCATTTTGCGCGATCACCTGGTCGTGCTCAAGGACGATCGCCAGTTTTTTCCCAACTATGACGCCGTGATTCTCGCCAGGCGCGACCTTGAAAGTCGCGACCCGACCGCGTGGCAGACGCTATTGCGCATGCAAGGCACGATCTCACAAGAAAAAATGATCGCACTGAACAGCGCCGTGGAAATTGATGGAGAGGATTTTCATCGCGTCGCAGCAAACTTCGTTGACGCGGGCGCCGCAAGCCGTGCGCCGCCCGTGACACGACGGCAAGGATGGATCGAGAAACTTTTCGCGCCCGACTTGCCGCGCCTCGCGTTTGAGCACGTGCGCCTTGTCGCCATAGCAGTCGTAGCCGCGGTGCTGATCGGCGTCCCGCTTGGCATCGTCGCGAACCTGCGGCCCTTCGCGCGCGTCGCGATCGTTTCGCTAAGCGGGCTTTTGCAGACCATTCCATCGCTTGCGCTGCTTGCCTTCCTGATCCCGCTTTTCGGTCGGATTGGAACGCTGCCCGCTCTTGTCGCCCTGTTCCTGTACGGACTGCTGCCGATTGTGCGCAACACCACGGTTGGCCTTGCGGGCGTGCCGGCAACGCTGAAGGACGCGGCACGCGCGCTTGGCCTGTCGTCATTGCAGCGCTTGTGGCTGATCGAGTTGCCGCTGGCCACGCGCGTGATCCTGGCCGGCGTCAAAACGGCAACGGTTCTTGCCATCGGCACGGCAACGCTGGCCGCGCTGATTGGCGCTGGCGGCTTTGGCGAGCGCATCACGATCGGACTTGCCTTGAACGACGACGGCTTGCTGCTCGCCGGCGCGATCCCGGCGGCTCTATTGGCGATTCTGGCCGAAGTCGCCTTCGAGTGTCTCGACGCCTGGCTCGCTCGCCGCCGTGCGCTGTGACTTTGTACAACGAAGCGCTGTCAGATACGCATTGAAATCGCTACATCAGCACCGAACTTAAGTGCTGAGGTGTTAGCAGCTTTCACCGCTTGCAGCAGTCGGTTTTTGAGGTGTTACAAAACGCTACGGCGGGCTGCCAAAGGTAACAAATGTCCGGTTAAGGTCAACTGGGCACGCCGCGCGCTACGTTTAAACTACACTAGGACGCGTAGCGCGTAAGTATCTCGCGAGACGATGCAAATGGAGATGAACATGACATTGAGAAAACTGGTTTCGGGCGTCGCTTTGGGTGCGGCGCTGGTCGGTGGCTCGCTGACTGCGACCCCGGCGCTTGCCCAGCACTATCACGGTGGCGGTTATTACGGCGGCTGGCAT
>Ga0116229_10011709_pt1 | contig 12850 bp, 13 predicted proteins | sample S1TSphgellanicum_3_FD_87313 | JGI IMG/M metagenome (GOLD analysis project Ga0116229, IMG submission 87313) | Host-associated microbial communities from peat moss isolated from Minnesota, USA - S1T2_Fc - Sphagnum magellanicum MG | ecosystem: Host-associated > Plants > Peat moss > Unclassified...
CCCGGAACCCATACCGCGCCGCGACGTGGCGGCTCCTCGAACCGGCCTGGAACCCAGACATAGCCCGTGCCGTCCCAGCGGTGGTAGCCGCCGTGCCACACCCAGTCGGCGTGTTCCGGCGGAGGCGGCGGTACGGTCTCGACGATCGGCGCCGGTGGAGCGACGCGCACGACCACCTGGGCGTGGGCACTGGTAAGCGCCAGAGCACTCGCCAGGGTGGCAATCAACAGTTGTTTTTTCATGGTTGAACCCGCAGACAAGAATTGAAGGGAGTTGCCGGGAAGCACGCTGCCGCGCTGCCCGTGCCCCACTGCCAGCAAGACTCGAACCCCTGTCCGGGATCTTTGCAGGGGAGGAGCGACGAGGTCAACCGGGTCTGTCACCGTGGCCCGCGTCCTGTGACATTTCCTGATCCATTCACCGACTGGGCGAGGCTGGGTTGGCCGAAGTATTCGACGTCACCGCTGCCCTTGATCGATACGGCGAGCGCGTCTTGCGCCCATACCGAGGCGTCACCCGAGCCAAGAATGGCCACCGTCGCCGAGGCCGCCTTGAGATCGCCTGCACGATAGTCGCCTGAGCCCAGGATGCGCACTTCTTCCTCGGCCGCCGTTCCCGCCAGTTCAACGTCTGCGCTGCCTTTGATCGTGGTCGTGATCTTCTTCGCGCTCAAGTGATGGATCTTGAGATCCCCTGAACTGTTCAGATCGAGGCGCAACTCCGACGGGCTCGACCAGGCGTTAGACGTGAGGTTGCCAGTGCCCGTGATTTCGATTCGGCCAAGCGCGGGCACATGGACGGTGATCATCGGATGCGAGCCATGCGTGAAGGGAAGCTCGATTCTCGTCATCGGTTCGGTATCGATGCCAAGCACACCGTTATCGACGGCCACGCGGACCAGCTTGGCGAGGGCAGGAGCGGCGTTGATGTCGACTTGCATGGTGCCGTCCTGGACCAGCAAGACGTCGAACTCGCCATGTACCGACAGTGTCTCGATCGGGCCGGAAAGCGGCCGGATGTCGTGGATCGGCTCGGCCGCCGCAGCGGACGTTGAAATCATCATGGCAAGACAGAGGATGAAAAGGCCGGACGGGGAAAAGCGCAGGCGCATGGGACGTTCCTTGGCGAAAATGAGGATGGCAGCAATCGTCGTATTGCCGCCTGCGCCTGGCAATGGCGGGTCGATGAAGCGCGCGGGTCGGGGTGCAAAATGCATCCTGACGGGGGCGAGAGGCGCGGGCCTTGAGCCAGCGATGGCCAGCACCCGGCGTAAACTTCGGAGGTTTCGCAGCGCTTCAGGGTCGTAGCCCATGCTCCCAGGACTGGCTTTCAGCTTTTTGCCCTATCGCCTCTCGGGCGTTGTCTACGGCTGCCTGCTGAATGATCGGGGCGGTCTTGAGGCCCTGGCAGATGCGCTCCACAGCCCGCCGTACAAGGCTGCGCCGAAAGCCCCGATCCTGTATTTGAAGCCACGCAACACGCTCGCCGATGCCGGCTTTGCCGCCCTTGTTCCAGACGAGGGCTCACGGCAATATTCAATCGGTGCATCGCTTGCCATCGTCATCAAGCATGGCACGCGTCGCGCGACACTTGCCAAGGCGCGTGAGGCGATTGCCGGCTTTACGCTGGCCTGTGACCTGAGCGTTCCCCACGAATCCTATTATCGACCGGCGGTGCGGTTCAAGGCGCGCGATGGCTCGTGCCTGCTGGGCCCAGCGGTGATCGCCCTTGAAGAAGCCATGGCATCACCCGGGGGCCTTGATCTGACGGTGTCAATCGATCGGCAGGCGGTCCAGCATGCACCGCTTGCCGGCATGATCCGAGAGCCTGCGCAACTGATCGCCGACATCAGTGAATTTCTGACGCTCGACGGCGGTGACGTCGTGCTGCTTGGCGCATCCTGGCCGTCTCCCCTTGCGCACGCGGGCCAGGTGTTTGCCATCGAGGCGCCTTCGCTGGGACGCCTTCATGGGTCGTTGCGGGCCGCAAACGCAATGGCCGGCGCGTGAAGACGGCGCGCGTGGCCTATGCCGGCGCGATCCATCAGGCGCTGCCGGATGCGCATGGCTTACGGCTTGGCGACGGTCGCGTTGTCAATGAGCGCGACGTGGTCTGGCTGCCGCCATTTGTGGCGGCAACGGTGATCGCCCTCGGCCTGAATTATCGCGACCACGTCAAGGAATTGGCCCCCGAACTGACCGTGACATCGCGTGACGAGCCGCTCGTGTTCTTCAAGGGGCCCAACAGCCTCGTCGGCCATCGCGGCACCACGCCCAGGCCCGATGGCGTGGCCTTCATGCACTACGAGTGCGAGCTCGCCGTGGTCATTGGCGCCAGGGCGCGCAAGGTCAGTCGCGCCAACGCCTTGGAGCATGTCCGCGGCTATACCGTGTGTAACGATTACGCCGTCCGCGACTATCTGGAAAATTGGTATCGTCCGAATTTCCGCGCGAAGGGGCGCGATCGATGTACGGTCCTTGGGCCATGGCTTGTCGATGCCGCCGACGTCCCGGATCCCCAGGCGCTTGCTCTTCGCACGCGCGTCAATGGCGTTGTCACGCAAGAGGGCCACACCGAAGACATGATCAACGACGTCGCTACCCTGATCGAATACCTGACAAGCTTCATGACGCTCGATTGCGGTGACGTGATCCTGACAGGCACGCCAGACGGCGTTGTCAATGTCAATGAGGGAGATGTCGTCGAGTGTGAAATCGATGGCGTCGGAACGCTGATCAACACCATCGTCAACGACAAGGATTACGGGCAAGCGTGATGCGCATAGAGCATTTGATCGATGGCCAGGCGGTTGGCACCGGCGAGTTTTTCGAGACCATCAATCCGGCCAATCAGGCTCCCTTGGCTGCAGTCGCGCGGGGTGGCAAGGCCGAGGTCGAGGCGGCGGTTGCCGCGGCCAAGAGGGCGTTTCCGAAATGGTCCAAAACGCCTGCAGCGCAGCGCGCCAAGCTGATGCGTGCCCTGGGCGATCTGATCGCCTCGCACGTGCCGGAGATCGCGCGCATCGAAACCATGGACACAGGCCAGGTGATTTCGCAAACCGGCGATCAGCTGGTGCCGCGCGCTGCCGACAATTTCTACTATTTCGCGGAGATGTGCACGCGCGTCGATGGCCATACCTATCCGACTGCGACCCATCTCAACTACACGCTGTTTCACCCGGTTGGCGTTTGCGCCTTGATCAGCCCCTGGAACGTGCCGTTCATGACGGCCACCTGGAAAGTGGCCCCGGCGCTCGCGTTTGGCAATACCGCGGTACTCAAGATGAGCGAACTGTCGCCGATGAGCGCGGCACGCCTTGGGGAGCTCGCCCTCGAGGCGGGCATTCCTGCCGGTGTGCTCAATGTCGTGCACGGATTCGGACGTGAAGTCGGCGAGCCCCTTTGCGCCCACCCCGACGTTCGCGCCATCTCGTTCACCGGCTCGACGGTGACCGGCAACCGCATCGTGTCGGTTGCAGGCCTGAAGAAATTCAGCATGGAACTTGGCGGCAAGAGTCCGTTTGTCGTTTTCGATGACGCCGACATGGAGCGCGCCCTTGACGCCGCGCTCTTCATGATCTTTAGCAACAATGGCGAGCGCTGTACCGCGGGCAGCCGCATCCTGATCCAAAAGGGCAGCTACGCCGAGTTCGCAAAACGCTTTGCCGAACGCGCAAGCCGCATCACCGTTGGCGATCCGATGGATAAGAATACCGTCATCGGCCCGATGATCAGCCAGGACCACCTCGCCAAGGTGCGTCGCTATATCGAGCTTGGCGTCAGCGAGGGCGCGACACTTCTTTGCGGCAGTTCCCGCCCGCCTGCGCTTGCCGGCGCGCTCGCCGCGGGCAATTTCGTTGACGCCTGCGTGTTTGCCGATGTCGACAATCGCATGCGCATCGCCCAGGAGGAGATCTTCGGGCCGGTGGCGTGCCTGATTGCCTTCGACGACGAAGCCGACGCGATTGCCAAGAGCAATGACATTGCCTATGGCTTATCGAGCTATGTCTTCACCGAGAATCTTGGACGTGCCCATCGCGTCGCTGCGGCGATCGAGGCTGGCATGTGCTTCGTCAACAGCCAGAACGTGCGGGATCTGCGCCAGCCGTTTGGCGGCACCAAGGCAAGCGGCACCGGTCGCGAAGGCGGCACGTGGAGCTATGAAGTGTTCCTCGAGCCAAAGAATGTCGCCGTGTCGCTTGGCACTCACCACATTCCGCACTGGGGAGAGCCGTGAGCCTGTACGGCATGCAGAAATTCCTCTATCACCTCAACCGCGATGGCCTCGTTCAGGCCGAGTATCGCGACAATCGTGATGAGCTCCTCAAGCGCTATCGCCTCACCGTCGAGGAGCGCCGTGCCATCGCCGCAGGTGACATCGGCCTTCTTTACGTGCTTGGCGCCAACGGCCAGCTGTTGATGCACTTCGCCGCCTACCTCGGCATGCCCTGGGCCGACTACATCCAGGCGATGCGCGATGGCGTTCACAAGCACGGGCCGGTCAGGGCAGGTGTGTATGCCATGACCACCGCGCTTGACGAAAAAGTGGCTGGCGTATGAGCCTCGTCTTTGCCGGCGTTTGCAGTCACGCGCCGGGCATCACCGGCCGCGCGCAGCTTGCCGATGCGGCGTTGCGCGAGCCGTTTTACGCGGCGTTTCGAAAGCTCGGTGACGATCTGCGCAAGACCCGGCCCGATGCGCTGGTGCTGGTTGGCGCCGAACATTTTGCCAATTTCTTCATGGACAACATGCCGGCCTATGCCATCGGCATGGCCGATGAATACGAGGGGCCAATCGAAGATCCCGCCTGGCTCGGTATCGGCAAGACGCGCATTCCCGGTGCGCCTGGCTTGAGCCAGCGCCTGATTGCCGAAGTCATGCAAAGCGTTGATGTCGCCTTCGCCGAGGAATGGAAATTCGATCACGGGCTGATCGTGCCGCTGCATTTCCTCACGCCCGAGTATGACTTGCCGGTGATTCCCGCCAACATCAACTGCCAGGGCCCGCCGCTAACGCCCTTGCACCGTGCCTTCGCCTTTGGCGAGGCCTTGCGGCGCGCTGCAGACAGCGTCGCGGAGCGGGTGGCGATCATCGCCACCGGCGGCATCAGCCACTGGCCGGCGACGCCTGATTCGGGCAAGATCAATGAGGCTTGGGACCGCGATTTCATGGATCGCTGGAGTCGCTGCGACAAGGACGCGCTGCTTGGCTACACCGACGCGGAAATCTATCGCGACGCCGGCCAGGGCGGCTTTGAGATCCGCACCTTTATCGCCCTTGCCGGCGCTGCACGCGGCGCCGGCACTATCCGGCACTTCCAGCCGATCCCGATCTTTTCTGTCACGTGCACGATCGGTGTCATGGAGATCGCCTGAGATGCCGCATCTCGTCATCCTCTATACCTCCAACATCGAGGCCAAGGCCGACATGCCCAAATTCTGCCGTGCCCTCGCCGATGTCATGGTCGAGATCGCTGACGAGGAGGGCAAGAAGGTCTTCCCAACGGGCGGCGTTCGCGTTCTGGCTTACCCGGCAGCGCATGGCGCTGTGGCCGATGGCAAACACGATTACGGCTTTGCGTATCTCAACTTGCGCATGGCCAAGGGCCGCAGCGATGCCGTCAAGTCGGAAACCGGCGAGCGCCTGATGGCTGTCGCACGTGAATTTCTCGACCCGCTCTTCTCATCGGGTTATCTCGGCGTGACCTTGCACATTGACGAGGGTCACGAGGTCGTTGACGTCAAGCACAGCACGATCCACCCGCTTTTCGGAAAGCCGTAGGATGCTTGCGGAGGAGGTCATCAGGGCGCTCGCGCAGGAGCTCTACCAGGCACGCAAGACACGCGTGCAGGTGCGGCATTTTTCCAGGCGCTTTCCGGCCATGACCATCGATGACGGCTATGCCATCCAGCGCGCCTGGGTCGAGCTCGAGAAGGCCGATGGCCGCAGCATCCGAGGTCGCAAGATCGGCCTGACCTCGCGCGCCATGCAACAAGCCAGCCAGATCGACGAACCCGATTTCGCGCCGCTCATGGACGACATGTTCTTCGAGCAGGGCGGCGATATCGCGATCGACAATTTCATCGCGCCGCGCGTCGAAGTCGAGCTGGCATTTATCCTTGCGCGGCCGCTCAAGGGACCTGGTGTCACGCTCAGCGATGTGCTTCTTGCCACCGAGTATGTCGTGCCGGCGCTTGAAATCATCGATGCGCGCATCGAACAATTCGACCGCGACAGCCAGGCGATGCGCAAGGTCTTCGATACCATTTCGGACTTCGCAGCCAACGCCGGCATCGTCCTTGGCGATCGTAGGGTCAAACCCGACGCGCTCGACTTGCGCTGGGTCGGTGCCATGCTCTTCAAAAACGGCGTCATCGAAGAGACCGGCCTTGCCGCGGGCGTCCTGAATCATCCGGCCGCAGGCGTGGCCTGGCTTGCCAACAAGATCGCAGCCTACGGTGAATCACTGCTGGCCGGGGATGTCGTGCTCGCGGGCTCCTTCACCCGCCCTGTGAGCGCCGTTAGCGGCGACACCTTGCACGCCGATTACGGCCCACTTGGCACCATCTCCTTTCGCTTTGCGTAGGCCAGGCGGCTTTTCGCTACTTGCGCTCGAGCACCTTCTTTGCCTTTTTGCGCACGCGGGCGGCGTCGGCCTTCGACAGCGTGCCGTTGTCGACGCCCTGGGTCGCGCGGGCCTTGGCGTTGGCAGCGTGACTTGCATCGGGAATCGGAAATTTTTTTTGCTCGGGCAGGGCGAATTGGCTTTTCGGAATCGAAGTCTTGGCACGCGTTGAAAGTTTCACGATTGCTCCCGGTTATTCGCCCTGCTGATTTGAGCATTGCGCGTGCCCGGGCCCAAGGGTGATCGCGCCTCGCCCCGTCAAGGGAATCCTCCTTAAGCCCGACGGCGATGCAGAAATCACGCCGTCCCAGTTTCGAATTGTTGCCCGCGCGGGGAAAACGGCGGTAAGCTCGGCGCTATCGGGAGTTCACGGATTTCAATTGACGGCGCTCATCGGCCTTTGCGCGCCCTGACTTGGCCATCCGGTCACATCCATTTTCTGCTGACACCGCCCCTGGGAGGGATGCAATGAATCTGATCGAGCGCGCAAAACGAATCTGTCTTGCACCTGCTGCCGAGTGGCTCGTCATCGCGCCTGAAACGACCGACATGGGTTCGCTCTACAAGGGCTACGTCATTCCTCTCGCTGCGATTGGGCCGATTGCGACTTTCATCGGGCTGAGCCTGATTGGCACCTCGGTAGGATTTGGCGGCATGATCCGCTTGCCGTTGCTCTGGGGCCTGACGACGGCGATCGTTGGCTACCTGCTTGCGCTTGCCATGGTGTTCGTGATTTCCCTGATCATCGATGCACTCGCGCCCAACTTCGGCGGCGAGAAGAGCCCGATGCAGGCGTTCAAGCTCGCCGCCTACGCGTTCACGCCGGCATGGCTCGCGGCGATCTTCCACGTCATCCCGGCGCTTGGCATTCTTGCCGTGCTTGGCGGCATCTACGGTCTTTACGTGCTTTACCTGGGCACCATGCCACTGATGCGTGTACCCAAGGACAAGGCGGTTGGCTATACCGCCGTGATCGTCGTGTGCGCGATCGTCGTTGGCATCGTGGTGGGCGCGATCGTTGGCACCGTCAGCGCCATGGGCCTTGGCATGGGCGGGGCGTTCGGCGGATTGGGTGCGATGTCAAGCAGCAGCACGCGCAATCAGGAGGCGAGCCAGGCCGCCGCCGCAATCATTGCCGAGCGGGAACTGGCAGCGGCGGCGGCAGCACGATCTGCGGCGGTGCAATCGACCCAGGTCAGCCCCGCAAACAACGCCATGGCGTCAGGCGCGGCGGCCGCGGCGACGGCAGCTGCGATGCAACCCCTCGCTGTCGCTGAGGTGGTCGACCAGAACGTCTTGAAAGGGTTGCTGCCTGAAACCGTCAACGGCTTGCCAAGGACCGGTTTTCAGGCTGAAAAGACCGGGGTTGCGCCGATGATGGTCTCCAAGGCCGAGGCCGACTATGGCGATGGCGCGGGCACCCACGTGCAATTGAGCATTACCGATCTGGGTGGCACGCAGATGGTGGGGATCATGGCGGTATGGGCCAATCTCGAGGAAGACAAGGAAACCGACAGCGGCTTTGAGAAGACCATGAAAGTCGCCGGCCGACCGGTGCACGAGACGTTCCAAAAGGCAGGCGCGAGCGGCGAATACGCGACCCTTGTCGGGCAGCGTTTCCTGGTCCAGGCCAACGGCACCAAGGTGGATATGGCCGCGCTTGAAAATGCCGTCACCGGTCTTGATCTGGGCAAACTGGATGCGATGAAAACGGTCGGGGTCAAGGCCGCTGGCTAGATGCGGCAAGACGCCGACGGTGGATTGATTCCGACCGGGCCTTGGGGTTGGCGTGGCTGACAGCCAAGGGCGCATCGAGCGGCGCTCGCCGCCTGCGATGCGCATCATCAGCACGCAGCGCCTTGTGCTCGAGCCGCAGTCGGTCGCGCACGCCGAGGAAATGTTCCGCGTTCTAAGCGATGCCGCCATCTACCGCTTCGAAAACGCGCCGCCGGCATCCCTTGAGTCTCTTACCCGCCGTTTCGCAAAGCTCGAACGACGGCGCTCGCCGGATGCCAGCGAAATCTGGCTGAATTGGGTCATACGACGCGCCAACGGGCCCCTGCTCGGCTTCGTCCAGGCGACCCTTTGGAGCCACGAGCGGGCGCGCATCGCCTATGTCTTGTCGAGCGCCGCATGGGGACAGGGTTTCGCCCGCGAGGCGGTCGCAGCGATGCTCACTGAATTGCGCGACTTCCACGGCGTGAAGCATGTCGCTGCGGTCTTCAAGCGCGAAAACCTGCCTTCGCGCAATCTTCTCCTGCATCTTGGGTTCAGAGAGGAGCCGCTGCTGTTTGGTGACGTCGAAGTCATCGCAGCCGATGAGCAGGCACTTTACCTTCCTGGCAAATCCTGAAGTGGCCCACTGCAATTTTGACCGGGTGGCACTTTCTCATCGAGCCTGACGCGCCTACTGTTTGCAAATGCGTGCGCTTTCCCTGATTTTTGTGCCAAGTGACGTTGCGGGCGATCTGCTGCGATGCCACTGATATCACAAGACCGCTGGCGCGAGGCCGAGGACATCGCCGGCGACTGTTTCTACGATCACACCGTCGCCCGGGCGCAGGCCTTAGCCCCCCTCACGGGCGAGCATGTCGCCGATGTCGTCGTGATCGGCGCAGGCGTGGCCGGGCTTTCTTGCGCGCTCGAACTCGCCGCTCGCGGCATCGCGTGCGTGGTGCTCGAAGCCAAGCGCGTAGGCTCGGGCGCATCGGGGCGAAACGGCGGGCAGCTTTTGCCCGGGTTTAGCTGCGATCTTGATGTCATCCGTGCGCAACTTGGCGATGCGCCCGCGCGCGAGGCGTGGGACATGTCGCTTGAGGGCATGTCGATGGTGCGCGAACATGCCGCGCGCGCTTCCGATGGCTGCGACTATCAGCCGGGCTGGATGATCCTCGCTGCGCGCCGCGGCCATGTAGAGGAATTGGCCAGCTGGTATCGCGAATTATCCGGGCCCCTGGCTTACGGCAATGTCGAGTTTGTGCACGCTGCCGATGTCGGCCGCGTCTGTGGCGGCACGGGCTATCACGCCGCGCTTGTCGATCACCACGCCGGACACCTCAATCCGCTCAAGTTGATGCTCGCGCTGGCTTGCGAGTGTGACAGGAGGTCGGTGCGCATTTTCGAGAACTCCAAGGTCACAAGCGTTGCGCGCGGAGCCAGGCTCTCGGTTGCAACCGCTCAGGGAAGCGTGCGCTGCAAGCACGTCGTGGTCGCAGCCAACGTCTTTGCCGAAGAGCTTCGCCTCGTGCCGGAGCGGCAGGTGATGACGGTGGGCAACACCATCATTGCCACCGAGCCGATTGACGCGGCACTTTGCGCGCGCATGCTGCCTTCGGGTTATTCGGCCTGCGACACCAATTTCATGCTCGACTATTTTCGCATCACGGCCGAGCGCCGCATGCTCTGGGGCGGTGGCTCGACGTATCTGAAGCACGACAGTCGCGACCGGGTGATGATGCTCAGAAAAAAGATGATCGCGCGCTTTCCCGAGCTCGGCGCTGCCCGCATCGACTATGCGTGGGGAGGCTTGATCGATGTCACGGCGTCGCGTGCGCCGGATTTCGGTCGCATTGACAGCAATGTTTTCTATTTGCAGGGCTTTAGCGGCCACGGCCTGAACGTCGCCGCCATTGCCGGTCGCATTACCGCCGAGGCGATCTTGGGCGATGGGCGGCGCTTTGGTGTCTTTTGCGGGCTGCGCCACCGCGCCTTCCCGCGCGGTGCCCTGTTGCGCCGCGCCGTGCTGTCAGTGGGGACCTGGTATTTTCGGGCGCGCGATGCCCTCGCGTGATACGGGTCGCGACACGTCGAGGTGATTCAGAATCAGTTTTGCCAGCGCTTCGGCCCAAGGCGCGATGAGCGCCGTGCCGACGTAGGCGAAGCCAACGACAAGCCCGGGACGATGCCTTGGCCCGACGTAGTAATCGGCGAGCGCGCGCACCGTCAGTTGCGCGCGCGAAGCCGCGTTGGCAATCGCCCGGTCGTCGCTGCCGGGCGGCAGATAAATGACCAGCGTCATGCCCGCGTTGCTATGCGAGAGCTCGATTGCAGGCCCGAGGCAGCGCGCCAGCGCCGCGCGCAGAATCGCCCGCCTCTCGCCGTACATGACGCGCATGCGACGGATGTTGGCCTCGAAATGGCCGTCATTGATGAATTCGGCGATGGTGGCTTGCATCACCAGCTGGCCCGGCCGATAAAGATCATAAAGTCCGATCTTGAAGCGCTCGATGAGATCGGTCGGCACGACCACATAGGCCAGGCGCAGGCCCTGGAACATGACCTTGCTAAACGTACCCAGGTAGAGCACGCGGCCATGCATGTCCATGCCCTGCAGCGAGGGCAGCGGCCGGCCCTCATAGCGAAATTCGCTGTCGTAGTCGTCCTCGAGAATCCAGGCTTCGCGGCGTGCGGCGAAATCGAGCAGCTGCCGCCGGCGCTCGAGGGAAAGCACAGCGCCAGACGGGTACTGGTTCGAGGGCGTGACATAGATCAGGCGCGGGTGCGTGGCCCAGTCGGATTCAAGCGGAGCAATGCCGTCATCGTCAACGGCGATCGGATGCAGTTTCAGTGATGCCGCATCCATGGCACGCTGCGCACCCCAGTAACAGGGATCTTCAAGCCAGACCACTTCGCCCGGGTCCGAAAGCAGATGCGCACAAAGATCGAGCGATTGTTGCGTGCTCGCAGTAACCAGCACCTGCTCGGGGGTGACGTTGACCGAACGCGACATCTTGAGGTAGCGCGCGATCGCTTCCCGCAGCGGCTGGTAGCCCCCCGGATCGCCACAGTCGAGCAAATCAGGTCGTGCGCGCGACCAGTATTTGCGAAAGATCTGGTTGAGCTGCTTAAAGGGCAGGGTTTCGTAGTCCGCAGGGCCTGGAGAAAAGGGCTGCACCTCGAGATGCAGGAATCCGGAAAGCCGCGTCAGGCGCGTGCCGCGCACCGAAAGCGGGCGTTCCCCGCTCGCGCCTTCACGGTTTTCGGGCACGGAGGCCTCGTTGGCGACACGCTCGGCAAAGCGCGCCTGGCGCTCGGGAAACTGCCGCGCGACATAGGTGCCGCTACCCACACGCGCTTCGGCATAGCCTTCGGCGAGCAGGTCTTCGATGGCCGAGACGACGGTATTTCGCGACATGTTCAGGTCTCGCGCCAAATCCCTCGAGGAAGGCAGGCGTGCGCCCGGAGGCAGGAGGCCTTCGACGATGGCATCGCGCACGGCCTCGTAGATGCGGCGCCGAAGCGGCAGGCCGGTGGGCTTGGCAAGCTCAATTAACAACAGTTCGGAAAGGGAGAGCGCGCGCATCGATCTCGGCGTGAATCGGGCTTTGTCGTGGGACTTTGCCCAAATCGGCAAAGTGGACTCATGTCCTGTTGGATAAATGGCACTTTGAAACGCCAAGCCAGTGCTTTACCGTGACCCGATTGTGATTCACCCTTGCGCTGTCGTCAAAGCACGCTGACGGCGAGTCTTTCCCGGCGTGCACGTTTTTCCAGTTGGGTCGTGATATGAGTCGATTTGCTCCCGTTGTAGGCCTGGTTGCCGATTTGCGGCTTCTCGGTCGCCATCCGTTTCATTGCGTTGGCAACAAATATGTCGAGGCGGTTGCCATCGGCGCTGACACGACGCCTGTGCTGTTGCCTGCACTTGCCGGCCGCTTCAACCTCGAGGCGGCGCTGCATCTGGTCGACGGGCTGCTCTTTACCGGCTCGCCTTCGAACGTCGCGCCAAGCCACTACGGTGCCGAGCTGTCTGGCGAACACCTTGCGGATTTTCTCGATCCGGCGCGCGATGACACGACGCTGCCCCTGATTCGCGCCGCAGTGGCAAGGGAAATCCCGATTCTCGGCTTGTGCCGCGGCTGCCAGGAGATCAACGTGGCCTGCGGCGGCACGCTGCATCAGGAAGTCCATTTCGTGCCGGGCTTTAATGATCACCGCGAAGACGAAAGTGCGCCGCTTGACGAACAGTACGCGGCGAGCCACATGGTGCATTTCGAAAAAGGCGGCCTGCTTGAGCGTCTTGCCGGCAGAAGTGAAGCGATGGTCAATTCACTGCACGGGCAAGGCGTTGACCGCCTGGCCCCCGGCATGATCGTCGAGGCGCGTGCGCCCGACGGGCTGATCGAGGCGTTTCGCATTGAGGGCGCGCGCACCTTCGCGCTTGCCGTGCAATGGCATCCCGAATGGCGCTTTGACAGCAACCCGCTGTCGATTGCCATCTTTCGCG
>Ga0116229_10011710_pt1 | contig 12849 bp, 7 predicted proteins | sample S1TSphgellanicum_3_FD_87313 | JGI IMG/M metagenome (GOLD analysis project Ga0116229, IMG submission 87313) | Host-associated microbial communities from peat moss isolated from Minnesota, USA - S1T2_Fc - Sphagnum magellanicum MG | ecosystem: Host-associated > Plants > Peat moss > Unclassified...
CGAGCACCCACATCGGCATTGCCGTGCGCAATCACCGAGAGAATCCGTGGGAGCGTATCCGCTTGATGCATGCGGCCATGCCGAACACGCCACTGCAATTCATCGGCACCGGCCTGCGGTTCATTTCTTGGGACATGGCCAGCCCGGATTTCATGCAATTGGTCTACGACCGTCTGGTCGCGAACGGCGTAGAGCGATTCGCCGTGATGGATCCGATGAACGACGCCACGGCGCTGCTGCAGTCGGCGCGCATGATCCGCAAGGCGGGCGGCGCGGAGATCGTCGCGGCCCTGACCTATACATTGAGCGACGTGCATGACGATGCGTTCTATGCGGCCCTCGCGGGCGAACTGGTGCGCTCATCCGATATCGACCGCCTGTACATCAAGGATCCGTCGGGATTGCTGACGGAGCAGCGGGCCCGGACGCTGCTGCCGGCGCTGCGCGCACGCATGGGTGAAATGCCGCTCGAATTGCATTCGCATTGCACGATCGGCCTGTCGTCACGCACCTACATGGTTGCGGCCGATCTCGGCATCGAGGCACTGCAGGTCGCATTAGGACCGCTCGCGAACGGAAGTTCACTGCCGGATGCCGAGCGCGCGTTCGCGAATCTGCGCGAAATGGGCCACGGAGTCGATATCGATGAGCGGTTGCTCGGCATTGCCGCGGCGTATTTCACGCACTTGAGCCGCGCCGAGAACCTGCCGCCGGGTCGGGTGCAGGACTATGACGCGACCTATCTGCGGCATCAATTGGCCGGCGGCGTCATGAGCACCACGCGACGTCAGTTGGCCGAACTCGGGCTCGCCCACCGTTTCGACGAGCTCATCCCCGAGGTGGTGCGAGTGCGGGCCGAGTTGGGTCATCCAATCATGGTCACGCCGTTTCCGCAAATGGTGTGCTCGCAGGCGTTGTTCAATCTCATCGGCACGGAGCGCTATGCGAATGTCTCGGACCAGGTCATCCGCTATGCGCTCGGTAAGTTCGGCCGGCCGACGGTGCCGCTCGAGCCGAACGTGCTCGATCGGGTCATGTCGCACCCGCGGGCCCGGGAGATCTCACGCGAAGCCGGGCCACCTGCGCTTTCGGAACTGCGCAAACGGTTCGCGCCGGGCATCAGCGACGACGAGTTCTTGCTGCGCGCCACCATGCCTGCGCACCTCGTCGACGCCATGCTGGCCGCAGGTCCGGCGCCGCGGCATTACAACCCGGCGGCGGCCACGCTCATGAAGTTGTTGCGGGAACTCGCGGTGCGTCCGCGGGTGACCGATCTGGTCATCGAAAGGCCCGGACTGCGATTGAGTCTCCGTGGGGGCCGTCCGGCGCCGGCCGCAGCGCAAGCCGCGGTGGGGTCATGAACGGATCTGCGCCCGATGCGGGCGTCGTGTGCCCGTCAGACAGTCTAGAACGCCTGGCAGCCGTGCAGGGTTTCGTCTTCGACATGGATGGCACTCTCGTGCTCGGCGATCAGCACAACCATGGTCTAGCACCGTTGTCCGGTGCCGTGGCAATAACCGCTTGGCTGCGGCGCCATCGCATACCCTTTGTGGTGTTCACCAACGGCACCACGCGTTCGCCGTCCGCATATGCACGCAGTCTTGGGGCGGCGGGCATCGATATCGACGAGGCCGCCATGTTGACACCCGCCAGCAGCGCGGCGGACCTCTTCACGCGCCTGAAATTCCGGCGCGTCATGGTCCTGGGTGGCGAGGGTAGCTCTGAGCCGCTACGTCGGGCCGGCCTCGATGTTATCGCGCCCGCCGGCAAGGAGCGCGTCGATGCGGTTTTCATCGGCTGGTACCGCGAATTCACGATGGATGGCCTCGAGGCCGCGTGCCACGCCGTCTGGAACGGCGCCCGCGTCTACAGCGCGTCCCAGGCTTTGTATTTCGCCACCGCGAGTGGCAAGGCGCTCGGCACGTCGCGTGCCATCGCCGCAATGATCCGGGAAATGACGGGTTGTCGCATTCATGTGATCGGCAAACCTTCGCTGGACGCTTTGAAGTGTGCCGGCCGTCGACTCGGGGTGAATCTCACCCGCCTGGCCGTGGTGGGAGATGATCCTTCGCTCGAAGTGCCGATGGCGCACCGCGGTCGGGCGCTGGCGATTGCGGTCCATACGGGTCTCGGTAAGCCAGACTCGTTCGCCCATCTGCCTGCCGAACGAAGGCCGCACATCACCGTGCCGGGCGTGGCCGAATTGCTGGAGCTATGTGGTCGCGCCGGCATCGGCGCGAGCTTTGATTCATGACGTCGAGATTGAGCCAATAAATATCAAGCGGGGGAAAAGTAGATGAAAGAATTCATGACGAGAATTTCCGCAACGGCGGTCTGTGCGGTAGGACTGGGTGGGATGCCGTTGTTGCAGGCTTGGGGTGCGGACACGAGTGCCTCCGACACGCTCGAGGAGATCACGGTGACCGCGCAGAAGCGCTCCGAGAACGTCCAAGACGTACCGATTGCCATCACGGCGTTCGCCGAGGGCTCGCTGCGTGCCAAGGGCATCACGGATTTGCACGGCCTGACCGGTCTCATCCCCAACGTCAATCTGGACCAGGGGGCACCGTTCTCCGGCTCGAATTCCGTGTTGTCTGCGTCGATACGCGGCGTCGGGCAGGACGACTTCGCATTCAATGTCGACCCCGGCGTCGGTGTGTACGTGGACGGGGTCTACTTTGCGCGCACCGTGGGCGCCAATCAAAGCCTCCTCGACGTGGAGCGGATCGAGGTCTTGAAGGGACCCCAGGGTACGCTGTTCGGTCGTAATACCATCGGCGGCGCGATCAGCATCGTAACGCGCACCCCGGGCGATGAGTTCAACATCGAGGGGCAGGTGACGGGCGGCAGCTATGACCGCCGGGATGTGGCGCTGCTCGCCGATATTCCGATCGCGCCGAATTTGCTGACCTCGCTGACGTTTTCCACCCGCTATCAGGAAGGCTATCAGAAGCGCATCGAATATCCGTCGGCCACGCCCTACGTGACCGACGCGCCCGGCATCTTGCACGCCGCGGGCAACGAAACCTTCGATACGCAGGGCGGCACCAACGAACAGGTGATCCGAGCCAAGGTGTTGTGGAAGGCCTCCGATACCGTCACCGCGACGTTCACCGGCGACTGGACCCATACCGACCAGCCGTCCACGGCCAACACCGTGCTCGAGTCGGTCACGTCCGGGCCAACGGCGGTCTTCGGTGCGATCTACAATGCGTGTCTGCTCGGCATTCCCTTTGCGGGTCCCACATTGAGTCCGCTCGTGTGCGGTCCGCGCAACGTCATCGGCACGTCTCTGTGGCAGGCGAATCTGAATCCGAACACCGCCCGGCTGCTGTATGGCCCCGCCGTGTACAACACGGGCAACATCGACAGCACTTACGCCACCGGCGTCAATTTCGACAAGCTCGACTCGTACGGCGCTGCCGCCACGGTCGATTGGGACGTGAATTCCGCGCTCAAGCTGCGCTCGATCACGAGTTCGCGCCGGCTGCACTGGGGGGTGGGACTGGACGCGGACGGCTCGCCGGCGGATTTTTTCGAATTGAGTTTCGCCGAGGGCCAGCACCAGATTTCGCAGGAAATCCAAGCGATCAGCGATCTGTTCGATTCGAAGCTCAAACTCGTCGGCGGCCTGTATTATTTCAATGAAGGCGGCTACATCCACGACTTCGTCACCTTCGGCGGCGGCTTGTTGCAGATCGACGGGCCGAATACCCTCGAGACCACGTCGGACGCAGCCTATGTGCATGCGGACTACAAGGCTACCGACAAGATCGGCGTGACCGTGGGCGGGCGAATCTCCGAGGACCGCAAGTCCTTCATCGGCGGCCAACAGGATCTGAATCAATTCTTCTACAAGATCTCCGGTTGTTATCCCTACAATGCCTCCGCCAGTTTGATCGGTGCGCCGGCTGGCCTGACCTGTCAGCAGGCACTCGGTTTCTCCAATCCCAACAACCCGGATCAGATCTATCCCTATGGGAAGAATCATCTGAACTTTACCGAGTTCACGCCCACAGCCAACGTTCAGTATCATTTCACGGACGATGCCATGGGCTATGTATCCTTTGCCAAGGGATTCAAGAGCGGCGGTTGGACCACCCGCCTGACCTCGCCGCTGCCGCCGGGTTCGCCGGCCCAGTCCTTCGGACCGGAGACGGACCGCACGTATGAGGTGGGCCTGAAGTCCGAGTGGCTCGACAAGCAATTGATCGTCAACACGGCGCTGTTCACGAGTAATTACGACGGCATTCAGCTGACGTTCCAGGAGAGCACGTCGCCCGTGACCGAGAATGCGGGCAACGCCCAGATCAGGGGTGCCGAGGTCGAGGTGGAATCCTTGCTGGGTGCGCATTTCTCGCTCAACGGCAATGTCGGCTACATGGATGCCAAATACACGGAGGTCAACCAATTCGCGCAGGCAACGACGGGCCGATATCTTCCGAAGACACCGAAACTCAAGGTCTCGTTGAGTCCCGATGTGCATACCAAACTGGGCAATGGAGCGACGTTGCGCTTTGGCGTCGACTACACGCACACGAGCGAGATGTATAACGACGTTCAGAATACGCCGCTCCTCGAGCGTCCGAAGGTCGACTTCGTGAATGCGTCGACGTCGCTCGTCGCACCCAACGGCAAGACGACGTTCACCATCGGGGGCACGAACCTGACCGACAAGCGTTTCATCACCACGGGTCAGCCGCAAATCGCCGGGGGCGTGGTCTATGGCACGTACAACGCGCCGCGCGAGTGGTATGCGACGGTGGGCGTCAAGTACTGACAGTGAGCGTGAAACACTCGACCGCGGGATGAAGTCCTGATCGGCGTCTAGTGAAGTGAGCCGCGCCCGGCCGCACAGGCCGGGCGCAGGCTGTCGATGACGCGATGCAGCATGCGACTCCTGAGAAAACTGTCCGTTGGAGCGCGTTTCCCGCATGGCATGCTGCGGCAACCATGAGTAGCTGGTCCATTCGCGGTACGTGCCTCGCGATACCGAGTTTCTCGGTTACGCTGCTCCTCATGTCGGTGCTGTCGCCGACGCGGTGCGCCATGGCCGGACCGTTCTGGGTCGGCGGTGCCGCAGCGCTGGGCATCGCGCTGATGGCGTGGGCGTGGTATCTCGCGAACGGAGTCGTACAACGGTTCACGGTGCTCGAGGAGCAGGCGCGGCAGGCCGTCGTCGATGCGGGGCTGTCGGCCGAGGCGGCCCGAAGTGCGAAGACCGATTTTCTGGCCAACATGAGCCATGAAATCCGCACGCCGTTGAACGGTGTGCTGGGCATGACCCAGATTCTCGGCGAGACCCATCTGGATGCGGCGCAGCGTGAATATGTCGGCGTCATCGGTGGCAGCGCCAAGGCGCTCCTGTCCTTGGTCAACGATTTGCTCGATTTGTCCAACATCGAATCGCAGAGCCTGGTCTTGGAGAGCGTCGACTTCGTGCTCCGCGACCTGATCTACGAAACAGTGACGGCAACGACGCTGTCGTCGGTCGAGCGAGGCATCGAATTAATCGTCGACGTGCAGGCGACCGTGCCGTTCGTCGTGCGGGGAGATCCTGGCAGGCTGAGGCAAATACTGATCAACCTGCTGGGTAATGCGGTCAAGTTCACCCATGAAGGGTATGTGCATCTGGAGGTGTCGAGCGCGGTGGAACGAGGCGATCTCGTCTTGCGCATCGCGGTCACGGATACCGGCATTGGCATTCCCCATGACAAGCTCGAGAGCCTGTTCAAGCTGTTTTCCCAAATCGATCCATCGGCGACGCGGCAGTACGGAGGGAGCGGCGTCGGACTGTCGATCGTGCGACGGCTCGCGGAACTCATGGGCGGCCAGGTCGGTGTCACCAGCGAGGAGGGCCGGGGTTCGACATTCTGGGTCACCGTGAAGTCGGCGGCGGCAGCCAATCAACCGCGAACCGAACCGTTGGGTCTCGGCCGGCGAGTGTTGGTCGTGGACGATATCCCGGCCGGCCGCGCGAGCCTCGTGACCAAGTTGCGTTACTTCAGTTACGAGGCGGTCGCGGCGCAGTCCGTCGAGGAAGCGCTCGAGATACTTGACCGAGGGGAGCGATTCGATCTCGTACTGGCCGACGAGTTGATGCCCAAGCGGGGCGGACTTGATCTTCTGACCGCACTTCGGGCGCAGTCCCGTCATGCAGCCATGCCTTTCGTGCTGCTGTCACTTTTTCGAACGGAGGCGCAACACAGCAGCGGATTGCGGCCCGACGGAATCATCTTGAAGCCGGTACGCGCGACCACGCTCGCGACGTTGGTGGATGGCATCATCAGCGGCAAACAACCGCGCGTGGCAATGACTGGTATGCCGACTCCCAAGTTGCAGACGCTGACCGGGAATCGAATTTTGGTGGTCGACGACAATCCGGTGAATCAACGCATTGCCGAGCGCATGCTGCGCAAACTCGAGATCGATGTGGTTCTCGCCGACAATGGGGCCGAGGCGCTCCTGCGGCTTGCCGAATCCGCGTTCGACGCCGTTTTGATGGATTGCCAAATGCCGGTGATGGACGGGTTCACCGCGACCCGCCGCTTTCGGGAGACCGAGATTCAGAAGGGGGGTGCGCGCATCCCCATCATCGCGCTCACGGCGAACAACAGCCATATCGATCGCGAGGCGTGTTTGGCGGCCGGCATGGATGCCCATCTGGGCAAGCCGATCGATGCCTCGCGGTTGGCGGAATGTCTTTCTCAATACCTGGAGCCCGTTATGCCACCTGAAGTAGATCTTGAAGCTTTCCGCGCGTTGACCGGTGGGGATGCCGAATTCGAGCGTGATCTGGTCCAGACCTTCGTCAGCAGCGGCGACAAGTGTCTCGGCGAGATCGTGGCGGCGTTGGCGGTCCAGGATTTCGACACCATCGGCAGCCGTGCGCATGCGTTGAAAGGCGCAAGCGCCAATATCTATGCCCACCGGCTGAACGCCGTCGCCTCCCGCCTGGAGACTGCGGCGCGCCATAAGGTATCGGTGGACTTGGATGATCTCGTCCGCCAGCTCACCACGACACTCACGGCCGTGAATCATGAGTTGGGTCAGGTGGGCTGATCGGGAGGGTATTGCTGATTGGCAGGGTCTTTATGTCAAGCCCGGCTCCCGTACGGCCGCGCACCGATTGCGCGGCCGCCGCTTTTTCGATAGCATTCGACGCCATCACGAAATAGAATTCGCAATAGCGAAAATTACAATCGACTACCGCCGTGAGCCGACCGTAGTCGACGAGCGTTGGATACTTATCAGGAGGGAGTGATGGCAAATAAACAGGTGGGTATGTTACGTGGTGCGGCCGGCGCACTGTTCGCGTTATCGTTTTGCACGAGCGGTGCGATGGCAGCCGATGCCGGCGCGGATGTGGCTCAGGCGGGCCCCGATCAAATCCAAGAGATCATCGTCACCGCACAAAAGCGCTCGCAGAATGAGCAAGACGTGCCCATCGCGATCACGACCTTCACCGCGCAGGCGCTGCAGGATAAGAACATCGTCGACGTACAGGGTCTCGCGCGGCTCTCGCCGAGCGTCAATCTCGACACGGCTTCGCCGTTCGGCGGCTCGAACCAGGTGTTGTCCGCATCCATCCGCGGCATCGGTCAGGACGATTTCGGCATCAATCTAGACCCGGGTGTCGGCGTCTACGTCGACGGTGTCTACTTCGCGCGCACCACCGGCGCGAACGTGAACCTCCTCGACGTCGACCAGGTCGAGATCCTCAAGGGTCCCCAGGGTACGCTGTTCGGCCGCAACACCATCGGTGGTGCGATCAACGTGGTCACCCGCACGCCCGGCGATCAATTCATGATCCGAGCCGAGGCGAGTGGTGGCAGCTACAACCGCCGCGACGTTCAGGCGACGATGGACATCCCGTTCAGCGATACCGTACTGTCGTCTTTCACGTTCTCCTCGCTCAATCGCGACGGCTATCAGAAGCGCATCCCTTATCAATCGTCGGTTCCCTACGTCGAGACTCCAATCGGCGAATTCCCGAATGGCGGCACGGAAACCTACTCGAGCGAAGGCGGTCAGGGCGAGAACGTGCTGCGATCCAAGGTACTCTGGAAGGCGTCCGATCAGCTGAACGTCACCTGGACCGGCGATTGGACCCACGTCGATGAGTCCTCGGTGCCGGAATCCTTGCTCGCGACGATCACGGCCCCGCAAGCGGGGGTGCCGCCGAGTGCGGCGCTGTTCGGTTTGTTCTACAACCTGTGCATCAACGGTGAATTCGTCCCGGGCTGCGGCCGGCCGTCCATCTCGGGTGCGAATCTGAATCCGCTCTCCTACCGGCTGCCATTCGGCAGCCAGTACATCACCGGCAATCCCGACCTGACCTATGCGACGGGTCCGGACTTCGACAAGATGGATCAGTTCGGCACCGCGGTAACGGCCGACTACGAGCTGTTCGATGCGACCCATTTGAAGTCGATCACCGGATACCGGAAGCTGGATTGGGATGTCGGTCTGGAAACCTCCGGCTCACCCGTTATCATGAACGAGGCCTGGTTTGCTCAGACCCAGCACCAAGTCTCCGAGGAATTGCAATTGACCGGCGTCGCATTGAACGATCGGCTCAAGTACTCGGCCGGTCTTTATTACTTCGACGAGGACGGTGCCGAGGCGGACTACGTGTTGATCGGCGCGGGCTTGCTGCAGATCCAAGGCTACGAGAAGATCGAGACGAAGTCCTATGCGGGCTATGCGCACCTCGAGTACACGGTAGTCGACAATCTCAACGTGATTGCGGGCGGCCGATATTCCGACGACAAGAAGACCCTGTCGGAGAGTCAGCCCGTGTTCGCCGTTGCCGGGCCGCCGTTCCAGACGACGCCGACCGGGGACAACTCCCAGAGCTTCTCCGTGTTCACGCCGACCCTTGGGCTGCAATATTCTTTCAACAAGGACGTCATGTCCTACTTGACCTACTCGAAGGGCTACAAGGACGGCGGCTGGACGACGCGCCTGACGTCGCCGCTCGATCCCTTGCATGTGCCGACGTTCGGTCCCGAGAAGGCCGACACGTACGAGCTGGGCGTCAAGTCGGACTGGTTCGATCGCACGCTGCAGGTCAATGCGGACGTCTTCTATACGAAATACGACAGCATCCAGCTGAACTTCCAGGAAGGGCTGTCGCCGACCATCGAGAATGCCGGCGATGCCGACATCAAGGGTGTGGAACTCGACGGCACTTGGATCATTGGCCATGGCTTTTCGCTCGCGGCCACCGGTGCCTTCCTCGACGCCTATTACACGTATCTGGCGCCCGGCATCAATGCTGGACAATCGTGCGTGCAGCCGTTCGAGGCGTGCATCACGACCGCGAGCCTGTTGCCGAAAACGCCGCGTTGGAAGTACAGCGTGAGCCCGACCTACAAGACGAGTCTGCCCAATGGCGGTTCGCTGCGCCTCGGTTTGGACTTCACGCACATTTCCGAGATGGCCAACGATTCGATCAACACCTCGCTGCTCATGCGCCCCGTGTCGAACCTGTTGAATGCGTCGCTGACCTATGCCTCGCCAGACGACAAATACGAGCTCGTCTTTGGCGGCACGAACATCACGGACGACCGGTTCTTGACCACAGGCAACCAGGATACGACCGCGAGCATCATCTATGGCACGTACAACCCGCCGGCGGAGTGGTATGTGACCGGCCGCGTCAAATTTTGAGGCGATTTCCCGGGGTGTCTTCGCGGTGACGCGCGGACACCCGGGCTCCGGTTGCCGCAGTACCCGGGCATGAGCACGTTCGTTCTGGTGCACGGTGCCTTCCACGGCGGGTGGTGCTGGAGATTCGTTGCCGAGTCTTTGCGGCGGGCGGGCCATGCGGTATTCACCCCGACGCTCACCGGCTTGGGCGAACGAAGGCATTCGTTGAGCCCCGCGATCGATCTGGAGCACTGGGTCGTCGATGTCGTCGATGTCATCGAATGCGAGGAATTGGAGGACATCGTGCTGGTCGGCCATAGCTTTGGCGGCATGGTGATCTCGGGCGTTGCCGACCGGCTCGAACATCGCATAGGCCACGTGGTTTTCCTGGATGCTGGAATCGCCGAATCCGGCAGACCCGTCGCCGCGGACCTACCTTCGGAAGTTTGGGCTCTGCGGATCCGAGACGTCGTCGACGTGGCCGGCGTACCCTGCTTTCCGCCGCCGCCGGCCGGCTACTTCGGCGTGACGGATGCCGCGCTCGCGGCTTGGCTCGCGCGTCGGCTCACCCCCATGCCGATTCGCGTCTACGAAACCTCGATACGATTGCAAAATCCGGTGGGTAACGGTCTGCCCGCGACTTTCGTCCATTGCACGCGGCCGGAGCTACCGGTCGTGACCCGGTCGGCGATCAAGGCCAAGTCCATGGGCTGGCATTACGTGGACATCGCGACCGGGCACGATGCCATGCTCCTCGAGCCCCACCGAGTTGCATCGATCCTGGCAAGGGCTCCCAGCTCCGGCGCAGGTTAGGGCTTCTGCGCCTCGGGGAGGTGCATGACCTTGGCCGGATCTTCACCGTAAGGCGGCGAGTAGATGACCAGCAGTTTGATGCGCTCGGTCAGCACCTTGATGTCGTGGAACACCTTCGCCGGGAAGAACATCATGTCGCCGGCCTTGACATGGTGGTCGACGCCGTCGATTCCGGCGATGGCTTCGCCTTCGAGAATGTACACGGCCTGTTCCAAATCCGGATGAGCATGCGGCGGGGAACCCTTGTGGCGTTCGATGTCGCCCAGCGCGATCTCCATATATTTCGCGCCGTTCACGTTTGGGCCCACCAAGCGGTAGTTCTTCGTGCCCGTATGGTTCGCGGGACTGTAGCCCTCGACCTCGGAGGCGCGGATGATATAGGGGGATTTTTCGCTCATATGTGACATTCCTTCATGAGGTCTCAGATCGTTTCACCGGCCGCAGGTACGAGCTGCCGCTCGCCGCGGCCGGCAAGAAAAAGTGCGCAGGCGATGAGCATGGCGAGCACCGCGATCGCGCCAAGACCCGCGCGGAAATCGCCGGTCGTGTCCTTCATGTGGCCGATGAACCAGGGGGATAGGAAGCCGCCTGCAACCCCTAGGGCGCTGATCGCGCCGATACCCCCGGCTGCCGCGCCGCCCGTCAGGAAAGAACCGGGGATCGACCAAAAGGGCGCGGTGAAGGCCAAAGTACACGCGAATGCGACCGCGATCGCGGTGATGCGCAGCGTGGGATCCGTCAACAGTACGGACACGAGCAACGCGACGCCGCCACAGAAATTAGCCAGCGCGGCGTGGCCATACCGCTCCTGGCGGCGGTCGGACCGCCGTCCCCACCAGATGAGCGCGATCAATGCCAGCACGCTTGGCGCCGCGACGATGAATCCGGTCTGCAGATCGCTCGCGCCAAAGCTCTTGACGATGTGCGGCAGGAAAAATGTAATGCTGTTGAGCAGGCACACGTTGGTGAAATACACAGCCGCAAGCAGTAGGAGCCTCGGGTTCGTCAGGGACTGCACTATGGAATATTTACCGCGCGTCTCGACGGCGGACCGCTCGGCCCGTAAGCGGTTCACGAGCCAGTGACGCTCCTCGTCCGGCAGCCAGGACGCTTGCGCGGGACTGTCCTGCAGCCGCAAGACAATCACGGGCGCGAGCAGCAGCGCGGGTGCGGCTTCTACCAGATAAAGCCACTGCCACCCTTGCATGCCGGCGGTACCGTTCAGCGACAGCAGTAAGCCGGACAGCGGAGCACCGATGATGCCGCTCACCGGAATCGCGGCGATGAATATTGCCAGCACGCGTGCGCGATAGGCGGCGGGAAACCATAATGTCAAAAAGAACAGTATGCCCGGGTAGAATCCCGCTTCAGCCGCCCCCAGCAGCAGCCTCACCACGTAAAAGCTCGTTTTACCGGAAACGAGTGCCATGCCCGCCGCGCACAGACCCAGCGAGAACATGATTCGTGCGATCCAACGTGTTGCCCCGAAACGATACAGCAACAGGTTCGAGGGGATCTCGCACAGACAATAAGTCAGAAAGAACAGGCCGGCGCCCAACCCATATTCCGACGCGCTCAATTTCAGCGCGGAGTTCATCTGCAGGGACGCAAAACTCAGATTCACGCGGTCGAGATAAGCGAAGAAATAGCAGAGCATCAGCAGCGGAATGACTCGCAGCGCCGTGGCGCGAATGGTGCGGCGCTCGATTTCGGACGCGTCTTTGGAATGCAACATGCTGTCTCCCCAGCGCTGATTCGTGAGCTGGAATGGTGGCATTATCATGCCTTTACGCCGTGGACGAATCGCTTGTTAGTCTAATACACGTATCGTAGAATTGCGCTATATCGTAACTGATTGCGCCATAGCGAAGTATAAATAATCTGGCACCGGCTCCGGACCGGCGCGACGGGAGTGTCATTCATTGGAAGCGGCCGCGGACGGGACTTCTTTAGTGTGGGATCGGCAGGAACCTGCGGCCACGGGTCCGTTGCGGGGCGTGCGCGTGTTGGATCTGACGACCGTCGTCATGGGTCCGTCCGCGACTCAGATGCTGGGTGATCTGGGTGCCGACGTCATCAAGATCGAAGCCGGTGGCGGCGACTCGATGCGCTGGGTCGGACCTTGGCGTCATCCGGGGATGGGCCCGCTGTTTCTGCAAGCCAATCGCAACAAGCGCAGCATCGTGCTGGATTTGAAATCCGCGCAGGGCAAGGCACGGGCACTCGATCTTGCGCGGCGCGCCGACGTCCTGGTCTCCAACGTGCGTCCCCAAGGCTTACAGCGATTGGGCCTCGACTATGAAACCGTCAGCGCACTGAACGCCTCGATCGTGTACTGCGCAGCGGTGGGTTACGGATCTGGGGGTCCTGAAGCGGGTAAAG
>Ga0116229_10011717_pt1 | contig 12845 bp, 12 predicted proteins | sample S1TSphgellanicum_3_FD_87313 | JGI IMG/M metagenome (GOLD analysis project Ga0116229, IMG submission 87313) | Host-associated microbial communities from peat moss isolated from Minnesota, USA - S1T2_Fc - Sphagnum magellanicum MG | ecosystem: Host-associated > Plants > Peat moss > Unclassified...
CGCATCGGCAGACAGTCCCGAGCCGCGCGGATGAATCACGACCACCGTCATCAAGCGATCGATGCCGGCGAGTTCGTCCCATCCGCGCGCATCGAACCCCGGGCCACCGGAATGCGCGATGAGAACAGGGCCCGCGCCGCGAACCGAGTAGTGAATCCTGTTGCCATTCAGTACGGCATCGAATTCGCCGTTTTCAACCACGGTCATTGAAAAGCCTCGCCATCGATCAATCCTTTCTGAAACAAAACGTGTGGGGACGTGAAAGTCGTCGTGAATGCCCTCAAAAAGGCGCGCAAGCCTGGGTAAAACTCCCGCGAAACCAACACATTGAAGATCTTGCGCCACCCAGTTTGTACCTAAGTCGAAACCTTAGTCGCGAAGTCATGCGCGCACGTTTGGCGCAAGTCCGAAGCAAGCAAAGCATCTTCGCCGCCACGCTGCAAGCCCTTGTATCGCAAGGTCAAAGCGAGATTGCCGGGGCCCGCCTGTGGCGCCGCTGCAACGAAAGGCGACCAAGGCAAAGCCCCATTGACAATTGTTAACCCGGCTGCGCGCCGTTTCAAATTGTCACTCATTCAGGTTTTCTCTGACGCATTAGCCCCTTAGGCTTGAGTCCTGTCGTCGAGTCGATGCCCGTGCCTTTCGGAGTTCCCATGTATCCCACCTTGCTTCGTGCCGAGTCCGTCCACACGTTGATTGACCCTGTCCCGCCGGCACCGAGCACGCCGCCCGCACCGGAGCGCTCAAGAAACCGCGACGCACTTGCGCTGCTTCTGACGCTTACGCTCGCAGGATGCGGAGGGGGCGGTGGCGGCGGCAGCTCGAGCTCAAGCCCGAGCGCTGCAGCGCCACCGCCTTCGACGACGGCGCCAGCGCCGGCACCGATCACAGAGGCCGATGCAGCACGGCTTGCCGACCAGGCCACCTTCGGGGCGACGCCTGATGTCGTCAACGCCATCATGGCGCAAGGCGCGCAAGGCTGGATCGCATCGCAGATCGCCATGACGCCGACCGGCTATCCGGTGCTTTCGGTGCCCCCGTCAAGCAGCGCAGTCGGCTGCCCCACCGGCTCGCCGTCGAATTGCTATCGCGACAATTACACGGTGTTTCCGGTGCAGCGCGTGTTTCTCTCCAACGCGATTTCGGCGCCCGACCAGCTGCGCCAGCGCGTCGCCTTCGCCTTGTCGCAGATCTTCGTCGTCTCCGGCCTCGAGGTCGGACCGGCCTATGCCATGCGCGAATACCAGCAGATGCTCACGCTCGATGCCTTCGGCAATTTCCGCAACCTCCTGAACGACGTGACGCTAAGCCCGGTGATGGGGACGTATCTGAACATGGCCAACAATAACAAGGCCAATGGGGCGCAGAAAGCCAACGAAAATTACGGCCGCGAGGTGATGCAACTGTTCACCATCGGGCCGAACCTGCTCAACGCCGATGGATCGCTGGTGCTCTCCGGTGGCAATCCGGTGCCCACCTACACCCAGGACGTGGTCGACGGCATGTCGGCTGCGCTCACCGGCTGGACCTACCCGCCAACACCAGGCGGCGCAGCCTCGAAATGGACCAACCCGCAGTACTACATCGGCCAGATGGTGGCGTTCGACAACCATCACGATACGACGGCAAAAACCCTCCTCAATGGCGTCTCGGGCCCTGCCGGTCAGACCTCGGTCCAGGATTTGAACACGGCGCTCGATGCCATTTTCAACCACCCCAATGTCGCGCCCTTCATTGGCAAGGAGCTGATCCAGTTCCTGACGACCAGCAATCCCAGCCCGGCCTACATCAGCCGCATCAGCGCCGTCTTCAACAACAACGGCCATGGCGTGCGCGGCGATATGGCCGCGGTGGTGACTGCCATCCTGCTCGACCCGGAAGCGCGCGGCAGCACCGCGTCCTCGTCGACGTTCGGCAAACTGCGCGAGCCTGCGGAATACGCCGTCGCGTTAATGCGCACACTCAATGGCGTCTCCGACGGCGAGGCGCTGATCAACCCGGTCAGCAGCATGGGACAGAACCTGTTCTCGGCGGGATCGGTGTTCAACTTCTATCCGCCGAGCTACCCGCTGCCCAATTCGACCCTTCTCGCGCCGCAATTTGGCATCGTCAATACCTCGACGGTGTTAAACCGCATCGGGCTTGCCAACACGCTGGTGTACGGCAACCCGATTGCGCCTGATCCGACGGTTCCAGGCGCTGTCGGCACAAGCCTTAATCTTGGCGCCTTCGAGGCCGAAGCCGGCGACGCCAACACGCTGGTTGCCGACCTCAATACCAAGATGGTCAACGGCACCCTGTCAACCGCCGAGCAGCAGACCATCATCAACGCCGTGAACTCGATCACCGTTAGCGACTTCAACGACCGGGCGAAGATGGCCGTGTTCCTGATCGCCGTCTCTCCACGCTTTGAGATCAAGCGCTAAGCGCGCCCGAAGGATTCCCATGAGAATCGTCCATGCCCCGTCTTATCAACCGCAACGCCGGCGACTGCTCAAGGGCGCCATGGCCCTGGGTGCTGCCGGTCTGGTGCCGCGCCTCATGATGTCAAGCGCCCAGGCCACGCCGCCGCCTTCTTCGGGCTACAAGGCGCTGGTGTGCATCTTTCTTTACGGCGGCAACGATGCCAACAACATGATCGTGCCCAACGGCACGATGGGCCCGAACGCGGAAGCCACCTACGCCAACTACGCCACCGTGCGCGTTCCCCAGTCAAGCGGCGGCCTGGCACTTGCGCAAGCAAGCCTCAATCCACTGAACGACAGCAATCCGGTGAACATCTTCGGCTTTCATCCGGCCATGCCCAATCTCGCCGGACTTTTCAACAGCGGCAAGCTGGCCACGCTGTTTAACGTCGGCTCGCTTGTCGCGCCCACCACCAAGACCACCTACACCAGTAATTCGGTCGAGATTCCGATCAATATCTTCTCGCACGCCGACCAGCAGCGCGAGCAGGCGGCAACTGCGCTGCCGCTGTCGGTGTCGGTGACCGGCTGGGGCGGACGCATGATCGACATCCTCGGCAATGTCGGCGGCAGCGCCCCGGTCGGCATGTCGGTCGCGGGCAACTCGCTTTTTCTCAACGGCAGCCAAACAAGCCCCGTCACCCTGCCACAGACCGGAACCTTGAGCGTCGCCGCGTTCGATACGTCAGCGCAGGGCATGACGCGGTCCTCGGCTTTCGCTGAGCTCAATACCGCCAACGACAACTCGGTGTTCATCTCGAGCTACGGCAGCCAGCAGACCTCGGCGCTGCAACTGGCCGGCATTCTCAACCCGATCCTCTCCACCAACAACACCACCCTCAACTCGATCTTCACCACCTCGAGTTCGCTCTCCAATCAGCTCAAGCAAATTGCCAAGGTCATCGCCAACCAGGCCGCGCTTGGCAATCCGACGCGGCAGATCTTCTTTGCATCCTCAGGCAGTTTCGATACCCACGCCAACCAGCTTGCCGTGCAGCAGACGCTGCTTGCCGATCTGGACACATCACTCTCGGAGTTCTATAGCGCCACGGCCGCCCTGCAGATGCAAGACATGGTCACGACCTTCACGCTGTCGGACTTCTCGCGCACCTTCCAGCCCGCGACCGACGGCGGCACCGATCACGCCTGGGGCAGCCATCACCTCATCGTTGGCGGTGCAGTCAATGGCGGCACCGCCTATGGCACCTTCCCGACGCTGGCACTCGGTGGGCCTGACGACGTCGCGAATAACGGCAACGGCAGATGGATACCGACGACATCGGTGGACCAGTATGCGGCAACGCTTGGCACCTGGATGGGCCTGGATTCGCAACAGCTGGCAAGCGTGCTACCCAACCTCGCGAATTTTTCGAGCACCAACCTCGGCTTTCTGAGCGCCTAGGTTTACTGCGGCGGCTGCTCGGTATCGAGCGGGGGAATCGCCATCGACGCGCCATGCTCGCCATTGAGCCCGACTGCAGGCGGGCCGCCATAGCCTGGCGGCGCCTGCGGTGGCAACGGCACGTTGCCAAGGCTCGTCTGCGACAGCGGTTGTGGATGCGGGTGCTCGATGAGCGGCACGCTGTCGCGACTGGCACTGCCTTCAAGCGTCACGCCGCGGGCATCGATTGCCGTGATCAGGCGCCCGTCGATGCGATCGCCAACGCGCACGGCCCGTGGCGGCTGGCCGGCAATGGCGATAATCGCACCGCCTTCGCCATTGGCGTCGGCAATCAGCCCCAGGGCCTGCACGTTGGGCGATGGACCGCCGGGCCTTCTCGAGCCAAACAGGGCCGCGCTTGATTCGAGGCGCTCGAGGGGATCGGCAAGCGCAAGTGACGCGTTGGCACCGACTCGTGGCGGAATCGGAAAAGCATTTCCTGCGAGAATTCGCGTGGCCCAGAAACCGGCCAGCGCGGCGCAGGCAATGACACCGAGCGCGGTCAGGACGACCTGCGCAATCTGACTTTGCGATGTGGCCAGCGAGCGCGCCATGGAACCACCGTTTCAGCGATGACAAATGCGCATGCTACTCTTAAAAGTCACGGCTTCTGTAGCACGCGCAAATGCCGAGCACAGGCTGCACAGCTTCTGAGTTGAGGAAACACTTTTGTCAATGCATCCCATTTTTTTGTCGTTTTCTTCGTTCACTGCCGCAAAACCTTCACGCCTTGAAGCAGGCCAGCGCCAGGCGCGCGGCTTTACGCTCATCGAAGTGATGGTGGTGGTTGCCATTCTTGGCATCCTCGCGGCGCTGATCGTGCCCAAGCTCGTCGGGCGCTCCGACGAGGCGCGCGTCGTTGCCGCCAAGCAGGACATCGGCACGCTGATGCAATCGCTCAAGCTCTATCGCCTTGACAACCAGCACTATCCGACCAACCAGCAAGGACTCGCAGCACTGGTGCAAAAGCCCACCACCGATCCGGTGCCGCCCAACTGGAAAGACGGCGGCTATCTCGACAAACTGCCCAACGATCCCTGGGGGCATCCCTACCAGTACCTGAATCCGGGGCTGCACGGCGACATCGACATCTTTAGTTATGGTGCCGATGGCCAGCCCGGCGGCAGCGGCTTCGATGCCGACATCGGCTCGTGGGACCTTTGAGGATAAGGCCCGTGCACGCCACGCGCACCGCTGCGAGGAGCGGCCCGCCCGGCTATACGCTCATCGAGCTGCTTGTCGTCATGTTCGTGCTTGGCATTCTCGCCTCGATCGTTGCGCTCAACATGAAACCCCATCGCGATGCCGCGCTTGCCACCGACGCCAGTCGGCTCGCGGCGCTGTTCTCGCTTGCCGCCGACGAAGCCCAGATTCGCTCGCGCACCATCGCCTGGCAGGCCGATAGCGACGGCTACCGCTTCCTGATCGCAAGTGACAGGGGCTGGGTGGCGCTCGATGATGACGCGTTTCGCGCGCGTTCCTGGACGCAGGCGCCGGTTGCAGCAACGCTTGCCAGGGGGCACTTTTCACCGTCTCAAGGCGAAAAAATTGAAATCCCGTTCGAGAAAAATGGCGTGCAGCCGCCGTTTACGCTCGAGCTTTCAGCCGGCGATGTCGAGCTCGCGCTCGCCGCCGATGGCATCGGCCATTACAACGTGGTGCGACCCCAACCATGACGCGCAGGCCGGTCGGATTTACCTTGATCGAAGTGCTGGTTGCACTGGCCATTCTGGCCATCGTGCTCGCCGCGTCGCTGCGCGCAACCGGTGTACTTGCCAATGGCCAGACGGCGCTAAGAGAACGCGCCTTTGCAGGCTATAGCGCAGACAACGCCATGGCGCTTATGCGCATTACGCCGGCCAAACTCCTGGTTGCTGAGGACACCATCGATTGCCCCCAGCTCGACCTGGCCTTTCGCTGCGCCACAAAAACCGGACCGACGCCCAACCCGGCGCTCAGGCGCGTCGACGTCCAGGTGTTCCTGCCCACCGATCCCGGCCACGCGCTTGCCCATCGCGTCGCCTTCTTGTCGACGCTCAAATGACCTTGGCGCAAAGGCACCGGCAACGCCATGCGGGCTTCACCCTGCTTGAACTCCTCGTTGCCATCAGCATCCTCGCACTGCTCGCGGTATTTTCCTGGCGCGCGCTCGATGCCATCACGCGCACGTCCGATGCGCTCAAGCTCTCGGGCGATCGCATCGACGGCGTCGCGCGCGTCTTCGCCGCCTTCGATGCCGACAGCCAGAACGCCCAGAGTGCTGATCTGCAACCCGGTGTCGTGCGCTTTACCGCGTCGGGTGGCAGCGTCGACTACCGTCTCGACAATGGCCGCCTGATGCGCCACCTGCCAGGCTTTGAGCCGGTGCCGATTGCCGAAGGCATCGCCAACATGCGCGTCGATCTGGTCCTGGTTGCGACCACCCCGGCCAACGGCGCGCTTGTCAGCCTCGCCAATGCGAATTCACCGAAGGCGAAAGCGAACAGTCCGCCATCAAGAGTGGCAGCCGTGCGCATCGTTCTTGATCTTGCCGATGGCGGCAGCGTCACGCGCTTGCTGCTACTTAATAGCGTATGAAGCAAGAGATGCGCTCGCAGCGGTCCCAGTCAGGCGTTGCCATCATCACGGCGCTGGTGGTGATTGCCGCTGCCACCGCGGCGGTGGCAGCGATGCTCTGGCACCAGTCGATTGAGGCCAGAAAGCTCGACAACCGCGAGGCGCAGTCAGAAGCGCGCTGGCTTGCCGTCTCGGCCGTCGACTGGGCACGCGTGATCCTCCTGGTCGACGCCACCACCTCCAACATCGACCACTATGGCGAGCCGTGGGCGGTGCCCCTGGCCGAGACGCGCGTGACCGACCCCGAGGCGAGCGCCAATGACCCGCTCGCCCCGGCGGCGTTCGTGAGCGGGCGCATCCTCGATGCGCAGGCACGCTTTAACCTTGCCAACGTCGCGACTCAGGGAAAACCCAATGAACGCGAGGAAACGACGCTTTACCGGTTGACGCAAACCCTCGGTCTCGCAGACGATGTCGCCGACGCGATCGTGGCGCGCATGGAAGTCGAGCCGGTGCCACAGGACTATGCCGCGCTGGCAGCCGAACTGGCAGCACTGCACCTCGCACCCCCCTCAGCGCTCGATGCCTTGAAACCCTTTGTCGTGATCCTGCCGAAACCGACGCCCGTCAATGTCAATACCGCCGCCGCCGAAGTGGTCGCCGCGTGTTTTGATGGCGTCACGCTCGATTTAGCGCGCGCGCTGGTTACAAGCCGCAACCAGGCGGTCTTCAACCAGGTCTCCGATGCAACCAGCCGGCTCGCGGCGCTTGGCGTTGACAGCGCGCCCAAGGGCAACATTTCGGTATCGAGCAACTACTTCGTCGTCACCGGCCGGGTTCGCTTCGAGCGCGCCGAAGTCAATACCACGGCGCTCATCGAGCGCGACTCCTCCGGGCAAAGCCGGGTCATCCATACCTGGTCGACGTGAATTTCACCCCGAACAAGAGCACTGTCTTGCTGCGCGATGCGGTCATCGTGCGCCTGCCCGCGCGCGCCGGAAAAACGACACCGACGCCCGCGTCATTCGAATTCGCCTTTGCACGCGTCGTGCGCGACAAGATCGTGCAAAGCGGGCGCGCGAGCGCAGCCGAGCTGCCGCTTGCCAGTGACATCGTGCTGCTCGTGGCCGCCGAAGACGTGCTGCTGCTTGAGCGCTCGCTGCCGCCTTTGACCGAGCGCAAGATGCGCCAGGCGCTGCCGGCCTTGATCGAGGATGCAACGCTTGCCGACATCGCCACGCTGCATGTTGCAGCCGGGGCATCCAAAGGCGGCAAGCGCCTTCTTGCCGTCATCGACCGCGCGGTCATGAGCGCATGGCTTGCCTACTTCAGCGAGCGCGGCCGGCGCGTCACGCGCATCTGGTGCGAGGCGCTCGCGCAACCCTATTCCAGCGCGTCGTGGTCACTTTCGGTTCGCCGCGACGCTCTAGCGCCTGGCGCCATCCTGCGCACGGCACGCGCCGCCGTGCTGGCGCTCTCAGGTGACGCAAAAAAAGACGAGGCGCTGCTTGGGCATATCGCAGGCCTTGGCACCAACCAGGCGGAAATCGCGCTCTTTGGTGAGCCCGAAATCATCGCCGGTTATCAGACGATCTTCAGGACCTTCGGCTTTTCAGTGCGAACGCCAGGCCGCGATGCGCTCGCCGCATGGCTTGCCAGCGAGCGCGACGAGGCCCCGCTCGATCTGCTGCAAGGCGAGTTTGGCGGCAGCGGCTTTAGCGTTGAGAGCTTGCGCCACTGGCAAGCCGTGGCGTTACTGATTCTCGCGGCGCTCTGCATCGATACCTTGGGGCTGGTGCTGCGCGCGAGCCAGTTGCATGCAGACAAGCGCGAACTGATCGCCGAGCAGAGCGAAACCCTGAAGCGGGCCTTTCCCGACACCGGTGCCGTGCTCGATGCGCCGGCGCAGATGCGCCGCGCGCTCGCGCAATTGCAAGCGCGCCGCGGCGCGAGCAGCGCCAGCGACTTCGAAACCTTCGTGGGCGATGCAGGCACATTGCTTGGCGGCCTGCCACCCAATTCAACCAGCGAGATGCACTACGAGTCCGGCAGCCTGACCTTGCACCTGAAAACGCCGCTGTTAAGCGACGCAGCCAGCCAGGCGGCGCTCGCGCGCACGGCAGGCACGCTTGGCGCTAGCGCAACCATCATCCCGGCAAGTGGCGATGGCGGCATCACGATCAGGCTTGCCGCCAAGGCGCAGCCATGAACGGCCTGCGCGAAGCCTTCATGTCGTGGTGGGCGTCGCGCCTGCCGCGCGAGCGCCAGGTGCTGGTGGTTGGCGCCATCTCGCTGTTGCTGATCCTGTGGATCTTCGCCTTGATCGTGCCGCTAAGTGCCGAGGTCAAACGCCTTGGCATCGAACTCTCAGAGCTGCGCGAGACCAACGCATCGCTTGCTGCCATGGAACGCGAAGCCGAAAGCCTGAGCGCGAGCGCCAACAGCACACCGCTGCCGGTCGATCAGCGCCAGGCGGCGCTTGAGCGCTCGCTCGCGCGCGCGGCTTTTGCCGATGCGAAATCGATCGAAGTCACGGCAATCGATGCGAATCACCTGCGCGTGCGCTGCAGCGATGTCGACTATGGCCTCTGGCTCGCCTGGCTGCATGGCGCCAAGGCTGACGTTGGCGCGAGCATCGAAAGCGCAACCGTGACCGCGCGCGCGGCCAATGGCGTCACGGGCCGGGTGCGCGCAGAAGTGATTTTTGCCTGGGGCGAAGGCGCGCGCGGGGCGGCCTCATGACGCGTTTGCGCCTGGCGTTCATCGCCCTCTTTGTGCTGGTGCTGTTGGCCACCCTCTTGGTCTTCGCGCCGGCGAACTGGCTCGCCATCAAAATGGCGCGCGCAAGCGAGGGCCGCATCGTGCTTGCCGACGCGCAAGGCACGCTCTGGCACGGCAGTGCCGTGCTCGGTTTTGGGGGCACGCCAGGAGCGCCTGCCCGGGCGCTGGCGTTGCCCGGGCGCATGCGCTGGGATCTGGCCGGTCCAGCCGGCCTTGGCGCCCGCTTCCTGGTCACGGGCGAAGGCATTGCCCAGCCGCTCACGGCCGAGCTCTCGCGCGCAGGCTTGAAGCTCTTGCCAGGCTCGGTTCTTGTGCCCTGCGAGATTCTCGATACGCAAGGCGGGTTGCTGCAGACGCTGGCGCTACGCTGCCAGGCCGTGATCGGCTGGCAGGCCTTGAGCTGGCCCGAGGCCAGCGGCGTCGAGAACAGCGGCACGATCCTGCTTTCAGGCGTGTCCAGCGCGCTTGCAGCGGTGAAGCCGCTGGGAGACTATCGCATCGACTGGCGCTACGCAGTGAATGGCATCCTCAACTACCAGGTGTCAACCGCAAGTGGCGCGCTTTTGATCAGCGGTCGGGGCGCCTTGCCTGGCGGCTTTGACGGCACGGCGCAAATCAGCGCCACGGCGGCGCCGGATGTACGCGAGAAATTGAAGGACATGCTCGCAACCGTGGGACCCCAGGGGCCTGCGGGGACGTTGCTGAAATACTAAGGATCGACATGGGTTTTTACCAGTTCCGCACCAATTCGCAAGGCGCCTTGTCTGCCCTTTGGCCAGCGCTTGTGCTTTGCGCCCTCTTTGGCCTGCCGCACGTGCAGGTGCATGCCCAGGCGGCCCATGTGAGCCCCGCGCAGGCCAGCGCGCGCGACACCGTGACGCTGAATTTTGTCGATGCCGACGTGGTCGCGGCGACGCAGGCGATCGGCAAGTTTCTGAAACGCGATTTCCTCATCGATCCGCGCGTGAAGGGCACGATAACGATCACCACCGACCATCCCGTGACCCGTGCCGAAGCCTATCGCCTTTTGCTTGGCGCCTTGCGCTTTCAGGGCTACACCATCGTCGAGGTCGACGGCATCTACAAGGTCCTGCCCGAAGCCGACGCCAAGTTTGCCGGGGGCGCAACCGTCGTTGGCCGCGGCAGCGGCCGTGGCGACCAGATCGAAACCGAAGTCTTTCGCCTGAACTATGAATCGGCCAATAACCTGCTCGGCACGTTAAGGCCGCTGATTACGGCCAACAATCCGATCACGGTCAACGCCGCGAACAATTCGATCGTCGTCACCGACTACGCCGACAACCTGCAGCGCATCGCCAAGCTGATCGCCGCCATCGACGTGCCCTCGAGCGCCGATGCCGATGTCGTGCCGCTGCAGTACGGCGTCGCCACCGACCTCGCGCCGATCCTGCAAAAAATGCTCGACGTGCCGCAGGGCTCGACCGCCGATGCCGGCCAGCGCGTCACCGTGATTGCCGAGCCGCGCACCAATTAACTGCTCTTGCGCGCCGCAAGTCCCGCCCGGCTCGCGCTCGCGCGCCAGCTGATTGGCAAACTCGATGTCGGCACGGCCGCTGCCGGCAACATCCACATGGTCTACCTGAAAAACGCCGATGCCACCAAGCTTGCCGCCACGCTGCGCGCGGTCGTGAGCCAGGATGCCAACGTGCAAACGCCAGCGACGACGCCATCGCTGGCGCCGCAAGGCGCAAGCTCAATTGGCGGCGGCGGCAGCAGCTCGTCGCTCGGCAGCCCGACCCCAGGCAGCGGCCAGCAAGGCACGGGCACGCTTGGCAATTCGCCGCTCGGTCAAGCCGCAAGCGCGCTCGCGCAAAATCCGTTTTCGGCATCGGCAAGCTCAACCAGCTCCGCGTCTGCGGGCGGCGGCTTCATCCAGGCCGATGCCGCCACCAACGCCATCATCATCACGGCACCCGAAGCGGTATTTCGCAACCTCCTGCCGATCATCCAGAAGCTCGACGTGCGCCGGGCGCAGGTGTTCGTCGAGAGCCTGATCGTCGAAGTCACGGCCAACAAGGCGGCGCAATTCGGCATCCAGTGGCAAGGCCTGTCAGGTTATGGCGCAAGCGGCACCAACGTCGTTGGCGGCACCAACTTCAATGGCACCGGGACCGGCACCAACATTCTTGGCATCGCGCAAAACCCGGGGACGGTAGGCACCGGCCTTAATATCGGCATCGTGCACGGACAAGTCACCATCCCGGGGATCGGCACCATCACCAACCTTGGCTTTCTCGCGCAGGCGCTCGAGTCCGATGCCAACACCAACATCCTCTCCACGCCCAACATCATGACGCTCGATAACGAAGAGGCAAGCATCATCGTTGGCCAGACCATTCCGTTTGTCACCGGCTCTTACGCCCAGACCGGCAGCACGGCCAGCGTCACGCCGTTTCAGACCATCGAGCAAAAGGACATCGGCCTCACGCTCAAGATCCGCCCGCAGATTGCTGACAACGGCACCATCAAGCTGCAGATCTATCAGGAAGATTCATCGATTGCCAACACCACGAGCCAGGGCTACCTGATCACCAACAAGCGCGCGGTCGAAACCAACGTGCAAGTCGATGATGGCCAGATCATCGTGCTTGGCGGCCTCGTCCAGGATTCGGTCTCCGATACCAACGAGCAGGTGCCGGTGCTTGGCAGCGTGCCGTTTCTGGGCGGCCTTTTCAGGTACCGCACGCACAGCCGTGACAAGACCGACCTGATGATCTTCCTGCGCCCCTATGTCGTGCGCGAGCCCGACGATACGCGCATCTCCAACGGCAAGTACGATTCGATGCAAAGGCGCGAACGCGAAGTGCAGCCGGTGCACGATGCCATCCTGCCCGACCTCGTGGCCCCGGTGATGCCCGATCTGCCACCGCATGACACCTCGGTCGTGGTCGATCCCGCAACGGGGGTGACAGAGGCGCCAAGACCGTGACCGAGATCGAACTCGCGCGCGCAAGCCGGGCCATTCCGTACGGCTTTGCACGCGACATGCGCGTCCTGCTTGGCACCGCCGAGGGCGACGCCTTGCCACCGCTTTGGATCTGCGCGGCAACGCCCCTGGCAGCGCTGGCCGAAGTGCAGCGCAAATTCGGCCGCATTGCGCCTCGGGTCATCGAGCAGCCCGCGCTTGAGCGCGCCATCACGCGCGTCTACGCCAACGAGGGCGGCGCATCGGCGCGCGTTGCCGGTGAAGTCGAGGGCTCGCTGGAATTGTCGCAATTGATGCAGGATCTGCCCGAACTCGAAGACCTGCTTGAGACCGAAGACGACGCGCCGGTGGTGCGCCTGATCAATGCCCTTCTGACCGAGGCCGCGCGCGAAGGCGCATCGGACATCCACTTCGAGCCGTTCGAGACGCACTCGGTGGTGCGCTTTCGCATCGATGGCACCCTGCGCGATGTCATCAAGCCGCGGCGCCAGCTGCACGCAGCGCTGGTCTCGCGCATCAAGATTATGGCCAATCTCGACATCGCCGAGAAGCGCCTGCCGCAAGACGGCCGCATTGGCCTTAAGGTCGCGGGCCGCGCCATCGACGTGCGCGTCTCGACGCTGCCGGTGGGCAATAGCGCAAGCCAGCCCGAACG
>Ga0116229_10011718_pt1 | contig 12844 bp, 7 predicted proteins | sample S1TSphgellanicum_3_FD_87313 | JGI IMG/M metagenome (GOLD analysis project Ga0116229, IMG submission 87313) | Host-associated microbial communities from peat moss isolated from Minnesota, USA - S1T2_Fc - Sphagnum magellanicum MG | ecosystem: Host-associated > Plants > Peat moss > Unclassified...
ACATACGCCTTCTGCTTGGTGCTGGCGAACTTCGGGATCGCGATCGCGGCAAGAATGCCGATAATGACGACGACGATCAGGAGCTCGATCAGCGTGAAACCCTTCTTGGCCGTGCGCATCATGATACAAACTCCGGAGTTGGGAATGGCGTACATGAACCGACCGCTTCACTGACCAGACGTCAGGGGCTGCCTCTTCGGTACGCCACCCACTAAGGCAAGGGGTCGGCCACCGGACGACAAATGTTCAAGTCATTGCTGCGGCAGGACTTGCGAAACCTGGCGATCGCTCCTGGCAGGCCCCGACCACCGCATCCCGCGAATTCCTCGCAGACTGCGAACCGGGCGACGCACCCCGCTCCGCCGGTGTACAACTCTGCGCCGGCTGGCGTGCGTCGCTCAGCGTGGACGCGTCGCGAGCACGATCGAGTTCTGCCGACTGGCGGCGGCCGTGTCGCCGCGCTCGCGCAGCATCGAGGCGTACCCGCGGCGCACGATCCACGCGTCCGGGTGGTCCGCGAGCACCCGCCGAAACGCCGAGTCGGCGGCGGCGTAGTCGCCGAGCTTCTGGGCCGAGAGCGTGACGTAGTTGACGGCGCGGATCGAATCGGGGCTCAGCAGGTACGCCTGCCACGCGGCGGCCATCGACTCCCGATAGTCGCCCCACATGTAGCGGACCTCGGCCATGCGCATCCGCGACGCGAACGTCGTCGGCCCGACCGCGATCGCGCTGTCGAGCAGCGACAGAATGCTGTCCCTGGGCGCGCCCATCGCCAGCTCGGCCTCGACGCCGGCGAGATACGGCACGGGGTCGCCCGAGTACAGAGATCGCGAGACCGCGGCCTCGCGGCGCGACGCGGGCCAGTTGAGCGCCAGGTTGAAGATCGCCGCCGCCGTCGCGTGCGCGCGGTACGACTCCGGCTGCTCGGCCAGCTCGCGCACGATCAGCGTCTTGTTGTCGTGCCAGATCGGCGTCCGCGTCCACGCCCGCGCGGCGAACGCGGCCGCGACGACGACGACCGCCGCGACGGCGACCGCCGGCCGCCTGGCCGTCAGCCACTGCACCGCGCACGCCGCCAGGATCGCCGCGCCGACGCTCGGCAGGTAGAGCGACCGCTCGGCGATCACGACGCCCGATGCGAAGACGACGTTGGCGACCGGCGAGATCGCGATCGCGAAGACGAGAAACCCGTACGCCACGGGCGGCGCCCGACGGGCGGCGACGAGCGTCGCGGCGCCGATGATCGCGAGCAGCACCGCGCCCAGAACGACGAGCGGCGACCAGCCATGCTCCAGCATGATCGTCCGCGGCGTGTAGTCGATCCGGAGGTCGTACGGCGCCGTCATCAGTCGCACGTACTCCGGCACGATGCGCAGCACCGTCAGCAGCCGCTCGCGCGTCGTCGCTTCGGTCCATGGCGGCGCGACCATCACGAAATGCCCGCCGCGGAAGATGTAGAGGAGCGTCAGCGCGTAGCAGACGACGACGACGGCGTAGCCGGCATAGAGCGCGCGCTGCGCACGCAGTCGCTCGAGCGGGCGCGCATGAAAGAGCACGTCGTGCGCCGCCACGAGGCCGAGCAGGACGACGCCGCTCTCCTTCGACAGCACGGCGAGCGCAAACCAGAGGATCGCGAGACGGGACCCGCGGCGGTGCGCGAGCAGCCCCGCCAGCACGAAGACCGTCATCATGATCTCGGAGCGACCGACCGTGTTGGCGACCGCCTCGACGTGGACCGGCTGGACCGCGAAGAGCAGCGCCCCGGCCGCCGCGGCGGTCGTCGGCACCATCGTCTCCAGCAGCCGCCAGACGAGCAGCGTCGCCGCCACGTGCCAGAGGATGTTCACGAGGTGGAACCACCACGGATGCCGCCCGGCGATCGCCCAGTCGAGCGTGAAGCTCATGATCGCCAGCGGCCGGTACTGGCCCGCGTGGGTCATCTCCGGCCAGTACGAGTGCGCGAACCCCCGCCAGAGCCCGGAGATCGAATGGACCATCGGGTTCATGTCGATGACCCAGAGGTCATCGAGCGTGAACTGATTGGCCAGCGCGTTGACGTAGCAGAGGACCGCGACGACGGCGAGGCCGACGGCGATCGCGCGGCGATGCGCGGCGGCCTCGAGCTCGTCGATGGCGAACCCCCGTCCCACCCGGGCAGGTGGAACGGCCGGAGTCGGTATCCAGGGGGTCGCGGTCGCTGACATGGTGTGACCGAGAGACGACCGCGCGATCATGACGGCAACCGTCCGGCCGCGCGAGCGACCGATCGGCCGACCGGTCTCTCCTACGGCCCCGGCTCGTTCCCCACGTCGTCGTCCGGGTCGCTCGGCGGGCTGGCGGCGGCGAGTGCCGACTGCCGCGCGGCGCTCGCCGAGTCCCCCTCGGCCCGCAGCATCGCCGCGTAGCCCAGGTGCAGGTTGCGATCGGTCGGATGATCGGCCAGCCCCTCGCGGAACGCCCGGTCGGCGATCCCGAAGTCGCCGAGGTGCTGCGCGGCACTGACCTCGAGCGTGATCGCCGCGATCGCGCGGCGGTTGAGACGATAGGCCTGGCGCGCCGGCGCGATCACGCCGCGCCAGTCGCCGAGATACGCCCGCGCCCGCGCCATCCGCACCCACGGCGCGGCATCCGTCGGCGCGAGCACCGTCGCGCTGTCGATCAGCGCCAGCGCCCGCGCACCGTCGTGCAGCGCGAGTTCGGCCTCGGCGCCGACGAGATACGGCCCCGGGTCGCGGGGGAAGAGCGAGCGGGCGAGCGCGGCCTCGCGCGCCGAGCCGGCCCAGTCGTTGACGTACGACAGCGTGCTCGCGGCCCACGCGTGCCCGCGATACGACTCGGGCTGCGTCTCGAGCCACGCGATCGCGAGCGACTTGTTGTCCTTCCAGATCGGCGTCCGCGTCCAGTCGCGGAGACTCCATCCGACGACGGTCGCCGCCGCGAGCAGCCCGACGACGCGCACGGCCTGCGCGCTCCGCGCCGCGAACCAGGCGGCGACCCACCCGACGACGAGCATCGCCCCGACGCTCGGCACATACAGCGTCCGCTCGGCGAGCACGATCCCCGACGCGAAGAGGACGTTGGAGACCGGCGAGATCGCGATCGCAAACCAGCAGATCCCGAACGTCACGACCGGCGCGCGCCGGCGCGCGAGCCAGGTCACGGCGGCGAGGACGACGAGCAGCACGGCGCCGAAGACGACGAGCGGCGTCACATGCGTCTCGAGCGGGATCGTCTGCGGCGTGTAATCGACCCCGAGGTGCCACGGCGCGAGCATCAGCCGCAGGTACTCGGGGACGACGCGCAGCATCGTCAGCCAGCGCTGGATCGTCGTCGTCCCGATCCAGGTCGGCGACGGCGCGACGAGGACGGTCTCGCCGCGGAAGATCCGCGACAGCACCACCGCATAGGCGGCCGCCGTGACGAGGTAGCCGGCGTACAGCCGCCAGCGCGACCGGAGCGCGGCCCGCCAGTCGTCGGTCAGAAGCACGTCATGGGCGACGCCGAGTCCGAGGAGGACGATGCCGCTTTCCTTGGAGAGCAGGGCAAGGACGTACCACCCGACGGCGGTCAGCCGTCCCGCCCGATGGGCGAGGAACCCGGCGAGCAGAAAGACGGCGGCCATCAGCTCGCAGCGGCCGACGACGTTGCCGATCGCCTCGACGTGGACGGGATGCACGGCGAAGAGGAGGGCCGCGATGACGGCGCCCGTGGGCGGGAGGAGCGCGCGCGCGATCCGGAGCACGAGGAGCGTCGCGGCGACGTGCCACGCGACGTTGACCAGGTGGAACCAGAGCGGCGAGCCGCCGGAGACCGCCCAGTCGAGCGCGAAGTGCGCGATCACGAGCGGCCGGTACTGGCCGATCAGCGTGTTCGGCCAGTACGTGTGGCCAAACGCGCGCCAGACACCGCCGAGGGAGCGCACGAGCGGATTGGAGACGACGATCGAGCCGTCGTCCATCGTGAACCCGTTCGCCAGCGCGTTGGCGTAGACGAGCGCCGCGAGGAGCGCGATCGCGAGCGTCCACCGTCGATCGCTCGACGAATCGACGGGCGTGACCGGGACCGATGGCGCCGCGGGTGAGACCCGCCCGGGGATCGCCGCCGCGCTCATGGCGACCGCCCTGTGTGATCGGCGCGACGGCGGCCAGCGCGCGCGCGCGGGCAGGTTGGGCAGACCGGGCGCGCGACCGGCCAGTCGCCTAGCGCTGCAGGTTGTACTTGATGATGTGGCCGATCGCGGCGACGCCGTCCTTCCAGCCGATCTTCTTCCCCTCGGCGTACGTGCGCCCCGAGTAGCTGATCGGGACCTCGAAGATGCGCGCCCGCTGCTGCGCGAGGCGCGCCGTCACCTCGACCTCGAACCCGAACCGGTCCGACGTCAGGTGCAGCGATCGCGCCAGCTCGCCGCGGATCGCCTTGTAGCACGTCTCCATGTCCGTGAGGTTCAGGTTGGTGAACATGTTGCTGAACGTCGTCAGCGTCGCGTTCCCGACCGAGTGCCAGAAATAGAGGACGCGGTGCGGCCCGCCAAGAAATCGCGAGCCGAACGACGCGTCCGCGACGCCGTCGATGATCGGCTCGAGCAGCCCCGGCCAGTCGGCGGGATCGTACTCCAGGTCCGCGTCCTGCACGATGACCACGTTCCCCGTGCTCTCGGCGAGCGCGGTCCGGATCGCCTTCCCCTTCCCCATGTTGCGCGGCTGATGGATCAGCCGGTCGATGCGCCCCGCCTGCAGCAGCCGATCGAGGATCTCCGCCGTCCCGTCGGTCGAGCAGTCGTTGACGCAGATCACTTCCTTGTTGACCGGCACGGCGTGGACCTGGTCCAGGATCAGCTCGATCGTCTCGCGCTCGTTGTAGACGGGGATGAGGACGGAGAGGCGGAGCAGCTCCCGCGGGAGCGGCGTCCGCCCGCGCAGGCGCTGCATCCCCTCGCGCCGCATCTGCGGCAGCGATTCCCCCTCCCGCTGAAATCCGGTGTACGCCATATCCGTCATGCCCATAGAGTAATCTCCACGGCCCGCAGCCGGGAGCCGACGCGCGCATGCTCATGCGCCGTCGCCGTGATGGTGAAGCGAGTCCGCGCGACGCGCGCTGTCGGCCGCGACGAGCGCCCGCCGGAAAAAGGCCTGGTGCCCGCCGCTCGCCACGGCGACGATCGAGAGCGACCGCGCCTCGGCGTAGTCACCCGCGTGCAGGAGACAGGTCACGAGCCCGGCGCGTGCCTCATACGACATCGGCCAGAGCGCGAGCGCCTGACGAAAGGCGGGCGTCGCGGCGTCGCAGTCGCCGGCCTGGAGATCGTGCCAGCCGAGGAACGCGTAGAGCCGAGGATCATCCGGCGCGAGCCGGATCGCCGTGCGCAACTCGCGCTCGGCCTCGGCCGACCGGCCAGCCCGCGCCAGCGCGCGCGCCTCGAGAAAGTGCGTGAAGTAGTCGTCGGGGCCATCGTGCACCCCTGACGCGAAGAGCGTGGCGTCGTCACGCCAGACCGGCCCGCGCGTCGCGCTCCGTGCGACACCGAGGAGCAGCACGACCACGAGCCCCAGCGCACGCAGGGGCACCCCGAGCGATCGCAGCGATCGGCGTCCCGGCACCGTCGACGACGCCGACTCCAGCGCGCCCCACACGGCGGCGAGCGCGAGCATCGCCCCGACACTTGGCAGGAAGAGCGACCGCTCGGCAAGCAGCACGCCGGTCGGCACGAGGAGGTTGCTGACCGGGAGCAGCACGAGCCCGGTCCACGCGAGACCGAACGCGACGACCGGCCAGCGGCGCCGCCCAAGGACGACGACGACGAGCGCGAGGCCGACGATCGCGAGTCCGAGCGCGGCCGACGCGTCGGCGCCGGTGCGGATCGCGACCTCGGGCGGCGAATAGGTCGCGACCAGGCGGGCCGGCCAGCCAAGGAGGCGGACCCACTGCGGCACGACGCCGATCGTCGTCCACCACCGCGTCGACCAGCTCGACCGAACGAGCGGAATCAGCGTCGACTCGCCGGCAGCAGTGCCGAGGACGAGCATGCGGATCGCGAGCCACGCCACGCCGGTGAGGACGAGCGCGGCGGCGGTCGCGCGCAGCGCCGCGATGCGCGCGCGCCACGGCCGGTCGTCGCGCACGACGGTCAGCTCGGCGGCGACACAGAGCGCGGGGAGCACGACCGCGTGCTCCTTGGCGAGGAGGCCCGCGGCGTACAGCGCGGCCAGGATCGCGATCGCCGGCCCGTCGAACGGCGGGCCGTCGGGGCGCCGGTGGTCGAGGTAGCGGACCATCGCAACGAGGACGGCGAGTGCCGCGAGCAGCTCTCCCTGCCCGACGACGTTGGCGACGACCTCGACATGCACCGGGTGCACCGCGAAGAGGGCGGCCGCGACCGATGCCGCGGCCGGCGGCAGGATCCGGTCGGCGAGCGCGAGCACGGCGAGCGCGACGCCGACGTAGAGCGCGACACTCACCACATGGAAGAGTGCCGGCGCGCCGCCGCCTGCGACCCACTGGATCGCGAAGAGCGCCGACGTGAGCGGGCGGTAGAGCGACCCGCCGAGCGCCGGTGGCCAGTACGACGTGACGAACGCGTGCAGCGCCCCAGCGAGGTGGTGCGCCGCCGGGTTCGCCTCGATGAGCGCGACGTCGTCGTACGCGAACCCGTTGCGCAGGCTCGTCGCCGACGCGAGGACGGCGAGTGCCGCAACACCCGCTCGGCGCCACGGCGTCAGGTCGCGCACCTGGTCGCGCGTCACGTGGTGCATCACGTCGTGCGTGGGCGCGCGAGCGCGCTGTCGGCGGTCGCGATCACGCGGCGGAACTCGCCGACCCACGCCCCCTCGCTCACGCCGACCAGGGCGACGGACCGCGCTTCGGCGTATGAGCCGTCCTGGAGCAGACAGGTCGCGAGGCCCAGACGCGCGGGGACGATCCCGGGGATCGTGCGCAGCGCTTCCCGCCAGAGCGGGACGGCGCGCGCGCACTGCCCCGCCCCGGCGTAGGCGTCGGCGAGCATCGTCAGCGCCAGCGGGAACCCGCCGGACTGCACGATCGCGAGCTTCGCCTCGTGCTCACCGGACCCGAGTCGGCCTTCGCCGAAGAGCTCGCCCGCGTACAGGAAGTGGGCGTAATAGCTCTCGGGCTCGTCGACGACGCTCGCGGCGTAGAGCGTCGCATCGTCGCGCCAGATCGGCTGTCGTCGCGCGCTGCGCACGACCCCGAGGGCGAGCACGAGCGCGGCGAGCGTCGACCCCATGACGTGCGCCCGCCGCGGCGCCGCGCGGAGGCGCTCGAGGGCGACCGCGACGAGCGCGCCGGCGCCGAGTGCGAGGCCGATGCTGGGGAGGAAGAGCGAGCGCTCGGCGAGCAGCACGCCCGAGACGAAGAGGACGTTGGAGACCGGGAGGAGCGCGATCGCGATCCAGAGGATCCCGAGCGTGAGCACCGGTGCCCGGCGGCGCGCGAGGACGGCGACCAAGCCTGCGACGACGAGCGCGAGCGCGCCAGCGACCGTCGAGGCATCGGGACCCGCGAGGATCGGCGTCCCCGGCGGCGAGTAGGTCGCCGCCAGATGGGCGGGCCAGACGAGGAGCCGCGTCCACTCGCTGGCGATCCCGAGCATCGTCCACCAGCGGCTCGCGAGCGGCACGCGCACGAGCATCAGGTTCGGCGCGTCGCCCAGGAGCCGGCCGATCGCGAGATAGCGAATGCCCGCGTAGATGGCGGCGGTTGCCGCGAGGGTGACGGCGATCGGCGCGAGGGCCCGCACGCGCTCGGCCCGCGGCCGATCGTCGGCGATCACCGTGCATTCGGCGGCGAGGAGCAGGAGCGGCAGGACCGCCGCGTGCTCCTTGGCGAGGAGCGCGAGGAGGAAGAGCCCGGCGATCGCGGCGATCGTCGCACGGCTCGGGATGCCGGCGACGCCGTTCGTGTGGCGCCGCGCGCGCAGATAGACGACCGTCGCCCAAGTGACGGCGAGCGCGACGAGGAGCTCGGCCTGGCCGACGACGTTGGCGACGACCTCGACGTGCACGGGGTGGACGGCGAAGAGCGCGGCCGCGAGCGTCGCCGCGACCGGCGGCAGCACGAGGCTGGCGAGGCGGAGCACGACGAGGGCGAGCGCGACGTAGAGCGCGACGTTGGCGAGATGGAAGACGAGCGGCGCGCCATGCCCGATCGCCCACTCGGTGGCGAACGCGATCGACGTCAGCGGCCGGTAGAGGCCACCGCCGAGTGCGCGCGGCCAGTACGAGGTGCAGCAGAAGTGCCAGGCGCGGGCGAGGTCGTGGGCGCGCGGGTCGCGGACGATGATCGGGACGTCGTCGTACGCAAACCCGTTGCCGAGCCCCGTGGCGGACGCCGCGAGCGCGAGCGCGGCGACGAGCGCGCCGCGGACCGAACCGCCGACGTCGCGCACGGTCACTGCGTGGCGGCGCGGGACGGGGCGTCGTGCATCACCTCACCCAGGGCCGGCATCGCCGTCCTGGAGGCGGCGACCGTATCGCCGCGCTGGTGCAGGATCCGCGCATACGCGAGCCGGAGGCGCGCGTTGGCCGGATGGTCGGCGAGCGCGCGGCGGAACGTCGTGTCGATCACCGCCGTGTCGCCGAGGCGAGCACCGGCCATCCGCACGAGATCGACGGCGCGGAGCGAGTCGGGGGCCAGCGCATAGGCGTGGCGCGCGGCAGGGATCACGCCACGCCAGTCGTTCTGATACGCGGCGAGATCGGCGAGTCGGAGCCAGGGGCGCGGATCGCCCGGCGTGAGCGCGATCGCCGAATCGAGAAGGCTGGCCGCGCCGGCGTAGTCGCGGACGAAGATGGCGCACTCGGCGCCGCCGCGATACGACGTCGCGTCGCGGGCGTAGATCGCGCGCGCCTCGCGATACTGCGGCGCCGCCTCGGCCCAGTGTCCGCTGAGCGAAATCACCGTCGCCGCGAGGACGTGGAGATGGTAGGAGTTGGGTTCGTCGGCGAGCGACTCGACGATGAGGCGCTTGTTGTCGTGCCAGAGCGGCGTCCGCGTCCATGTCCGCGCGGCGAGGACGACGCCGACCGCGGCGACGGTCGCGAGCGCCGGTCGGGGGCGGACGGCGGCGACGCGGGCGACGAGCCAACCGGCGAGCAGCGCCGCGCCGACACTCGGCAGATAGAGCGTCCGCTCGGCGAGCACCACGCCGGAGGGAAAGAGGACGTTGGCGATCGGCGCGAGCGAGATCGCGACCCAGACGAGGCCGAACGCGACGACCGGCGCGCGGCGCCGACTCAGGACGGCGAGCGCGAGCAGCGCCGCGAGCATGAGCGCACCCGTGACGACGGCGAGCGTGACCGACGTCTGCTCGGCGACGATCCCCGGCCCGTAGTCGATCTGCAGCCGGAGCGGCACGGCGAGGAGTCGCACGTACTCGGGGACGAGGGCGAGCATCGTCAGCCAGCGATGCGACGCCGGCATCCCGACCCAGAGGAGCGCCGGCTCGGCCAGCTCATGGCCATGGAAGAGCGCGGCCAGCACGACGGCGTAGCCGGCGAGGACGAGGCCGTAGCCGACGTAGAGCGGGCGCCGCTCGCGCAGGCGGTCGGCCAGCCGGGCATGCGCTGCTCCGTCGCCGGGGGCGACGAGGGCGTCGTGCGCCAGCGCGAGCGCGATGAAGACCGCGCCGTTCTCCTTGCAGGCGACGGCGAGCGCGGCCCAGAGGATCGCCGACCGGTTGCCGCGCCGGTGGGCGAGGAGCCCGGCGACGACAGAGACGGTCATCATCAGTTCGCTCCGACCGACGACGCTGGCGACCGCCTCGACGTGGACCGGATGGATGGCGAAGAGCGCCGCGGCCACGAGGCCGCCGGTCTCGCCGACGAGGGCGACCGCGAGGCGCCAGACGAGGACCGCCGCCGCCGCGTGCCAGCAGAGATTCGCGAGGTGGAACCACCATGGCGCGCCGCCGGAGACCGCCCAGTCGAGCGCGTACCCGAGGATCGGCAGTGGGCGATACTGCCCCCATCCGAGCCCGCTCGGCCAGTAGGGGTGCGTGAACGCGCCCCAGACGACGCTCGCCCGGTGCACGAGCGGGTTGCCGACGATGATGTACTGGTCGTCCGACGTCCAGCCGGCGGCGACGCCGTTGGCGTAGGCAACGATCGCGAGGAGCGCGACGGCGATCGGCGCCCACGTGAGGGCCCGGGGATTCGCCCGACGCGAGGTCGGGCCTCGCGTCGGGCGCGAGGTCATACCTCGACCCCGAACCGGGAGAGCTTTCGATAGAGCGTCGAGGGGTCGATTCCGAGGACGTCGGCCGCCCGCGTCTTGTTGCCGCCCTCGCTGTTGAGCACCCACATGATGTACGCCCGCTCGATGACGTCGAGCGTCGGCGTCGTCGGCGTCGCGCTCGAGACGAGCGGCTCCGAGCGGCGCTCGGTCACGCGCTCGGGGAGAACGTCGGCATCGATCACCTCGCCGGGCGTCAGGATGACCGCGCGCTCGAGCGCGTTCTCGAGTTCGCGGACGTTCCCCGGCCAGTTGAACGACCGCAGGATATCCATCGCCCCGTCGCTGACCCGCTTCGGCGCTTCCTGGCGCGTCTCGGCGGCGCGGTGCAGGAAGAGATCGACCAGGAGCGGGATGTCGTCGCGCCGCTCGCGGAGCGGCGGCAGGTGGAGCGCGATGACGTTCAGCCGGTAGAAGAGATCGCTGCGGAACGCGCCGCGCTTGATATCCTCCTCGAGGTTGCGGTTCGTCGCGGCGAGGAGCCGCACGTCGATCGGCGTCGCGTCGGTCGCGCCGACGGGGATCACCTCGCGATGCTGGAGGACGCGCAGCAGCTTGACCTGGGTCGCCGGCGTCGTCTCGCCGATCTCGTCGAGGAAGAACGTCCCGCCCGCGGCGGCCGTGAAGAGGCCGCTCTTGTCCTTGACGGCGCCGGTAAACGAGCCCTTCACGTGGCCGAACAGTTCGCTCTCGAGGAGACTTTCGGGGAGCGCGCCGCAGTTGATCGACGCGAACTGCGACTCGCCGCGATTCGAGAGCTCGTGGATGTAGCGGGCGATCACTTCCTTGCCCGTCCCCGACTCGCCGGTGATCAGGACCGTGGAGTCGGTCGGCGCGACCGTTTCGGCGAGCGTCACCGCGTCGAGCCACGCCTTGCTGGACCCGACCGGCCGCTTGCCCGAGCCGCGGTCGCGGCGCTTGATCTCCTGCCGAAGGGACGAGTTCTCGACGCGGAGCCGGCGATGCTCGGCCGCGCGGCGGAGGATGGCGACGAGTTCGTCGTTGCGGAACGGCTTCTGGAGGTAGTAGTACGCGCCCTCGTTGACGGCCTGCATCGCCGACTGGAGCGTCGCCTGCGCGGTCATCAGAATGACCGGCGTGTGTTCGTTGCGCGCGCGGACGGCGGCGAGGACCTGGACGCCACCGATGGCGGGCATGCGGACGTCGCTCAGGACGATGTCCGGGTCGGAGAGCTCGAGCTGCTCGAGGCCCTGCTTCCCCCCGAGGGCGACGACGGGCGTGAACCCCTCGTTCTTGAGGAGGATCCGCAGGGATTCGAGAATCCCTGCCTCGTCATCGATCACCAGCACCGTCGGCCGATCGCTCACTCGCTGACTCCGGAATCCCTGGACTGCCTGTGCGGCAGCAGCACGGTGAACCGCGTGCCGTCCGCGCTACTGTCGACCAGCACCACCCCGCGGTGCGCCTCGATCGAGCGATGCACGACGGGCAGACCGAGCCCGCTGCCGCCCGGCTTCGTCGTCATGAACGGCTCGAAGAGCTGATCGAGGATCTCGCTCGCGATCCCCGGTCCCGTGTCGGAGATGCGGATCACCACCGCCCCCGCGTCCATCGTCACGCCCGCCGGCAGCTGGTCACCCGGCAGCTCGAGCATCTCGAGCCGAACGTCGCCGCCCGCTGGTGTCGCCTGGACGGCGTTCAGCAGGAGGTTGAAGAGCGCGCGATGGAGCAGATCCTCGTCCCCCTCGATGACGAGCGGCTCGGGGGGGACGGAACACCGGATCGTGACCCCGGCGCCACGGTCGGGGTGGGACTCGACGAGCAGGATCGCCCCGCGGGCGATCGTGGTGACGTCAAGCGGCTGGAGCCGGGCGACGCGGACGCGGGCGAAGTCGAGGAACTCGGTGAGCAGCCGGGAGAGGCGATCGGACTCGCGGACGATCAGGGCGCCGAGCGACTTGCCGTCGTCATCGGCCTGCGGCATCCGGGAGAGCTGCTCGACGGCGCTCCGGATCGACGCCAGCGGGTTCTTGATCTCGTGGGCGAGCGAGGCGCCGAGCTCGGCGACCGCCTCGAGGCGGCCGGCGCGGACGTGGAGTCGCTCGAGCCGCTTCTGGCCGGAGATGTCCTGGAAGATCGCGGTCGCCGTCGTCGTCGTGAGGCCGGTCGGACCCTCGACCTCGCTGAAGGTCGTCGTGATCCCGATCGGGAAGACCTTCCCTGCGCGGGTCACCGTGTCCTCGCCGCGCGTCATCCGCTCGCGGCGGGTGGCGGCGCGTTCGAGGGCGCGCGCGAGCTCGGGGGCGGAGGCCGCGATGCGGGCGAGGATCGGGCCCGCGAGGGACGCGCGATCGCCGAGTCCGAGGAGCTCTTCGGCCGCGGGGTTGGCGTAGATGAGGTAGCCGCGCTGATCGACGGTGAGGATCCCGCTTCGGATGTTGCGCAGGATGTCGTCGGAGTGGAGGCGCGTGCGCACGAGCTCGGCCGCGGTGCCGACGCCGGCCTCCTGGAGCCTGGCGCCGATGAACCCGCAGCCGAGGGCGACGCTGCCGAAGACGCCGAGCTGGAGCCAGACACCGACGTCGGGGACGGTGTGGCTCCAGAAGAGGACTTCGGCGAAGTAGCAGAGATCGGCGAG
>Ga0116229_10011719_pt1 | contig 12841 bp, 8 predicted proteins | sample S1TSphgellanicum_3_FD_87313 | JGI IMG/M metagenome (GOLD analysis project Ga0116229, IMG submission 87313) | Host-associated microbial communities from peat moss isolated from Minnesota, USA - S1T2_Fc - Sphagnum magellanicum MG | ecosystem: Host-associated > Plants > Peat moss > Unclassified...
CGCTGTGGATATAAGTGGATAAGTGTAGGGCACAGGATGCAGTAAAGGCATCCACCACAAGGTGTTCAACTTTTGTGGTAATATTAGAATTTGTGATTCTTTTGTTAGAAGCTTCAAATTTTCATTACCCAAGATCTGTTTTAAGATGATGTACACCTTAAGGGCATTAAATCTTGAAGGTGATTTCTTGGTGCCTACACATTGCCATTCATGCTGAAGATAGTGTGTTTTTTTCCAATTTTTTGATGTTGCTCAAGTGAAAATCATCCATAAGAATATTTAGCCAAATTTGGCAATATTCAAAATATGCAAATAGAAAAATCTAAACAATACCCTACCATGCTGTGAGTAGGAGTGATGATTTTTTGTGAATTTGAAATTTCATGTTTTAAAAAAAAGGAATTTGTGACAGAATATTCTTTTTTCAAAATGTTTTTCACAACATGGCAAAAATTCACCAAAAGTCACTCATGGGTGAAGGGCATGGCTTGAAGGGGAGTGTCATTAGATGATTGATATTTGCACCCGTGTTTGTATTGGATTGAAAGTGTTCTTTTGGATTTTTTCTACAGTCTCATCAATATTTTTCACTAGGCATGGTTTGATATTTACACCCTTGTTTGTTTTGGATTAAGTGTTGTTTTAAATTTTGTTTGCAATCTCATCCACATATTCACAAGGCATGGTTTGGGTGGTCTTCAATATTTCTAGGATTGCTCATCATTGCTTATGGTTACATTTGAGCCATCATTTTTTTTATTGGTGAAATTTTGTCAATTAATGACATGGAAAAAGGGCCAATGACCAGCCTAGCTTACATTTAAAAAGAAACAACCTTTGATTTCGCCAAGATCTTAGGATTTTGGATTAAGATTAGCCAAGTAGTGGATGTGAAGGGGCAACAACTCGTCAATTGTTGTTCCTTGTTGCTTTGCATGATCACTCACATTTGATGAAGCTCCCATACCCTTCCAACATCACATGATGAAGCTTGACACCTTGTAACCACATCTCCACCCACCTACAATTTTTCATGGCTCACATTGCATCAAAGCTCTTTGTTTATGTCATTGTCTCTCTCTTACACTTGTAAAGTTTGGGTTGTGGCCTTTAAATATTTTCTTTTAGAATTAATGGTTGTTGTTGAAGTTCGTTTATAGTTCAACTTGTTGAAGTTTCTTTTTAGCTTAGCTTGGTGGTGATGACCTTGAGTTGTGCAAGAGAGGTCCATTGGTAGCTATAGCTACCAACATGATGGAAGAGCAATCTCCAAATGGTTTCACGCAACAATCAACTTTCAATGTTGTGTCTAAATAGTCTTCACTTTTTGTAAGTCTCAAGCTCATTTCTTTATTTATTTATACTTTGGAGCTTCTTATAAGTTCACAGCTATAGTTTCTTGACCGTGTTTCAATTTGTAGATGCTTCTTTCTTCCATTTTTGCAAGTTCGTCAAATTTGCTTTTATTTTTCGCAAGTCTATTGAAATTGTTTCTTTTTTCTACTTTTTTTCAATTTTGCAAGTTTGTCAAAGCTACTTGTTTCTTTTACTCTTGTTCAGTTCTTGCAAATCTATTTAGTTCAACTTTTAATTTAATCATGCCATGGTGCTTCTACAGTTGCCAAGTGGATTTAGGTACAAGTTTTTTTCTTTGCTAATGTCCTTAGTGTCATTGAGGTTCAACCTTCAAGTGAAGGTGGTGGTGGTGTTGTTGTTTGTAGTGCATTTAAGTGCACTACACTTGAAGTTGATGTTGATGCAAAAAATGTTGTAGCAATATGTGGTGATGTCTCTAACACTAACCCCATGGAGGAAAAAAAATAGGTGAAGGAATGGGAAATTAACCAAGTTCTTTAAAATCTTTGGGTAGCAAAACTTCCATGGGCAAAAGTTGTGTTTGGGGCAAATGAGAAACTGAACATGGTTAGGTGTCATGTTTGTTCACAAATTAAAAACAAAGAAAAGCTCTTGGTTCCCAAATTTAATAACCTCCAAAAGCATGTTGGGAGGCACAAATGTAAGGTTGCAAAAACAAATTGCAACATGAGGCAATATTACATGTATGCTGAATCACAACATGCAAAGAATGAGCAGCTCTTTTATAGTAGGGGAAAAAACATAATAGTTGGCATGGTTGTTGTGGGGGATGTGGTTGGGGAGAAAAAAATGCAGTTTATACAATTTGTTGCAATTTTTTGGCTCTTGAAACAAGGTTGTTCTATGACTAACTTTGAAGCGATGAATTGTTGTTTGAGTTTTTGAAAGTGACACACATTCCAAAAAAACACTAGAACAATAATGCTAGCTAAGAGATTGCAAAATTTATGCATAACATTGTTCTCACTTCAATTAAAGTGGTTATTCATGCAACCATGTATTTTGCTGTTAGTTGTGATGAAGTGACAATGACCGATAATTAGTCATGGGTTAGCATTCATGCATACCTTGTGGAAGGCTTCAAACGCATACCCATATTGTTGAATTTGAAAAGGTTGGTTGGTGGTGGCACCACTGATTACTTGACCAATGTGATACTAAAATCATTGATATGGTTAATGGGGGCTTGACCATGGAGGAAATCAACAACAAGCCGATTTTTTTTGGTTTTGATGGGGTTGTTGTGTTTATAGGTGCTCATAGTGGTGTAACAACACAAATCACTAAAAAGGTAGCCCTTTTCATACTTGTTGTCCATTATGTTGCACATAGGACAAACCTAGTTATGTAAACATTTTCCATGCAACCCTTAGTGCATAAGCTTGAAGGTCTCTTGCAAGCCACATACACCTATTTTTCCTCTTCACCCAATAGGCATTTGGAACAATGCAAGCTTGCATAGTTGCTAGAAATAAAAGGGAACAAATTGTTGTGCAACATGAAAATTAGGTGGATATTTATGTTGTCTCATGGCAAGAGGGTGCTTGCAAAGTACAAATTCCTAGTGGTAAAAATGAATGATGACCTTGCAACGATTGAAACTACAAGACCCACTCTTGAATTTTTATTTGATGTTGAGGTTGTCTTGGGCTTTATGTGCATCATGCCCATGTTGGAAGTTGTTTATGATGACCTAATTAATTTTTCCTAAAGTCATGATACATTTGTGTGTGACTTTTTGGGGGCAATGAAGATGTGTTGTACAAATTTGCATACATTCTACTATGATCTAGAGAAGAAATACACTGACATGTAGTTTAAGGGTTTTGCAAATCTAGTCAACTGTAGCATTGATGGGCTACTCATAGCTTGGTGGATTGATGCAACCACCAACATTGAATATGCTATTTTTTACTTCCAAGGTTGGCAGTACCAAATCCATTCCAAGTGCCCTTCATCATGGTTTTTTGTTATGTGCACTTGTGATGCTTGGGTTGCTACCACAAAAAGAATGAAAGAACAGTGTTCAGTTGCAACTACTAGCCTCATTGAAGAATTGGCTCGAAAATTTCCCAACCATGAGTTCATGAATGCTACTAGGATTATATATCCTCAGTATTGGCTAAACTCTGAAGTAGAAAATATGTTCCCTACCCATCTAGCCTTGTTGAAGGCACAATATTATTTTGAAAAAGAAGCTGATGTTGAAGGTTTCAAAGTATTAGCCTTATTCAATGAACAAAAACTTGACATAGGAACTTCCTTTTTCAAGGTCACTATGTAGTCAAATTGCAAACATGTTTTTGAAGCTCCTATGAACTGCAATCCTTTGACCAAGTTGTGGTCCAATTTAACTTCTAGCGTTGTGCTACAACATTGACTGTTGAAATACTTCAAATTGGTGAAAATTTCTATAGTGATGGTATTGGGAGGCATGGAAGGCAAGTGATGCTTCTCAACTTTGTCCTTCATGAAATCGAAACTTAGGAATTAGCTCATAATTCATCTTGATTTGGTTGTCAAAATGTTTGCCCAACATCAATACTCCATATTCACACTTTCCCATTTGGAGATGCTATCAAGGAGTGCAAGATAGGAAACATAGGTATGTAATGGATGCAGAGATGATTCTATAGGTTTCAGTGTTGTAATACATTAGGTGTTTTTGCACATTGTTTTGAGTTCAAGTTGCAACTTGCATGTAGGCATTAAACAACAATGAAGACAAATTTTGTATTATAGCTACATTTTTACTAACTAATGTGATGTGTTATTTGGATGGCCAAATGTAAACCTAAACCTACATGTTCTTTAAGTTCCTTCAAATGTTGGCTTGTTTTTGATTTGTGTTGTTTTGATATGCACATTACTTTCTATTTTGTTGATTATTTTTTTGAGCTAATGTGGGAGTGCAAGGAAGGTTTTAACATGTGTTACTCTTGCAAAATTGACTTGGGTTGCAATGAGCATGATCCAAGAGGATTGGGGTTTGATTCCTCCCTAGGCCTTCAAAATTTGAAGTAAAAATTCTTAATAATTGCTTTTTGGTAGTACAAAGTTTTGCACATGTACAAGTTTTTTGTAAATTGTTGTTGTTGGTACCTAGATGTTGAAAGGATTGCCAAATTTTTCATATTAATGTTGAAATGCTCGCCATTGCACATATGTAGATCCTGAAAGGCTCACAAGTTGTCTGACACCTAAAAACACATTGTAGCCAATTTGTCATTCTTCAAAAAAAATTGTATCACAATTGTTAGCTATGTAGAATTTTCCTTGGATGCCACATTTCAACATTTAATTATTTTAGGGTGCTAAATGTTTATACAAAAAATCCAAATTGGTTGCCAAGTCTACCTCCAAGGGCCAATGTGTGTAGCCAACTTGGATACCTTGAACAAATGGAAAAAAAACACTGGTTTGAACATAGCACAACTTCATCCTTAAAAGTTAAGCATGGAGAATCTAGTATTTTGTTTTGCAATTTTGTGATGTAGCTAGTGATCATTTACAAGAAAATTCAGCCAAATTTTGTTATAAACCATAATTATAAGTTTAATATATATTCATATATTCTATATGCATGACTACCTACTCAAAACCTATCATACACATCTGGCAATTCGCAATTTTTTTCTCTCAAAATCTTGCAAATTTTGGGCCATTGTTTTTTTTGTTAAAAATGAAATTAAAGCACATGTTCAAATCAGATTTTTCAAGTCAAATAATTGCAAAAAGTTGCCTTGAAAAAACTACTCTAATGAAAATGGAGGTCATACATTGACAAGTTATATTATTTAGAATGGAAGCCCTACATTAATAATTGGATAGAACTATTTATGAATTTTGTGTATGGGAAGGGTAGGTCAATAAAATTGTTCATGTATATGTGGCATGCAAATTGTGGGCAATAGCTTCAATTCGCATGCCCTAGGTCAATTGAACACCATGTTGACCTACTTTCCCAAACACAAAAAACTTGAAGTAATTCTCAGCTACCGGTTTGTTGATCCCTTAGCTTAGAGCCAACCTTGTCCCTACTTTACATATGTATAAGATTCTTTGGAGAGGCTAGGAGTAAGGCTCTATGTTCCTAAGGTACTTGCAAATACAAAAGAAAATTTAAGTTAAGTTTTGAAGTAAATAAGATGTTTATTGATTTGATATCACGCAGATTCAGTTTGCACAATTGTAGAAGATGACAACCAACATTTTTTCTTTCTTGGCAAATTTTTGTTGCTTGGAAACCAAGGAAAAAGTCCAGTGCGACTCGTGTTAAGGAATTTTGTGAAAAGAAATGTGCCAAAATCACCAAATTTTGAGGAAGAAATTCTAAAATCATAATATATAGATAATAGGTTCAACATGTTGCCAATACATAGTGGGATTCTTTAAATTTTCCCGCTTTCCTCTATGAGCTATGGCCAAATTTTGGCAAATTTTGTGGATGATCACTAATCGTGGGCTTTATCACAAAATTAAAAAAAAACAACCCTAATGACAACTACACCAAAGGTGTTGAAAAACTTACTAAAAAAACTTTTGAAGCAAATTATCATTCGTCCTCTTCCTGTGTTTTCTCCATTGTTCCTTTACTTCTGAAGCTCATAGAATGTTTGTAGCCTTTTAGTTTGTGCATCCAATGAGACAAAAATCACTCAATTTGTATAAGGGAAAGGTCTTTCCTTGGACCCTTCTGGATTTTAAGGTGCCAACCTGAGACTAGTAGGCTGAGGGAAGGTGTCGAAAAATTTGGAAAGGTCTAATCAACTATTCAAAAACTAAAGAATCTTTGCTGATTTTATGAAATGCTATAGTTGCTCTAATTCTTCTCTTAGAAGTCATGTGCTTTGTTTATTTCATCGTAGATATTTATGCCATGCCCTGGAAGGGCATGTGCCATCAAAACTTAGAGGCCGTAGGTAGCAAGCACATACAATTGCTTAGACAATTTAGGTTATACTCAATACATGGAGACCACCAGCAGTAAAGGGAAAAAGGAACCTCTATCAAACCTTATCTTTGCTTATGCTTTGGATTAGAATTAGGCTTGACCAACGTGTGCTAGCATGAACTGGTTTCTATTATTGTTTTGGAGAGTAAAGCCCTAGGAAAAAAACCAAAAGGTTTAAGGACTTAGGATGAACCACTGTAAATGAGTATAAGCTTCACTACTCGAAAACACCTAGTACTAACCACACTGAGAGACTTGCCAATGGCAAAAAAGGCCATAGGTAATGCTAAGTGGCAAAATGACATTAAGCATCTTTAGCAGTACAAAAAGAGAGGTCACGTCACACCATGGGAATTGGCTTCGCCCAAAATATCAAACCAAAGATCACCCATTATTTTAATATTCCACGCTATTATTAGCATATAAGCACGGCAAGTTAAAGGGTGCTATAAATATATATTTTTCTTTCTTTTTTGCGTTATAGTTCTAGATCTAACCGAGGAAGAAGTTGGCAAAAAGAAATTAAAAAATATATATTCTCAAATCATCACATATTCTTCATTTATCCTCACACTATAATTGCCCAAAGGTGGGGGCTTAGAAAAGAGAATATGTTGGATTTTTTGACTTAGAAAACGAAAAATTGCGGCCTTCTTTCTCATTGAATGGATTATTTTGCATAAACTTTTTATTATTTTTTACAAAATTCATTTTTTATTAGTAAACAGATAAGATGGATCATCAAAAAACCCAATTGATGATATCAAAAAAATAGAAACATTAAAAAGAAACTCTTGCGAAAAAAAAAAGCGCACGATATTGCACATGTTCGATCAACTTTAAGTAATACCATTATTACTGTAACAAATTTTAAGCAAAGTGAGAACATAGGTACTCTACAAGGTACAAGACCCATTAATTTACAAGTTTATGGTATAATAACAAATTTCCTAATAGTAGTTATACTTTTGTCAATTTCTAATTTTAAGCTATCTATAAAATAATTCCAAAGTTGTCTATCATTTTGAGTGAAGGTTGCAAGCATAAATCTTTAATAAAGAAATTCAAAACATCATATAGATCTATATTTATAAATTGAGCAATTTGACTACACTTCATTTCAATATAGGTTTTACAACCTAACTACTTCATTTACTAGGCTTGTTCTTTAAACATTAAATATAGGAAAATTTTAATAGAAAAATCATTTGTAAAACGCTCGTAGTTTATTCATCGAAAATTGATGTCTTATGGGTGGCCCAGACCAAGGTTTCATATTGTTTCAACTTTGGCTCTATATGTCCCAATGCGATCAAGGGAAGCTGAATTTTTAAAAAATCAATTTTTTGCTACACCATTCTAGCTTTTTTCACCCTGAAATGGAATTTGAAGTTGTCCTTTAATGTTTTCAGTATTTTGATCAAGGTGCTGCATATAGGTTCCCTTCACAAAAACACAAAAGGTCACTAAATCTTTTGTCTTTAGAGGAGTCGAAAAAAATGAAACCAGGTAATCAGTTTAGTGCCTCTTGTCCAAAGAGGTCTTTCTGAACATATCTTCTTGGATGACAATTCTATAGGCAATCTTGCAGGCCCATAAACATTTGACAAGGCTTTTAGAAAAGTACTTAGACAATGAGTTGACGAGATAGACCCTTCCTTCACTAGCGTAAAGTTTCATCATTTTTTTCCATTTTTTTTCACCATTTTTTTCCACCATTTAAAAAAAAACTTTAATCCTTGTTTCTTTCTACTTTTCTTTGCTTTGTTCTTAAAACTCCTCCCTCTGCATCATGCTGACATCATTCTTTTTTTGGAATATTATCTTATATTTGCATTTTTGAATTTTTTCATGTATGGTCAGAAATAGAATAATAAGGAATCTCCATTTTGTAAAGAAAAATTTGAAAACTTAAAGAAAAAGAAAAAGAAAAGAAAAGAATTAATAAAAGAAAAAGATATGAAAAAGAATTGCTAAAGATGAGATCAGAAACAATAACCTTCCAAATCTAGTAAGGTGCTTGTACAGCCTGTACTGTAACTTAGACAATCGATAAGTTACCTTTGCATCTTCGGCTCAAGAAGGGACCAGAAATAACAAAGTTAAAAAAGCGACAAAACTTTGTGGTTAAAAAATGAGGGAAACATTGAAAAATGTTTGATGGCTAGTACACGTTCATTGATACACGATTTTACTTTATTGCCCTGAGAACCGTTTTTTGGTTCTACCTTAGAATTAACCTGATTCTTCAAAAAAAATAAAAAATATAAATTGATCTCAATAACTGGGTTCTCACTTGAGTGAGAATCGCTGGTCAGATCCTTCAATCAATTATCATAAAATGTGATACCAGTTGATTTTCATTGTGGGAACCAATTTTAAAACTGATCTTAGAGCCAAAGATCCCAGGCATTGGCAGAGCCCACCCCACCCAATGAAACAACAGCTCCCTCTATACCATGCTTGTCACGTTCCAGGGTGGAATGGGCCTTACCAGGCTCGTTCCACAGTACAGAAAGCACTTAGAGAAATTTCCTGGTGTAATTGGAGGGCACCTTATATCCATGAATATCTTTTCTGACCTGCCCTGCCCATTACACAAGGCCATTCCATGACATTAAGGTCTGTGGTGACAGATTCAATGCTATTAAAAAAGGCCATATTCAACACACACATTTTTGGCCACAATTATGCGTAAGTATTGATCACCACTGCAACATTGCGTCACATAATGTGGTTAAGAAAATGAACAAATCTGCCATCCCAGACCTTAATGTCTGACATTACCTTACACTAAGACCCACTTTAGATAGGGGTCCAGGGTCCAAATTTGTAGGAACCAATTTGGACTCATTTGAAGCAAATTGAATCCTTGAGTTGGACCCTGCCTTTGACCCTAACTTGCATCTTGCTTCTTCAAATCATGAACTCTCTTTTTTAGCTCTTTTTCGTAGATCAAACCAATTTTATTTTCCCTCCAAAACATTGGCATGTAGACTTTAACCGCAATTTGCCACTTTTGTCTTGGAACCTCATCTAAAGGCCACGGATCTGATTTACGGCTCTCATAATAGGAATGATCTATTTCATTGGACCTTGGATCCTCTGTAGCAAAAAGAGAGGGGCTGTGCAATTACCACAATAGTTCATTGTTCTACAGATCCTATAACTAAATTGGTCATGGTCAGGTGAAAGACAAAGAGAACCAGAATGTATGAAACACAATTGACAGAATATAGAAATTGCTTCACCAAACAGGTTCCACTATCAGAAAATAAATTCTATCAACCTCTAGTCTAAAATGATTGATCACAACAACACAATTTTTATCTGATCTAGTGGATTAGATCTCTGGGGATATCACCCTTTAGGCTATCAAAGTCTTTCTCTGGTATCAAGTATCCCATCTATTCCTGCAACAGACTCTTATTGATCCTAGAGTCTATACCCAAGCAAGCTAACAAAGAAGTCATTGGACATTTGTAGCTCTCACTCCCCAAATTTCTTGTGCAATGCTCAACTCATATCCCCAGAGTTCCCAACCAACTAGGTCTCTCAACTTCCCAAGATTTTCACTTTACACCACCCAATGGATCCATTAACCCACAATCTTGATGCTTCTTATAGACCAACCATTGCATTCCTTATGGTCTGTCATCACCTCCACCAATCTCACATGTTTTATTCATGTTGTTATGCTACATAGTTCTGATTTATAGACTCAAGTGCACAACGAAGAACGTATAACTGACAGAAACAATGTAAACATTTTCAGACTGACTAACACAATGAATATACACATCTGACTATTTAAGCCCACAACTTTTACAGAAAAACTCGATACTTAGCTTCAGAAATGTGTCTTGTTTTATATCTTCCACCACACTCCCCTTCATTGATTTCACTAACAACATAGAGTTCCCACTTGAAGGGAAAGGGCCTTTTTTCTACCAACAATTTTTCTGCTGCATGTTGTGGTTGCTTTTATTTCAACTGCATAATTTTTTAATTTGTTTTTCACATTCCCCATCTACAGAACTGCAAACATTTGTGTGTCTTTTATATAGGAACTCAAGAGTAAATCGTATATCTCAATCGGTTGTCACTGTGCACTAGTTGGAAACTTCAATTAGCCAGTGTTCAGGAATTAGCTCAATGAAGTTGATGCTAGAGAAACCAGCAGCTGTGATGAGTGTCCTCCATTGTTGTTCTGCTCTTTCCGTGCCACTCTCAAATTGGGTCAACATCATCATGTCCATCATTTGAGCCAAGTGCACTTGTGGTGAAGTCATTATCTTTTTGTTGGAATCACTCATCAGACTTTTCCATAGCTGATGAGCAATAGAAATCATGTTTCTTGTAGCCGGAAAGGGTTAGACTTTCATGAACGCAAGGGTTTGATTGTTGATCTATTGAGTGAATGTAGCTTGATGAAGATGGCATCACCACCACTTGGTATGCTTTCCAACATGTTTCCACCCACATGCTCAACTCCCGATCATCAACACCACAAAAGCCCCTCATGTCCTCTTGGCAGCCTTTTTCTTTCAGTTGGCTATATGTAGCCAAAAAGCTATATTATAACTTAAATTTGCTGAATCTTCTTGTGGATCATCGCGGCGTTAGCTACATTGCAAAATTGACCGAAGAAAAACACTGCGTATCAGTTAAAAACTGCCTCGAGCAGTAAGAACGATGTAGGGTTTACGGTTTAGGGTTTTAGGGGGGGCGTGGTGGGTGTACATGGTACATGCCAGGGATGTTGGGAGAATCAGCAACAACGTGAGGTTGATCGAAGTTGATGCCATGCATTTGGGATAAGAGGAAACCAAAACCCCCAGAGTTTTGCCCACACCGCCACCGACATCCACAAGTGTCTTGATGTGTTTGAACCCTTCGTATTTGTGCAAACCACATGATAGCATAGCCACAGAAACAGCCATTGCAGCATTTACAGTCCGATTGAACTCCGGATTGTCCCTCGAATACTCCCGAACATTCTACAAAACAATTAGCAAGGTTCAACATCACATTAAATGCAGATCACATGATCATGATGCTAGCTAGAAGCTGCAGCGATGTATGATCATGCTAGTACCTGCAGCGATGGAGATGATCAAGTAGCTGCAATTGATGATGGAGATCATCAAGCCAGCTAGCTAGTAGCTGTAGCAATGGAGATCATCAAGTAGGTATAGTGATGGAGATCATCAAGTATCTGCAGTGACATGGAGATCACGTAGGTGCTCATCATGTGTTTAGTTTAGAAATTAGCAATTACACCAGCTGACCAATCTGAAGATCATCGAGGATGAGATAATTTTGAGATAGAAAACTAGAAGCGGCAGAAGATATTCAGTTGCAGTTCATGCACAATTTTGTACCTTTCCATGTGCTGTGCGCCAGGGGTGTTCACCAAAAACGGTGCAGTGAAGCTGTGCCCAGGAAGCCTGCGCTGCTTCACTAGTCTAAAGCAGCAACATAGGTGCTTGAGTCGAAGGGTTGTTCTTTATCACTAGCAGATTGGAAACTGCCGTTAATCCATACTGCATATGGTCGGAATCATGATCTGCAGCTGCTGCACCAATGACCAGTTCCGACTGTGGATCATCATCCTGCACTTTCTTGCTGCAGCTGAGAATCCCAGAAGCGACCATATAATTCAAGAGGCGTTGCAGGTTAGACTTATTCACAGGAGTCGACCCTGCTGCTGATCCGTCGACATTGTTGTTGCTCCTCGTTGTATTCAGCTCAGCAGCTATTTGCTTCAGGGTGAGACTCTTTCCTGGTCCTGCTCCAGCAATGATGTCCGGAAGCCCAAGCAATACTGCAGACCTCATCACGAATGGTGTTACAAAGGGTGTCCCTGAGGCCTCCTTGAATGCTAGCAGCTCAGGAAAACTTCAGTCTAGATCTGCAAAGCAAAATTTTGATCAAAGTCACGAAACAAAAGTATTAACGATTTAGATCTATATCCAGAGCTTTACCTGCAAGACTTAATAGGGTGCTGCAAATTGGAAAAGAGAGCATGAAAGATTATTTTTTATGTTGATGGAGGACCTCCTGTCCAAGGGCAATGCAATAGCAGCACAAGTTTGAAAGCAAAAATAGTTCTGGTATTCTGACCAGAGTTTGGTCATACACAGCGTGAGATTCCAAAAAAACCTGCAAAACAGTACATTAGCATTCAACGGGGGATGAAACTCAGAAAACCATTAATTTTCGTGGTAAACTGAGTTTCATCCTGTCTTTCCTTTTTCCTGAGCACCTCCACTGTTGCTACATATATTTTCACTGCTCCTAACTGTACAATTACTATAACTAGTCTCGAACTTTGCGCATTAAATGCTGAGTTTCAGCAAATTTTCATACTGAGATTTAATAAAATGTCTTTACTTTGCGCATAACACTGAAAGTGGGGATAGGGAATGACAGGGGCCCCAAGACAGGGTGAAGATAGGGGGTTGGAGTGAACCAGCAGCCACCAATGCACCAGTTCAGGATGAGGCC
>Ga0116229_10011720_pt1 | contig 12841 bp, 11 predicted proteins | sample S1TSphgellanicum_3_FD_87313 | JGI IMG/M metagenome (GOLD analysis project Ga0116229, IMG submission 87313) | Host-associated microbial communities from peat moss isolated from Minnesota, USA - S1T2_Fc - Sphagnum magellanicum MG | ecosystem: Host-associated > Plants > Peat moss > Unclassified...
TATCATGGTCGCGCGGGAGACGGCGGCGCATCTGGTGACCGAGTTCGCCGGGCGGGCGCGCGCGTTCGTGCAGGTGCAGCAGGGCTGCGACCATCGTTGCACGTTCTGCGTCATTCCGTTCGGGCGGGGGCCGAACCGCAGCGTGCCGATCGGCGCGATCGTGGACCAGGTGCGCGCGCTGGTGGGCGCCGGGTTCCAGGAAGTGGTGCTGAGCGGCGTGGATATCGCGAGCTACGGGCCGGATCTGCCGGGCGCGCCGCGGCTGGGGCAGATGTTGCGGCGGCTGCTGGCGCTGGTGCCGGAACTGAAGCGGCTGCGGCTGTCCAGTTTGGACCCGGCGGCGCTGGACGAGGATTTCTGGCGGGTGCTGGCGGACGAGCCGCGGCTGATGCCGCATCTGCATTTCTCGTTGCAGGCAGCAAACGATATGGTGCTCAAGCGGATGAAGCGGCGGCACAGCCGGGCTGAGGCGGTCGAAGTGGTGGCGCGGGCACGGTCGTTGCGGCCTGGTGTCGCGATCGGGGCGGATCTGATCGCGGGTTTCCCGACCGAAACCGATTCGATGTTCGCGGACACGCTGGAGTTCGTGCGGGCGGCCGCCCTGCCCTATCTGCATGTGTTTCCGTATAGCGCGCGGCCCGATACGCCGGCGGCGCGCATGCCGGCGGTGCCGATGCAGGTGCGGCGGGCGCGGGCGGCCGCGCTGCGGGACGCGGGCGCGGTCAATGCGCGCGCGTTTCATGCCGGGTTGGTCGGGCGCGAGGTCGCGGTGCTGTGCGAGACCGGCGAGGCGGGGCACACGGAACATTTCGCACCGGTTCGGGTGCAGGGTGAGCCTGGGCGGGTGATGCACGCGCGAATTACCGGCGCGGACGCACGCGGTGTGGTGGCGGTCGCGGCCTGATGGCGGGGTTTTTCGCGCGGCTGAAGGACGGGCTGTCGCGCAGCACGCAAAAACTCTCGACCGGGCTCGCGGGGGCGCTGACACGGCGCAAGCTGGATGATGCGGCGCTGGAGGAATTGGAGGAGGCGCTGATCACCGCCGATTTGGGGCCGGCGGTGGCGCGGCGGGTGATTGCGTCGTTCCGGCGCACGCGGTTCGGCCGCGAGGTGACCGACGCGGAGGTACGGGCGTCGCTGGCGGAGGAAATCGCGGCGATCCTGGCGCCGGTGGCGCGGCCGCTGGTGCTGGATGCGACGAAGAAACCGCATGTGGTGCTGGTGGTGGGCGTGAACGGCAGCGGCAAGACCACGACGATCGGCAAGATGGCGCTGCAATATAAGCGCGCGGGCAAGCGGCCGGTGCTGGTGGCAGGCGATACGTTCCGCGCGGCGGCCGTGGAACAATTGCAAATCTGGGGCGAGCGCACCGGCGCACCGGTGGTGGCCGGCGCGCAGAATGCCGATGCGGCGGGGCTGGCGTTCGATGCGCTGACGCGGGCCGCCGCGGACAGCGCGGACGTGCTGCTGATCGATACGGCAGGGCGGCTACATAACAAGGCCGCGCTGATGGAGGAGCTCGCCAAGGTGATCCGCGTGCTGCGCAAGCAGGATGCGAGCGCGCCGCACTCGGTGTTGCTCGTGCTGGATGCAACGACTGGGCAGAACGCCGTGCAGCAGGTGCGGGTGTTTCGCGATATGGTGGCAGTGACGGGCCTGGTGGTGACCAAGCTGGATGGCAGCGCGCGCGGCGGGATTGTGGTGGCGCTGGCGGAGGAATTCGGGTTGCCGGTGCATGCTGTCGGGGTGGGGGAAAAGGCGGAGGATTTACAGGCGTTCGAGGCGTTGGATTTTGCGCGGGGGCTGGTGGGGTGAAGGACGCGTTCTTTTTTGAAAAAAAGAACCAAAAAACCTTTGCTACGTGGCGTACTTGGCCAGCTTCGAATGGCGTCGTGTGGGCGCGGACGCAAAAGTTTTTTGCTTCTGTGTTTCAAACAAGAAGTGCTTTCTACTTTCTTTGAGCGTCCCGGCCGTGAAATCACCGCTTGCCGTCGTCACCATGGTCTATAACGAGCCGGATTTTCTGCCGGTCTGGGCGGCGCATTACCGCGAAGCGGTCGGGGCGGAGCATTGCTACGTCATCGATCATGGCTCCGACGACGGGTCGATCGAGGCGTCGGGCCGGTTCAATGTGGCGCGACTGGCGCGGTCGCCCTTGGACGAGGTGTGGCGTGCCGATCTCGTCGGGCGCGCGTGCGCGGATCTGCTCGATCGATATGATGCTGTTGCATATACCGATGTTGATGAGTTGCTGGTCGCCGACCGGCGCCGCTTCAGCAGCCTGCTCGAGTTGAGCGCTGCGGCCGAGGTCGATGTGTTGACCGCCTTCGGAACCAATATGTTGCATGTTCCCGGCGAGGCAGCGATCGACCTTGGCCGGCCGATCACCAAGCAAAGACGTTGGACGCGGCCGTTTTCCAGCCTTTGCAAGCCCGCCCTGATACGCCGCGCGGTGCGCTGGTCGCCCGGGTTTCACCTGGCGGATGCGCCAAGCCAGTTTGGCGGGCTTTATCTTTTTCATATCGCGTATGTAGATAACGGCATTACCGCGCGGCGGCAGGCCAAACGGCGGCTGGTGCCGCGGTCGCCAGGCCATGGCGCACATCACGATACGGCACCGGACGAAATGGTGCGGCTGATGCAAGCCTGCGCGGATCTGCCGCGCGATCCGGGTTCGTTGCTCGGCGGTGCGGCGGAGGCGCGCTTCATTGCCGAATTGCTATGCGACGGGCGGCCATGGGAAGGTGGTCTGGTGGTGGCCGCCGATCGCGAGCCGCCGGTGCTCTGGGCCATGCCGGCCTGGCTCGAAGGGGCCTTTTAGCCAGGAGAAACCGTTTGTCGGAAAAAGAAACGACCTTGTCTGTCCGGATATCCCCACGTGAAGCACGTATGCGTCAGGGCGCGCGCGCCCAGGCGCAAAAGTGTCTCGCTTCTTCGTTTCAAAAAATAAGGTCTTTGCTTTGTCTTTGATCGTTCGGCCGCCTTTACCGCAGGACGAGGCCACCTGGCGCGCGCTATGGGCGGGATATAACCGGTTCTACCGTGCGTCAGTGCCGGCGGATGTCACGAACGCGTTGTGGCGAAAACTGGTTTCGCCGTCCGCCGACATTGGCGGGCTGGTGGCGGCGCAGGACGGCGCGGTGATCGGCCTCGCGCATATATTGTTCCATCCGTCCACATGGTCGCACGCGCCCTCGTGCTATCTGGAGGATTTGTTTGTGGCGCGGGCGGCGCGTGGCAGCGGCGCGGCCGAGGCGCTGATCGAGGGCGCGGCGGCGGCGGCGCGGGCGCGTGGGGCAGACAGGCTTTATTGGCACACGCAGGAATTCAATGCGCCGGCACGGTCGCTGTACGACACGGTAGCGGAGCGGACTTCGTTTATCGTGTATCGGAAGGGGCTTTAGGAGAGGCGGCGCCACCGCCTGGACGGTCAACCGCTGGGCCGTTTGGTATTATTTCGGGTTCATCTGGACGTCCTGGATAAAACGTGCACCAATTTTCGCGCCGGCGCCCAAGCCGACGCCGATCCCCCAATAGGGCGCCCAGGCGATACAATTGAGACAGGCCGGGATTGCCGCGGCGCCGCCGGGAACGAGTGCAAGTGCGGCGGCGGCCCAAGGCGAAATTAGAAAAATCAGGCCGATATTTCCAGCCGGCACGGCGAGTTCGGCGCCGACATTGACATAGACCCAGGACGCGCGGTTGAAATCGTTTTCGAACAGCGCGCCACGGGTCTCAAACGGGCCCATGATCAGCTCGCCGATGGTGCCGCCGGGTGCCACGATCAAATCGGATTGCGGTTTGACCGACTTCAATACCGGCAAAAGCTTTTTTACCGCATTGACGAAGGGCGCGAGTTGCGAGATTTCGCCGAGGCCCACGCCGACCTCGACATAGCCGCCGCGCAGCTCGAATGTCTGGCGGGTCCGGTTGTTCCTGACGTCCATTTCAATATAGCCGAGACCGATTTCGACGCCCTCACCAACCGAAATTCCGGTATCCGTGTCATCCGGGATCGACCATCCCGATGCGACGAAAAGCCGCTTGTTGACCTGTTCCCCCAGCGAGGCGAGAACGTTCGCGTGCATCGTGATTTGCGGCAGCATCGGACGGTAGCCAGCTTGGTTCAGCAATGATCTGGCGCATACAATGCGCCGGCATGCAAGATCGGTTTCAACAATGACGGCACTCTGAGATGCGCGTTGCGCCGCCGGTTTGGCGGTCCGCCCGGCCGGGCGGTTGCTAACAGTTTTCGCGACGAGAGCAGTTTGTTTTCGGCCTACAGGCGTTCGCGGGCGCGGGTGGCGAGGCGGTCGACGCGTTCGTTCATGTCGTTGCCGGCGTGGCCGCGGACCCAGCGCCATTCTATTTTGTGGGGGGCGGCGGCGGCGAGCAGGCGCTGCCAGAGGTCGTAATTCTTGACCGGGTCGCCGGTGGCGGTGCGCCAGTTCTTGCGCACCCAGCCGGTGTGCCAGCGGGTGATGCCGTCCTTCACGTACTGGCTGTCGGTGTGGACGATGACACTGCAGGGGCGTTTGAGGGCTTCGAGCGCGGCGGCGGCGGCGGTCAGTTCCATGCGGTTGTTGGTGGTGGCGGGCTCACCGCCGAGCAATTCGCGCTCGACGCCGCGGAAGCACAGCAAGGCGGCCCAGCCGCCGGGGCCGGGGTTGGGTTTGCAGCCGCCGTCGGTCCAGATCTCGACATGTTCCCCAGGTCCTGGTGCGGGGGGGCCGGGTTCAGAGTCCGTAGGCATGGAAATCCTTGATGCCGAGATGGAAGCGCAGGCGGCGGACGTAATCGAGCGGGTCCTTGCGGGTGACGAAGGCGCCGGCGGGCGTGTTCAGCCAGTCGAACGCGCGGGTCAACGCGAAGCGCAGCGCGGCACCTTGGGCCAGCACCGGCAGCGCTGCGCGTTCGGCATCGGATAGCGGGCGGATTGTTTCGTAGCCGGCGAGCAGGGCGCGGGCGCGGGTGGCGTTGAAGGCGAAATCCGGTTCGAAGCACCAGGCATTCAGGCAGACGGCGATGTCGTAGGCGAACAGGTCGGTGCAGGCGAAATAGAAATCGATCAGGCCGGAGAGGCGGCCGTCGAGAAAAAACACGTTGTCGGGGAACAGGTCGGCATGGATATGGCCGCGCGGCAGGGCGGCGGGCCAGGCGTGCGTGACGCGCGCCAGCGCGCTGTCGAGGTCGGCGGCAAGGCCCGGCTGGATGCTGTCGGCACCGGCGCGGGAGGCATCGAGCAGCGCGGGCCAGGCGGCGGGGCCGAGGGCATTGGGCCGCGTGGCGGCGAAGCCGGCGCCGGCGAGATGGAGCTGCGCCATGGCGGCGCCGAGGTCGCGGCAATGCGGCACCTGGACGCGCCGCGGCCAGACGCCGGGCAAGAACGTCGTGATGGCGGCATGGCGGCCGCAGAGCGTGCGGAGTGCGCCGCCGTCGCGGCCGGTGACCGGCAGCGGGCAGGAAATGCCGCGCGCGGCCAGGTGGCGCATGAGGCCGAGGAACCAGGGCAGGTCATGCGGGTCGACGCGTTTTTCGTAGAGCGTCAGGATGAAATCGCCGGTGCTGGTGCGCAGCGAGAAATTGCTGTTCTCGACGCCCTCGGCGATGCCGCGAAACGCAACCAGCGAGCCGATGTCGTATTCGTTGAGGAATGCGTCCAGCGCATCATCGGAAACGTCTGTATATACAGCCATCTTAACGGATAAAAGTTTTTTGCTTCTTTTTTTCAAAAAAGAAGGCCGTCTTTTTTGAAAAAAAGAAGCAAAAAACTTTTGCTCCTTTAGTCACGCTGTGAGGAAACGCATTTGGTCCGCTTCCAGGACGAGGCAGGTCAGCCTGCCGCCCATGGCGGCGCCGGTGTCGATGCCGATGCGGTTTTCCTGGATGTCGGGCTGCGGGCGTGGGGTGTGGCCGTGCACGACGATGACGTCGCGGGCGGTGCGGTCCGACAGGAAGGGTTCGCGGATCCACATCAGGTCGTCGGGCACCTGGGCGCGGATCGGCACGCCGGGGCGGATGCCGGCATGCACGAACAGGTAATTGCCCTCGCGATGCATCAGGTCGAGCCGGCGCATCCAGTCCAGATGCAGCGGCGGCACGGCGGCGCGCCAGGCGGCCGAGCGGCCCTGGTCGAGCGAGGGAACGCCGTAGCTGTCGAGCGTCGCGTCGCCGCCATTATCGCGCCAATGCGCGGCGGCCTGCGGGTTGCCGGCGAGCGCGTCGAGCATCATGACCTCGTGGTTGCCCTTGAGGTCGATCCGCGCGCTGACCGGCGGGCGGACGGCGCCGGCGAGCAGCCAGAGCACGCCAGCGCTGTCCGGACCGCGATCGACATAGTCGCCGAGATGCACCAGCACGCTATAGCGCACCGGGTGGGACGCGAGGTCGGCGGCGATCTGGAAATGCAGGGAGACCAGCCGGTCCAGGCAGCCATGGATGTCGCCGATGACATAAATGCGCCGCCCGTCCGGCACGCGGCCCGGCGCTAACTGGAGATCAACCATCACAGGCCTATCCTAGTCGCGATGCGGTAGGAGAAGAAACGGTGCGGGCAGGATGATGCGCCGGCTTTTGATGATATGAGCGGCGTGGTGGCGGAGGTTGCGGCGGACAGCGCCGCTTCGGACCGTGCGCTGATGGATATGGCCGAGCGGGCGCTGCGCGCGCCGCGCGGCAAGCTGGCGCTGGCGCTGCATCTGTCGCGTCTGCGGCCGCCGGCACCGCGGCCGCACCAGACGCGCATGGCGCGCGCGCTGCTGCAGGACACCGCGCAGCTCCATAGCGGCCAGGTGTTTGCGCTGCGCAACGGCGATCTGCTGCTGCTGTGCACGGCGCCACCGGACGAACAGCGGCTGATCACCACGCCGTCCTCCCCGCGGGCATTGCCGGCGGCGTTGTTGCGGCTGTTCGGCGCCGATATACCCGACCAGGAGAAGCTCACCACGACGTGGCGGCTGGAGGATGAGGGCGACCGGTTCTGGATGTTCGTCACCGCGCCGCCGGGGCCGGCGCAGGCCGACGCGGCGGAGGATGCACCGGACGATTCCGGCGACAGCGCCGCCCGGCTGACCGCGCTGGATACGCTGCTCACCACCAGCTTCCTGCCCGACCTGCTGGCGCAGCAGACCGCCATCCATTTGCAGCCCGGTCGCGGCCTGCCGCTCAGCGCCCGGCTTACGCCGCTGTTTCGCGAAATCACGTTCTCGCTGGCCACCTTGTCGCAGCGCACCGACATTGCCGAGGCGGTCGCCGATCCGTTCCTGTTTCGCCATTTCACCAAGCTGCTCGATGCCCGCATGCTGGAGCATATGCACGCGGACCTCGAACAAAGTGGTAAGATCACGCGGGGCGCGGTGCGGCAAAACCTGCGGCTGCACCTTAATTTAACGCCGGAGGGCATTGTTTCCACGGCATTCGCGCGGTTGGCCGACGCGGCGCAGCGGGTCGGCGCGCGGTTTGGGGTGGAGGTGTCGCTGATGGAGGCGACGGCCGATCCGCAATTGATGGATTATGCGCGGCGGCTGCTCGACATGGCCGGGTTTCCACTCATCGTCGATGGGTTGGACCATGTGGCGCTGACGATCAGCCATCCGGCTGGGCTGCGGCCGGCGCTGGTGAAGCTGACCTGGTCGCCGCTGCTGGCGGACCCGGCACCGGACGTGCGGCGGGCGATCGATGCCGCCATTGCGCGCATCGGGCCCGAGCGGCTGGTGCTGCATCGCGCGGAGGGCGAGGACGCGCTGGTGTGGGGCCAGGCGCGCGGCATCATGCGGTTTCAGGGCTATTTCCTCGATGCGGTGCAGGCGGCCGGACGCATCGCGACGTGCCATAGCGCGCGGGCCTGCACGCTGCGGCAATGCATCGCGCGTGCCGGCGCGCTGAGCCCGGCGATCCGCATGGGGTGCGGCAATCCGGGCCTGCTGGATATGGCGCCCTATGGGCGCGGTGCCGGATCGCAGGAGGCCGCGCATGCAGTCGCCCGCATACCCTGACGACATGGTCGGGCTGCGGGAGCTGGTGCAGAAAACCGCGCTGGCGGCGACGCAGCGGCGCGCGCTGTTGCTGCATACCGACCGGCTGCCGCACGCGCTGGCCAAGCCGCAGCATCAACGGCTGGCACGCGCCGCCATCGAAGGCCTGACGCAGGCCGACCGGGCGCAACCTTTCGAGCTGTCGCGTGGGCGCATCGCCATCGTCTGGCGCGACCGGGGCGGGCGGGAGCTGGATACGGCGATGGCCGCGATCAGCCACCTGCTGGCGGACCTGCCGGAAAGCCAGGCGCTGCCGCTGGGCCAATTGGCGTCGGTCTACGACCTGCCGGAGCAGGCGGATTGGCTGCTGGACGAACTGCGGGAGAACAGCCCGCTCGCTGCTGCGAACGACGCCGGGCCGAGCCGGGCGCTTGATATCGCCATGCTCGCACGGTTGGAGCAGACGCTGGCGCAAGCCGATATCAGCCGATTCATCCGCTGGCGGCCCATTCTGCGCCTCAACGGCATGGCCCAGGTGACGGCGTGGGAGGAGCGCTACGTCGCGGCACATGATATCGCGGCGACGTTGTGCCCGGATCGGCGGATCAAGGCCGATCCGTGGCTGTTCCGCCGGCTGACGCGCAGCTTCGACCGGCGGATGCTGGCGTCGATGTCCAGCCCGCAAGACATGCGCGACTCCGGGCCGTTCGCGCTGAACCTGAATGTCGGCACGCTGCTGGGGCCGGAATTTCTGCGCTTCGATGCCGCCCTGCCCGCAACGCTGCGCGGCGAGGTCACGCTGAAGCTGAGCGCGCCGGATATCCTGTCCGATCCGGCGGGCTTCGTGTTTGCCCGCAATTTCGCCAACACGCGCGGCTATAAGCTGCTGTTGCGGCACGGGTCGGCAGCGCTGCTGGCGCTGTTCGATATCGGCGCCGCCGAGCTCGACTATGTCGAAATGCCCTACACCCCTACCCTCGCCGCCGATCCGGACAGCGCGCGCTTGCTGCTGCCCGCCCGCGTGCAAACCGTGTTGACCGGCGCCACGTCACCCCAAGCCATCGCGTGGGCCCGCACGCACGGCTTCCCACTCGTGCGCGGCGCGTAATCGGCGCGGAAAGGAAGGCGGGGGCTCTGCCCCTCGACCCCCGTCTTGCGCCGCACGCTGCGCGTGACGTGCGAAGGCACGCTACGCGTGACGGGGTCGAGGGGCAGAGCCCCCGCCTTCCTCTCCGCGCCGATCACTTGCCCAGCGCACGCAGGCGCGGTTAGGTTCGGCCGTCGGGTGGGAACACAGGATGAACGATTTGTTCGGGGATGGGGCCGGGCGGGGGGGGGAAAGTTACTCCGCCAAGGACATTGAAGTGCTGGAGGGGTTGGAGCCGGTGCGGCGCCGGCCTGGGATGTATGTCGGCGGCACGGATGAGGCGGCGTTGCATCATCTGGCGGCGGAGATCCTCGACAATGCGATGGATGAGGCGGTGGCGGGGCATGCCAGCTTTATCGAATTCTCGCTGGAGGAGGGGAATTTCCTGACCGTGCGGGACAATGGGCGCGGCATCCCCGTGGATCCGCACCCGAAATTCCCCAAATTGAGTGCGTTGGAGGTCATTTTGACCACGCTGCATTCGGGCGGGAAGTTTTCCGGCAAGGCGTACGACACGTCGGGCGGTCTGCATGGGGTTGGCAGTTCGGTCGTGAATGCGTTGTCGGAGGTGATGGAGGTAGAGGTCGCGCGGGACCGCACGTTGTTCCGGCAGAAATATGCGCGCGGCAAGGCGACGACGAAGCTGATCAATGCCGGCGCGGTGCAGAACCGGCGGGGGACGTCGATCCGGTTCAAGCCGGATCCGCAGATTTTCGCGGCGCTGCAATTCAGTCCGCAACGTTTATACCGGCTGTGTCGCAGCAAGGCGTATTTGTTTCGTGGGGTGAAGATACGCTGGTCGTGCGCGGCTTCGCTGTTGCGCGGGAAGGACGAGACGCCGCGTGAGGCGGAGCTGCATTTTCCGGGCGGCCTGCGGGATAGTCTGGAGGCCGATATCGGCGACGCGGCGCGGGTGGTGCCGGAATTGTGGGCGGGCGATGCGGCGCTGCCGGAATTGCCGGACGGGCGCAGTGCCGGGCGCGTCGAATGGGCGTGCGTATGGCTGGAGACCGGCGAGGGGTTCCTCAATTCCTACACCAATACGGTGCCGACGGCGCAGGGCGGCACGCACGAGACGGGATTTCGCGGTGCGCTGGTGAAATCGTTCCGGGCGTGGGGTGAGCAGCGCAACAACAAGCGCGCGCTGCAGGTGACGGCGGAGGATGTGTTGCCGCCGCTGGCGGCGAAATTGTCGCTGTTTTTGCGCGATCCGCAATTTCAGGGGCAGACGAAGGAAAAGCTCACGAGCCCGGAGGCAACGCGGCTGGTGGAGACGGCGTTGCGCGACCGGTTCGATCATTGGCTGGCGGCCGATCCGGCGCAGGCGGATAATTTGCTGGCGTTCGTGATCGAGCGGGCCGAGGAGCGGCTGCGCCGCAAGGAATTGAAGGATACGCCGCGCAAATCGGCGACCCGGCGGTTGCGGCTGCCGGGCAAGCTGACCGATTGCACCAAGGAGAATGCGGCCGAGACGGAGATTTTCCTGGTCGAGGGCGACAGCGCGGGCGGCAGCGCCAAGCAGGCGCGCAATCGCGAGACGCAGGCGGTGCTGCCGCTGAAGGGCAAGATTCTGAATGTTGCCAGCGCCAGCACGGAGAAATTGCGGCAGAACCAGGAGCTGAAGGATCTGATCGAGGCGCTGGGGTGCGGCGCGGGCGACCGGTTCGACCGCGCGCGGCTGCGCTATGGGCGTGTGATCATCATGACCGACGCGGACGTGGATGGGGCGCATATCGCCAGTTTGCTGATGACCTTCTTTTATCGGGAAATGCCGGAATTGATTCGGGAGGGGCATATTTATCTGGCGCAGCCGCCGCTCTATCGGCTGACGCAGGGGGCGAAGTCGGTCTACGCCATGAACGATGCGGATCGGGATCGGCAGATCAAGGCCGGGTTCAAGGCGGGCAGCAAGGTGGATATCAGCCGGTTCAAGGGATTGGGCGAAATGCCGGTGGCGGCGCTGAAGGAAACCACGATGGACCCGGCCCGCCGCACGCTGCTGAAAGTGGTGTCGCCGGCAGGGGATCGGGCGGCGACGGCGACGGTGGTGGAGTCGCTGATGGGCCGGCGGCCGGAGTTGCGGTTCCAGTTCATTCAGCAGAATGCGGGGTCCGTTACGGATATCGATGTGTGAAACCATCAGGCAACATCTCGCGCGCAGGCTTGGATTGGGTCGGCCAAGGGGCCCTGCGATGACTTGGCGGGTGGGAGCTTGAACGGGCAGGCGTCGCTGCCCGATACGGAGCTTTCCGATCCGCGGATGCGGGATTTGGATCGGTGGGAGCCGCTGGTGGCGGTGCAGGCGCTGTGGGAGGGGCAGATGGCGGCGGTGGCGGCGGTGCGCCCTGCCCTGCCCGCCATTGCGGCCGCCGCCGAGGCGGCGGCGGCGCGCTTGCGGGCGCGGGGGCGGCTGATTTATTGCGGGGCCGGGACGTCCGGCCGGCTGGGTGTGCTGGACGCGAGCGAGTTGCCGCCGACGTTCGATTGGCCGCCGGAACGGCTGGGCCATCTGCTGGCCGGCGGCACGCCCGCGCTGACGCAGGCGGTGGAAAACGCCGAGGATCGCATCGATCTGGCGGAAGCGGACGTGGCCGCCGCCAAGATTACCGAGTTCGACGTGGTGATTGCGGTGGCGGCGAGTGGCGCGACGCCGTATGCGATTGCGTGCGCGCGCCAGGCGCGGGCAGGCTTGGCGCTGACGATTGGGGTTGCGAATAGTCGCGGCGCACCACTGCTGGCGGCGTGCGACCATGCGATCCTGGTGGAGACCGGGGCGGAGCCTATTGCTGGATCGACACGGATGAAGGCGGGGACGGCGCAGAAGGTGGTGCTGAACTTGCTGTCCACCACCATCATGCTGCGGCTGGGGCGGGTGTGGCGCGGGCAGATGGTGGATATGGCGGCGCGTAACGAAAAACTCCGCCGCCGGGCGTTGCGCATGGTGTGCGGGCTGACCGGCGCTGCCGAAGATGACGCGCGGGCGGCGCTCGCCCAGGCCGGCGGCAAAACGAAGCTCGCCATTCTGTTGCTGCGCGGCATGGACGCCGACAGCGCCGCCTCGGCGCTGGCCGCGCATGGTGGACAGCTCGGCGCAATCTTGGGGAGCGGCGACGTGCCATGAAAATAGTCGTTGCGGCCGCTTTGCTGGTGCTGGCATTGGCTGGGCTCGGGGCCGGCCGCGCCGCCGCTGAGCCGGCGATCTGGCTGGTGCAGAGCCCGACCGCGAAAATATATCTGTTCGGCACGATGCATATTCTGCCGAAGAAAATGGATTGGCTGGGCGCGAAGACGAAGGCGGCGTTCGACGCGAGCGATACGCTGTTCGAGGAAGCCGATGTCGGCATGGTGCAGCCGCAGGCGCTGGCGCATTTCATGAACCTGGCAACGTCGCCGGATATCGATTTATGGCAGTTGCTGCCGGCGAAGTCGGCGGACAAGTTCCGTGATCTGCTGCGCGCGTGCCATCTGCCGGTGAATTTGGTGCAGCATTTCCGGCCCTGGTATGCGGCGATGATGCCGACCGTGTGCCAGATCATGAACGAGGGCAATTTCAATACGAAGGATGGCCCGGAAGCGATCTTTGTGGCGGGCGCCAAGAAAGCCGGCAAGAAAATCGATTTCTTCGAGACTGCGGACGAGCAGATGGCGTTGCTGTCGGGGTCGCCAGAGAAGGTGCAGTTGGCGGAATTGGAGCAGGCGATCGATGAAACCGACGACGGGA
>Ga0116229_10011722_pt1 | contig 12841 bp, 4 predicted proteins | sample S1TSphgellanicum_3_FD_87313 | JGI IMG/M metagenome (GOLD analysis project Ga0116229, IMG submission 87313) | Host-associated microbial communities from peat moss isolated from Minnesota, USA - S1T2_Fc - Sphagnum magellanicum MG | ecosystem: Host-associated > Plants > Peat moss > Unclassified...
CATAAAGGAAGTTCATAAAAAAGGATGAAATAAGCACAAGAAAATTTCTTCTAGGAATTATGCGGGTTACATCACCATAGTGAATAACAAAATATGGCCATGAAAAAGAATGATGAACCAATGTAAACTTTAATTTCAATGTTGGAAGGACAATTTAGAAAATATGTGAAGGGGTAGCAAGTGCCACTTTTTAACCAACATGTAGAAGGTGTAAAATGATAAGAGGTGGGGGTCCCCACATTGGTAGATGAACCCAACATGCATGTTGACCAAGTGGACTCATGACATATTACATTATAACATAGTATGTTAGAAGCCCACTTGGTCACATTAATAAGGGAATGGTGCTAATACTTTGGTCACCCAAAAAATTGGACAACTTATTCATTTTGTAGGACACATGATTAGCAAGAGAAGGAGTAAAATTAGGTGAAGTGATTCAAGTTTAGCAACCAATTTCATATTTACAAGGGAAAAATAATGATTCTATTTAGTTTACTATCAATGTGCCTAATCAACCTAAAGTTCTAAAAATATTGGAAGGAAAGAAACATCGAGGTAGAACCTATAGATGTTGGGTTCAATGTTGGATTCTACAAGTGGGAATAATAGCTTAGAGAATAAAAACATTGTGAAAGCCATGAAAATGGTAGCTAGGAGCAACAAATATTTTATTCCATCAAAGAAGGAGATCAATCATAATGAGTTAGAATGATTTACAAGGTTTTGGGAAGTAGTCAAAAACTACATAATGTGAAAGGAGTTTGCAAAAAACTTCCCAAATGCCAAGTTGTAATGTATGAAGTTGCACCTTTTATCTGTGCAACATATGTGGGCTAAACATGTAAGGTGAAGCTCATAAAGTTTGTCATTTTTTGAAGGGGATAATTCCTAAGATAAACAACATTTGTTTTTAAGAACATAAAATTCAGAGTGAAAGGGTATAAGAAAACACAAGAAAATACCTCTAGCTAGGATTGTAAATGTGAATTGTTGAGGTGGCAAAAGGTAATTATACATCATAATCCTAGCATGGTAGGACTTGGGTAGAAGGGGAATTATATTTTGATGTACCACAAGTGGGAAAAATTTGTGATTGAATATAAAACTTTAGGTCACAACAAGGCCTAGGTATTAAGGATGAAAGGGTTGCCATGGGGTGAACTTGGCATAATTAACATTTACACTCCTAACAACCTGTTATAGAGGAATAATATGTGGGAGTTGATGAAAGCGGATATTACAAGACAATATAAGTGATTAGTATATGGAAACTAGAATATGGTGGAACAAAAAGAGGATAAATCATCAATGTGTGAGAATTTAATATCATATAAAGAAAATATATATTGGTAGGCTTTAAAGTTTGCACTAGATGTTGGTGAACCTTCAAAAACTAGGAATCTATGGTACCATTAGGATAATTAAAAAAAAGGTGTTGATATAATCATGGTTAGGCTTGATAGATGTTACATTGTTAATGCACTCTTTTAAGATCCAGCTAGTAGAATCTCACATTATGTAATTAAGGGGGATGGGGTCAAGTTTGACCATCACTTAATATATTGCGTGATGGAATTGAGAGAAGCCCCACCAAGAAAGCCTTGCTAAAAAATGAATGTTAAGTACTTTGAGGAGGCCAACAAATGGATGTTGTAAACATAACCAACAAGGGATGTTTTCTTCACAAAGATGAAAAAAAAAACTAAATTTTACAAAGTCTCTTATTAAAGCACAAAACTACTAGAAGCTTTAGAAGGAGAAGGTGGAATTTAGACATAGATTATAAATGACAAAAAGAGATCTCCATTCATCAATTTAGGACAAGGAATTCCAATAGATATTAGGGCATTTGAGGAGTAAATTCAAAAAAATGAAAGAGATAAAGGTTACAAGGTAAAGAATTTGAACGAAGCTTAGTTAGAAACAAAAAGTAACATAGCCTTTAAGGAGTTTTTTGCAATCAGTTTAAAATTGTGCAAAACGTTGATATTCACTTTCTTGGATGAGGAAGGTAAGGTAGTAACTAATGAAAAGGAGATGGAAATGATTTGATGTAATTTCTACAACAAGTTATATAAGGCTAAGGAAATGACTTTTAAACAAGTGGAATTGAGGATGGATCTTTTACAATTAATTTTGAAGAAGTTCATTGAAGCAATTCTTAAGAAAAACTTCAATTTGCAACCAAATCAATGGCCATAAACAAGTCACCTAACATGTATGGGTTGTGGTGGAATTTCACAACAAGAAATCATGTCCACAATAACTAGACTAGGCGTTGTAACTAAAGCTCCAAAATAACTAATATACAACTATGTTATAACTATCCCATGAATATTAGGAATTAATAAACAAAATGACATTTCAAAAAATCATAGAATTGTATTCTAATTACAAGTTAGTTGTAAGATGGACACTTATAATAAAATGTACACATTGTAAATATAGTTATAGTTAACCATGTTTAATTTTGTTGGCAAGCTGCACTTTAATAATTTACGACAACTATACAACAACTAAGGTTAATGTAAGACCCAATCAACGACTACTTCGCAACTATTTGTCAATTATGATTTCCATTGATGCAACTAATTGTGCCATTAGGTTGTCATTATATATATATATATATTTGTGAATGTTGTTCAAGCGTTGTATTATTATATTTCATTACATTGCAACTCACAATATCATGTTGCCTTACAAACTTGCAAAACCATTTACATTCATTGAAGGTGAAAGTTTACTTTTGAAGTGAAATTTAAATAATTTGTATAATATATCACAAATTCAATTAAGGTGTACATATGGATATACCTTTATAAACTCCGATGTTTTCTACCTAAATGTTTTATTGTTTCATTAACAAATGCAAATTCATGCAACTTGATCATGGGTTTATGCATATTATTAAGACATTCAAGATGAATTACAAAGGATTTTTTTTTTAAACAACTAACATATAGTAAATATGTAAGCAAAAGTAACCAAATCAACAAAAGCAACATGTGAACATTTGAGTCAAGTCAACCAAGTCAACCACATGCATTAGAAGAACTCTTATTTTATGCAACCATTCAATTTGCAAATATATGCAGCTAAATGTCATTTGCAACTATGTTTTATCATTTTTACAACTAGTCACCATCTATTATTTTTCTTGTAATTATGATGTAATTAACTTGCAACTATTAGATTTTACATGTTTCTATGTTGACTAGTTTTATGAGCTTTCTATTTAAGAAAATGTCGTTATGTTCAATTAGTTGCAAAAGTAATTGTAATCAAATCAGTTTTAATAAACCATTAGTATTAACTAATTAATATTTATAAGCTATTAACCATAATTTTTAATTAATTTTTAAATTTATATTAAAAAATTATTAGATATAAATATATTATGAAATTTACTTATTTATCAAATAAAAAATAAGTTGGTTTTTATTAATCATTAATAATAACCATAAAATTTAATTTGTGAAGAAATTACTATTTATAAATCATTGTCTGAATAAGTATTTACTAATTAATAGTCATTAACTATTAACCATTACTCTTGATTAACTACCTAAATAAGATTGTTGAGACATTCTAGAATAATCATATATTTCAGAATTAATTAAATAAGGAATAATCAGATAATTATTATCTGAATAAATATTTAAAATAACTAGTTATTTCATAGTAAATAAATATTAAATAAGATATTGATAAATATTTAACATAAATTATTTATTTATAAACATATTGACTTGTTGATATAAATAAAGTGATTTAAAATTAACTAAATATTATTTAATAACTTAAAATTAATAAATTAATTAATATGAATAATTCATGAATAATGATTAATTATTGTATCAATTTTTAATTTAATATATAATTAATTCAAAGAGGAATAACTAATAAATAATAATTTATTACTTAATTACTTGGTATTAGTTAAAATATAATTAAATGATTAAATAAAATTATTTAGTTCATACTTTATACTAATTAATGAAATATTTGAAACTAATAATTTATCAATAATTAATGTTCGTTTAATAGAATGATTATATCATATTAATATGACCTTGGTATTATAATTTAATCATACCTTAATAAAGATGATATATTTTTAAATGAATTATACAATATCAAAATGATTGTTTTCAATCCAATATGCCTATAATATGGTCAAATATGTTTAATATATCTTGAATATAATTTAAATGCACTTTAATATGTTAATTAAACTTAATAGATGTTTAATATACCTTGAATAAAATTTATATAATATACTTTTAATGTATTCCACAAAACCTTGGTGTGCATTAAATGCATAAACACACCATAATAAGTAACGAAATTGCAATTAATTTTGCAACTAAATGAACGTTGGAACCTATCCTTGGATGAAAAATTCAAGAACCTAATCAATATGGAAGGATGTGTAATTTAATAGTTGCACCCTAGTCACAAAAAATAGTCATAAAGTTTAAAAGACAATGATTAGTTATAAAAATGATAAAACAAAGTTGCAAATGATAGGTAACTTGCATGTGGTCATATGTAGTTACAAATTGAATGGTTACATATTACAAGATTTCTTTTGGTGTTACTTCTATGTGATGTACATATACCTTTGATGTATATTAAAGTGTTTTGAAATATATTAAAAATATATTTATATATTCATGAATTTAATTATTTAATATTTAGAACATATTAAATATACATTTTGCATATATTGTGATTACATAGGCTAGGTAAGTTAGGAAATAAATAGTTAAATAGTTAAATAGGTAAAATTACTTATTATAAATTATAATTACAACAGAAGGTGTACATGTACATCAAATGCTTTCATTGGATTTTGAATGAATTCATTAGTCCACTGAATGGGAACTAATGAACTGCACCCACATTTTGTAATAGTGTATATTTAATACAAATAATAGTTAATATTAGTTACAAGTTAATTAGTTAGTTCATAATAATAAAATTTTAATTCCATAATTAATAATTAGATAATAATTAATTTTTATAATTAATATATTATTAATTAGTTATTTTATCATTTATTTTAAAATTAATGATAACATAAACTATGTTATTATTAATAGCAATTAACCAATAATTTAAAATAATAATACATTAATAATGATATCATATATTATTCATTAATGATAAACATATTATAAATAACATAAAATAGTTATTTATTAAATTTATTAATCATTATAATTGTATTATCCAATAATTTTTTAATTTAAATATTTAAATACTTTATGCTAATATTAACTAGTTAATTAATTAATTAGTAGTAGCATAAAATAATTTAATATTAACAAAAGGTAGTAGTTATTAATTTATTAAAATTATTTAAAATTTTATGAAATTAATTCATAATGAAATAAATAAATATTATTATTTATAAAATTAAATTAATGAATAATAGAATATTGATTATTATTAAAATAAAATAAATTATGAATAAATTATGTTTGCTATTATTTAATATTTAAATAGTTCATGTAATAGTTTAAATAATTTATGTTATTATTATTTACTACCTAATTAATAGGTAGTAATAAATAGTTGGTAAATGGGTAAATAGTTAGTTAATGCCTAGTTAATCAATTAGTTTTAGTTAATTGGTTAATTACCTATTATACATGGTTTACAAAATTGAAAAAGAAGATAAAGGATATGGGATAAACTTTGTAGTTGCAACTTAATCACAAACTAAATTACAACTAGTGTTGGTCTAATATCCATTTATTTTGATACCAATCGGTATTAATATAGGTGTTTTTATAAAATGATATTAAATTTGTATTAGTATTGATTATTTAAAATATATATATACCAACTTGGTACTAGCATTAAATTAAATACTAATTTTGGGTTGGTATATGGTCGATATATGCTTGGTATATAAACTAGTATGAAATTGGTATTACTTTAAGTCCCTACCAACTTGTATTGGTATTAAGTTGGTACTAGATTTAAGTCATACCCAATTGGTTTGGTATTTGATACCAATGTTCATACCAATATTGATACCAATCTTTGTATTCATATACCAAACCAACATTGGTTGCAATTAAAAAATTATCCCATATGTTTTGTTTTCCATTTCCATCTTATAAAAATATATAAGGAGGGTGTTTTGTTTTACATTTATATTAAAAGCATGTGTAATTTGAGATGAAACAATCAAAGAGGTTTAACCCTAGAAGTTAACCCTAAAATAAAACAAAAATATTTACATATCTACCTCCTATATTACCTACCCACTTAACTACTTAGTCCTACTTACCAACCCACCTAATCGTACCTACTTACCCTCTTACCTATTTATCTACTTGATATTACCTACATACCTACTTAAATATTGATTTAAATTTATTTTGACCAAAATTCAATTAACATGCCACATGGAATTTTTTTTGGTGGCATGTGACATGTTCTAACACCATCTAAATAGATTATGAGGATCCACTATGTATTTTAAAAACACAATTAAAATATATATTATGTTGTCATGTGACACTTCGTAATAGGTTATAACATAATTGCAAATAATGGCGACTAGTTGCAAACTTTATACAAATAGTCAATGGATGGAATGTGATGACATGATGTTAAGTCATCACTTACAATTAGATGTTGCATGTGGCTTTTTAATGCAACTAATTGGTTTCAACTTATTTTTTGGTTACAAATTACAATTGCAAATTGAAACTTTTCTCCTAATGAACTACAATGCCATTAATAAAACTTATTTATCACTAGAATGCAACATACATAACATTTGATAGAGTTTAATGTCCCCAACAAGTGTTTTGTGCTAAGGACAACATAAAAGTTAATGTTATTACCAACCACATAGCTATGGCAACTTTGAACAATAGTTTTGTGGTCATGTGTTGTCAAGGTTGAATGTCCTTCTATTTGTTGTGTATCAATTTCCCTTTTGAGATGGATTTCTCCATTTGCACCAGCAAAAAAAAGGTGGAAAACTACTTAAATCAAACCATTTGGACCAAACTAATAATTATATTTGCCCAATCAAAAACATTTCTTATATTATGCAATGCCTATTGCAAGCATATCATCATGTGCACATATATTGGCCCAAAGCCAATTTTTAAAACCCTAACCACCATGAACTTGATTGTTTTTCATCCAAAAAATTATATGAAATGATCTTAGTACCTAATATGTGGGCAACAACTCAAAATCAATGAAAACCCAACAATGCACCTTGTAAGATGGATGGTATGTGGACATGAAATATCTTTTCATTGTATTCATGTACATTGGTTAACCACGGTGGTTAGCTATGTTGTAAGAATCCACATGCATCTACCTATGACACTTTTCAACTTATATAAATAGTTAACAATGTTGGCATGTTACCTGGTTTGCAAGGTTAAACTCGGGGTCTAGGTTCTTGTGACCTTGACTTGACTTCAACCAACACCCTTTTGGTGGATTTGGAACAAGAACTAACATGTGCAAAGTCTTTTCTTAGAACTTGAATTGAAACTAGAATCATGAAAAAACAACTTTTGAACACATGTCTAAGTTCGTTACGCTAGCAAGCCGCTGAACTTTCTAAGTAAGTGATTAGTTCTAACTAGTTGTAGAACTTCATATGTCCTATGCAATCCCCCATTGTAATCTGTTGTAAAACTTCAAACCTATATGATCTCTAGTCCATGGGAGTATGTAGTATACATTAAACTAGACTTACCTTTTAAATCAGCTTGCAAGGTTCTTGAACTTGAAAAAAGTGTGCCAAAACTTCAATCGCAGGGTTCAAACTTTTGAAGAACCTAAAAACTTGCCAGGAAGAAAATTTCAGGGTCAAAACTAGGATTGGAAGTTCTATTTAAAAGGAAGTACTGGCCCAGGTTTAGGGTTAGTTAGTTACATAGGTAGTGTAAGGGCCACAGAAGAAGGTTCTTCATACACCTGGTGAGTTCCTATGCTCACACTACTGCCTTAACCCTTAAAGGTCACAGGGGACCTATGGTCCGCTTCTCCTACCTACAATGGAGGAGGCTAAAACTGACACCCCTATGGCATATGGGACATGTCATACCATCTTTTTCACACTTACAATGTCCCATTTGCATTTCTTGAGCCACGCTGGCAGGTGTTTTCAAGCTTGGGCAGCATCTTACAACTCCACTTCCAAATTTGTCCTCTTTGCCCATATTACAAAACTGAGGAACATGTGAGAGGGGTCAGCTCATACAACATGGGCAAAACATAGCAAGGAGTAGAACAGTCCCAAACACTGGTGATTTTTTTCTGCCCAAAACTAGATGAATTTTGTTTGGTTTTGTGTAGAGTTTCATTGGATGACCAACTTTGACCATCCATTTCTTCCTCATCTCAAGTCAATTTTGCACAATATTTTTTCTACATCATTCATATAGATGCCTTCAAATTTTTACCCTCAATAAAGAATGGCATCTTTGTGCAATCCTCCAAAAACTTGTAATTCTGAAAGCTGCCCGAAACTTTAGAGACAAAACTTTCAACAGTGTGGATTTTTCCATTTCTGAACCAAATCCTATTTTTTTAAAATCAAAGGATTTGGCTTGAAGTCCTCTCCAACTCTACAAAGTTGGATTGTTTAAAATTCTGACAAAATTCATCACTTTTGGGCACATTTGTGATTGCTGGTCTGACTTTTGTATTGGGACTGTTTTGGTCAGATGTCAATTAAACGGTTAATGGTTCCAAGCTCTCAGAAGTCTACTACATTGTTATAAAAGAAATGGCAAGATCAGGATTTTTGTGGATGGTTGGTTTATGTTCTAGATAACTGAAGAGAGCATGCAGGTTACCTTGAGCATTCAAGGTGTGCTCACTATTCACAGTAACCAGCGCACTCAAGCTAGTTACTGTACATAACCATCCCTCCTGAAATTCAAGATGCCCTCTTTTCCTCCATGTAAAAAGCAGTTATGAAATCTCCATCCAAGCAGCAAAAGGTTCCAAAATCATTGGGCCAACAAGAGCCCAGAGTGGTAACAAATAGGTCACTAATGAAATGGAGGTTGAAGGTTACAACCTAACAACCAATCATAGCCTCAAGATCCTCAGGAGGATGGTTTATGATATATGGGTCTTGTAATTTGCTGCTACCCATCACAAGATCATTGAACAAATCTCTTATCATGAGTTTGAGAAGAGGGAACCAAATGTAGGGTTTAGGGTGGGCACCCTGCATCACATTATGGTAGTCATAATGACCCTTGCAGGCAGATATATTCCATTTTGCAAAACACCGCATGCAGGGTGGGGGGCCTGTACAGCAGGAAATTGTGTTTCGTAATTTCCCACCGCACTTGCCTGCCTCAATCATTACGCTGGATAATGCCCTGGCAGCAGGGCATTACAACCCAGACCTTGGGCTCTGCTCTCAGTTCGCAGGGTGGAATGCCCTGCAAGGCATTACCTACACATTAGAATCTGTCCACCTTTAGAGCTGAGGAGACACCAGCCCCAACTTACGATATACAATCCATGGCATGGGTTCACCAGATCACCCAGTCACTATTTTTTTCTTCCTGTTTTTGTTGTGTTCACATTGTTTTGATTTCACAAAAGTGGCAGATTTCTGCTAGAAAGAACACATAAACTGAAAATTTATGTTTTCCCTAGTTTTTTTTTCTCAAAGAACATTTCACAAAATAACTAGTTGTGTTTGCCCCATACATGCTTGGTAATACCTAAAATCATACATGCATGTCTACTATCTTAGGGCAATAATAATTTTTTATAACATTAAAAAAAAACAATGCAAACAAATTAATTAATTAAAAATTAATTTCATTATGATTTTTGTTATTAAATCTTCATCAAAGCATTATTGAAGTTTTTAAAATAACATCAAGTTAATTAAAAACATTTATATCTCATAAATAATTTTATATTATTTTTTTAATTTATTAAAAATTGACATATTTTATTTTAATCAATTCTTGCATAATCTTTCAAAGAATCTCATTTTAATAAGATTTAAAAGAATTGAAGCTATTTATTTGTATGTTTATAGAAAAAAATCATTTAAAAAATTAGTCATATGATTTTTTTTCTTACATGTTATAATGATATGAAACCTTGTGATACAAAAAGGCAAGTGACAACCCAAAAAAATAAAATGATATAGAAGCATGATTAAATTAGTTACCCAACATTCATGTTTTGAGAAGAAACCCAACAAGTAGATGGGTAGACTTCAAAACAACCCATCAATTGGATGGGTGCATCCAAAATCTACACATGTGAGTCCATTAGCTTGGAGCAATAACAACATGTAGTTAATCATGTAATGTCTTTGCCCTAGAGTGTATGGATATTATTTAACTTATGTGATGGTATTGTGTAACATAATCTAACAATTTGAATGCAAAATATATTGGTTTGTGGTTAGTCCAATATGCTTCAACAACCCTTGAAATACATTGTTGGAGGGGTGCGTTTGTCCATATGAATACCATAAATTGTTGTGATTTCTTTAAACTAAAGTTTCATTGAGTATTGGTTCATAAAAAATTTAAATTTCATTTGGTTGTGTTGAGTTTTGGTCAAACATGTCAATGTTCAAATCACCCATTATTACGGTTGGACAATATGTTGGCATTACATCCAAAAGCTTTTGAAGTTGATTTATGAATGTTGAAAATAATAATGTTGGAGATTTATATATGCCTATTATGTGTATAACTTTTTTTGTATTTGTATTTGAATGTTGTTGTAATAAATTCAACTCCCAAAATGGTAAATGTTTCATGTAATGATAATGTTGTGAATTTGTCATATATTACCATTGTGCCATTTCTCGCATATACACTTATGCTAGAATGTTTTTTTGGATCAATGGTAACAAGCAAAGAGTTCTTGTCTCAACATCTTTTGGTAGAGGATAGTGATCCACTTATGTTGCTAACAAGATTTTCATTGGCTTATTGTCATGGAGAAATTCTCCACTTTAAGCTCCCTTAATATTTGCCACACAATGAATAATTTCCGGACTATGTCTAAGAAACATGGGTATATTGATAACATCCTTTAGTTGAAGAGAAAAAGTAGATACAATTACATCTAGGAAAGTGTTTTCCCAAGCCAAGGGTCACTTAAGGTGTACTTATTCAAAATGTCTACATTTAAACCTAAAAGTGGTGTTGATTTGGCGAGGTGAATGCAACATGGGGGTGACCTCAATAATGCATTGGATCATGTTCGATCACATTAAATGAGTTCAGGGATGGACTACAATGGCTTGCCATGTCTATGACATGACATAGTGTTATGTGATTATTATTGCCATTTATGGCATGCAATTTGAAGATGCTGATGCACAATGCCTCATGTGGTCATCATTTGTACAAACCCAAATTTCAAAGGTTTCATGGCAAAAATGTTCAAGCAAATTTCAATGCAGTTTGATGAATTTTTGGAATTGGTGATCCAACAATTCCAAGGCATCACAAAGTGCACATGCCTTCTTCATTGGATTCAATCAATGGAAAAACACACTAAGAAGTTGATTAGGGTGGACTTTTAACTAGAGCATAGAAAGTTTTGTCATGCATATCAAGATTGTAAGACAAAAGAGGATGTTCAATCCTTGTTTGCCACCATTCAATCGTGGTGATATTCTAGTGGAGTTAAAACAAAGGAAGGCCTTTGTGAACTACATGAATAGTTGGGATTTTGGCACTTTCGCTATTGATAGTGGGGAGAGTTAATGAAAGAGGTAAGTCCTTGTTGTCTTTGATTTTTACATGTGGTTGTTTTGCTTGCCATTGCAACTTATAGATGCATTGTTTGTGTTATTAGAAGTTCACATTGGACGAGTTGGTAGATATGCCAGCTTATAACTAGGCAAAAACAATGCATAGCAAATGGATGCAACAATTTGGGAATGGAGTGCAAATACAAAAAAAGGAGCCAAAAACCATGCCGGATAATTGTGAAAATTGTGAACTTCTTTACATATGTTTTTCTTGTGACATTTTAAAGTTATGTTAATCATTCCAAGTTGTGCTAGATGACTAATATGAAAGTTGAAAAATTCAAATTAAAAATTCATTAAATTAAATTCTGGTTTTTGGTTTTTTTAAAAGACATTTGAACTTGAATAAGTGTTGTGTTAAATGTGGTTAATTTCACAAAGGACTAGGTAAAGGACTATTGTAATAACATAATTTTCATGGTAAAAATAAAATAAAATGATAACAACCTATTACCCAAGTTCAAAAAACACTCACAATTTTAAAAAAATGGAATTTAAATTATTTTTAAATTCATAATATTTTTCAAATTTTCAAATTTTCAAAAGTCTTTTACCACATGTAAATGGGGTGTAATGTGCATGACATACAAAACAAAGTTGTAGTTTATGATACAAAAAAAAACCTAAAGTACTTAACATTTATTGGTATGATTCAAAATTATGATAAATTTTCAAGATGAAATGCAAAATCTAACAAAATTTACACACTTTGAAAAATTCATATTTATTCAACAATGATTAACACAAAACATGTGATTTGTTGGGGCGACTATGTGTATTTTTAGTAACAAGTTGCAAAAGATTTCATTCAAAAATTCATTCATATGAAAAAGTGAAAAAAAATTTAAAAATACTCATAGTCCTTTTATAAAGTAATCCCGTTGGCTCCTTTCTATGTACTTGCACCCAATACTAAACTGACATCTTTACATTATAACATCTAACGACTTGGTTCGATCTTTCATGCAATCCACAAATTATGTTAATTACCTTAAAGGTGGCAAGAGTGGGAGGGGCCCATTTTCATTCATA
>Ga0116229_10011724_pt1 | contig 12838 bp, 7 predicted proteins | sample S1TSphgellanicum_3_FD_87313 | JGI IMG/M metagenome (GOLD analysis project Ga0116229, IMG submission 87313) | Host-associated microbial communities from peat moss isolated from Minnesota, USA - S1T2_Fc - Sphagnum magellanicum MG | ecosystem: Host-associated > Plants > Peat moss > Unclassified...
AAAAAAAAAAAAAAAAAAAAAAAGAAGAAAAAACTCAATCATCAAATACAAAGATGCCTATTAACCATCCTTTTTATTCTATTAACAAAAGAAACATGAGGAGGAAGCCACTACACATGCAACACATTTGTGATGCCTCTTCTAATAAACTCAAAATTTTTTTTTTTTCTTCTAACCCTACCTATAAACCTAAACCTACTTCTCACTAATTAGTAAAACCTTGACCTTATTATGTTTTAATATCTTGAAAGGGTATCAATTTAAAAAATAAAATAAAAAATTCAATAAAATGTTTGTCAACCCAATAAAAATTGAAAAATAGGTTTCAAAAAGAATGATCCTTAATGATATACCCAAGGATATTCAAGATGAGAATTGGCTTGAAACCCTAATTGATTTCTCAAATTTTATAAAAATTTATACTTGTTCAACATTGATTCCAATGATGACACATAAAAGGGAAGATTCAGAAAGCTTAGAACTTTTGAACAAACCCCCCAAATTAACTTTATTGAGATCTCAATCTGACAGAATTCAGGCTATGGAACTCTAAAGTTATTAGTCCCATCAATGCTTGTTTGTCACTATTGACAACATGTGTCCATAGCCTTGTAGCATGTGTAAGCCATAGCGATTTTTCAGCGAGCTGCTGCATTTGGTCGAAGTCTCCTCATTTTTTTCACACATCATAGTTAGTGCACCTTTGTCATTGCTCGATTTGTGATAGACAACAATTTTCTTGTCTTAGGTGTTCATTGTTATCGTTAATTGTCATTTTGTAATCATGGGTCTTATTTGCATAAGATTTTTTCCTTATATATTTTTTGATTGTTTGCTTTTTTTAAATTTAATATTTGGGTTGAGTCTACTTGTGCTTTCATTTGCCTTGTACTTTTGATGGATGGGTTCTTATTCCTTGATTTTTATATACTGGATTTTCCTTCTATTAGTTCTTATTCATTGTTGAACAACTATAAATCCCACAATGAATGAATGGGGGTGAAGGTGAAGAAGGGAGGAGGGTGAACCAGCACCGACCAGCACACCATGAAGGATGAATGATAAGTGATCAGGAAACAGTTTTCTGTTGGGATCCAGTGAAATTTGCTCGAAATGTGAAAAAATACAAAAGAAAAATGGAATAATATTCTGTCGCAATATTCTGATTTTTTTTTTCTGGAAAAAAAAAATTCAAATTTAAAGAAAACAAAAAAGAGAATCTCTTTTTGAAGAATTTTTTGCCACAATTGGACTCTAGTTTTTTTAAAAATTTGGAAGCAATTTTTTAACTTTTTTTTTTAATTTTTTTTTTCCCCCCAACTGTTTAGACAGGTTCTAAAAAATCGTGTCACCCATTTAATCTTTAAACCCTCTTGGAATGCAAGCAAATGACTCAACATCTGAATTTTGAAAACATAAAATAAAAATCTCTCACTTGCTTGCAGCCAAGTGGTGGGTTGGCCACTTGATGCCCTAGATTTGCCGTTTCACCACTTGAGCTTTCTTTCAATGATGGAGGTAAGGATTACTCAAAATTCAATATCAGAATTAGGTCTAAAAATTCAATATCAGAATTTTAGTCCGACCTACACTGATAGATTCATTTTTCCAAGCGATTCCCAAAAGAATTCTCCTTTTTATATTTTCCCTTAATATTTTTATGTAGGAGAAGTGGTGCATTTTGCCCACCAGTAAAAGGAAGATTTAGTCAGAACAGAACTGATAAAACTTCTGTTTGCAAAAAATAATCACCCCAAAAATTCTCCAGTTGACAAAAATTAGACAAGAAAAAAAAAGAAACCGCCATGCATAAGCAGTTTGCTTTCACTCAGTTGATCAGACAAGGAACTGTTGGACCTTGAGTGAAGCTTCTTAGAGAAGGAACTATTGGACCTTGAGCGAAGGTTCTAAGGGTAAATCAATCGAAGATATATTGAATTTGGACTCAGAGAATCTGATTTAGTTTTACAGATTTAGTGTTACCACAGTATATGGACAATGTACAAAAGCAACTGAATACAAATTTGGATTTTGCCATGGTACCAGTGTAGGTGCTGCTGGTTCACTCAAGCCCTAAAGTTCAACCACCTGAACCCAAGAGTTACCTGTCCAAATCAACCCCAACACCCAGTCAAGAATTTTGGGCAAAGGATAAGAGATAAAAGTGTGGAGCTATTGGGAACAACTTCAGGAACACATATGGAGCATTTTTGGGAACAATTTAGACCTGGTGAGAACATGCCTTCTAAAAGTATTCTATATTGTCAGTCTTCACCAGACCATAGATAGAAAGACTTCATTGGATCACAAAACTCATTCCCCAAATTTCCACTCCTTCCAGAACAGAGAAATGAGAACTGCCACTATTCCCATGGATTGTACAAATTGATGGATCCTCGTACAGACAAGAAAGTAAAGCGAAAACTTTTCTGGAACTTTAATTGAAGAGTTACATGACATTTTGCCTTTACAATTGCAGTTTCCAAAACTCTCCATTATGCTGTTCTGAGTAACATTCAGCAAAGGGTAGATCTAGTACTTCCCACGGCTGCAGCGTGGCATCCATTTGTGTCTTATCCTTGACAACCTTGCACCAACCTGCTGCCAAGAAGCCATCAGCACCTTAGATACAGCTGCATTTTTGCAATGTTTCATAAGATAAAAGGAATGCTGGACATGCTTTTGACCATTCTCTGTACCTTCATACACTGCACCTTTGAAGAGGTACAAAACACCTTCCAAGTAATGGGTGACACAACCTAGAGCACTTTACTACTGCTTTTCTATGATAATGTTGTGTGTTCTCCTGCTGGGTGAAGCTCCACATTGCGGAGAACCACCCGTGCAAAGACCTTGGCTTGTAGAGGGGCTGTTGCTGAAGCAGCAATGGTGCGTAATACCCGCCCTGCTCCAGCATTTTGCAGAAGGCTTATGTGATGCATTGCATGCCGGCCTCCAGGCATAGTAAACTGCAATTGCCATGACCAAAAGATCAGGCTTGTAACAGGATTGGAAGAAAAATTTGACAAAGACTCAGTGACATACATAGCAATTGCCAACAAAATAACTTGAGATAAAAAAAATAAAAAGTGTGTTTCCAACAGCAAATCAAAAGTACCTGCAGGAGGGCAAATGCAGCACAGGATCTAAGGACTGCAGCTTTGTTGCGGAGCATAGCTACAAACCTTCCAACTTCAGCTCCACTGCATACAGTACATATCTTTATCAGTATTCAAAGAATAATATCCATCCCCCAATTGACCTCAAAATCCACTATCAGTAGTTTGAAGAATCTGGTGCTTGACACTGATGGGTGCCTAAGCAACTCTGTAACATAGAGTGGACTATGTTGCCACTATGTTGTCACAACCACTGAATCATAAAACAGTCCACGATTTCATTTTCTCCACATCTTTTGCTCTTAGGTAAACAGTCTCCACAAACAGGTGAAGGATAGATCAGTTAAAAAGACTCCATTCCTTTGAGCAGATTAACATCAACAACACATCACAATTTCAGTGATCTTCCATTCATCTATGAGATGCATACCCAATGTTGGATATCCAGCAAAGGCTCTTGAATACCATAGGAAAGATGTCTTCACCTGCAGCGGAGATGCCCTGCCTCTTGAATGCGGGCTGATTCAGCAACTTCTGTGAGAGCTGCTGGTGGCAATGAGGTAGTAGGGACCAACAGAGCTTGGTGGTTTGAAAATGAAAGTACACAAGCATCAATGTTCCGAATAGCTAAGTGTCTTGCTGCTTCCAAGCCATCTACTCCCAGCCCAGGACTTTCACTAGACATTGGGCCAAAAGCAACCTCATCTGTCCTGTTTGAGTCATCCCAATATCAGATCAATAGCTTATTCAACAAGAAGTTTTCTTCAAAAGTTACAATTCAATTTGATCATTGCTATGACAGTAGCTGGAAATGATAAAACAATCACACATAAAGTGAAGTTGTAACAGCTAAGTGACAAATGCAGATCACAATTCCATGTGCAGCCCAGTGCGAACATGTTGGTAGAGACAAGAGGATCTTCCTGTGTAAATGAAGTGAGTTTGTAACTGTTTCAGCAATTGATAAAACCAACTGGAACTTCCTAATGCAGGGTGTTATGATAACAGACTGGTCATCAACTCACCATCACATGGAATTATGAGGGAAAAGAACAGGTGAAAGAACATTATGGACATCAGTGTTCTTAGGTACTAAAGAGGATGTATATATGCACCTGCCATCAAACATGTAAGCAAGAGCCAGAGCAGCCATGAAGCGAGCCATTTTAGACTGTGATGAGGAGCACAAATGCACCAATGCTGGCACCCCTTCCTCCTCCACTATGAGCAATGCATTGCTGGGATTGAAGGCAAGATTCCACAGGGCTCCAGCAGCAGTCTCATGTACATCCTACAAACATAATGCATCATCAGGGCAACCCTACCACTGCTCCTGTTCAGATCCTACAGAATGGAAAGCAACTGTAACATGTCAGCCAGGTACACATGCATCCCCCAAAAAAGTATTAGGAACTTTCTATATTTTCAAAAATTGCAAGACAGTCTGATACCAAGGATAATGTGATTCATGAACAAACAAAAAGGGACTGTAACAGCAAGCTGCAGGAGGAAGAGAACAAAACAGTAACCCCAAATCAGAAAACCAGAATCATGGCATGAACAATAGCAACAGTCTCTTGCAGTGATCATCAACAGAAACACATCTTTATAAGTACCGAGAACTTCTCCTTACTTACAATTCAAGTCAAACTGAATTGAATTGCAAGATGATCTGATAATAAGATTGTCAAGATTTCAGCTCTGCCAACATATCAGCAACAAGGCAACCCAACCCAAAGAACAGAAACCAAAACATGGTTTGAACAACAGCAACAGTCATACACATTTTCAAAGACATTCAAAAGCCACATCTACAGTATCAACCAGCTATCATAACATCCCCATTGACTTGATCAGCTCCTCGCAGTGGATCAAGGTCAATGTAATGTAATAAATACTTACCTTCTGCCACAAGACTGGCAGTAAACTGCAGTAACAAGGAAACAAGCTCAACCATGGTAATGTCTAGCTAAAGAAAATCTGACGACCAAAGAAACCAAGAAAAAGAACAGAAACACAATGAAGAAAGGAAAAGAAAATTATCGAAACAGGAAAAGAAAAGAGAGAAACAGGATGGAGAGCTTGGAGAGTACGCCCTTTTGAGGACAAAGTGGACATTGAAAAGTTCCCTACTTCGAATTAAGAAGCCCTTGAAATAAGATAATTTTTTGATTCCAAAGGAGCCAAAGGAAGAGATTTTTTGAAGAAATTTGTCATATCACTATTTCCAATCTTCAAAAGATTTTCCTAAATTGATGCTTTGGATGAAGGAACAGATTCCCCAAGATTATTGATAGATTCTGCAAGCCCTAAATTTGAAAAACTAGTGTGCCCACTCAAGCAATAATCTTTATTCTTGATTAAGGAAATCAATGAAGCCCTGATTTGGGGAGGGGTGCTCTGAAGCCATAGAGAAGCCTAAAAGGCATTGCTTGCACATAATCAGAAATCAGGCACTTACAGGAGGAACATGTAACAAAGTTTTTTAATCTCCTGAGACAGCATAGGGTTCAGTCTTTGACTGACAAAGCCATATTAAAATATGGAAAGCTTGAAATCAGAGAATAAGAGATAAACTTGGATAGACAGAGGAATGCAAAAAATGTGGATCACTTTGACAAAAACCCTAAATTTATAGGCAAGCTTAGCATAGCATGACTCTTGAAGGTGCTATGCATGGCATTCCAAGACACACAAGAGAACCTTACATGCCATAGGATTGCCATACAAGAGAACCTTCCCAACACTTACAAAGACAGCCTAGCTTTAGAATAACTGCTTTGCAGGAGCTGAATCTCAACATTCTAAAGCTCACAAGAGAAATTTGCTCGACAAACATCTCAAAGAAAATGGGACCCTGAATCAAAGAAAACTAAATTCACTAATTCAAGTCATAAAGGGTCCTAAAAGAGAAAGAGACTAAGAGGGTTCACATCTCCTCTTATCTAGAGGACAGAGAGCACAAAATGCCCACTATAAAATCTGGAATAAAAAGGAGTGAAGGACACTGATCTGGAGTAACCAGAACCTTATTAGGATGGCATCTCAGAAGGCCAGACACAAAGAACAGATGACAAAGAGGTGGCTGGAGGGCCTTCTGCCTTCAAAGATAGATCTTCAAGAACCCAGCTGGTCACTACTTGGATACTGAACATCTGCTAATGTGATTGGAAAACATATTCTCATTAGTACTGGGAATTTCTCCATACTTACAGTGAACGTCAACCAGACTAGAATTGTGAGGTGACCCAGTGATAAGGTTATGGATATTTCAGATCTGATGACATATTGTCAAACAGGAAACTTACCTCAAACTCAGACCTTGCCAATGCTATTAAAGGGGCAACTCCACCTCCACGACCAATTGCAATGCTGGACAATCAAATCAAATATCAGACAGGATGCTACAAGTCCTTCTAAAATTGCTTCCCCATCTTAAATGCTGTCCTTATAGAGTCGATTATCACTTCATTACTACAGCCTTTTCCAAACGGATAAAGAAGCACCTAGCTACAAATATCTGCAGCACAGCAGAAATTCTTCTGAGAAGTGATAGTAACAGTGAGTACCTATTCACTTCAGATACAGAGAGGCCCCAGAGAGCACCTGCAGCCCTTTCTTGCAGACCTTGTGATCCAGTCCTGCAACTTTGGGCTAATGTTACCTGCACAATTTAAATTTTGAAAAGATATCAAACATAATGAATGAACATGGGAGCTACCTCATCCCATCTTTGCAGTGGGTGCCAACTGAACTGAGACAATAACACTAAAGATGCATTGACGGTTGTGGCTACAATCTCAACACACACACATTTACACACCTCTTGGAAACACAAAGCAACTATATCATCTTAACCAATATGACTTAACCATAGAAACTCACCAATGCCTCAACCCCACCTACAGCTGCAATAGCCTCACGGTTTCTGTCATCAAAAGAAAGATTCCACAAAGCTCCAGCTGCCTCTTGTCTGCCGCATCCAAACAAAAACAATGCTAAAATGAGAAAGCTCCTGAGTGTCAGATGAATATTTACTCTGGATGTACACATACAAGAGCAGCAACTCCAACCCATACTTTCAGGATCCTAGTCTTGCAAAAACCCCAATTCCAACGTTCAAGTATTCCTCCATGAGCATGGCATAAAGAGCAACAACAACTTTAAGAGAGACAATAGCAAAGAGATAGCAGAGAACCAAGTTTACCTGACTCCTTCATGATTTGAAGAAGTGAGGTGCACTAGAGCTTCAAGAGCACCAGGTTCCTTGCCTACAGCAGCATTGTTACCATTGCTGTCACCATGTGCTGCAAGGTTAGCCAAGGCACGTGCAGCCTGCAACATACAGATCACTGAAATGCTCAGTCGCAGTCTTACAGAACTTCCAGACACCAAGATCACCAAGACTAATACTTTGAAAAGTAAAGCAGGTTCCTCCCTTCACAAAAAAATGATGCAACACAATGTCATTCTATTGAATCACCACATGGACATGGTTCCAGTGCTCAGGAATCTGTCTGAGCTTTCTCTGTGCATGCAGAATTTTCTAACTGCACATGAGATCAGAAGGGACTTCTACCCACTATTAAGTGCTATACACAACCCCTATAACCCTTTACCTCCATAATCTTTATGCATTGATCAGAATGCAGAGTACCTGTTCTTGTACCCCCTCATGATGGCAAAAGCGAGCGAGATTTACAAGGGCATGGACACCACCTGCAGAGGCAACCTCCATGCTGCACTTGTCATCTGCTGCCAAGTTTGCCAGTGCACCAGCTGCCCTCTCCTGCTACCCAAGTACATCACAAGAAGCACACCATCAGCCATTTGATGACAAGAAATAGATATTCACAGGGAGATCAGACACACCAAAAACAAAAATGGAAACAAGCCATCACATGTCCTGAACTCTCAGGAAAAATGTGTCAGACTTTAAACCATGCTAGAAGTTTGTGCACGGCCACAAGAGCAGCAAGAGTAGAGGCTAACATCAGGGACATCTAGACGAAGTGACACAGGCCAGCGTTCTTAGGTCATATCAATGGATGGAAACTGAGTCCAACAAACAACCCATTAAAAGACAGAATAAAATGGTGATGAAGAGAACACAACAACTGTGAAGCACAAAGTTAACAGTCTCAGGAAAAAAGAGTCCAGGGCTCACCAGAACTCCTTCATTACCAGATGGCCATTTGAAAGCTAGATCCACCAGAGCCTCAATAGCACCTGCTCCAGCTATGGCACCCTACCAATTTGTAGTATACGTTGACAGTAATTAGCAACATCACCCAAAACTTCTTGGAAGGCCATAGAAAACAAAGAGAAACAGAAAGCCAGTTAAGTTGTAGGTGACACAAAAATATACATCACTGCAGACAAAAATTGAGAACACACCTTATGGTCTTCCCCAACAGACAGGTTCCAAAGGCCGCCTGCTGCCTCTTCAGCAACCCGGCGATTAGGAGATCTTGCTAGGGAGGCCAAAATGCTGATTCCCCCCTCCATTGCCACAGTCTTGGCAACATCTGCATTTACCGACAAATTTGCTATAGCCTGCCAAAAACCCAAAATTCACTATTTTGAGATGTTCTAATCAGTTGCTCCCCCTGATGCAATGTGAAACCACCTAGTGCAGAGACCCCTTGCATCTACAACAACATATCAGCAATTGAGCATTCAGACTCACAGATGAAGTCTGCTAGATGTGCTGAACCCAAAGAGAGACATCCAATCCTGCCGTTTCACTAAGAGAGTGGACAACTTCTTAGTACTGATGAAGACGACAGACCCTATGCTCTGCCATGAATATCACACGGTCCTAACAAGAGCAAGTAGACCATCACAACAATTGTCTCAAGTTGGTGTGAGGCCTTAATGTGTACCTTAGCAGCTTCGGACTGTACAGCTTCCCGACAAGATTTGGCAAGACGCAGGAGGTGTGTAATACCACCTGCATGCAGAACTGCTTCTGCCCTTGCTGGATCAACACTCTCAGTCTCATCATCAATAACTACAAATGTGGCCAGTGCAGTTGCTGCCCGCTCTTGTACCTCCTCCTGCTGGCTTTGCAACAGGTTGAGCATCAGTGCTGTCCCTCGATTGAGCCAGAAGACATCCAGACCCGAATTACTCTCTGCAGTCTTAAGCAGGGCATGTGAAAGTACACATTCTGTCCAATCTGTGAGCTCCAAATGGCAGTCCTTGCAGACCAAAGAATCTGTGAGTTTCTTGCATTTGGGACTCCTCCCTGCATTGATGGAACTCAAAGAGGCGAGTTCCTTCTTAAAGTCTGTACATTGTGTGACCAAGACACTGGGATTAAGAAATGACTCAACTGCATCGCGTCCGTGTTCCAGATGAGAGCAATTGACAGCACAGAACACTTTTAGTTTGGGTGCTGCCATGAGTTCTGCTGCAGTAACTGCAGTAATGTCAGTTCGTGAGACATCAAGGCCAGTGAGATGAGGCAACTTAGGCCACATTTCTGCTGCCAAGCTCCAAGAGATGACCCTGGAGCCTGCAACAGAGAGAAACCTCAGGCTGGTTGCAGCAACCAAAGCCACCTCATCCACATTAGTACAATCGAAGAATGCTAAATCCATAAGATCTGGACAATGCTTTGCCAGGGCTCCAATGGTGGGGGCATCTACATCCCTAATGCCAGAGATCCGCAAGCGCTTCAGCTTTGGACAACACGTAGCTACTACTTTAATTGCATCATTGGTGATTCTTTCACAGTCTACACCAAGCTGCAGCTGTAAACTTTCAAGAGATTCATGTCGAGCGACCATCATGCAGAGGGAAGCGTCAGAAAGATCCCCACAACTATCGCCGCTGAGATCCCGTAACCCTCTCGCCTGTAGACCAACAATAGCCGTAGCGGCAGCGCCGCCGCGGAACCTGAGACGTTGAAGCTTTGCACATCTGCTGGAGAGAGCGGCAGTCATGTCCGAGTCCAACACATGAGCACGGATGTCCAGAGAGGTCCATAGCGAAGCGGATGCGGCAAGTGTACGCCAACCCCTGCAAACCGAAGCCAAACTTGCTCTATCCCTATGATTCAAAAGCGTAAACACTTTGAGCATCGTATCATCAGGTAATCGAGTCCAGTCTGCCTCCTCCTCGTCCGTAGTAGAATGGCTGCTATTTCTTCCGCTGCCGGAGCTTGATTCTACTCCAAAACAGTTTCGTGAGGAAACAACGATCGCTTTCAGCCGCTTCGGGGGAAAGCCGGAAAACCTTTCTTCATGCCAATTGACCTCCTCATCGTCCACAACTTTTCTCCGCCGTTTATGACACATATCATCAGCCACTCCCCCCGCCCACACTTGCCTCATCGTGGAGCAAGAAAGAAATGCGTAGGTATCAACCAAGGCATCAACAACAGCCCCCGTCCCCGTGGCAGCAAACAAAACTCTCACCACAACGCTCGGGAAGGAAGAATCACACTTCAAAATCCAAACTCACCACAACACAAATCGTCTACAACGGATTCCTCTCAAACCAAACCACGTTACCAAAACTCTACACTCCAACAGCGGTGAACAAGCAAACACAACCGCTCCCTCCATCGGCACCATTCAAGAAAAAGAGAGATTCCTTCCCCACGCTACAAACGACTCACCTACCAAATCAAATGAGCGAAAACACGCAAAACACCATCCGCATCCGTCACACACACCAGTTTCTCCAGACTCCAAAATGTGGGGTATCCTCGTCACACCCCAATTTGTTTTCAGCGAGCGGCTCCGCCACATCTCCGAGATCACCTCCGTCACGCACAACCCCGATGCCACTCAACACAAGCACCATACATGTGCAAACACAAATGGCTTTTTCTAAACCCTTAAAAAAATTAAAAAAAAAAAAGCAACCAACACACACACACAGCACAAAAGCCGGCATCACAGGACTTGACAACGTACAAGATGACAGCCACAAGCAACGCGAGAGAAGCAAGCCGCGTCAAACAAGTCGGTATTGCACCATCGCCGACGGTCGCGCCCTAGCCATCGCTGACGCTCCTCTCTCTCTCTCTCAAGCTTTGGGTTTTCCACACGGAGAGCTTCAATAGGAACAGCGATTGGAGCGATTTCGGGAGCTTGTAGGAACGTGAGAGGGGATGTGGAACGTTGGGAACTTGATGATGGAAAAGTTAAGAAAATTCATCCATCTATATACATTCATTCATTCATTCATTTGTGGAAAACATCCATCTATCTATTAAGAAAGGGAGCTATCAAAGGAGGTTGTTTTGTTGGCCTTGCCTACCAAGGCAAGGATATTGTGTTTAGATTCATTATAGAGTACTTATACTAGCTTAAGGGATTTTGGTCCCTAGGTAATAGGTCTAATTTTATAGGAGGATTTTTGAAGGGCGATATTTTGGCTTGTGTTCAAACTCGAGATTTAGGCATAGAGTGATCATTCTTGAAGGATTTTGGTTTCTTTTAGAGGATTTTTTTGAAGATTAGGTGTAATTTTGCATGGTGAAATATTTCAATTTTCATAATTTTTCTTTTGCCATAAAATATGTTTTTAACGTAAATGGCAAAAGGCCATAGTGTGACACACCCCTTGTTTTGTTCATTTGTTTGTTTTGTTTTGTGTTGTTGAAATCTTTGAAATCGTGTGTCAAAATCTCCCAAATTGTGAGGTTGTCAGTTATGTTTTCGATGTTGCTCTTGAAAAGCTTTTGATGAGTATTGGTGCACCAAGGTGAAATATGTAATGTTTAGATTTGTAATGCATGAGTTATAAAATTTGGAATATTTTCATTGCTAAAAATTTAATGAAATTAAAAATTAAGAATAATTGGTCGTGTGTTCTTGGTATCCTTGGAAAGATTTCTCAAACTTGAGGTATCAACTATGTTCGTGGTATTGCGGAGAAGAAGCCTTTGATGAGATGAAGGTTATGTTTTTTTTTGGGGTGCAAAATTTTACTCAAATGCAAAATTCCATAGAGGCTTGTGACAAGCAATGACTAAAAAGAATCATTTTTGAAAAATAAAAATAAAAATAATTGGTCAAAAATGAATGGTTTTGATTTGTAAATCACGATGGTTTTTTTAGTGCATGTTTCAAATCCATTGTCATTTCACATAATGGTTGTTGGAATTGAAGGTGGGCCAAATACATTTGCCATCCTACTTCATGTCCATCTTTTAAAAGGTGACATTGTTTGTCAACATTGTCACTCTCTTTGTTTTTGTTGTGATTAATTTTTATCTTTTGTTGTATTCAAACCATTTCTCACTTGAGCTTTTGCTCTTTCCTTTGTTGTAACCTCTTCACCTTGCATTGGTCAACACATTTCTTCTTCTACAAGTTGTTATCACATATTGAATGTCATTAAATCTTCAAAACAAACAGGTGGAACCCAAGCAATCCCGAATCATATGCCTTTATTGCAAATCATGGTATATATGAAAAGATTTGGTTTTCTATGTGTAAGGTTTGTTGAAAGTTTTATATGAATTGGACCTTTTCTTAAATATATATCACAAAGATCATATGTATAATGTTGATTGTCTAGGGTTTAAAGTGTGTGTTTTGCGAGTTGAAAATAAATTGGTGTCAATGACAACATTAGCAACAAGGTTCAAGTTAACCCCTTAATATCAAGACAATATAAATTTTATATTAAAGCAACTCATATTGGGATTGTTTAATGTTTACGGGTTCATAATGAATTACATTACACATAAGTTAGTT
>Ga0116229_10011725_pt1 | contig 12834 bp, 14 predicted proteins | sample S1TSphgellanicum_3_FD_87313 | JGI IMG/M metagenome (GOLD analysis project Ga0116229, IMG submission 87313) | Host-associated microbial communities from peat moss isolated from Minnesota, USA - S1T2_Fc - Sphagnum magellanicum MG | ecosystem: Host-associated > Plants > Peat moss > Unclassified...
CGCGGCCTCTTTCAGGGGCTTGGGCAGAACCGAGGTGACATTGCGTCCGAGGTGACGGATCGACTGGTACATACCGCCGGACACCTGGCGGGCCAGATAGGCGCTCATGCCCCCGACCGGCGGGGCGATCGACATGTCGTTGTCGTTGAGGATCACCGTGAGCTGACGGGTGGTCTCCGACGCGTTGTTCATCGCCTCATAGGCCATGCCCGCACTCATCGAGCCATCGCCGATCACGGCGACCACCCGATTGTCACGACCCTGTTGGTCGCGCGCGGCGCAAAAGCCGAGGGCGGCCGAGATCGAGGTCGCCGCGTGCGCCGCGCCGAACGGGTCGTAGATGCTCTCAGCGCGCTTGGTGAACCCCGAAAGGCCGCCCCCCTGGCGCAGGGTGCGGATCCGATCACGTCGCCCAGTCAGAATCTTATGCGGATACGCCTGATGGCCGACGTCCCATATCAATATGTCATCGGGCGTCTCGTACACATGGTGCAGGGCGACGGTGAGTTCGACAACGCCAAGCCCCGCGCCCAGATGACCGCCCGTCACAGAAACGGCGTCGATGGTCTCGGCGCGCACTTCCTCAGCGAGCTGTTTGAGGTCCTGAACGGTCATCGACCGCGTGTCGGCGGGCGCGGCGACGGTGTCGAGAAGCGGGGTACGCGGAAGAACTGTCTGAGGCATGGAAAGGACCCGACCCCGAGGGCTTTAATCTGTCAAGCCCGGCGGTCTAACACGAAATCCACGCTGGCCCTCAGATAACTGGCCTCGCGACCGAAAATATCAAGATGGGCCCGACATTGCGCCGCGAGCAGCTCCACCCGCTCGCGCGCCGCACCGACGCCCAGCAAGGTCACGAAATTCGCCTTGCCGCGAGCGGCGTCCTTGCCGACCGCCTTGCCAGCCTCGTCCACCAGGCCCTCCGCGTCGATCAGATCGTCTATGATCTGGTAAGCGAGACCGAAATCGAGGGCGAACGCCTGCAGGGCGTGGCGCGCCACGTCGTTGACCCGGGCGATGATCACCGGAATCTCAAACGCGAATACGATCAGGGCGCCGGTCTTCATCCGCTGCATCCGCGCCACCTGGCCAAGGTCGGCGCGCTCACCGATCATGTCGATCATCTGGCCTCCCGCGAGCCCGCGCGCCCCGGAGGCCAGGGCCAGCCGGTTCACAAGCTCACAGCGCACCTCCGGATCGTCATGGGTGTCCGGATGGCTCATGATCTCAAAGGCCGCGGTCTGAAGCGCGTCGCCGGCCAGGACCGCTGTGCCCTCGTCGTACTGCTTGTGCACCGTGGGACGACCTCTTCGAAGATCATCGTCATCCATGGCCGGGAGATCGTCGTGGACGATGCTGTAGGAGTGGATGCATTCCAAGGCGCATGCCGCACGAAGCACGCTCCGCTCATCGGCGTCGAACAGCCTTGCGGTCTCGAGGGCGAAATAGGGGCGAAGCCGCTTGCCCGGTCCCAGCACCGCATAGCGCATGGCCTCGGTCAGGCGGGCCTCAGGCCCATCGGCCCGGGGAAGCAGCTCGTCCAGAGCGACGGTGACGAGGTCGGCCGCCTCGGCGATTCGATGCGCCATGACGGCGTCGAGGTCTGGGGCGTCGCTGGCGGCCACCGGCGGCATGTCAGGTGAACTCAGCCGGATCAGCGCGCACGGCTTCGCCGTTTTGGCCGACGACGATGCGTTCGACCTTCAGCCGCGCCGCTTCAAGGCGCGCCTCGCAATGGGCCTTGAGCCGCGCCCCGCGCTCATAGCGCTCAATCGACTGCTCCAGAGGCGCCTGCCCCGATTCGAGTTCGGCCACGATGGACTCAAGCTCCGCCAGGGCCTGCTCGAACGACAGGCTGGCGATGTTGTCATGCGGGGCGGGCAGGTCGGCCATCGCCGATCACCGTAGCGAGGGCGGCAGGACCGGGCAACGACCGAAAGGCGGCCGGCTGCACAATCCGCGCCTCAGACCGCGCGACCGATCAGCGCCCCGACACCCGCCGTCGCCGCCATCGCCACCGTTCCGCCGAGCAGGACCCGAAGCGTCGCAGCGCCGAGCCGGGCGCCGCCGGCCAGGGCGCCCATGGCGCCAAGACCGCCTAGGCCGAGGAAGGCGGCGCCAAAGATGGCGATGGGCGTCGTCGCCGCAGGACTGACAAGCGCGGCCAGGATCGGAATCACCGCCCCGGTCGAGAAGCTCAGCGCCGATGCCGAGGCCGCCTGAAGGGGATTGGCGATCGAGATTTCGGTAATGCCGAGTTCGTCACGGGCATGGGCCTGGAGCGCGTCTCTACGGCTGAGCTGCTCGGCGACCTGGCGCGCCAAGGCCTGATCAAGACCGCGTTCGACGTAGATTTCTGAGAGCTCAAGGATCTCCGCCTCGGGATCCGCCTTCAACTCGGCGCGCTCCTGGCTCAGCGCCGCAGCCTCGGAATCGGCCTGGGAGCTCACCGAGACATATTCGCCCACGGCCATCGAAAGGGCGCCTGCGAACAGTCCGGCGAAGCCGGACACCAGGATTTCGCGCGGCGAGCGCGTTGCGCTCGCGACCCCCATCATCAGGCTGGCGGTCGAGATGACGCCGTCATTCGCCCCAAGGACCGCAGCCCGAAGCCAATTGATGCGGCTGAGCAGATGACGCTCATTGTGATCCTTAAGCATCTGGGTGATCCTTAGGCATCTGGCCCCCTAGCCTTGTACGCGCCCGCGCCTAAGCCCCTGCCGGGAGGGCGCGCGGGCAGGAAGGCGTCCCTCCAGAAGAGGGCCGCTCCCCTTGGAGCGATCGCCGTAGGACCAGCCCCCAGCATGCCCGGACCAGGCCCTAGTCGCGTACGTAACGGCGCGTAGACCAGTACCTGTAACCCCGACCCGAGACCCGTCGCCAGCCCAGGCGTTTGAGCTCGCGACCAACCATGTGATTGAAATAGCCATGCGCGAGAAGGACCACGTTGCGCCCCTGGTCCGCCTCCCCCGATAAGCGCAGAGCCGCCGCGCGCGCACGCGCTTCGGCCTGAACCCGGCTCTCCTCTGCGCCATGGCCGCCGAGCCACCAGTGAACCCGCGCGATCACGCCCCAGACCCTGGGACTAAGCCGGATGAATTCTGGCCAGTGCGGCGGCGGCAGGGGCGCCTCGACGAACATGGGATCACGGACGAAATGCTTGCCCTGAACCACAGCTTCAGCCGTCTCGACGGCGCGCCGGCGCATGCTTGCGAAAATCACGTCAGCGTGGCGCACCAGCTCAAGCAGGCCCACCGGCGCCTTGTGAGGGTCGACGATGCCGCCCTCTTCGTAAGCCGCCCACCAGCGGCGATAGCCCGACGCCGACAGCTTGATCCGCCGGGAAAGGGCTGGCTCTCCATGGCGGGCCACAACCACGGCCCCGGGCTTTGGGGAACAGGGATCGGCGGACGCGGTGGGCATCGGTCGAATGATTCAGGCCGTCTGCAACGCCTCGACATGCGCGACTGCCGAACGGCCGAGCGCCTCAAGGTCGTATCCGCCCTCGAGAGTCGACACAATACGCCCCTGGCATGTCACGCGTGCGACATCGGCGACCGCTCGCGTCGCCCAGGCGAAGTCCTCGGCCTCCAGCGCCTGATGTGAAAGGGGATCGCGCGCATGCGCGTCAAAACCGGCCGAGACAAGAATGAGGTCCGGGCGATGCGCCTCAAGGCCGGTCATCAAGGTCTCAAATCCCCTGCGCCAGAGCGATCGTGGCGCACCGGGCGGCACGGGCGCGTTCCTGACATTGCCGACGCCGGTCTCCGCTTCGCCGCCTGACCCGGGATAGGCCGGCCACTCGTGCACGGATGCGAAGTAGAGCTCCGGATCCGCCTCGAACACGGACTGGGTGCCGTTGCCGTGGTGGACATCAAAATCCACCACGGCGATTCTTCGCAGACCGAGCGCCTGGGCTTCTCGGGCGGCCACAGCGACGTTGGAGAACAGGCAAAAGCCCATGGCCCGCTCTGCCTCCGCATGATGGCCCGGGGGGCGGACGGCGCAGAAGGCGCTGCGGGCGCGACCTTCAGCCACGGCGCGCACCGCGTCCAAGACCGCGCCGGCGGCGATCAGGGCGGCTTTTAGGCTGCCAGCGCTCATCATGGTGTCAGGGTCGAGCTTCACCAGACCGCGCTTTGGCGCGGCCGCGAAGATGGCGTCGACATAGGCCGGGCTATGAACCCGCTCCAGGGCCGCCCGATCCGCCTCGCCGGCCTGCCTGAGGTCGCGTGCGAGGCCAGCGTCCGCCAAAGCGTCGAGCACCGCCGCCAGCCGTTCGGGCCGCTCGGGATGCCTGCCGCTGGCATAGCCGGCGGACGGATCGTGCCCGGCCATCGCCGGATGGGTGAAGATCGGAAGGCTCACCGCTTGAAACTGCGACGCCAAGCGGCTTGAAGCAAGTCATGTCGATCACCCTTCGCATCCCTGCCCAAAAAGACGTCCCCACCTTGTCCAGGCTGGCTGAGGAGACCTTCTGTCAGACCTTCGCCGAGGGCTTTCAGATCGGCTATTCCCCGTCCGACCTCAGGACCTTTTTGACGGCGAGCTACGCCCAGCATCAGGTGGAGGCGTGGATCTGCGACCCCAAGGGTCAGGTGATGATCGCAGAGGACACAGGCGGGCGCTTGGTCGGCTACACCCACTGCGGCCCAAACACTCTGCCCTACCCTCACGCGGCGGATGGGGACTTCGAGTTGAAGCGCCTCTATGTTCGGCGCGAGCTCCAGGGGAGCGGCGTAGGCCGCGCTCTGTTCGAGCAGGCCCTCCGCTGGTTCGACCAGCGCACCGTCCTCCTCGGCGTCTGGAGCGAAAACCTTAAGGCGCAGCGCTTTTACGCCCACTACGGGTTCCAGAAGGTCGGCGAATACACCTTCATGGTCGGCTCCACCGCCGACAAGGAGTTTATTCTGCGGCGTGCGCCGCCGGAGCAGGAGAGCCCGGCGCATTCGCCGCAAGCGGCGATAGACCCGCACCCTTCCGCGCAAAGCTGAGGGCGCCGTCCTCGATCCGGCTGAAACGCAGGGTCAACATGTCGAGCAGATAGTTCTGATAGAGCCGCCAGGGTTTCTTGTCGCCCTGGCGCGGGAACTCGTCCATGGCGCGCTGGACATAGCCTGAACTGAAGTCGAGCCAGGGCAGTTCGCCGAGGCTGGGATCGGTGCGGCGCGGGGCGCAGTAATCAAGCCCGCGCGCCTGCATATAGTTGAGAATCCGGCACACGAATTCACAGGTGAGGTCGGCCTTAAGGGTCCAGGAGGCGTTGGTGTAGCCAAAGACCGACGCGAAATTCGGCACGTCGGAGAACATCATCCCTTTATAGCTCATGGTGTCGGCCCAGCGGATGGGGCGACCATCCACCTCCACCAAAAGCTCGCCCGCAACCACAAGCTTCAAGCCCGTGGCGGACACGACGATATCGGCTGAAAGGGTCTCGCCTGACTTAAGGGCGATGCCCTCCGGGGTGAAGCGCTCGATCTGATCGGTGACGATCGACGCGGATCCGTCGTTCAGCGCCTTGAACATATCGGCGTCGGGCACAAGACACAGACGCTGGTCCCAGGGATTATAACGCGGCGTAAAATGGGTTTCGACGTCATAGCCCGGGTTCAGGGCTTTGCGGACCAAGGCGATCAGTTGCTGTTTGGCCTTTTCAGGATGCTTCCTAAACTGATGGAAGAAGAACATGCCGAACAGCACATTGCGCCATCGAACGAGCTGATAGGCCAAGCGCGCGGGCAGCCGCGCCCTCAGCCAGTTCGCCAGGGCGTCCTCAGCCGGGCGAGAGACCATATAGGTTGGGGAGCGCTGCAGCATGGTCACATGCGCCGCGGCCTTGGCCATCTCAGGGACGAGGGTCACCGCTGTCGCGCCTGAGCCGATCACCACGACCTTTTTGCCGGCATAGTCTAATCCCTCCGGCCAGTGCTGGGGATGGATGAAGCGGCCTTTGAAGGTCTCAAGCCCGGGAAAGTCGGGCGTATAGCCGGCCGAATAGCGGTAATAGCCCGACGCCATCAAAAGAAAGGCGCAGGTGAAGCGCGCGACGGAGCCGTCGGCCGTTTTGGCCTCTAGCGTCCATACCGCCTCAGCCGATGACCAGGCGGCCCGCTGGACCCAGTGGTTGAACCGAATATGGCGCTCGATGTCGCTTTCACGCGCGGTGTCGCGCACGTACTTCAGGATCGACGGTCCATCGGCGATCGCCTTCGCCTCGCGCCAGGGCCTGAAGGCGTAGCCCAGCGTATACATGTCGCTGTCCGAGCGGACGCCCGGATAGCGGAACAGGTCCCAGGTGCCGCCGATCGCCCCCCGCCCCTCCAAGATCGCATAGGTCTTGCCAGGACTGCGCGTATTCAGGTGCCAGGCGGCGCCGATCCCCGAGAGGCCCGCGCCGACGATCAGGACGTCGAAGTGTTCCGCAGCCATGCTCAAGGCCTCCCTGTCCCAAGACCCTAACTTATCGCTGATCACAATTCCACCGGCGCGCCTTTTTTGGGCGGTGAAGTCGGTCGGCCGACAGAGATCTCATTACAGCCGGAGCCCTCGCCCTTCGGCCTGGTCTCGCGCTGTTCTGTTATCTGAAACCGGATCGGCGCTCTGACCTCGTTCCGGGCTGAGGCGCCCGCCCTGAGACCTGCGGGCGGAAAGGCCGGGTGTCGAAGGCAGGACCCAGAGGCTCCGGCCGCTCAGGGCGCAGGACCGCTTCCCATCCGCCCCTCCAGCGCATACCTTGCTCGCGAAAAGAGGTCGCCATGTTTCTTCGCCTGTTCACCGAGCTTCGTGAGGCGCGCGTCCCGGTCAGCCTGCGTGAATATCTCACCCTCATGGAGGCGATGGACAAGCAGGTCATCGGTCTTTCGACCGATGACTTCTACTATCTGTCGAGGGCGGCGCTGGTCAAAGACGAGCGCAATCTCGACAAATTCGACCGGGTGTTCGGCCATGTATTCAAGGGCTTCGAAAAGGTTGACGAAAGCCTTACCGCTGAAATCCCCGCCGAATGGCTGAAAAAGCTGACTGAGAAGTTTCTGACCGAGGAGGAGAAGGCGGCGATCGAAGCCATGGGCGGCTTCGATAAGTTGATGGAAACCCTCAAACAGCGCCTCGAGGAGCAAAAGGAGCGACACGAAGGCGGCGACAAGTGGATTGGGACCGGCGGGACCAGCCCCTTCGGCGCCAATGGCTACAACCCTGAGGGCGTGCGGATCGGACAGGACAAAGGCCGTCATGGGCGCGCGGTGAAGGTGTGGGACAAGCGCGAGTATAAAAACCTCGATGATTCCGTCGAGCTTGGCACGCGCAACATCAAGGTGGCCTTACGCCGCTTGCGCAAATTCGCCCGCGAAGGGGCCCCGGACGAACTGGATCTCGACGGCACCATCAAGGCCACCTCGCGCCAGGGGTATCTCGATATCCAGATGCGTCCCGAGCGCAGGAACAAGATCAAGGTTCTCCTGATGCTCGACATCGGCGGCTCGATGGACAGCCATATCAAGCTCTGCGAAGAGCTTTTTTCGGCGGCCAAAACTGAGTTCAAGAACCTCGAGTTCTTCTATTTCCACAACTGTCTTTATGAGAGCGTGTGGAAGGACAATCGTCGGCGCGCCACCGAGAAGACCCCGACCTGGGAGGTGCTCCATAAATTCCCCCACGACTACAAGGTGGTATTCGTCGGCGACGCCACGATGAGCCCCTACGAGATCACCTATCCCGGCGGTTCGGTGGAGCATTGGAACGAAGAGCCAGGCGCGGTCTGGGTCGACCGCGTGACCCAGATTTACGAGAGCTGCGTCTGGCTGAACCCCACGCCTGAGCGGCACTGGGAGTACACGCCTTCCATCGGGGTGGTGCGCCAACTCATGAACGACCGCATGTTTCCCTTGACCCTTCAGGGGCTCGACAAAGCGATGCGCGAGCTGGTGCGCTGAGCCCCGCCCGCCGCGTCTTCCTAAGATACGCCGCCCAGCCGGCGCAATGACCAGGCTGCGCCAGGGGATATTCACCATGAGCGGGCGCGGGCTGCTGGGTCTTATGACGGCGGCCGTCCTCGCCCCCGCATCCCATGCGTCGGACCCGCCCCACCCCGACGCCAGGCTTCTTGGCGCGATTAAGGCCTGCGGTGAGCCGGAGCGCCGCCTTTTGGAGCGGGCCGTGGCGACTGATAGCGGCACGGGCGACGCTGCGGGCTTGGACGCTGTCGGCGCGCTCTACGCCGGGGCGCTCCAGGCCCTCGGCGCAGACGTAAAGCCTGTGTCCTCCGCCCCGCCAGCGGTTGGCGACAATAGGATCGCCACCCTTACCGGGACCGGAAAAGGCCGCATACTTTTGATCGCCCACCTCGACACGGTGTTCAGCACCGGCGAGGTCTCCAAACATCCCCCCCACTGGGAGGGCGAACACTACGTCGGGCCTGGCGCGGGCGACGACAAAAGCGGCGGCGTCCCCGCGGTCTGCGCGCTCTCAGCCCTCAAGGCGATCGGCTATCGAGACTTTGGCCGCATCGATGTTTTGCTGAACGCCAGCGAGGAGACCGGTTCGCAAGGCTCTCGAGATCTGATCGGCCGTATGGCCGCCGACAGCGATCTTGTGATCAACCTAGAGCGAGGCGTGCCAAGCGACCAGGTCCTGGTTGCGCGCAAAGGCGCGGCGACCCTGATTTTCGAGGTGACTGGCCGGGCGGCCCATTCAGGCCTCGAGCCCGAGAAGGGCCGGAACGCGGCCCTGGAGGCTGCGCGTCTCGCCCTTGCGCTCGGGGCTTTGGCCGATCCGGCGAAACAAACCACCGTCGTGGTCGACATCCTTTCGAGCGGCGACAAGATCAACGTCGTTCCTGCGCGGGGGCTTGTGAAGGCCGACGTCCGCGCCTTCTCCGCCGCCGAGTTCGATCGGGTGGAACAGGCGGCCGCGGGGCTGGCCGCCCATCCCAGCCTCGAAGGCGTTTCGGTCGTCAGTCGGCTAGAGCGCCACTTCCCCCCCTGGCCGCCCGCGCCGGGCAGCGAAGCGGTGATCGCCCGCGCCCGGCAGCTCTATGCAGAGCTCGGACGGCGCCTGACCGAGACCGCCGTGGGGTCGTCTTCCGACGCCAATTATGCGGCCCTGACCGGAACGCCGACCGTGGACGGCTTTGGCATGGAGGGCGGCGGTGCGCACACCCCCCTCGACTACGCCGACTTCGCGACGCTGACCCCCCGCGCCTATCTCCTTGCGCGACTTTTGATGGTGGTCGGCCATGATCCGAAATCCCCCTAGGCCGCAGCCGCGCTCGCCATCGGCTCGCCACATCCTTGGTCTAGGATCAGGCGCATGCGGATTTGGATGCTGATATCGCTGGCTCTGGCCGTCGCGGCGCCAGAAACGGGGGCGGGGGCGACCGCGCGCATCGCGACCGATCCGCCGCCGATCCCCCAGGACGTCACTGTAGTGGCGCCCAAGCCGGTGAAGGTCGTCGGCACCTATCCTGCCGACGGGTCGAGCGTGCCCGGGGGCACCGTCGTCATCCGCATCAGCTTCGACCAGATCATGTCTTCAGACGCCTGGTCCTACACCAAGTCAGACAAAGGCAAGTTCCCAAACTGCCTCTCTAGGCCGCGGCTGCTCTCAGACAGGCGCTCGTTCGTCCTGCTTTGCTCCTTGGACCTCAACACCGCCTACGCCTTCGACATCAACGCCTCGCCCACCTTCGAAACCGTCGGCGGCCGCAAGGCCCCCGCCTATCCGGTCAGCTTCAAGACCAGCGGAGATATCAATATCGGGCTGCACCAAGCGCTGAGCTCCGCCGGCCTGCAGGATGCGGACGACCCGATCATGAACGAGCTTTCCACCCCAGGCATGGTCAAGTCGCCGGCGCCCGAGCCTGCCCTGCAAGCGCCCACGGGCGAGTAGCCGCCCCGCTTTACCCCTCGCTAACCCAACCTCTGCACCCGCCGTCAATCGCTGGGGTTTAGCCTCGGCGCATGCAGAGGACCCGCATCACCTTGCTCGGCGAGCCCGTGGACCTCGTCACCCCCGCCGAGGTGATGGCGTTCACCCAGCGCCGGATCAGATCCGGCGCGCGCGGCGTCGTGGCCAATCACAATCTGCATAGCCTCTACCTGGTCCGCCGCGAGCCTGAGATGCGCGCCTTTTATGAAAGCGCCGATCTGATCGAGATCGACAGCATGCCGATGATTTTCTGGGGTCGGCTCACGCGCAAGCCGGCCGAGCCTCGCCACCGCGGCACCTATCTCGACTGGCGCGAAGATTTCTGGGCGATGGCGCAGACCGAGGGCTGGCGGGTATTTTACCTCGGCGGCGCGCCCGGCGTGGCTGAGCGGGCGATCCTCAATCTGCGTCAGCGCCATCCCCGCGTCATCCTGGCCGGCCGCCACGGATATTTCGACTCCAATCCGGGATCTTCCGAAAATCAGGCGGTATTGGCCGAAATCAACGCTTTCAGGCCTGATGTGCTCTTCGTCGGCATGGGCATGCCGCGCCAGGAGATCTGGATCGCACGCTGCAATCTGCAGATCGAACATGGGGTCGTCTTCCCGGTCGGCGCCGCCTTCGACTACGAGGCCGGCGCTCAGGTCGCCGCGCCGCGCTGGATCGGCCGACTGGGTCTGGAGTGGGCCTTCCGCCTCGCATCCTCTCCGGCGCGATTGGCGGAGCGCTATCTGGTCGAGCCCTGGAGCCTGCTCCCGGCGGCCGTCAGCGACCTGATGCAGGCCTACGCCCATCGGCGCGGCCCAGAGCCGGCGACGACCTAAAGCATCCCGTCAGGATCGCCGTACATGGCCTGAAAGGGCAAAGGGGCGCCGGCCTCGACCGCTGAGATCTTCACCCCCGGATATCCCACCCTGGCTTCGGCGCTTTCTCGCCAGGCCCTGTCCACATAATCGCGAAGCCTGGCGGCGCCGTCGGCGATGCACTGGACGGCGAAGGCGACGCCGCGCGGATCACCCGCCCCAAACCCGTTCTGGAGCCAGAGCGCGTAGAGCGGCTCTATTTTGGCGCGGGTTGCGAGCAGGTCCTCAGCGACGCACTGCTCCATCGGCGCCGTGCAGGCCCGAGGCGCCGGCAGCGCCGCCTTGACCGCTTTCAGCGTCACGTTGGCCGTGACAAAGGCCCCTTCAAACGGGGCGTGGATATGGTCCTCGGTATAGCCGTTGGGGTTGGGATAGGCGCCCCAGCCGTTATAGTGAACCGAGGCGTGCATCGGCTGGCTGGCGTCGCCGACGAAATGAGACCAGTAGCCGAGATCACGGATGATGATCATCTGGCGCAAACTGAGGTCGGACGCGTACCACTGCTTCTCTATGGGATCGGCCGAGCGTTCGATCCCGACCCGATCTGCCCGGTAATAGGCGAAGTCCTTCACCAGCTGCTCGTACCCGTCGATAAGATTGTAGAACAGCCAGCCCGATTTATGCAGGTCAGAGCCTGACGCGTGCAGGCCCGCGCTATAGGCGTCGCGGCTCAGCGGCATCTCGGTGATCATCGGGCCGGCGAGCACATGTCCGTCATCGGTCAGATCGATGAAGTGGCCCGGATCGAGATCCTCGTCGTGGGGCTGTCCGGCCCCCCGCGATCGGTCCGGCTCGCGGCTGAGCTCGCCGATCTGCCAGATGGCCTGGGGCGTCTTGAGAAACGCAGGCAGGTCAGCCGCCAGGCTCTGGACGGCGAGCTCGCCAATGATGCGGTGGCCGGTCGATTCCCACGCGAGCGCCGGGCCGGCGAAGGTGAGGGTCCCGGCGAGGGCCAGGCTGGCGAAAGGCTTGGACAGCATGAAGCGCTCGCGCTGGACGGGACGGGGCGTCGCCGGTGGGGTTTGCATCGCCCGCGGGCCGCGCGCAAGGCCAGAGCGGGTCAGATCTGAAGACCAAGGTCTACGTCGACCCGCTGGATCCAGGCGCGCACGGCGGGGAACTTTGACATGTCAAAGCCTCCCTCGTGCGCCAGCCGCGAATAGGCCACAAGCGATATGTCGGCGCAGGTCAAGGCCCCGTTGACGAGATAGGGCGAAGCCTCAAGCCAGGCCTCCATGCGCAAGAGCGCCGCTTCACCCCGCTCAAGCAGCTTGGGGTCAAGTTCCGCCTCGGGTCTGCGCAGGTAGAGCCTCTGAAAACGCCGTACGGCGATGTAAGGCTCGTGGCTATATTGCTCCCAGAACAGCCATTCGAACATCTTCGCCCGCCAATAGGCGTCGCTTGGGATGAGGGAGGATCCCTCGGCCAGGTGCAGAATGATGGCGTTGGACTGGGCCAGCGCTCGGCCGTCCTCGAAAAGAACGGTGGGAACCTGAGCCGCTGGGTTCAGGGCGCGGATGGCGTGCGAGCGCGCCTCGCCCCTAACCACATCGATCTCAATCCACTCGTAGGGGATATCAAGGCGCTGGGCGGTCCACTTCACCTTCAGGCAATTGCCGGAAGTGGAGTCCCCATAGATGGTGATGGCCATAGTCGCGGTCCCTGAGGTCCGCGCGGTTTCTAGCGCAGGCAGGAACAGGGACCAGAAAGAAAAACTGGGTCGACGAGGAGGTCCGCCCTAAGGGCGATGCGCGATCTTCGCCTTCACAGCCGCCGCAGCCCGGTGAACGGGCGCCCGGGCTATGGTCAGCATGACCCCAGAGCCGATGATCGCGCCGATCAGGAATTGAAGGCTCATGTCGCACCTTTAGGCAGAGAGCGGATCCCAGCGTCAAAGCTAGCGGGCGCGATTTGCCCCGTCCATGCGTCATCTGTGGACGCCCCCGCCGGTGCAAGGAAATTCGCGAGGTAGTGCAGCGCGTAGTCGAGTCCCGTCATCTGTCCGACCTCTATTGCGGCCATCAGATGCCGCGGGCCCGTATGGGAG
>Ga0116229_10011727_pt1 | contig 12834 bp, 14 predicted proteins | sample S1TSphgellanicum_3_FD_87313 | JGI IMG/M metagenome (GOLD analysis project Ga0116229, IMG submission 87313) | Host-associated microbial communities from peat moss isolated from Minnesota, USA - S1T2_Fc - Sphagnum magellanicum MG | ecosystem: Host-associated > Plants > Peat moss > Unclassified...
AAACATGACCAGCCAATCCAATCTAGTCATCTTCATTTACAGGCCCTCTTGGAGGCCACTGTATTGTGAGCAGATTTATATGTCCAGACTGAGTTTCACACTGATAGAGGCTGTACTTCATCCAAAATAACATGTACAGGCCATTTTACTAATACGGGTGGAGATATCTCACGCCAGCAGATAGCAATTCAAATTTGTCTCATCAAAGTACAGAAACTAAGGGATAATGGCTGCAAGTTATCAGCCAGGCAAGATGTGGCATTTATCCAAGCAAAGAACACATACATGTGGAAGTGTGAGTTACATCTGCTGCATGCACTGCTGCTTTCATTAGAGAAATCAAAGGAGCAACACCCTTTTCTCAATTACAAACAAACAACGAGAGACAAGTTTGATCAACAGGCAATAAGGAATTGTTAGTTTTCTACAAAGCTGCATATGTACATTTCAACCATTATTTTTTCACTGTGAACTTTCATGAACTTTCAAAGTACTTTACTTAGAACCACACAGAGAGCTCAATTCTGAAAGTTCAAAATTTCCACCAATGTTTTCTACCCAGAATTGAGATGGCTCACCAATGTCACATTTGTCTGGCTGACACTTTATGGACTTTATATGGTACAAAGAATATGACAAAAAGTGTGCCATAAAACTCGACCATAAACATAGGCCGAACAATCAGGCTTGTCTATGCCTGATCTTTAGGATAATGTTATCAACTAAGGTCTAGCTTCAAAGGAAACTAATAAGTCCAAATTTGGATCCAAAAAAACTCACCATTTGCTATGGAACTCAGACCTCCAAAATCTACATTGCATGAGCTGTCGTCATGGATGGTTGTGTCCTTGTGTGCTTTACAAAGCTACACAATTAACAGTTCCCTGAGGCAAGCCCACCCTGCTTTCTGGAGTTCTGGATCCATAACAAATCAACCTGAAATCCAACTTTGCCTCAGGACTTTCTTTAGTCACCTTTGATGATAGGACCATAAAAATGTTTTGAGGTTCTATGTATGGGGATGAAAGAGTCTAAGAAGGGAGAATCTACAAAAGACTTCACCAGTTAGGAAATGCTAGAAGAAATGAACAGCCACTATCTCACCCTCCAACAGACCTCCAGAAGGTTTTCCACTGTCAGCAGGAAATTTGTTCTTGGCATGCACAGCCGTTGTCTTCTAGGCAGGGCATGTACCAAAGCAGGTACCAAAAGTGTGCAGGTCTAGTACCATGTTCTATGCATAGACCACCAAAATGACCTACAAAAACATGACATGTTAATGTCTCCTCTTCAGTTAATTGGTGGCAAAATTCCCCATTGATGCAAAACACCTTGTCCTGTAGTCACCTCCAAAACAAGCAATAGCAGAACTGCCACCATTGCTGCCCGTCCATTCCAAGTCTCTGCACTTTTTGTCCACCCCCACTCCCACAAGGATACTGGAGCTGGTAGTTCCCGGCGCAGTGCATCGTAAGTAGCCAGCAGTTCCTCTACGCTGCCCAGAGGAACAAGAGACTGTAAAACACAGAAGGTCAATCCTCAGCACACCAAATCTCCAGTCCTTGTAGCAGTGACAAAGAACTCAAGCAGATCCAAGGTATTAAAATTATGCAACATAACAACTAGCAAACCAGCATACTGCTGCTATGGTTGTCTATTCCCTTAGAAACATTTTCTGAGAACAAAGAAAAACCGTACAGTAATCCCCATCCAGGGCCTGACTAGTCTAACAGCTTTTGTATGCATTGTGTCAGAGTTTCCATAAAGAGATACTCTATAACGGACAACTGCATAGCTGGAATTCCCAGAAATACATAACTCATGAGCATCAAGAAATCTCCATACTCACAATTAAAGGTAATTAGAACCACGCAAAAAACCTTTTCTTTTTAGTTTCAGAAAATTACTCTCATGAGCATTGAGAAATCTCCATACTTATGATTAAGACAGCCAACGCAAGTTTAAAACTCCTCCTTTTAACTCAAAGAAAGACTTCCAGATAGGGGCTTACAGAACTGGAAAAAAAACAACAACACAAAAGGGACAAGCCAAGAACAAAAAGACAAGAAAATACACAGATGTGTAGTATGAACAACAGTAACAGTCTCTCCCTCATTCAGGGACCATCAACAGTAACATGTACAATAGCAACTTATCCCCACAATTTCCCCATGGACTTCATCAGCTCCCTAAGTTTCAGAATGCTGCAGATAAGGACTGAAGAACTAGAAAGAAGAAATACACAAAAAGGAAGAATTTATAGTTCAAAATGAACTCTAGAACGAGCAGTATGAACAGCAGTGACAGTCTCTCACTTTTTCAGTGCCCATCACCAGTACTGTATATGATAATGACTTTTGTATCACAACTTACCTACTGACTTCATCAGCCCTCTATAGTGGTTATAGGCCAAAGCAACCACTAGCCTGCATGAGTTTTTTGTCACAAGTCTGGAAGCAACAAAGTGTTGCAACAGGAAGACTTAGCCATGATACTGGCTAGCACCCTAACACCAAAAACAGCGAAACACACAGGGTGAAAACAAAAAACAAAACAGTGAGGCACATGAGGAAGAACAGACTAAAATAGACAAGACAAAAGGAAGAGGATGAACAAAGACCAAGTGGGATTACAAGAAATCTACAAAATCATTCTGAAAACTCTGAAAAATTCTGTTGTATTGAACAAACCTCTGGTCCTCTTTGGAAGAATCTTTAGAGGGTAGTCTCCATTCTTCAGAAGGAGAATAAGACTGACCACCTGACAAACAAAGAGAGCTTTACAACTACAAAAGCCTCCAGAATCTGTAGAACCGGTTATTGATAATGCCCAACTAAGCAGTAGTAGAGATATTGGAACAAATGTGAGGCCAAACTTTGCAGTAATAAAAATACTGGAAAGAACATGAACATGAGGCATACAGATCATGTCAATACCTGCATACTCTGGTGGTTGATTGTGTTTATGAAAGATATCACACAAAACACCTCTAGGACTTTGGTTTATGACCAAATCCACAATATTACAAGAGAAACCATTAGAAGTACAATTTAAGTCACAGGCCATTTTAGGACATATGCTGCCACCAAAAAGTCTTTGTTTTGGTACTCTTGAAGTTCGGAAAATCCAGGACAAAAAGATCACCTATGAACTACAGATAACCTCTGGAGCAAAACAGGGTACATGTTGCATCTCAAAAGACACTTCAAAAAATCAAACTCATATATGAAAAGAGGTAGAGATTTGTTAAATAGACTGCACGCTTAGTACCCATCGAGATATCAATAGATTTGTTTATAAGCACAATGACCGAAAGAAAGGAACAGATTATCTGTCAAAAACTCAGACCATGAGATTGATTCTGAAGCTTCCACAACCTTGAAACTATGAAGAGACTAAAAAGAGATGATCTCTTGTTTCATCCAAAGCCACAAATACCTGAAATAAAAAGCTGTTCTTTGAACCAGCAAGAAGTTAAAACATATGACCAAAACACTCCATTAATCAGAACTTTCATATAAGCTTTTTGATCTACCAGGTTGATCTTAGTATAAGAAATGAAAAATTGAATGACTGTGACAAAAGCAAAGGAGTTTTATCAGCTTCCACTCTCAAAAAAATTTACCGGTGGAGATCCACTGCTCCTGTGGAATGTAACTTCTAACAGAAGGAACTTGAGCCTTGCCAAACTTTAACACGCAAAGATGATTGACTACACATAGTATAGCTTTGTAGAGAGAACAGAGCCACTTTGAATTATTGGTGAAAGAAGTCGAACTGGCTGCACGAATAAATCTTAATTTATGTGGGTTCTATGGGCCACAGTGAACCAGCACCCACTACCGCACCATGAAGGATGAATGGTAAGTGGTCAGGAAACGGTTTTCTGTTGGGTTCCAGTTCCCTAGCTAACCATGATGGTTAGCTCAGTTGCTTTTTTTTTCTACCTACCCACTAACAACCCACAAGTGTGTTGTTAGTAGGTAGGTAGTAAAAACAGCCCTTACCTATGTATAAACCATCTACTTACCTAGTGGTTACCTATTTTCCTACCTATCTACTTATATATGAGACCTATTTCCTACAGAATTGGTTACCAAGGTGAAACCAAATATTAACTCACCTGAGGTTCATCCACAACTGAGTTATGACGGGCATCCAGTGGATGGTGCACTGGCAGGTACTGGTTCACTGTGGCCGGTTCTATAGAACTTCCAAATGACACAAAGGAAAGGAAGATATTGGCCACACTTTTCACCCGTGAAACTATCGGCCTTGTTACAAGAATGATGAAATTTGAGGATCTCTGACTCTGCTAGATTTGATTATCAAACCAGGTTAAAAAGAAAACTGAAGAAACATAGTGCTTTTCGAGACCAAATACAATTATTACTACACTTATCCAAGGTAATAACAAAAGAATGTTGAAATCTTTCAGGATCTACATCAACTGAGGGAACAGAAGAAGAAGATTGAGAAGAGGAATGAAACATGGGGAGATAACAGGTCCTCCTCTGGGCAAAAACAGCGCATTTGACTTCCATTCACTCAAAGTTCTTTGTGCCTCTTCTTCCTGTTTATCGGCAAACTTCTTGAGACATTTCTCAATAGCTCCTTGTATAAACAGGAGAGAAAGAATAGCCCTTGTATACTTAGTACCTCTAGAAAAGAGTTCAATCAAACTAGGAATTGAGAGGACATCCAAATTGGCAGAAATAACATGACAATGATGGGGATTAACAAACATCGGGAGACAGCTATGATCACAGCTCCTGTGCAATATTTGGTGCATTTTTGAGGAATGAATGAACCTTCCTATCTCTCTGTTGAAGAACTCTTGACCCAAAGTACACAGGAAAGAAAACTCAGATCCATTCAGTTCAGATGGACAGACCTGTCTGGCTTCAAGATTGGATACTGCCATAGCTCCAACATATGGTAGAGCCTCAATGACAGCATCTGCCAAGTCAGCAATAAAGGTAGGTTCACATCCCAAAGCAGGGACTCGACCCCAATTCTTGATTCCAGATTCCAGCGCAAGCTGTCTATACTCCATGTCGATCTCCTCCAAGGTTTCAATGTGTTCACTCACAAAGCTGTGAAGCCACAATATGTAAGCAGACTGAGGAAGGACATGAAAGAATTTGAACTGTTTCTCAAAACTCAGTGACTGTGATATTTACATACCCTCCCAGAACTGAATCCTCCAAAACATTTCTTCAGATTACAAAATAAACACTTTCATGCTACTTTTAAGAGGAGGACACATCAACAGCATTAGAAAACAAACAGTCCATACCTTAGGCTCATGAAATCAAGAAAGGACATAGAGAGCAGGAGAAATGAGACAAACCTAACAGGTACAGCTAAGAGGTTTTTGATACCACATTTGCCAAGCTCTCGAATGGTGACATCAGTGTAAGGTTTCAACCACTCAACTGGTCCCACACGACTCTGCAGCAAGCAGAAATCACCTCACATTTCAGATGCAAAAAGACAGTAGCCTTTTAGGTACATTATCTGCTGATATGAAACAAACTTACTGGCATTCAGCATATTGACTCAACAAATTTGGAAAAACTTCACATCTCTACAACTAGTTGACTTCTATAGTGACACTATTTGTTAAGTGTCCCACAGAAGCAACTCTGACATTCCAGCTTCAAGATTCTCATCAAAGTCTCCCAAGAGTTTCTTCTAGCAATCAGATAGGCTGCCTTGATTCACCACCCCATCAGCTGCTTCAAAGAGTATATCAGAATGAACTCCAAGGCAGGACTGGAACCTGATAAGCTAGTGTATGTTGACAATTAATGCCACGGTCCTTGACAGCATTCATTATGAGCTCTACACATTCCTCCATTTCAGCCTTGTAGGGGTCCCCAGCATCCTCCACATAAGTCACTGGCACACCATGAGCACTGAAGAAGATGTGTACCTGCACAAATACAACTCATTCCAAAAAATTTACATCTATGTTGCAATTAATTGCAGTTCTTCTCCTGCACAAGCCCTCCTTGGACCCGTAAAACCTTAAACATTCTTCTCTTTAACAATGGAATCAAGAGTTGCACCTGAAATCTCATAGCAAAACAAACTCATAGTTACATCACAAAGAACTAACCTGGAACGAACCAAACCAAAGGAAGGAGTCTAGGATGAAATACAAAGCTATGTCAAAACACACCTCTTCAGGGTTCTCAAACTTGTAAACTTCCTTCTCAATGAGATTAGCCATGGCCTGAACATAGCCTTCACGTTGATACCATGATGGAATTACTGTATGCTGCATGTTCACTAGATACTCATCTTCCCTGCCACCCACAAGTTCAAGCTCTTCCCTCATTCATAGATCATAACCCATTTGCTCAAACAATGTAACCTAACAGTTCATTGAGAAACAGATTTGATGAGAAAACAAATGGACATCCAATACATGGCCAAGAACGTTCGTAAAGATACTAAGTCCTTCCGGCCTATATGAAATACCTGAAGATGTTTTCTAAAAGTCGGAGACTAGAGCCACTTGTAGAGATTGAGAACTGGGGGTACAGGGGAAGCACCACGAGTCTTGTAATCCCATCACTCTTAATCTGCACACCCACCCATGCATGCAGCATCATCTTTGAATAGGTCCACAATATTGATGACAGTAAACAAGACATGTATTTATGTTACTTCAAACTTTCATGACCCAGATCTTTGTCAAGAACATGGAGGAAGCTTCAATGAACACGTCAAGGCAACCAACATTTCAATGTTCAGACTTGCAGAAAGTGCAGATGCTACTGAAAAATGTACCTGAGATATAGCCTCTTCAGTAAAAGGGTGCCAGTATCGCATCCCCACATAAACTTTGGCTGGTAAGTTCTTGCCCTTTAGTGCAAGGCTAAGAGCATCAGCCTACAATGAAAATACCACATCCCGACATACAAACCAAAAACGATGTCATACATCTCAAACAGACAGGGGACAATTGAGAAGTACATCAACCAAAAACAATTGTCAAACTTGATCATGTCTGAAAATGCACCCTGTCAGCAAACGTGGGAATACAACACAGGTACTACTTCACACATAGAATTTCTGCATCCACATTGACTTATCAAAACTCAACTCACAGCACCCTAAATCTTCTCTGTTCCTGGACTTCCAAAAGACAAGGATTCAGTGACCAGTACAGGTTGGGGCAAAAGATATGGGGAATTGGTCAATAACAGATGAAACACAGCAGCTTCAAGAAGAAGGGTAGAAAGAAATAAGGGGCCATTCATATACTTGCTCAGCTGTCATCTGACGTAAAGGGGAGCCTCCACCAATAGCAGCATACCCTTCTGCACTTTTTGGAGCCCTTAAAGTTGATATAAACTGTGCAAGTGGACGTTGCAGGAATCTAAACAACCGAGGCAGCCGAATGATGTCCTGATTTCAACAATGAGATTCAGGGTAAGATAATATGCCTTCCTTATTGCACAAAAATGTGCTGTGCACAACTGCACAAGTCCACATAAACCTTACTTCATCATGCATGCAAAATAAAGTGAGCCAATATCTTCTCTATCTCTTTCTCCAAGAACTAAATGCACCAGAATACACTTATGATTAGTGGGTGGAGCAAATCCTTAGAACACAGTATCAGATCCAAATACAGAACAAGCAGAAGAAGGCTCAGGCTTACTGGATCAGCAAAGAGGTTGAACAGAAAAGGCTGCACATCCTCAAGTGACTCTGGTCCCCCCAAGTTTAAAAGAAGAACTCCTACTCTCTCTCCATCCTTGGGTTTATTTGAGGAAGCCACATTTGTCAACAATGGAGATTGTGCCTTTTCTGGCCTATCCCCTGCAGTCCTTTCATCCATTGAAATGTCCAGAGACACTTGTGGTAAAACCTCAGAAGATGAAACACTGGAGTGCATCTTTTGTCGTGGAACAGGTGATCGTTTCAAAAAGGATGAAGGCAGCCGGGTTGGCAATGACAGTTTCACATCCTGATACTCAGCATGCGGCTGCCTCAAATTATTTGTGTTTTGAGGCAGTGAAGACCAATGGAGTGTGAGCGAGATGCTCGTACTGCATGCTCTGTGAGTTGCAGAAGCTGCATCAAAATCCATTCCTCAGTTGTCAACCAAATATCTATGCAACCACAGAAGAGAAGTTGAAGGTAGATCACACCAAGTGCAGTCATAACCTTATGAGAGTCACTCACAAAAGTGTCAGACCGTCACCTTCCTCAGGAATAGCAGTGATGAGAGGCCATGCAGCCCCCCCTTCCACAATAATTGCTTGATGGGTTCTGACCATCATGCTACATACTCGGATCTCTGCTAGGAATGAACCTGGAAGATTCACCTCCAAGACTCGACACATTGCCCACCAGTACTCTGTTGGCCAAGGAAGAAATTATGGCTGTGCATAGCAGTAGCAGGTCCATTTTTTTGGTCTGTTTTGCATCATCAATCTTGCAATAGGCAGACAACATCCTCAAGGATTGACCTGCATGCTTCAAATCCTCAGCCAGGACGGACATTTTTGAATCCCTCACAAAACCTTACATGCTACTTAATTGCCTAACATGACACATTAGGTCAATCCTTCCAGCTATAGAGAAGTGAGGGATGGGTATTGTTGGCTACACCTTGAGAAGCTCCTCCTTGGTGTCAGTGGAATCCAACTAATCCAGACATTTCAATCTCACTCCTGACAAATCTGTCATGGTGGATTTTTACTCTTTTGCTATACACAAAGATTTCTAGATATAAGAATCTTCATAAGGTGGAAGTTTCTTTCCCAATTGGCATTCCAAAAATACATTGCAAAATGTAGCATGTGCTTGTTTGAATCATAACCCCAGGGAACCAAGAGGGAGTAATCCCTAGAAATTTTTTTGGTCCAGATATTAAGCTTTTGTTTCATGCCAAGAACTTCCGCTACCTTACAACAACCAACCTAGGGTTGTCATTTCTGCAGTTTTCAAACAAACTGGGAAAAGAGCAATAAAACACAAACCTTGCAAAGCCGTGATTTCAGCGTCCCCCTGGCACATTGCCAATCCAGGAGCAGCATAAATCCCACGGCCAAGCGCACTGGGCGACAACGAACCCTTGCTTGAAGACCGTCTTCCACTGTACTCATACACACAGTGGAAAGAGAAAACAGTTGTTCGTCAAACCATCCCGAGAAAACAAAACAACTAAAACGAAAATTCATGCACACAAGGGATCACGATCTTCTTCCCGCAGGGCAGGAGCGTACGGGGATTCATTCACTGGCCTCCAAGACGAGACTTAGAAAAAAAATTCAACAAAAAAAAAAAGACAAAGAAAAACTGTAGAAAGAGCCAGGAATTACTTTGAGGTCAGGCCTTCATCTCTTCCCTTGTATCGGCTTGTGGTGGCAGGAAGAGCGGGCACCAGAGCGGACGATGCACAACGCTGGAGCAAGAAAGAAGGTGCCATCATCACCCACCCGTGTTAAGATCTCTCACTCTCTCTCTCTCTCCCGCGACAACACAAACCTCTCGAGATTCCCTACTCTCTTGTGCCCCCTTATTATAACCAGCAGCAGAAGCAATAAAACACAAAGAAAAAACCCACCCAAACCCTCCCCTTCCCTTCTTTCCTCCCTCCCTCCCTCCCTCCACCAGGCACCCAAAGAAAAATGAAAACCCAAAAAACCCCACAGAGAGAGAGAGAGAGAGAGAGAGAGAGAGAAAGAAAGAAAGAAAGAAAGATCACAAAACAAAATCTAAGGACACATGAAAGAATCCAGGCACCATGTTTTGGACCGGTGAAGTTCTTTGTTAACAAATCTAACCCAACTACAAAATATAAAAACAAGCGTGAGTAGCAAGCGACGAAGAGTGCACTGCTGCTGTTTCTTCTTCTTCTTCGACACCGGGAAACAAACCACAGTACGCGGCCCAAAACGACGACGACGACGACGACGAAAGACGACGACAGTCGTGGTCGAGAAATGCGACTCACGCATAAAATGATCTTTAACTCCAGGTGCCCACAGCAGGCAGACGGTCTGCCCGAAAAAAAATCCTGAAAAGGGTGGAAAAACATATATATATATATGTACCTTTTTGAAGTCAATGAGTAGTCTGCCCTAGTTCAAAAATATGTTCACGTGAGCCAAAACTGGGACCCAAAAAAGTGAGTTTGTTATGAAAAAAAACAAGGGGTGTGTCGTCACACTATGGCCTTGCCATTTACATTTAATAGTACATATTAAGGCAAAAGAAGAATTATGGAAATTCAAAATATTTCACCATTGCAAAAATATAACCTTAAAAAAAAATCCTCTAAAAGAAACCAAAATCCTTCAAGATATCATAACTCTATAAGTAATCTCAAGTTTAAATACAAGCCAAAATATCATCTTTCAAAAATCCTGGTATAAAAAGAGATCTATTATTTATTATTTACCTAGGGGCCTATAAAAATCCCTTAAGCTACTATACTTCTCTATAATGAATCTAAACACAATATCCTTGCCTTTGTAGGCAAGGCCAACAGGATCTGATCTTGGGGGGTTTTTCTCTTTGAGGAAAACCCATCTAGAAAGTAAGTCACAAGGGGGATCTCTATCAATTGTAGGATAAAGCACAAGGGGGAAGGGCATTATTGAAATTAGGGTTTGCACAAGGTGGTAATGTGAGAGGCCGAGCTTGATTTCAATACTGCCCTCACCCTTGTGCTTTACTGGTGTAGAAACTTTCCAAAATGGAAAAACTTCCTCAAAATGAAATGTTTCTCCACTTGGGTGGAGGAATTTGTTTTTTTTTGCTTATAACTGACTCATCAAATACACTAGCAATTTTTTTGTAGGTCTTTTTAGGTGGAAGGCAATTTGTAGTGTTGGGCAGGTTACATGGTTTGGCTGGTTAGAATGGTTGCTTTCGGCTTTGGTTCCGATGACCTAAAACCAAAACTTGAACTGAGTCTGATTTTTGGAATCAAAACCAGGTTTTAAAGCAGGTCTAATTGTAGAACCGAAATCAAAACCTGAATTCTTGAGGGAAAAATGGTTTGCACCTGGGGTTAATTGATAGTTACTTGTTGAATTCAAACCAGGTTACTCAGAACCAAATTGGGTCTGATTCCATAATTGAAATCAGAACCAATCTTGGGTCTAATTTCCAGAATCAAAACCAAAATCAAAACATGAATTTTTTTCTTCAACAAGCAGAGTAGAACCAGACCCAAGGTTCCATTTTATTTTTTGGAATTGAAATTGAATTCATTCTAAAAATAATTTAAAAACCAAAACCTTCTGTTGTTCATAAAAACCAAGAACCACCCAACACTACTAGTTTGTTTTGCTTGGTTTGGCACACTGAGATTTGAGATCTTCCAAACCACTCCCAAAGTTCAAACAACACAACCAAAGTGCATGTATTCCATATAAATTAAGATATCTATATATATATATATATTGACCAAATACATATGCACATGTGTTCCTTGATGGATTATGCTTAATGCAATAAAACTTTCAACTATGTTCATAAAAACTAGCTATCAATCCACTACATACTACATCTTGGACTCTTTCCAAGCTTTGATTGCATGTTCATATGGGAAAATATGGAGGGAGAAAAAAAATTGGTCGTAAAATTGAATGCAAAGATCTAAAATGAGTTCTCAACCTATTTTAGAATTTGATTTTCATAAATGAAATTGTGTGCTAAAGCACCTCTCATCCTCCACATTACCAAACACCTAAACAAATGTTATTCAAGCAACTTAATGTACTTGATAGCTTATACTTGAGGATTTTCATTGGTTAATTGTTTTTTGCCTCATTCTTGTGACTAAGTTTAATTTTGCATTCTTAAATATTCTAACTCAAAGTTGTGTGCCATGGTGAATTTTTAAAGACTTGCTTGCAAGTGCAAGATGTGTGAATCAAGCATAGTAAGGGCTCAAACCCCTTCACCAACTTTGCATGGAACATTAAGTATACATGTCACCATATTTCAAGGCATGATGGAAATTTTTTTGCTAATCAAATCCAAGTTATGTAATAAAACCAAGTTTTCAAATGCAAAGCTAGGCTTAGTAATATCTACATGCATCTTGACAACCAAAGAATGATCTACATAAACCCTCTTGGTATGGCTAAGCATATTGATCCACTTAGTTTTCACATTTTGCAAAAGCTTGTTACATGTCATTACCATAGTCTCAACAAGCTTTTGAATTCCAATACCTTCTTTGAAGAATGGGCAAACTACCCATAAAGGGATTGCAAAAGTATCTCCAATTGATCCACCAACTCCAACTTTGACAAAATTATGCTTGCCAAATTGGTGCATTAAGCACAATAGTGAACACCCAACGAATTTTTTGTAGCTTTCTCCTTCATTTGACAAGTAACACCACTTCAATGGTTCTAAAATACACATCCCTCGTCCAAGCCCATATATATGAGTTTCCTTACAAGATCATTAAGCTCCAAACACCCATAATCAAATAAAGTCTTTAACAATAGTGCATACACATTGTTAAAGGTACCTTGGACATCCATTTTGTCCACACACAAAAAAAATGGGATTCTCTTTCAAGATTGCATTACATACCATTGAATGGAAATTCACTATCTATTGTCATCCATGGTCACTTCATTTGCACTAACTATTATAAGATTAATAAATGTCATTGTTTCTATCGCAACCCCACTTTGGCCAAGTGTGGGGGTGAAGCCTAACACTTGGAAAAGTTGGAGGTTGGGAGTCTTCCGGGACTCCCGAATGTTCAGAGCTCGACAGCAAGGGGCAAAACACCTCGCATTGGGGTGTTCTTGGTGTCATTAGAAAGGTCTTGAAACG
>Ga0116229_10011729_pt1 | contig 12832 bp, 11 predicted proteins | sample S1TSphgellanicum_3_FD_87313 | JGI IMG/M metagenome (GOLD analysis project Ga0116229, IMG submission 87313) | Host-associated microbial communities from peat moss isolated from Minnesota, USA - S1T2_Fc - Sphagnum magellanicum MG | ecosystem: Host-associated > Plants > Peat moss > Unclassified...
CCAGAAATACTGAAGGATGCTCTATTTAAAAACTCTGGTTTGTATCCTGTGGTTTAGCCAGATTTGGCTAAATATTCCCTAGAGATGGTGATGATGATGGCCATTTTTTTTAACCTCTTCCCATGGCTGGGATGGGACGATCGACATGAAAAGAATTCATTAAGAAAAAAAACACACTGCCAAGAAAGAACCTCATCCATCCAAATATATTAAAAGATGTTTATACCTGGAGGACGACAACAACAACAGCACCACCAACAAACCAACAGGCCAGGCCCTCCTCCTCCTCCTCCTCCTCCATAAAAAGAAAGGGAAGTGGCAAAAGTTAAATTTGTTTGTTTGTGGTTGTGGCTTTTGTTAGCCTAACCTAGTTGCTGCAGCAAAGGCACCATCACCTCTGGTGGTTTCACCACCTCTGCTCCAATTGCTGCATCCCATTCCCACATGGCCCAAATTCCATTTTGGGGAGCTTCCCATGTGGTCCCAGGCTAGGGCTTCCCCCACCCCCCCACACCCCACAACAAACTCTAAAATTGGAAAATACATACATTAATAATAATAAGCATTAAAAAAAAAAAAAGAATCAATTAAACCAACGCGGCTATTACTACCCAACCCCACTCAATGGGAAGCTAGCAGCAACCCTGCCCTCTCCCACACCCCCTCCCATTATATCCCAATAATGGGGTTAATAATTAATTTTGGGGCGGCCTTTTCAGAGTGTGAGGGCTGTAATTAAAGACTTGTTGTATTATTAAAGACTAGAAGATGCTAATTTAGCGTTTTTGCATTGTGGCCAATTGGGTGGGCATATCCAAATTGGGGGGAGGGGAGGGGAGGGTGAAGGAAAGGCGGGGTTCGGCCTGTTGCTAACTAAACTGAAACCGTGTTTTTGGATATCTAAATCCCACATGCACTAATGTGGTGGCAATGTCTAATTAGATGATCCCAAATTTCCTAGCGTTGTATAGTTGCCATTTGGCAGAATGAAAGTGGACCTTCCTCCGCAACTGGACCCTGGTCCCCAATTGTAGGGGTTTCTTAGTCCCTCACAATTGCTTGCCCTATAAAGTAAGTACCTGATCCTGTTAAGTGGGCCGATGCTATTTTGGGTCCTGTTTAAATGAGGCTTCCACTCTGGGGGGTTAGTGACATTTAATGTGGGTACACACTTACTTTAACCAGGTTCGTGTTTCATGGATTGGGTGATCTGTATCTCCCCCCCACCCCCCCCCTTAGTGCCTACCACTTTTTTGGATACCTACCAATTTCGACCCCTTAGTTACCTCTAGGTAATATGCTTAAATTTTATAATTTTCATATTTATTCTATCGCCAAATTTGGCTTATGTCATGTGTTTATCTTTGAATGGAACACTGCCACGGATACTTTAAAATTTCTCCTGTTTTTCTTTAATTTTGAAGATATGGATATTATTAAGCTTTAGAGGGGTTGCTATTCCAAGGTGACAAGCAAAAAGAAAGGAAGTGGAAAATAAGTAAACCTTAGCCTAATTATGTGCAGACATTGCAATCTACAATGCACCAATGAGAATGATGCTTTTGGATGCACTTTGGCATCCCACTTCCAATCCTGACTAGGTAGTGGGCCCCTGTGCCGCTGGCCCCAGTAATATCATAGGGGAGCCGCTACCACCTCCCCCCCCTCCCCCCAATAATCCTACATCTTGTAAGGTCACCCATCTCGGTACTATTCTGGTCAAAGTGCTGGACTTAAACTTTGGAGTTTTTTTGGAACCTGGCTAAATTATTTTCAAATGAATATTGACAGATGAAAAACCACCTCTAAATTTGAAATTTAAGAAATGACAAATGTGCACATTGCCTTGTCATGAGCTTTCTAGCAAGAGCACAAGTAGAGGGGGAGATGGGGCCACCCATGATTTGGTAGGGTTATGCCATGGTCACATCCAAACAAAACAAAACACCTACCTTAATATATAATTATCCCCCAAAATGTCAAGGTTGTTATATATGACATCATCAAATTTGCGTCATTCAAGCAAAAGTGGAGATATAGACACTACACAATTTCCAAGAAATTTCCAATTCAAGAGTAAATGGCAACAAAAAGGTGCCAAAACTCACAAAATAGGTTTAAGGTTTACGGATTCATAACCTACTTGATGAAATTTCAAAACATCCAAGTGTGTTATTCAATACCCAACATGTTATGACTCTATATTGAGCTCATGACCAAGGCTAAGGCATGATAAGGAAGGCATGATACTATCCAAAGATTCAAACACACGAGTTCACAAATGTGAAAAATGAGTTTTAACACTCCCAAGTTAATGGTTATAGTCTTGTGATGTTTTAAATCTCTAGAACAAGATCCAAATCGGGCCTTTCTTAGACCATTGGAAAAGTTCTGAAAATTAAATATTGAACATAAGGTCATATCTTGCATTTGAAGATTTGAAACACAAGTTATGGCCAATAATCCAATTCGCAAATCAATTCCCCACCATTAAAACATTAAATAAAAGGGTCAAATCACCTCCAATTGGAATGTGCAATATGCCATTGAAAATATGTTTTTAAGGGTTACAACATTTCGTTTTAAAAATTCCCAAATAATGGAAACTACAAACACAAGATTTGATAAGCTCCTAATGATGTAGCTTAGGAAGCATGGGCATGGGTTCTATACATGCTTAGTTTTGTTTGGAGTAGAATTGATGTGCTATCCATTGTTCTGAAAGTCTAATCAAGTGTTTTTTCACCTAGTAGACATAGTTTAAAGGTGTATTTTCTATTTTCAATCAATGCTTCTTCTGGTGCATGCATAGTTTAAAAGGTTTAGGGTTCTACAAGGCAGTTATTAGTGGACGGTAGAGGTGCTTGTAAGGATTTTGGTTGGTTGCGAAGCTAAAGTGGCAAAAAAATGTTTAGGTCACTCAAGTGGTGGCCAACTAAAATGGGTGGGCAACTTGTGACCCTACTCACGAAAGGGAGGTCATTTGTTAAGTGCATGAAACAAAGCAAGAATTTCAATGGTCTAAAACCCATGTCAGTTGAAATGGGGATAGGGGTTACAAAAGGTTTTTGAGAAATTATTGTGCATAAGAATGAAAAGTTCAATATCAACACAACCAAGGCAGTGCATGCAGAAGTGTTGCCACCAAGGTATGCATGTAATTACGTGGGGTTTCTACTAAAGAACACAAGGCGCATGATGTAGGTAAACAAAGATGTGGTAAGAGCTAAAATGGATTATCTATGTGACCACATGGTCATAGGTAGTTTTGTGGGTGTCAAGCTATCATCCTTAACCTTCAAGGCTTGCCAATTTTAACAATCTAATTGATGAAGGAAAAGTGTGGTTCAATTACATACTTAGGAGAGGTTTTTTCATGATTGAGATTGATGGGTTAAAAACCATCAAGAAAATCTTAATGTTGACCCGTCTCAAATCAAGTTGGGGCATGTGTATCTTTCAAAATTGGGTTGCAAGTTTCAACCCAAATAACCCAAAGGGGATGCAAATTCCAACTTTGATTACCCTAAGGAAACTTTCATCAAAGTTTTGAAACATAGGCAATGAGATCGCAACCAAGTTTGGTATGTTGTTAAGGTTCAACAAAAAAATTGCAAAAGTTGTTGAATAGTGCTACTATGTGGCATTACAATCAAAGATGGGTGGGAGACGGTTGGTGAAATGAAAAATGAATTTACAAAGGATATTGCCACAATCCTTGTCAACTATGACCATCTCCCCATTCCCTACAAATTTTGCCTTGACTATTCAATTAAGGATTGTCTAGTTCTATCTTCATCAAAAAGTAGAGGTTTAAGGACTAAAAAGTTAAGTGGAAGCCACCAATTGTGAAGAATGGTGGAGTTAATGGATAGGAAAGGCTAGAGAAAAGGTTTGAAGGGGGCACAAGTAAGTAATAGGAAGTGGTGCTAGGAAAACTGATTTAAAAAAAGGAGTGCCACATTTAACCACAATAATACAAGTCTATTAGTTCAAGGAAATGCTACCAAACAAGCAAGGAGAAAACCAAAAAAAATTCATTATAGTTAAAAGAAAAGAAAAAAGTAAGCTTGGGAAAGCAAATTACAACTAATTTGGATTCCTATGACCAATCATTGGTGTGAAGTAAAAGTTGCCACACAAGTTGGTGTGCAAGACAAGGAAATGGAGGTGGATGGCAATAAGGAAAAAAGGGCCAACAAGGAAAAGGTAAAGGGAAATCAAACACCCCCAAAAACCAAAGAAGGATTGTTAAGTGCAATTTAAACATGCCCTTAACACCTTATCTTGGGCCATTCCCCCTTACCCCCTTGGATATTATCAAAGGGGGGAATAACAAGTTGTTGACCAATTTTCACCACCTCTCCCCCATGATTCTTGGTTGGTTATTCCATAAATTTCATCACCCCCCTAGGTGAAAGTAAGAAAAGAGAAGCTAAACAATGTGTGGACAATCCTTAAAAACTATTTTTTTTAAATTTGAAAAATCACCATGTGAACATTATATATCAGAAAATTTGATTTATTTTATAATAAATTCTTATACTTTCAAAGTTGCAATTACAAAATTTTCATGAAAATTCATTATGTTTTAAGAGTCCTTTAATATGTTTAAAGCACTTAAGAAAAACATGTGGACATGTGGTTTTTTTAATCAAAAGTCATTTTCCCTTCTCAAATGTTCACCAAATTGTTTCAATTTTCTTGTGAACTTTAATATATTCCACAAGAAGGGATCCATGTGTTCAAAACATTCAAAAAATAAAAATACATATACCTTTTTAGATTTTAATACTCGAATGTCCTTTTACACTATTACAGTTTTGAATTTGTAGTCATGGTTTAAAGTAAAGTTATAGATTTAACTATAATGTAAGGCTTGATGCAAAAAAATTTGAGTTTTTATCATGTTATATGTCATTTTGGCCTCAATTTTGATATTCAATTAAAAAACTTGTGTGAAAAATGCAATATAAACCAATAAACAAATTCCCATGTGGAAAATGTAGTCCTTATAAAGGACTTTAACCTTGGTGCCACAAGATCATTTTTCATGCTTTCATCCCCCTCTCTTATCCTACAACCATAAACCTAATTATATTCAGACCTAGTAGAGTCCTCCTTTCTATCAACTTTTTCCTTGGTTTCTTTTATGTTTTCTGGGTAATTCTTCTCCTATATGCTACAGCCAACAACCCTACTCTTCTTCCTTACTACTCCTCTTACCCTTCCTTAACTAGCCACAACCCTAAACCATAATTATACATATAAGTATCATTCCACAAAGATCACGACAAATCACTACACATCAAAAACATTTCACATCTTCGGAGAAGTTATAATGTAGTTCTTCCAATTGTGAGTCCTTCCACTCCCTTCTCTAGCTAACTTTTAACATGTTCCCTAGTTTCTTCCCTTCACTACAATCCTATCTCCCACTATCTACAACTCCAAAGCTCTTAACCATAGCCCTAAAAACAATCCCTCTTGACTCTACCTCTACATGATAACCCTACTTCTTTCTACATATCTTGTTTTCTTACTTTCACAAGAGGCCAAACCATTGTTTGCTTATTCCGAGGGTCAACAACCCAAAAAACTCAACTCCTCCCCTCTTCTCTACTCCTAGCCCTAATTTCAGCATCACGAACTAAGAACCTTTTCTTGGTGTCCACCATATGCCCCCTAGTCACCCAATTCATGAGTTTTCCTCCCACTTGTGTAGTCACAATTGCAATTACTTGAAAATTCTGCCTCCATTCACCAAATGAAGGTTGATTTGACCACCCTTTGAAAAGTTGGCTGGTTCATGATGTTGTGGCCTCCCATTTTCACCTATCTCGCCCTCTCATGATATGCCAAGATCTCATGTTCTTCCTTACAACTATTATCATCACTCCTTCCTTCTCACAACACCCTCATGCCCCGATCATCACTCTAGAAGAAGAAAAAATAAATCAACAAGTTCCTTGCTTCTCAACTCCCTGGAGGTGCCACTAGTACTATCCTACCCTAACCCTAATTGCCATAAGCTTCTAAGAAGCACCTTTCCTCCTATCCATACCCCCTTATCTAGCAAGGTTAGCTAATCTCAAACAAGGATAAAAACTTCGACCTTGTTTTAATCCGGCCAAACTATTTACCCCCCCTCATCTTAACCAAACCACCTCTTCTCAAGCCCTATTGGGATAAGGACATATGTCTTAACTTAACCCTTTAAACTTAAGGTTAAAACCAAAATTTCCTTAGCCACATTACCCTTTCTTAATCAAAATTGCGTAAGGCTAATTTGAGCTCAACAAGGATTAAGCCAAGACCTTGTCAATGAGAAGGATGAAAATTTTCCCCAACTTGGGAGGAATAGCTAGAACTCAGAAAGAGGAGGTACAAACAATGAAATGTTGGAAACTATAAACAGAAATGGGGGAGGGGACCATGGCCTAATCACCAAGAAGAATCACATGCAACAAAAGGGTAGCAAAGCAGGGAGGGTTAAGTAAGGTAGTGGAATGCAATGGAGGTGGGTTGAACAATTTCATGGTAGGAGAGAGGGGGTCTGAAGAATGAACTAATCAAGGCCAAAATGTGGCACCTAAGGACCATGAGCCTATGCAAGATATTTCCACTGAAAACCTCAAGTGGTGGAGGAATGAAAGTAAGGAATTAAATCCACCATAGTCACAAGAAGTGATAAAAATAGCTTCAAGATGTCTAATAAAGGATTGATACATAATTCAACAGAGGTGTTGGAATCAAAAAAAGAAGGGAGTCTAGGAAAACAAAGATGAATTAGATTTTTACTAACTAGGGTTTAGAAATGGAGTCCAGACAAAATTAATTTAAGCCTAATTCATGATATCAAGCCAAGCTGGATGCTCATAGGGTTATGAAAGAGAATGAAGGAAGCTTAAGGAGGCACACCCCATATCCAAATGGGGGTACAATCTGAAGTTTGAAGTAGAAAGGGGTGGAAAGAATGAACATAACCTATCCTATTCAAGATGATCATGCATATATGAATTATGACACAAAATGTGAGGGGTTTGAATGATGATATGGTTGTTCAAAGTTTATGGATGTATCAAAAGGATTTTACTCCAAACTTAGATATTTTGTTCTTTCAAAAACACAAGTTGTGGGGTGAAAAGGCTAAAAATTTAGGGTTTAAGGTTTGGAAAGAAGTTAAGAGTTGGTATTTAAAACCTAGTTCAAGGTAAAATATGATAGGGCAAGGAAAGGGGGGTTGTCCACACTAATGGCTGAGAGGTTGGGAACTACAATAGTTGAAGAGTGGAAACTTATGGTGAATAGGATACACTGGACTAGGTTGAGAAGGTTATTAGGTGGGGATCTTGGGGTGGCAAATGTTTATGCACCCAACAATCCAAAGGACCATTGTTGTTTATGGGACGAAATGGTGAAATGTCTCCCTAAGAACTGTAGATGGATATTTGTGGGGGATTGGAACATGGTTGAAGCTAGAAAAGACAAATTAACAGTTGTGGCAAGCTTATGTCACAATCTAAAAAATTGGCATTGGAACAAATGTTGGAGCACTTGTAAGTGGAAAACATGTTTGACCGCAAAGGAAGCCTCAAATTTTCCTAGGACAACAGATGGAAAGATGGAACAAGGGTGATGCCCAGATTTGATAGATGTTATGCTCTTAGAGTGAATGGGAGTTCCCAGTTAGACTCCATTGACAAATATGTGATTTTGGGGGACTACAGTTTATCAAACCGATGTCCAATAACTTTCATCTACACTTGTAGGGAAATAAAACATACAAAAAGAGGTTTTTTTCGAAGGAGCACTAGGTACCTAGACAATTCGGATGTGATTTTTGACATGATATAATTATGGGAAGGGTCAAAGGACACAACACCTTTTTCCTCCAAGCTATGGAAGGTGGTTAAATTTCACAGTTCTTTTGTATTAGGAAGGCAGAGGAGAATAAAATGGTGGAAAAATAAATGCGAAAAAAGGTTGGAAATTATGCATGAAATGTTCTAAAATGACCCATAGGACTATGCAATTAAAAAATGGTTAGATAAGTTACTGGGGGGAATTAAAGAGTTTGAAGAGACAAGAGTTGATGAGTGAAACTTAAGACTAGGCTCAAATGGTTGGAGATGGGGCATTCTGCCACTAAGGAATTTTTCGACACAATCAAAAAGCGGAGGACACAAGTGTTAATCACAAAGCTAGAAGGGGAGGATGGGCAAGTGGTGACAACCCAAGAAGAAGTGGTTTCCTGCTATAAGAATTATTATTCAAAGCAATATATCCCAAGAGTGTAGACTGTCTAAAGACAAAGGAGGCAAGGGAACTTTTCATTAGAAACTTAGAAGATAAGCCAAAATCAAAATCCATGAAGTGCTCTCTAGTCAGACCCATGATAGAAGGAGAATTACTTGCAATAGGGTTCAAACATGAGAAAGTATGCCAAAAAAAGTAGTCCTAAGAAAATTTTGTTTCAAACAAATTTCTTTCAATATTCAAATTCAAAAAGATATTTAAAACTTATTTAAATTGCATTTTGAAATCATAAAGCGTTTCATTAAATTTATTATAAGATGAAGATAAAGTTTGAAGAATTTCTATATAAGAAAAGTGGATGAAAAGTGTGTTTTAAATTGGTTGGTTGTTCAGATTTTACAAAATGTCAGGAGAGTTTCACACCCAGTTTTGAATTTGTGTTGACTGCTGCTCAGATTCTTCATTAAATCAAGCCTTGTCAAAATAATGTCCTGCAAACCTTCTGAACTGGTACCCATTTTTATGGAACAGTACCCTATACACTCAAATTGGGGATGAAACATGGTTTAGAGGGTCAAATGAGGGCCCAATGACAGGATGAATTCTCAGATATCTCTATGATATCCATAATTTCACTTGAAAGGCCAAAGGAGGACAAAGGAGATGGCTGCCAACCCATCATCCATCAAGTAATACTCAAGTCATATGGTCCCACACCTAGGCCCACTTAAATGGAAAAGGTCCTACTTAGAATTGAAGAGGTCCTGTGTCCCAAACCAGCAAGAGGGAGGGCGGGGGGGGGCTTGAGGGTTTCTCTGGCATCTGGGTGGTGTGCCCAACCTCTTCCAAAGCTTTTGGTCAGAGAAAAAAAGGGCAAGAAAGTACTGCCAGAAACACTTAACTTACTGGGGCCTGTACGTAGTAGAGGATTGCACTTTTGCAATTCATTGCTGGGCTTGATTTAAGGTTGCAGAAGGTGGTGCTTTTTCCTTCAGGGGTATTAAAAACTCTGGGGACAGAGCCACAACCCTAACCACCAGGGTCACTGACTGGTCCTCACAGAGCGTGAGCCTTGAGGAGAAGGGGTCCAGTTTGGGATTTGAACTCCCAATCTGTGCAGAAGGTGCTTTTTGTGAGCAGCAAACTCAGATTTCATTTCAAGGCTCAGCTGAGCTTGAGCTGGGCTCAGCTGAGCTTGAGCTGGGCTCAGCTGAGCTGGTTTAGTACTTGCACTGGGACAACCTTAGACAGTATGGCCCACATGATGGTAGGCAGGAATGTTTTTGACCCCTTGAAAAATCAAACCACCCACCCAAACAAATTTCCCAATTCTTTTCAAGCCAAGCACATCACTGAAATTCTAGCCTAGTATGTTATGAGCTACCTACTTGAACTTCAATATTATTTCACAGATTTTTATTTTTTTGCAAGTAATTCCAGAATAATTTCCCCTCTCATTTTTAAAAAAAAACCCATCCTCTCACTTGTGTGCACCAGTGGTGTTGGGCAGTTAATTTTTGATTTTGTCAATAACCTTTGGTTTAGGGGTTTTTTTAATAAAAATCTTATAATCAAAGGAACCCCTAGTAGTTGAGGTTGTTTTTGGAACATTTTGAGAATGAAAGAAACTCCAGTTCCTGTTATTTTTAAGATCCTGAAGGGAGAGGTTGTTTTCATGAAAGAACCAGCAAAGAACTTAATTGTTTTATAAAATGTGATTTGATTAATTTAGATATTTTTTGGAATTTGCAGTTATATACCTACCAAACTGGTTCTTTGATTTGTGAGAACTGTGAATCACCCTGAAAACCATTAGGGCTTTGGTGCCAGTGTAATTGGAGGGCAATTACATTACCCAATGTACTTTTACTTCCACTGTTTTTTCCTATGATACACAAGAATTATTATTTGGGGCAGGTCTTTACACTCCATAAAACACTCAACTAGTAAACTGTTTTTCAAAATGCCCCCAATTTTTTTTGGTTTTTTCCCATAATATAACACAAGAATTATTTTTTGGGGCAGGTCTTTACACTCAGTAAAACACTCACCCAACCCTAGGCTTTACTAGAATTGGACGAAACCTTGCACAGGCCCGTAATCCAATAAAGCCCACGGCCTGGAATGGCCTGGCCTGGCCTTGGGCTTTATTCTACACGTAAAGCTGCTGTGTTTTCTAGTGTGTAAGAGTGTAAGGTAGGAAACAACAGCATCAGTGTGCTGTGCTGTGCTCTTTTGTCTCTTGTCAGCGGTGATGGATAGGAACTGAGGCAGTGGTGAGTGTGCAGATCCAACAAGTGGATAGTTAGCTCTAAGCTGATAGCTCTAAGCTGAGAGAGGCAAAACCTTACCTTTGCTACACAACCTTGATACCTGCTGCAGTGGAGGAGGGTATGGTGCGCCTGTGAGAAATCTACTCTGTTACATTCTAAAGTTGTACCCTAAAGCTTGGTCCAATTTCACTCACTTAAAACTGACTTTACTTCATTACTCTTGATGGGATTCCTTCTTCGATTTGGGTCCATATGAAAGGAACTAGGATTGCTTCCTGCTGCTCGCGATGAGTTTAGGTCTTAGGTTTCTTGATTTCTCCTCTTAGGGCTCCCCATTGTGCATTCTGGGCTTTTCTGAGCAATATTTTCTTTTTCCTTCTCTTGTTCCCTTGTCAGGTGTTTTTCCTGTATTTATTTATTTATGTAAGTAGGATTCTGTGTTGGGCAGCAGTGGTTTTTTTAGGAATTTTTTGTTTGTAGCCAAACTGGCTATTATCCATACAAAAATGTGGAAAAAATGGTGACAAAGATCTAGCCAAATCTGGTGGCGGCTATAAACCAAACATGAAGTACAAATATCCAATAATCCTTCTATATTTTGGCTACACACTGAAAGCCAAGTATAGGAATCTGACATTTCTTTTTCTTTGTTGTTCATGCTGTTGGCAATTGAAAATCTCCAAAATCACTTAATTTTCATTTTCCTTTCTTTAAAAAAAAGGGCCATTGGCAGGCAGATCATTTTCATATATCAGTTAGATAAGGGAAAATACAAAATGGCCTGGTCTGTTCTAACCTAATCTTTTTCTTGGACATTCATTCGTCAATCATTTTAGTAGTTTCTGTCACAAGAACTGAAGAAAACATCTAAGGATATTGAGATCACTTTTGGCTATTTTGATGGTTTGATGGTTATCAATTGTGCAAAGCAGGACACAAAATAACCCACATGTCTAGTTGAAAATAAATCAAGATCAAACTAAGACCGTGCTTGGCTAAGACTTAACCTAACCATGGAGGTGCTCAAACAAGTTTGGTCCTGGCTGCACACCTAAGGCAAACATGGAGGCCAGTAGCTTTTCTATAAGGTAGATGTGTCAATTATCACCTTTGTGAGAATGAATTCAATTATTTTGAAAACAAACCAAAATTATCTTATGAAAAACTTGTCTTGTATAGATGTCTTGTAGTTTTATCTATTAGATTTTATTAAATTATTGATAAACTAATAATTAGTTATGAATTTTATATCCAATTGAAAGAGGGATATCATGATAATTGACTCATAATGTTGTTATTTGATATCAACATTAATCAATTAATCATTGTGTTCACATGAACGACATTAATTAGTTTTAATTTCATTTGTCAAAGTAATCATTTTAAAAAGATTTTTAGCCCAAATCATAAACTTAAATTTTTCTACTCAACCCCTATTTGACTTTATCACCGTAATGTAGAACTTTTAATTAATCTCTTTACAACCTAATACCAACACCATCTTAACATTCAAATCTTTGTATTTGAAATTTTGTAAATTTGTATTTATTCACCCCCACAACATAATAACCATCAATTGATTGTTATTTAATTACATTATGACATAAATTTGGCCCATTTATGGTGGTTAATGATTCAAAATTTGTCAAGTCATGTCACCCAAACTCAATACTCATGAAAATAAATTCTCAAATCTCTTATCATAATGTTGTTACAAAAATATTCAATTAATGATTGGTTAAATCCAATTATCTATTGATTATGAATCAATAGCCAACATCATGTACTCCAATTACATACAAATGCCAATTCTAGTAATAAAGTAGATCAAAATTCGTTGATTTTGGCATATCTAAATACCAACACACGCTCAATAGTCATATTAAATCATTTGCTCCTTAATTTTATGAGTTTGTTTCAATTTTGCCCCCACTTAATAATTGATATACTCACATTAAGGGTCAAATTGGTGATCATTTATCAAATTCAACATAGTGGAAAAACAAGGAGTGAATCCCCTTTCAGCAGATTTCTCTTTTTGTTCCTCCCTCCCCCATGCCCCCCAACCCAAAACTGACCTACTTATTTTTTAATTGCCTGCTTATTCTAATCACCCCCACCTACGTACTATCCTCTCAGCTACCTACCCACCTCCCACCCTGCCTATTTGCCAACAAAACAAGTACCTACCAAATTCAACGCACTAAGTTACCAACCGACCTCCCTCCTTGTTAATCGTCACAAATTTGCAATTGTCAAAAATGATGATAGAATGGACAACACAAGGGTATTGCAAAAAA
>Ga0116229_10011730_pt1 | contig 12832 bp, 10 predicted proteins | sample S1TSphgellanicum_3_FD_87313 | JGI IMG/M metagenome (GOLD analysis project Ga0116229, IMG submission 87313) | Host-associated microbial communities from peat moss isolated from Minnesota, USA - S1T2_Fc - Sphagnum magellanicum MG | ecosystem: Host-associated > Plants > Peat moss > Unclassified...
CTGCAGAAAACGTCGGCTTCATCGCAGTGCTCCTTTTGTATCTGGGCAGCCACAATCCTGCCCCCTGGGTCGTCTGGACCATGGTCGCCATCACGGTGTGCCGATACCTCCTGGCAGCAGGTTTGCTCCTCGCCCCCTCGATGGACAAACCCAATCCACTGCGCTTTGCGGGGGCGATTGGCACCTATTCCTGCGGGCTGGCGCTCTCGGTCGCGCTGCTCTTCTCGCTCGGCTCGTCCTAAGAGGGCGATCCTCGCTGGGTGGGCCTGCGGGGTCAGTGCGCACCGGGGCACAGAATGGGTCTAAACTGGCGATTCGCGATCCGGCAAGCCCGAGCCAAGGGCTTGATCAGCGGAGCCTTGGAGACGACGTCGCATGAACCACCCTACGCCCAATCCGATTGCCTTCAGGCGCCCCCTGCCACAGGCCTTTTCAGAGGCGCTCTCCGCCCATTTCGGTGAGCGGTTTTCGACAAGTCAGGCTGTACGCGAGCATCATGGGCGGGACGAGTCGGCCTACGATCCAATGCTTCCTGACGCGGTTGTTTTCGCGCAGTCGACCGAGGACGTCGTGGCCACCGTCAAGCTCTGCGATGCCTTCGAAGTCCCTCTGATCGCATACGGTTCGGGCTCGTCGCTCGAGGGACATCTGCTGGCCGTGAAGGGCGGCGTGACGATCGATCTGTCCCGGATGAACGCGGTGCTCGCGGTCGACGCGGAGGATCTTTCAGCGACCGTCCAGGCAGGTGTGACGCGCAAGCAGCTCAACCAGGCGATCCGGGATACGGGGCTTTTCTTTCCGATCGATCCCGGTGCCGATGCCTCATTGGGTGGCATGAGCGCGACCCGCGCCTCGGGAACCAATGCCGTGCGTTATGGAACGATGCGGGAGAACGTGCTTTCCCTCACGGTCGTGACCGCCCAGGGCAAGGTCGTCAAGACCTCCAGGCGCGCACGCAAGTCTTCCGCCGGATACGATCTGACCCGCATTTTCGTAGGCAGCGAAGGGACGCTCGGTATCATCACGGAAGTCACGGTGCGGCTCTATCCCCAGCCTGAAGCCATCTCGGCGGCCGTGTGCAACTTCCAAACCGTCGATCAGGCGGTCCAAAGCGTGATCGCGACCATTCAGATGGGCATCCCCGTGGCGCGCGTGGAACTGCTTGATCGCGCCTGCGTGAAGGCGGTCAATGCGCACAGCAAACTCTCCTTGAACGAGACCCCGTTGCTCCTGTTTGAATTCCACGGCTCTTTGGCGAGCGTGCGCGAGCAGGCCGAAAGCGTAGAGGCCTTGACGAAGGAATTCGGCGGTATGGATTTCCAATGGGCGACCAATCCTGAGGACCGGACCAAACTCTGGACGGCGCGCCACAATGCCTACTTCGCGGGGCTCCAGATGAAGGCGGGAACCCGCGCGATCACGACCGACGTGTGCGTGCCGATCTCGAAGCTCGCCGAAAGCATCGCAACGACCACCGCCGAACTCGAGGCATCGCGGCTCCCTTCGATGATCGTCGGTCACGTCGGGGACGGCAACTATCATGTGATGCTGCTTGTCGATCCGGCGCGGCCCGAGGATCACGAGGAAGCCGAGGCGATCAACCAGCGCATGGTCTCGCGCGCCATCCAGATGCAAGGCACCTGCACCGGCGAGCATGGCGTGGGCCTGCACAAGATGGACTTCCTGCTCGAGGAGCACGGTGAGGATGCGCTCGATCTGATGCGCTCGCTCAAGCGCGCCTTCGATCCCAAGAATCTGCTCAATCCGGGCAAGATCGTCTCCCTGGAGTAAGGCAGCAGCGGGTCCCGGCAGCGCCATTTCCAGGAGCCCCCTAGAGCGCCCCGTGGCGCGCTGCACCCTGCAAGCGGACTGCGCGTCCGGCCTGTGCGCCGATCCTGCGCTTTCCCGGACTGCGCGCTCGTGCTACCTTGGCTCTATGAACGCACCCTTGGAGCCCACCCGGGCCATCGATCCGAACAAGCAGGCGCGCGCCGTGGCCGCGCTCCGAACCGTTCTGCCCGAGGACGCCGTCCTGTTCGCAAAAGAGGATACGCGCCCCTATGAGTGCGATGGACTCACGATGTATCGCGCCCTACCTCTCATCGTCGTTCTGCCGGCCACCGAGGCTGAGGTCATCGCGGTCATCAGAATTTGCCACGACCTGGGGCTGCCGGTTGTGGCGCGCGGTGCTGGAACGGGACTCTCTGGCGGCGCCATGCCGCATGCGGAAGGGGTGCTGCTAAGCCTCGCACGCCTGAACCGGATCCTTGAACTCGACCCCAAGAGCTGTACGGCGCGAGTCCAGCCGGGTGTCCGGAATCTCGCCATCTCCGAGGCCGCCCGCCCACACGGACTCTATTACGCGCCCGACCCCTCTTCCCAGATTGCCTGCACGATCGGCGGTAATGTCGCCGAGAACTCCGGCGGCGTGCACTGTCTGAAGTATGGGCTCACGGTCCACAATGTACTGGGGGTAAGGGGCGTCATCTCGACCGGTGAGGTGGTCGAACTCGGCGGGGCCGCCCCCGATGCGCCAGGACTAGACCTGCTCTCGCTCGTCATCGGCTCTGAGGGCCTCCTCCTCGTCGTCACCGAGGTGACCGTCAAGCTCATCCCCAAACCGCTTCTGGCGCAGGTCGTCATGGCCTCGTTCGATGACGTCGAGCGCGCCAGCCAAGCGGTCGCGGACATCATCGCCGCCGGGCTCATACCGGCGGGCTTGGAGATGATGGACCAGGCCGCTGCGCGCGCGGTGGAACCGTTCGTGAACGCCGGCTACGACCTCGACGCACAGGCCATCCTTCTGGCCGAATCGGATGGCACTCCCGAGGAAGTGGCGCACGAGATCGAGCATATGGAGGCGATTCTCAAGGCAGCCGGTGCCACCCGCTGCCAGGTCTCGCAAGACGAAGCCGAGCGGCTACGCTTTTGGGCCGGGCGCAAGAACGCTTTCCCTGCGGCAGGTCGCGTCTCTCCCGACTATTACTGCATGGACGGCACCATTCCGCGCAGCCGGGTCGGCGAGGTGCTGCGAGCGATCGCCGGCATGGAGAAGCGCTATGGATTGCGTTGCATGAACGTGTTTCATGCCGGCGATGGCAATCTGCACCCGCTCATCCTGTTCGATGCGAACCAGCCGGGCGAGCTCGAGAGGGCCGACGCGTTCGGCGCCGAAATCCTGGAACTGTGCGTGGCCATGGGCGGAACCATCACCGGTGAACACGGAGTGGGCATCGAAAAGATCAACCAGATGTGCAGCCAGTTTACGCAGACCGAACTTGCGGCCTTTAGCGCAGTCAAGCAGGCCTTTGACGAAGTGGGTCTCTTGAACCCGCAAAAGCTCATCCCGACCCTGCATCGTTGCGCCGAATACGGCGCAATGAAGGTTCATCACGGCAAGGTTCCCTTCGCCGAGCTGGAACGCTTTTAGCCATGGGCTTTGCGAGCACCCACCAATGAATGATTCACTGGTCGAAGCGGTGCGCGCCGCCGCGGCCTCGGGCAAGGCTTTGCGGATCCGCGGTGGCGGCACGAAGGATTTCTACGGCCAAAGCCTCGCAGGCACGGTGCTCGATACGCGCTCCTACGCGGGTATCACCTCTTATGCCCCGAGCGAACTGGTCTTCTCGGCCCGTGCCGGGACACCGCTTGCCGAGGTCGCCGGAATGCTTGAGCAACATGGCCAGTTTCTTCCTTTCGAGCCGCCCGAATTTGCCTCGGGCACAACTCTTGGGGGCGTGGTGGCGAGCGGTCTGAGCGGGCCTGGCCGCAGTGCGCGGGGCGCCGTGCGCGACTTCATCCTGGGCGCACACCTGCTCGATGGCCAAGGTCAGGTTCTGCGCTTTGGCGGGCAGGTGATGAAGAACGTCGCCGGCTTTGATGTGTCCAGGGTCCTTGCCGGCTCGCTCGGTACGCTCGGGGTCATCCTCGAGGTCTCCTCGAAGGTCCTGCCGCGCCCCGCAGTGTCCACGACGCTGCGCTTTGACCTGTCGGCAAGCGCAGCGCTTCTGAAGATGTCCGATTGGAGAGCCCTGCCGCTTCCAATCACGGCGAGCGCCTGGGTGGGCGAGGGTTTGACAGTGCGCCTGTCCGGATCGAGCGCCTCGGTCGCAGCGGGTGCGGCGCGCCTGGGTGGAGCGGTCGTCGAATCCGGTGAGGCCAACGCCTTCTGGGAGGATCTGCGCGACCACCGGGCGCCCTTCTTCAAGGATCCTCGGCCTCTGTGGCGTCTCGCACTTCCCGCCTCGACCACCGCGCTGGGCCTTTCTGGCAGTGAATGCTATGAGTGGCTGGGAAGCCTGCGTTGGCTCAGTAGCGAGCTCCCCGGAGCCCAGGTGCGCGCCCGAGCGGCAGAGTTGGGCGGACACGCGACCTTGTTCCGGGCACCGCCGGACGTGAAGGCTCAAGCGGGCGTGTTCACCCGGCCAAGCCCGACGCAGGCGGCCATCGAGGCACGCCTGAAGAAGGCCTTCGATCCCCACGGGATCTTCAATCGCGGCCGCGTCGATGCGGTCTAGACCGACTCCGAGCCGCACCAGGCTCTTGTACCGCCCTTAAATCGATGCAAACCGATCTGGCTGACTTCATTCGCGGCACCTCCGAGGGCGACGAGGCCGATGCCATCCTGCGCAAGTGCGTGCACTGCGGATTTTGTACGGCGACCTGCCCGACATACCAGCTGCTTGGCGATGAGCTCGACGGCCCGCGCGGACGCATCTACCTGATCAAACAGGTCCTCGAAGGCACGCCGGCAACGACCAAGACCCTGGGCCACCTGGACCGGTGTCTGACCTGCCGGAACTGCGAAACAACCTGTCCGTCGGGCGTGCGCTATGGACGGCTGGTCGAAATCGGCCGGCACATCGTCGAGGAGCAGGTCGGCTCCGAGCGTCCGAGACGCGAACGGTTCGTGCGGTTTCTGCTGCGCGAAGGCTTGACACGGCGCGTCCTGTTCGACCCGGCCATAGCTCTCGGGCGTGCGGTGCGACCGCTCCTCGGCACGGCACTCAAGGAAAAGATCCCCCAAGTTCGCAGCACCGGCACCATTCCGCGCCGCACCCACGCACGCCGCATGATTCTTTTGTCGGGCTGCGTGCAGCCGGCGCTGTCCCCGTCGATCAACTCGGCCACCCGGAGGGTGTTCGATGCCCTGGGCATCGAACTGGTCCCCGCCAAACGCGCGGGGTGTTGTGGCGCGTTGCGCCATCACCTCGAGGACGAGACCGGGGCACTCGCTGAGATGCGGCAGAACATCGACGCGTGGATCCCCCTGCTCGATGGAGGGGCTGAGGCGATCGTCATCAATGCTTCCGGTTGCGCAGTGCAGGTGAAGGACTACGGTCTCTTGCTCGCGGGCGACGAGCTCTATGCCGAGCGGGCCCGGCGCATCTCGGATGCCGCGCGCGATCTCTCGGAGGTCCTGGCCGCCGAGCGCAGCCGTGCGGACGGCGTCTTCAGAAGGCTCGCCCAAAGCGCCCGGGAGGAGGGACGGCGCGTCGTCTTTCATCCGCCTTGTACGTTGCAGCACGGCCAGCAGATCCACGGCTTGGTCGAGGATCTCCTGAAAAGCTTCGGGATCGATGCGACGCTCTGTGCCGACAGTCACCTGTGCTGCGGCTCGGCTGGCACCTACTCCGTGCTCCAGCCGAAACTGTCCCAGACCTTGCGCGAGAACAAGCTGCGTGCCTTGGGCGCAACGGGTGCGCAGTTGATCGTCTCAGCCAACATCGGCTGCCTCATCCACCTCCAGGCAGGCACCAGTCTGCCGGTGCGACATTGGATCGAACTCGTCGATGAACTCCTCGGCCACTCGGGCCAGACCCCGAACCCTTGAGGAGTCGAGATGCTGCGTACATTCACGACCCTTCTTGTTTTCCAGTTGCTCGGTGAGTCGATCTCCTATGGCCTGCACGCGCCGATCCCAGGACCTGTTTTCGGCATGGCGCTTCTCTTTGTCTATCTGCTGCTGCGGCAAGGCGAGGCCGAGCGCATGAAGGACACCGCCCAGGAGTTGCTGCGCCATCTCTCACTCCTGTTCGTGCCGGCCGGAGTGGGAGTCATGCTGTATGCGGATCGGGTCCGCGAAGAATGGATGCCCATCGTCGTCTCGATCGTGCTGAGCACGGCACTCACACTCGTCGTCACAGCGGCGACCGTCGCGCGCGTGCATCGCTGGATCGAGACGCGCGACGCGAAAAGGGGGGGCGAAGACGCACCGTGACGCCCGAGCTGAGCCAGATCTGGGTCTATCTCGCGGCCACGCCCCTCCTGGGCCTGACCGTCACGCTTTTGGCCTACCAGTTCGCCTACCTGATCTACGCGCGCAGTGGCCTTAGCCCGCTCGCCAATCCGGTGGCGATCTCGGTCGCGGTCCTGGTGACGCTGCTGGTGGCCACGCATACCCCCTACCCCACGTATTTCGCAGGAGCCCAATTTGTGCACTTCCTTTTGGGACCAGCCACGGTCGCGCTGGCCGTGCCGCTCTACCTGCAGTGGGACAAACTGAAGCGTCTGGCCCTGCCGCTCCTCGCAGGTCTTCTCGCAGGTGCCTTGACGGCGATCCTCTCTGGCACGGGCCTGGCCTATCTCTTGGGTGCCTCGCGCCTGACCATCCTCTCGCTCGCGCCGAAGTCGGTGACCACACCGATCGCCATGGGCATCTCTGAGAAGATCGGGGGGCTGCCCTCGCTCACGGCTGTATTGGTGATTTCGACCGGCATCACGGGCGCCGTCCTCGGCCGCCCCCTCCTCGCAGGAATGATGCGCATCGAAGCGCACTGGATCCGCGGCTTCGCTCTCGGTTGCGCCGCGCACGGCATCGGCACGGCCCGCGCGTTTCAGGTCAGCGAGGAGATGGGTGCCTTTGCCGGACTCGCCATGGGGCTGAACGGTCTTCTGACCGCGGGTATCACGCCGCTTCTGTGGGCGCTGCTCGCGCACTAGCCGGCGCCGAACCACTTTCTCTGGAAGGGTGCTCTGCGCTCGTGTACCATCGAGCGTCCTCGGCCCCCCTGAGGCACTTGTTCTCTCAAGCGATTCTGTGTCCATCCCCAAACATCCCCCGCTCGGTCTGCCCGCAGTAGCAGCACAATGACCGAATCCTTCCAGTACGACGCGCTCATCATCGGCGGCGGCCACAACGGGCTCGTCTGCGCCTGCGACCTCGCGCAAAAGGGGTGGAAAGTGCGCGTCCTCGAACGCCGCGCGATACTTGGGGGTGCTGCCGTCACCGAGGAGCTCCATCCTGGTTTTCGGAACTCCACAGCGAGCTACACCGTCAGTCTTCTCGATGAGGGCGTGATCCGCGACCTGCGGCTGGCCGAGCACGGCCTGTCGATCGTGGAGCGTCCCTTCTCGAACTTCCTGCCCTTGACCGATGGCCAGTACCTGAAGCTTGGAGGATCGCTGGCCGAGACCCAAAAAGAGATCGCCAAATTTTCCAGAAGGGACGCCGAGCGACTGCCCGCGTATTACGCGATGCTCGACCGCTCGGTAGCGGTGTTGCGCGCGCTCCTTCAGAAGACGCCGCCCAACGTGGGCGAGCGCAGTTTAGCGTCGATTGCCGATTGGATCTCCGGAATCAAGCTGGGCCGGCTGATGACCCGGATCGATCTTGAGGAAAAGAGAGAACTGCTCGCCTTCTTCGGCCGCAGTGCCGGCGATCTTCTCGATGACTGGTTTGAATCGGCGCCGCTTAAGGCCGTGCTGGGATTCGACGCCATCGTGGGCAACTTTGCCAGCCCCTACGCTGCGGGCTCCGCCTACGTACTGCTCCATCATGTCTTTGGCGGAGTCAATGGCAAGCCGGGAATCTGGGGGCACGCGATCGGCGGCATGGGCGCGATCACCCAGGCGATGGCGGCTGAGGCTCGTCTGCGCGGCGTCGAACTCTCAGTCGAGGCACCGGTCGCGCGCATCCTGGTCGAGGGCGGCCGGGCGCAGGGCGTCTTGCTCGAAGACGGCACGAGCCTCACTGCGCGGCGCGTCGTGGCCAATGTGACCCCCAAGGTGCTCTTCGAAACGCTCGTGGCGCCGGAGTATCTTCCCGAGACATTTCGCAACCGGATCGCTCAGTACCGCTCGGGTTCGGGGACGCTGCGCATGAATGTCGCTCTCTCGGGACTACCCGACTTCACGGCCCTACCCGGAAGCCAGGCGGCAGCACATCACTCCTCGGGGATCATCCTCGCCCCCTCCCTGGCCTACATGGAACGGGCCTTCGCCGACGCGCGTCAGTGGGGCTTTAGCCGGGAGCCCGTCGTCGAAGTGCTGATCCCAAGCACCGTTGACCCCACTCTGGCTCCGCCCGGACAGCACGTGGCGAGTCTGTTTTGCCAGCACTTCTCACCGCGGCTCGATCCGCTGCAATTTCCCGGAGGCTGGGACGAGGCACGGGAGGCGGCAGCCGACGCGGCGGTGGCCACCGTGACCCGTTTTGCGCCGAATTTCCGCTCTTCGATTCTCGCGCGCCAGATCCATACGCCGCTCGATCTCGAACGCAAGTTTGGACTCACCAACGGGGATATCTTTCATGGGGTGCTGGCGCTCGACCAGCTCTTCTCGGCCCGACCGATCCTGGGCTACGCCAACTATCGGGCACCCATCAAGGCGCTCTATCTGTGCGGATCGGGCACGCATCCAGGCGGGGGCGTGACGGGTCTGCCCGGCCGCAACGCAGCACGCGAAATCCTGCGCGACGGTCGGAGCTAGCGGACCATCTGACGGTACTGAAAGTCTTCTCGCCCTGCCTCTTCTGATGCGGTTTGTTGACTTGCGCCGTGCTCTGTCGGGCACACTCAGCCCTCGCCCGCTTAGACCCTGCCGCCCCCCAAGCGTTTTCCGCGCAGCGCAGCATGACGGCGCATGGGCGCGGCAGAATCTCTATGCTACATTGTCCAAGACGCGAGGCCGGGTCGCAAAACCATTGAACCGGAAATCAACCGGCCTTAGGAACCGTATCGAGTTCCGCTCGAGAAATGAGACCGAGACTGGGAGGTACAACCTGCCCGTCCTATCCATGGAGACACTCATGTTCGGACTGATGCAGGACCGCCCCTTGCTGATCTCTTCCCTCATCGAGCACGCCGCGCGCTTTCATCCCGATCGCGAGATCGTCTCACGCACGCTTGAAGGAACGATCCAGCGCAGCAGCTACCGGACCATCCATGCACGCGCAAAGCAGCTCGCCCGCGCCCTCACCGGACTCGGTGTGGTGGCCGGTGACCGCGTGGCGACACTGGCGTGGAACACGCACCGGCACATGGAGCTCTACTACGGGGTCTCGGGGATGGGTGCCATCCTGCACACGGTGAATCCGCGCCTGTTCTCCGAGCAGATCCGGTACATCCTGAACCACGCCGAGGATACGGTGCTGTGCTTTGATATCGGGTTTGCGCCGCTCGTGGCCGAACTCGCCCCGCATCTGCCCACTGTGCGCCACTTTGTGGCGCTCACCGATCGTGCCCACATGCCCACCCTCGACAGTCTGCCACCGACACTGTGTTACGAGGAATTGCTCGTCGCAGAGGAGCCCGACTATGTCTGGCCGACCTTTGATGAGCGTACCGCCTCCTCGCTGTGCTACACCTCCGGCACCACCGGTAATCCGAAGGGGGTGCTCTACTCGCATCGCTCGACGGTGCTCCATTCGCTTGCGGCGTGCGCGACCGATGTGCTGGCGCTCTCGTCTTCCTCCTCGATCATGCTGGTCGTACCCTTGTTCCACGCGAACGCCTGGGGCGTGATCTATGCGGCAGCGATGGTGGGTGCAAAGCTCGTACTGCCCGGGCCCTACCTCGACGGCAAGAGCGTCTACGAACTGATGCGTGCCGAAAACACAAACTTCGCCCAGGGAGTCCCGACTGTCTGGCTGATGCTGTTCCAGTATCTCGACGAGCACCCGGAGATCGACGCGAAGGAGTTGCGCCTAAAGAGCATCACCGTGGGCGGATCAGCACCATCGCTCGCAATGATCGAGCGCTGTCATCGACTGTTCAACTGCGAACTCACCCAAGGCTGGGGCATGACTGAACTCAGTCCCCTGGGCACGATTGGGACGCTCCTGCCGCACCACGCGGAACTCCCCTTGGCCGAACAGTTCAAGGTCCGCGCCAAACAAGGGCGCGGGATCTGGGGCGTGGAACTGAAAATCGTCGGCGAGGACGGCAAGGTCCTGCCCCACGATGGCCGGGCCTTTGGACGATTGCTGGTGCGTGGCCCATGGATCTCGAGCGGCTACTTCAAGGGGGAAGGTGGAGAGGTGCTCGATGGCGACGGTTTTTTCGACACCGGCGACGTGGCGACGATCGATCCCGAAGGCTTCTTGCAGCTGGTCGACCGGTCCAAGGATGTGATCAAGTCGGGCGGCGAGTGGATCTCCTCGATCGATCTGGAGAACGCGGCAATGGGGCATCCGGATGTGGCCGAGGCGGCCGTGATTGGGATTGCCCATCCGAAGTGGCAGGAAAGGCCGCTCTTGATTGCGATCAAAAAACCCGGCTCCGCACTAGAGCGCGAGGAATTGCTGCAGTTTCTCTCGGACAAGGTGGCCAAGTGGTGGTTGCCAGACGATGTCGTCTTCGTAGGGGAGTTGCCGCATACGGCGACGGGCAAGCTGCTCAAGACCAAGCTGCGCGAGACGTTTCGCGACCACGTCTTGCCAAGCGCCTGACCCATTCCCAACCAAGGCGCGCGGCGCGCGCCTCGCAGGCCGGGGGGCCTATTCGACGGCCTTGACCATGTCCTCGATGACCTTCTTTGCGTCACCGAAGACCATCATGGTCTTGTCCATGTAGAAGAGTTCATTGTCCAGACCCGCGTAGCCTGCTGCCATCGAACGCTTGTTGACGATCACGGTCTTGGCCTTGTAGGCCTCGAGGATCGGCATTCCGGCGATGGGCGACTTGGGATCGTTCTTTGCGGCCGGATTGACGACGTCGTTGGCGCCCAGGATCAGCGCCACGTCCGCCTGGGCAAACTCGCTGTTGATGTCCTCCATCTCGAACACCTGATCGTAGGGCACCTCGGCCTCAGCGAGCAGCACGTTCATGTGGCCCGGCATGCGGCCAGCGACCGGATGGATGGCGTACTTGACGGTCACACCATGCTCGGTGAGCTTGGTCGAGAGTTCCTTGAGCGCGTGCTGGGCGCGCGCCACAGCGAGTCCGTAGCCCGGCACAATGATGACGGTGTCGGCATTGGTCATGAGGAAGGCCGCATCTTCAGGGCTTCCGCTTTTGTAGTTCTTCGGGCCCGCGTCGGCGGCGCCTGCTGCCGAGGTGTCGGCTCCGAAGCCCCCCAGGAGCACCGAGACGATCGAGCGGTTCATCGCGGTGCACATGATGTAGGACAGGATCGCACCGGACGATCCGACGCAGGAGCCGGCGATGATCAGCACGGAGTTGTTCAGGGTGAAGCCGATACCCGCTGCAGCCCATCCCGAGTAGCTGTTGAGCATCGAGATCACCACCGGCATGTCGGCCCCGCCGATCGGGATGATGAGCGTGACCCCGAGCACGAGCGCGATGGCCAGCATGACCAGAAACGCCGCCTGGCTATCCGTGAGAAAGTAAGTGAGTCCAAAGCCCAGCATCGATACGGCCAGGACCAGGTTCAGCAGGTGCTGACCACCAAACAAGACGGGCTTGCCCGATACTTTGCCCGAGAGCTTGCCGTAGGCAATGACCGAGGCTGTGAAGGTGATCGCGCCGATGAATGCCCCGATGAACAGTTCCACCTTCTGCGCACCGGTATGCTCCTCGCCCAGGTGATAGAGCGAGGCGACTGCGATCAGCACGGCCGAGAGCCCGACCAAGGAGTGCATCAGGGCAACCAATTCGGGCATGCGCGTCATCTGCACGCGCCGGGCCGCGACCGATCCGATCGTCGCTCCGATCAACATCGCGCCACCGATGAGCCACGGCACGGGTCGGTCCGCCACGAACAGCGTCGTGAGCACGGCGATGACCATGCCGATCATCCCGAAGAGATTACCCCGGCGCGATGTCACGGGCGAGGACAGCCCCTTTAAGGCGAGGATGAACAGGACTGCCGAGACGAGATAGGCGATCAGCGTCAGGTTGGCAAGCAGGGGCGTCATGGGATCGACCTCACGCTTTCTTTTCCTTCTTCTTGAACATCTCCAGCATGCGCTGCGTGACGAGAAAGCCGCCGAAGATATTGATCGAGGCGAGCAGCACCGCCAGCGCCCCCAGGACGCTCGTGAGCGAGATCGGACCGTCCAGATCGACGGTCTGCAAGATCGCACCGACGATGATGATCCCCGAGATCGCATTGGTCACCGACATCAGCGGTGTGTGAAGCGCGGGCGTCACCGTCCAGACGACGTGGTAACCCACGAAGATCGCCAGTACGAAGATGGTGAGATTCTGGATGGTTGGATCAATCATCGAAGACTCCTCGCAAAACGGATGGGTGTGCTCGCATCAGGGGTACCCTAAGCGGCGCCTGCCGGTTTCGGCGCCTCGGCGCCCTTTAAGCGGCCGTCGCGGCACATGAGGCACGCCGCGACGATGTCGTCGTCGAGATTGACGACCAGCTTCGCCTCGGCATCGACGATCAGCTTCAGAAAATCGAAGACATTGCGGGCGTAGAGCGAAGAGGCGTCGGCCGCCACGAGGGCGGCCAGATTCGGCTCACCCACGATGTGTACGCCATGCTTGGTGACGGTCTTGCCCAGTTCGGTGAGCGGGCAATTACCACCCTGCTCGACGGCCAAGTCGACTATGACGGAACCCGGTTTCATCGACTGCACCATCTCCTCGGTAATCAAGACCGGAGCGCGCCGCCCGGGAATCAAGGCCGTGGTGATGAC
>Ga0116229_10011731_pt1 | contig 12832 bp, 7 predicted proteins | sample S1TSphgellanicum_3_FD_87313 | JGI IMG/M metagenome (GOLD analysis project Ga0116229, IMG submission 87313) | Host-associated microbial communities from peat moss isolated from Minnesota, USA - S1T2_Fc - Sphagnum magellanicum MG | ecosystem: Host-associated > Plants > Peat moss > Unclassified...
CCTGCCACAACAGGTCCCTTGGTACTGTATCAAAGGCTTTTTTGAAGTCCACAAAACAAGTGTATAGCTTCTTTTTCTAAAATCTGGCTTGTTCGATCAAAGTGCGAAGAATAAACAAATTATTTGTTGTCCTAAAGTCCTTTCTGAAACCAGCTTGTCCCTTTGCGCGTAAATCATTGGTCTCCGCCCATTGACTCATGCGGGACTCAAGAATCATTCCAAACACCTTGGCTAAGACTGGTCCTACTGTGATCCCCCTGTAATTGTCAAACTGACTATTATCACCCCCTTTGTATAGTGCATGTATGATCCCAACAGAAAGTGATTCACAATAACCCTCGCACAGGATTTTGTTAAAAGCAATCAATAGTGGTTGTTGCAAGGCAACAGCCGCATCCAAAAGGAACTCTGGTTTGATGCCATCAATGCTTGTAGCTTTGTGTCGTTTTAGCTTTTTGAACGCCTACTGTACTTCAACTAGTGTGATGTCAACATTCAACTGTTCACAATCAATACCATTGGGTGGAAAGGAGGGTTGGAAGGTGCAATATATGTATATTATTACCCAATTTTCTAGTCCAATTTGGGACCCATTCATACCGGACATTTGAATGTTTCTAGAGCAGTGCACATTTCTACCTTTTTCCTTTGCGGTTGGCTGGATGGCCATGAATCTAATGATGTGATTTCTTTGTGTGCTTTGCTGCAGACATTTTTGGGAAAATTTAGGGAGAAGAGAAGATTAGAAAGGTAGGGAGTAAAATTCAGTGTTGGGAATAAAGTTATTGAATTAGGGGACAAGCAGGTTTCTCTTCCTTTCGTCATACCAACTATGAAAGGATCTACCACACACACACACACACAAACAAAAAGAGAGTATTTTGCTCCAAAAATTGAAAGCTTCAAAAATTGTCAAAAGTGTCATGCATCAATGTCAAAGTGTGAAGAATGCTCTCCTTTTTCTCGTTCCAATTGTACTGTTTCTCCTGACCACAATGAAGATCAGAAGGAGATCTTGTGAGCACAAATTTGAGTGGGATTGTAACAAACTTGTTGGAGACTCATGGCCACTGCTGCCCCATGTTTTCTCCCTCTTTCTTTCTTAGCTCTTGTGCCATTTCCCCAGGCCCTTCTAACACCCACCTGTTTGTAAATGATATCCTAATGATACCCTACAACTAAAACAAACTAACTACCTATTCCCCCTACAACACTGTGCCTTCTCTTGAGAGTCTGAACAAAAGGGTATGGCAACAACCAAGGTTGAATGAATTTGGTTTGATTTCCCCACCATCCCTTACTCTCTCTCTCTCTCTCTCTCTCTCGCTCTCTCTGTTTCACAACAAATTTGGGTTGGAACCATATTGACCCATAAAAATGTGTGCTTTTTTTCTTTACAGCTGGTTTTGTTTCACCTCCCCAGGAGCTAATTTACTGAAGACTTTTTGGTTTGGTGTTTTTTCCATCACTAAGTTTTCCCCTGAGAGTGTGCTACTGGATTTGCCACTATTCTCCTCCCACCTGCTGAACATTTGTCTAACTGCGTGGGAAGCTGAATCAGACTCAGGAGTAGTAGTACTAGGTCGTTCAGCCCACTGCTGATCCATTGCTACAATGTGTGACCCTTGCAAGCTGCTGCTGCTTCTAAGTGGTCGGAGTGTCAAATCATCACCTGTCAAAGAATGGAGATCAGATGTTTGGGATGTATACAGAGCTGCAGCTAAATTTGCAGGTGGGGCTTGTTGCAAGTTGCTGCTGCTGCCGCCGCCCCCCAGTGGGAAATCCATGGCCAATTTGAAATCAGAGTGGTCACAGTTTGAAGCTGGGCTTGACAGTGGAAATCCTGGTGTGACACCTTTTTGAACCAGATGAATTGATTGGTGTTGGAAGTCACTGCCACCACTGGATGTGGTGCAGGTTGCCACCATGATTCCTCCATCATGCTGTTGCACTACTGGCTCCGATTCTGAAGACACAGATTGAGACGAGCCAGGTTGTTGTCCAGTAGCTACTATTTCACCATGACCTGCAAACCGTGTCCGTTTTGATGGTGATTGACTGCTTGGTGTCCAAGAGCTTGTGAATGTTGAATTTAAAGATGCGGAATATAAATTTCCTGTACCCATGTTATACTGTGCAACTCGTGGGGATTGATGCTGTTGTTGTTGTTGTTGTTGTAGCTGGGTGGTTGTACGAGCAGAAGAAGCTTGACTTGTTGTTGATTCTGATGACCTCATTATCCCAAAATGAAGCTCCCTGATACTTGGGGGGCTAATACTGGCACCAGCTTGTTCATTGCTGCTGGCCTTTGAACAAGCCAGCTTATAAGCATCATCATCTGTCACTATGCCAGCTTCTTCTCCTGGAGTTACTACTACTGAGAGTCTAAGATCAGGAATTTGGTGCTGATCATGCTGCTGCTGCTTCTTGTCATCATCATCATCCTGGCACACAATGCAGGCCTCCTCATTTGATGATGGCTCCTGATCATCAGCTGCTGCTATCAGGGAGTGACTCCTTCCAAGTCCTTGTTCATTCACAGAAGCTGCTGCAACTGTGTGTAATATTGTGTCATCATGTGTGGTCATGGTAGTCGTGGTGTTGGTGCTGCCACCAACCCTTTGCTGCTCTTCAATAATTTTCTTTAAATACTTTGACTGTGCATCAATACGCAGCTGCAGATGGCGCTGTACCTAGTATGACAAAACAGAAAACCACCCACAAGTTTACTTGGAGTTTAGGCAAGCACTCTACAAGATTTTTTTTGCACGCATGAGACAGTCAAACAGAAACTTGTAACAAATTCCAACAACGATGAGATTTTGATGCACAAGTTACCTCAAGCTGCTCATGTAGCCGCTTCTGCACTTCCATTTGCATGCGTGACGCATCATCAACTTGTACGCCCCTGTCAAGAAAAGAAACCCACACACAAAAAAGAAAAAAAAACCCCATTTGAACAGTCAGAGATCAAAGATTTTTCTCTCCTTGGATTCCCCAAAAGAAAGGAAGTCTTGGAGTCAAAGCTTCAACACAACACAGGCTGGTGACATATCCCACATTAGTATTGTTACTGAATTTGACAACTGCAATTTCAGAGCTACAAATGATGGGCCAAGTGCAGTTTTGCAGCTGGTGGAGAACTGAAGAGAGTTCATCAACCATTGTTATCCACATTTTGCAAGTATCAACCATGATGAACCCTGAACCAGTGAACACCACAAAAGAGAATCACAGAGTCTTATTACTAAGAGTTTTACAAATCAAGAAGAAAATAGGAAACTCCAAACTTGGCCTGAGACTTACGATGTTGAATCTGAAGCAGGAAGAATTATGTCAGGCTGAGCAGCTGCTGCTGGATTCTTCTTCTTGTTAGACTTCTGATCCACCTTACTAGTACCACCTTGGATCATATCATGGCACATCAAAATCAACACAATCCGAGTCTATATTAATTTCAGTACACCATATAACACACAAAGATTTCTCGAGAACCAAAATTTAGAATCATGATCCCCATTCAGATGAGAAATCAACAACTTCAGGAAACTGTAACACTCATGGCACCAGTGCTTGAGAAATCAGCAAAGGTTGGAAACAACAAATGGCACTGTATCACTTGAGAAAATTTCAGCAAAGTTGGAAACAAATTAACAATGGCACCACTTGATCAGATCAGATGCATACTGGCCTAAAGACATGTACACAAAAAAATGCAGAGATGAATTTTGCCAAGAGCCTCTTCAGAAATTTTGAGATCTATTTCGTTTATGAACAAGAATCTCCGGGATAGAAGTACTGGAAGCTCACCATCTGATGCAGAATCCGGGACATACTTTGCCAATCGATATTTCTGCAAATCAATCAATCTTGAAGCTTCAAATCAATCAGTCCTCTCTCTCTCTCTCTCTCTCTCTCTCTCATGATATATCTTCTTTGACAAACAACATTGTCCAGAATCTGCTAAAATTAATTCTGAAGAGATAAAAAAAGACTGACAAATCCAAGATAATTTCAAAGAGAATGTTCAAAGAAGACAAACACTTAAATATGTTATTGTACCAGTGCACTAGAAAGTGTACAATGTTAAACACGAAGAAGAAGAAGAAGAAGAAATGGAGTCTAAGTTCTACTCCAGGGAAGAAGACTTGAAGAAGAAGAAGAGGAGGAGGAGGAGGAGTGTGTTGTTTTGCCTGCCTGCAAATGGCTCTTCACATGATAGATTGTAAGTCCTTGCACTCCCATTAACCGCAGTACTCCTTTTGGTGTTGCTCCTGCCAATTTATCAAGCCTGAATCAACTTAGATATCATCTGAAGCTGCAGCTGGAGCTGTTCATCAATCAAGACCTCTCCAAAAAAACTTGCCTTCAAACATGATCCTTGCACCTGCCGCAAGAGGGGCGGTGCTAGCTGCTACTAGAGTCCGAGAAGTTCTTGGAGCAAGCTCTGGATGATCAGAAGGCAAGGTACTAATTCAGAAGAAACTGATCATCTCATCATGGAGAGAGAAATGATGAGCCACCCAGCAAGCGAGCATGCATGCATGGACAGACGACGACTGCCTGGTTGTCATGATCATCGAGGACCCTAGTAATTCCTACTAGAGCTCCAAAGATTGTTCCTTTTGAAACTAACTTGTACAGCATGATACTGTCTGAAATGCTTCATCAAAATTGCTGAAAATGCTCATGATCTGAGACTTGTTGCAAAACCTGGTGCAAGGGACTGATCCCAAGCTAGCTCTACTAGATCTTTGACACCCGTGTGGTCCTTTCAAGCAAGCTGTCCACATGCAGCAAGCAATTAGCAGTTGCTTGTTGCTGGGACGGTGGACCGAGCGAGCACTAGATTTTTTTGTTTTGAAGATTGTTGTTTGTTTGTTTGTTTGTTTGTTTGTTGTTGTTGTTGTTGCGAGAGTATACTAAATGGGTTGCAAGCAAAAAGATTATGTTCTGCTCCGGCTACTTCGAGCTGAGCACTTACTATCAGGTCCGCCGAGCTGTGACACGGCATCTACAAACCGCTCGTGCAGCTCTGGAGACCATCGTAACCGCTGTTTTGCTGCTGCTGCTGCTGCTGCACCTGAAGAACCACCACCCCCGGCTGGACTAGTCTGATTGGCCGACGACGCAAAGTTTGTTGCTGCTGCTGCTGTGACTGCATTGAACCTCTTGGTATGATGATGATGATGATACATTGCGCCTGCAGCATGTACAACAAAGTCAGTTCAACCCCTCGAGACTAGTGCTGCACTCGGTAGATAAAATGCTGCCGCTGCATCATTGAGAAGCAGTAGCTGTATACTCGAAACTGCAATAAGCAGTTACGACAACAAGCTGCGCGATCCTTCAAGGGAGCTTTATAACTTAGCTAGCTCCTGGAAATTCAAAGCTCTTGTGCAAGAAAACTGTGCAATACACTCTGATCTTCTGCTACGGATCAACCCCATGCATGATCGATCTTAGTCAATACAGCTACAACCCAAAAACTGTCCAAAAAAACCCAGACTCTCGATCGCGGACCGTTCTAGATTCATCACTCAATCCTCACTCATACTCGCAAACAAGCTGTACAGCTTGTTCCTTTGTTGGTAGTAGAGTCGTCGTCGTCTCTTGGCTCTTCCGATTCCTTGAAATTCTTCTCTCCAAAACCAACCAGCAAATTCAAGAACAGCTGAAGAAGCTGCTGTTTGAACCCTGCGATTCTAAACTGGCCGTCTTTTACAGCGTTCTCTTTAGCTAAGAAGCTGCTCAACTTCAGGAAGATGACGTATAAGTTGCACCACTGCTAGTCGACGACGACCCAATGTGAGTTCTTCTAACTCTGCAGCTGCAGATTCAATGGCGACGCAGCTAGCTAGTCATTGTAGCCTGTGCAGGCTGCTGGTGCATCTCACGGACCGTATCTACAAAGCTGAAAAACAAAATTCTGCGGGCAACAAAAACCTAGCTACAGGTCAGTGTGTAAGCAAAGCTAGCGAGGAGGAGGAGCAGGAGGAAGGGCAAAATCTGGCTGCAAATTACCTGATCCGAAAGCAAGCTGCGTGCTCGTCGTTTCTGTTGTTGGTGGCTGATAATTTCGTGGCTGCGTATGCGCATAGTGGGTGACATAGATATGGAATCCACAACAACAACACAAGCTAGCTAGCGGTTGTCGACGATTGTCGACGAGTGTGCAGAGATGTGTCCGTCTCTCCTTCTCTCTCTCTCTCTCTCTATCTATCTATCTATCAATCCTTGTGTGTCTCGAGCTCCTCTCTGTCTCTAGAGTCTAGACTGTAGTCTCTCTGTCTATATTACTTGGTAGTGCATGCTTGCGTTTGATGCTGGCAGACTCCGCACTGTGTTGAAAATCAAAACTCAAGATTCAAGAGTTCGGGAAGACGTTGTTACCGGCTGATTTTAGATCAGCTGCTTGTATTTCTTGAACTTGACTGCGAGGTTCAATCCGGAGACAACAAAAGAATCCAACACTATCTAGAGAGAATAGTAATATTGTATGATTGTACACACGCGCACGCACACACACGCACACACGCACACAATCGCGATTTCAAGAGCTGAGAGCTAGCACGCGAGTCGCAGTATGTGTGAGACAAGTATATATATGTGCGCGTTTGTTTTGCTTAAATAATTGACAGCCTAGAGAGTTTGTGTGTTAGAGTCGGAAACTAGATATGGAAATCGAGCACGCGGGAGCTGAGATATTATGCGAGATGAAACTGGAGGAGAGTAGCTCATGAGAGAGAATTGTGAAACCCAAAAAGAAGGAAAAAACTGAAATCCTACAACCACAACAACAAGAGAAAAAATATTCCATCCTATCTTCCCTCCTCCTCCTCCTCTTCTTCTGCCTCCTCCTCTTCTTCGTCCTTTTCGTCTTCTTCCTTTCTCTTCTTCTTTCTTCTTCCTCGCCAAGTTCCTTTCTTCCTCTTCTTCTTGAAAAAAGAAAAAAAAAATCCCGCTGGGTCAGAAACTCCACCGCTTACTTTGCCTGATTACAACAGACCACCCCGCAACTGACGAAACAAACAACAATCAAACTCTCAAGACAACGAACGAACGAACTCTCTGGGCACAGAGAAAAGCGCGCACGCACACACGCACACACACACATATGAGAGACGGACGAGAGAAGAGAGAAGGAGAGGGAAGGACGGGAAGGAGAGGCGGGGTGGGGGAGGAAGGGAGGGAGAGGGGAGAGAATGGGGTGCTTTTGTTTTTGCCATTTTGTGGCAATTTTTTCCTTTTTTTTCCTTTTTCTTCTCCTTTGGGGGAGGGAATGAGGGTGGGAATTTTCTGCACCGTCCACCTTTATGCTTTTGAGAATTTGGGTCATGTTAGTTCCCCCTTTCATAATGGAAATGAAATCTATTGACTCCCTTGGTCACATTATAAGGAAATTAAAAATTTTGGTTACTTGGTCACATACACACAAAACACTACATACATACACACACACACATATACCATGGCATAAAATGAAACTTTGATTGGTTACTTGGTCTTCTTCTTGCACATGGAAATGACAAAAATGGTTTTCAATAACTTACTTACTTATTTACTCTACAGAACATCATCAACTTGTATGTATGTATGTACACGGAGGTGATCAAGGTGTCTTTGCAACTTCATCATAACTTAATAGGCAATCATTTTGGGCATATTTTCATCACCGGGTAGCAACATATATTTCGTTTTGTGACCGACCGAGGGTTGCCGAATCCAGATCTTCTTTTCTTGCATGGTAAGGTTCCTTTTTTCCGAGCACAAGAAAATGTTCACTCTTCAGTTTTCTAATGTGTATATGATTGCCAACTTCTAATGTGAAAATACATTCATATACACTTGCATACATACATACATATGTATTATTTGATCATGGCCACTCCTATGGTTGAGGGTAAAACCCTAAAGGATCTACCAAATTCCAATAGAATTGGAAGTGCATCTCATTATTCATATCATCCAATAAGTGCATCTTGTGACTTGTATAAGAAAATAAGAAAATTGTTCACTACTATTGTTGTGCAAGTAAATTGTTGTTTTCTTTGATAGCAAGCAAGCAAGCAAGCACTCCCCCCCTATAGATCCTACAATAGAGCTCACCTCGAACATGAGGCCCTAACAAGACGGCAAAGAGGCTCTTAATCGTGAATCCTAGCCCAAATCCTAGCCCAACAATAATAATCTTCTCTTTCTCAAAGGTTAAAAGCTTCTGACCCCATGAGCCAAGCCCACTATTAGCCTCCATAATAATTCAATTTTGTTTGGGAACATGTGAATGTAGGAACTGGTAGTTTATGGGTTTTAATCAACATTTTTTTTTTAATAAAATCAAGTTCAACTTGAGAACTTGAGTTTCAAATTATCTTTCTTCTTAAAGAAAAAGAGCGTAGGAAAAGTTCAAGTCCAACCTAGTCAATATGACAATTTTAGGTGTTCAAATTCATATAACCTACAAAGCTTGCCAAATTGAACTAGCACACCATGCAAGATCTTTCCTACTATCCTATGCACATTGCAAACACAAAACATTCATTTGCTTGTATTCATGTCCCATAGCTAACCACAGTGATTAACCAAGGTTACCTAGTTTTTCTTCTTTGAAAGAACCTCCAGTGTCAGTTCTTGACTCTTTGAAAAGTTTTGCCAGTTCTTAAGGTGCGAGTTTGAGCATGGTTTTTCAAAACTCAAAACGTGGCGTTTTAGTTTTGACAATTTTTTAAAATTCAACAGCATTTGGGCTGGGTTTGAAAAGAGGGTTTGCTTTCCTCATATACTTGTATACAAACCACTCCTCAAAGGTTGAACATTTAATATATGTAAAGTTTTACAACAAGTTGAAAACTGAAAATTGTGAAAGTAGCTATTAAGTGTTACATCAAGTAAAATTAAAAATTGTGTAAGTATCAAAATCTTACAAAAAATTAAATTTGCAAGGTTGGGTCAAATGTTCTTGACCAATAGTTTCAAGTCAATAGGTCCAACCATTAAAGAACCCAAAGGGTTTAGGCTAAGATTGGTTTTGGCTTATTCTTATTATGGACGGTTCCAAACTTGATTTTTTAAGTGATTTTGAATCTTTTGGATTCACCCATATACTTGTACCCAAGAACTTACAAAGGTGGTCAAACGAAGAGACTTCTCCTTAAGAAATTGCAAAGTGCAAAATGGCCATAGAACCTTTAATTACATTCAAGACCTTGCCTAAACCCTAATTAGACTTAGGACATAAACCCCCATGTAAAAAAGGCCTTAAATCTTTCGAGGCAATTCTAAGGCCAAGTCTAGCCAACCCTAGCTTCTCCTTGTCACATCTGAATCCAAGTCTTGAGGTAGGTTCTTGACTTTGGATCCAGTTGAAAATCCATCCAGATCTGGCCAACACTGATCATACCAGGTTTCCAACCGCAATGGTACACACTTATGGGTGTTAAGTTCACATGACACGCAAAAAAACTTATGAAGTTAGTATATGAGGATCAACAAGTGTGTGTAGTTAAGCATGAAAGAGCGGGGATGGGGGGGGTGGAGGAAAAGGGGGGAAAAAAAAAGCAGACACCAACAGACAAAATACACACATACACCCATTTATATTACTTTTAAATCCAGATACATAATTTTCCTTATCAGATGAAGAAGTCAATCAATCATAAGGTTATAATCAGGTTAGCCACCACCCTTCTGTTATTTCTGAGCACAAAAGTTACATATATATTGAAACACACATAACAACAACCAAAAAGAACAACCAAAAGCCCAATGGAAAAGCACAGTTTTTATTTGGATTCAAAGTCCTGTTTGAAATTCCCTTTGAATTACAAACCTTTGTAGTTCAATGATCGCGGGAGTTGAAAACATGGCAACATTTTATGAGCACAAATTATGATTGTGATTGTGTGTGTGTGTTTTTGTGTGCACTTGTCAGATGAGCTCAACTGGCCGTGATCTGAGGTGTTGGGCATCTTCTTGGATGAGGGAAAGGCAGTTGGTTTGGTCATGGAAGTGGGGTATATAACACGAACCCAGAGTCACTTCTTGACTCAGTCATGTTGCCCACCTCCCCAACAATAAGCATTTTGGTTAGAATATTTCTAAGTCAGAAGAGAAGAAGGAGGTGGGGTTTTGGTGTATGTTGAGTGGTCCCAACCTGAGGGTTGTCCAGAGGCATCTAGATTGAATTTAGCTCTAGCTGCTCACAACCCCAACAAGCTTGCCACCGACTACTGCCTTTTGCCCACACCTCTCATTTCTGACACACCCTCAAAATGCTTGCTTCATCATGCTTGAAACTTGGGTCCTTCCTTCCACGTTCCTTCCTTCCTCCCTTCTTTCCTTCCTTAATTCATTGTGTATGTGATTTAGGGTTTATGATATATATTCATCATGTATGTAATTTAGAGTTTATGATATAGATTCATCATGTATGTGATTTAGGGTTTACGATATATATTCATCGTGCATGTGATTTAGCGTTTATGGTATATATTCATCATTTATGTGATTTAGGGTTTATGGTTTATATATGTTCGCATACACATATATGCAAATGCACGTGTATGTAGTATATGGAAGCTTATCAATGAGAGCAAAGCTTGCTCTAAATACATCATTAAATCATGCACCCTATTGAGTTAATTTCCCACCAATAATGTATGAGTTTAGCATCCTAAAACCCTAAACCCTGGTGGTTTTGGGTAGCATCAAGAGAGTTGACAAAAAGCCTGATGTGCTGGGTATTGATTTATCACAATCTAATAATTTACTTGTATGTTCTTGATCCTTAAACCTAATGATCTAATCATGTATGGGTGTGTATTTTCATCTGGGTAAGTTCTTGATTCTCAAACCTAAAAACCCATTTTAAACCCATTTGTTAGATTTTATAACTTGTTGTGTAATGATATAAGAACATCTCACCCCTCTACCCCCTTTTTCTTTGATTTTGCACAATTGTTGGGTTCTTTTATTAGCTATGGTAGGTAGGTTGACAATTAGGTAATTAATTAAGTTGTGATTGTGGATTAGTAAGCTCCTTGATTGGGTGTGAGTGGGAACTACCATATGTACAAACAATGAGGACAATTGGGTTTTGTGATTAGGCTATAGGTAGTTGGGTTTAGAATAGCTTACAAATAAATAGGTTTTTTTTTGCTTTAATATCGTTTTAAACATATTTAGAAGATCAATATGCACATATATAGACAATAATCCAAAGAAGAAAGTACCCTTGGCCATATATATATATAGATATACACACACACAAACCCTAAAAACCTACCATAGGTGTATACCAAGTGGTTCTCAAGGTGAGTATCTGAATATCAACCCTTACACATAACAAGGGAGTGTTTTGAAAATAACCAGATATATTGGTAAACATAACTATTACTTTAATGAAGAAATTGATAATATGTGAGTCTTTTTCTTAAATTTTTGATATTGATACCTTATGTGATGCCCAATTTTCTTATAGAAATCAGCAAGACTCTGCCTCAAGGTTTATGAAAAAAGAAATGAGAATGGGCCAACATTGATTTAACCTCCCCTAACCCATAATTCTCTTAAATGTTCTACTTATAAACCCTAATATAATTACCTAGTCTTCATTTTTTATCATTATGTTTTCCTTCTTCTTCTTCTTCTTCCTCCCTCTCTATCCAAAGTGCCCACCTCTCCCTCCCCCCAAACAAACTTTGCCAATCATTGTTGTCAAGTGTCAGTCATTAGACCTCATTACACCTGGTAACAAAGAGCATGGATGATGGCCCACTAATGAGGACAAAAGGACAATTGCTGGCAAAGGAGCCTTGAACCCTAATCAGTTTTCCATCAAATTTTTGTCAGAGATGTATATAATTGGGTTAGGTTGAAATTTCAATATGTGTTGGTGATATGGAGTGTATATATATATATATAGGGAGAAGGATTGAAGGGAGGAAAATGTCACAAATACAAAATGCAGAAAATATGTTCTATTTTATTTTTGGTTACAGACCTATGGATGTTTTTTTTGTGTGAATATATTTTGAATTTGGGAAAACATTTTTTTCCTTTCTTTTTTTTTCTCTGTATTTCACAAGCACAAAGTGAACCTTCCACAAGCACAAAGTGAACCTTCCTACAAATCCATGGGGCGGGGGACAAGAAGAACATACTTGGGGTGCTTTTTATTTTTTCCTAAGCTCTCCAACCCATCAATCATTCTATACCTAGTTCTTCCCAAAATTATTCGAAGATGCATGTGCATGTGTACAACATCTCTACAGAGCCAAATTGATGCATTCTTACCGTAGTTGGTTGGAGTGAGTGACATGTGAACTATAAGATTCCTTCTTCCTTTAGTTGGGTTGTTGTCGTGATTTGTTCCTCATTTTGTTTGTTGTTATTGTTGTTGCAATTCATTTGATGAAGTTTCACAATCGGAGTAGTATAACATATATGTGTGTGTGTGTATAATCTTTTTTCCCACATTCCACCTCCTTAAGACAACATTTTTGTACCTCAGTTGGAAACTTTTCCCTTGAGATGTGGGGTGCACACAAACTCTATTTTCAACATGGAATCTTCAAAATAAATTTTATATATATATATATATAGGACATTGAAATGTTGAACTTGCCATAGTACTTACTACTATGGTCATTAGGTATAATAATTTTGGCTTAATTAATTCTTGTTAGTGGAGGTAGGCCTGAGCAATTTTGGCTCAAAATGCAATCTGAAATTTCAGAGCACCAAACAATTGAAAGGGGAAAAATATGAATACCCTTCATAAAATTGGGCGTTAGGCCTACCTTCACTCCAGGTCCCAGAAGGGACCAACTAG
>Ga0116229_10011733_pt1 | contig 12831 bp, 11 predicted proteins | sample S1TSphgellanicum_3_FD_87313 | JGI IMG/M metagenome (GOLD analysis project Ga0116229, IMG submission 87313) | Host-associated microbial communities from peat moss isolated from Minnesota, USA - S1T2_Fc - Sphagnum magellanicum MG | ecosystem: Host-associated > Plants > Peat moss > Unclassified...
AAAAAAAAAGAGAGTTTCACCACAATCAAACAAAACTCCAATCTTTTCCAAAAGATGTGAACTTGCTTCTAAAACCCAAAACAAAAAAGGGGATTGAGTTTGTGTACTAGTGGAAGTAATAGCAGTAGTTCTTATTATACATACCTCTTTTGTTTTGGGTGGGTGTTTTGGCTGTGTCCTTCTTCTGTATGCAAACCCTCTCTGGAAGTACCACCAGTTACTTGCTTCCTGGGTCCTTCAATTAGCAAATGGGAGGGGCATGGGGTGGAAAAGCAAATACACACAATACCACATACATACTCAATCTTACTACCCTCTTTAACACTTGAAGAGTGAAGAAGAAGAAGAAGAAGAAGTGGAAGATTGAGTCCTTCTCCTTTTTGTGTTATGGATAAGAATGTTCACCATCTCCACCCATCTAATAAAAAGTATCTCTCCTCCTCCTTCTCCATCTCCTCCTCCATAATCTCTGTGATGTTGAGATCATTCATTCATTACCCAACATCATCCCTTTGTTGTTGAGAACAATCATCATCTTGTGGCGCACTTTTGGTCAAAAAACTACAATTTAAGTTATTATTTGAATGGACTAGGCTACATAGTACAGACTGCTACCAAGTCCCACCACAAAAGTTTTGGGTAAGTTATGCAAGAAGATACCCCTAACCCATGCACATTCATCAGAGTCTCACCAGAGCTTCCATCAAATTAGCTAGAACTGGGAACTGGAGGTTCTCCTTCAAACTTGGAACTTCAAACAATACTGGGTACCAGGTATTTCTTTTCAATTTTCAGAAATAGCTAGCCTGGCTAGGGGGATGCATTCACCATGGCCTAAATAGCTAGTTTGGTGAAATGCTTGTAGAGGCTTAGGTGACTCGGCTTTTTATTTTCAAAACATGTGGTGATAAATTTATTTTTGCATCTACGAAAATTTTGGCTATCTCAAATTGTGCGATTTAGTTTAATTTGGCTAGTGTGTTTGGCCCACCAAAAAAGTATTGGTAATTTTTAAATGTTTTACAGATCTTCGTAGCAATGAACATGTTCATTAAGGTGAGATTTTGTAATATGACTTGTGGGGGAATTGAACCTTTGAATTGCCCATTACAACACAAGTCTTCTCCTACATAGTGCACACATAACACACAAAGTTCAAACATATAAACATTGTATAAAGTTAGAAACTAGTTATGCCCATTACTTACTTATTGAAAATCGACTTGTGTGAGAATTGAACCCCTAAACTACCCGTTACAACAAGCCACCTACAAAACAACACATAATATATACATACAAACTATACAAAATAACATTATTGCATAAACTTATTCCTCCATCACCCAAGGTTACTTGAACCACAAATGGTCCACTAAATGCAATACCAACATTCATTCACTTAAAATCATTATTTTTTTGTTTTTCACCCAACATGCAAGAATTGCAAGGACTTAATTTTTTTTCATTTAAATTTCACAATAGGTGTCCCTATCATCACGGCCCGATATGAAGTTATTATGAAAACTTGGTACATTGTCGTTTAAATTCCCTTCACATCATGATTAGTCCATCGTATGCAATACTTGCATGAATGTGGTTTCGCGTGTTTCCATAAAAGGGGTAAAAGGAGAGTTTCATTAGACAAGAGGGGGCTACACAATGCATAATGCTCATTGTGACTTTGGTGTGTAGATAGGTAGTGGGGGGGGCAAGGGGGGAGGGGGGGCTTAAGAAGATACTTACCTCATGCAATTATGAATTGGACTACTTCACCTTCTTCATGTTGGATATCAAACTAGCATCTTAAACCTTTGAGATAATCAACTCCATTGTATATCAATTTCTAAATTACATCCTCAATTTGATATTATTGTTCTAACTTTCCCCTATAACATTAATTCACCCAATTCAAGAGTGTTGATCCTTGATTGAATCTCAAGTTGGTAGCATAATATCATCAACATCTCTAAGCACATGATTGATTTCCAACATGCACAATTATCAAATGAGGTAAGCATTTTATCATCTTTTTGCACAAGACCAATTCCAACATGTACATAAATCACTTTGATTTGGAATTGTGTTTGGAGCTTTATTCTACTATGAAAATACTAAATAGTAGTGTTGTTCATCTATTCAATCCTCATGATAGTGAGGACTGGATGCATAATGAACTTCTATAATCACTAGCATCCAACACTTCACACTACATTTAGTTTTAACGTAAACACAATTGAACATTTGAAAAAATAAGCAAACATTTTCTTAACCATGATAAAATGATTGTTGCCAATGAAGTTTTGCACCATTTCTTAATGTTTTTTTGTTTTATCACTGATGTTTTGCACAAGGAGACAGTTCCAGCACTGAATAAGCACAAGCACAACTTCCTACCACAAACAAAGTAGCCAGTAGATTAGTTCCAAACCAAAGGTTTTTTATATATACAAAGGCAGCAGTGCCTAGAGGAAACAAATCACAAATCCGTATCAACACTCAATTATCCAAAAGGCATTTTGATCTTCCGATCACAGTAACAAAGACTCAAAGCCCTTACCACAAAGGTTCCAAAATCATGTACTACTGCTTTTTCTTACAAAATAAGACCCTTTGTCATTAAAAGTCCATCCTCATCCTGCAAAATTCTTGGCTAAAGGTGGGGTTCTTCTTCCTTTCGTATCCAATTCTCAACACAGAAATCCATCCTATCATAAAATTCACTCCACCCACTAAATAATTGTCATCAACTAAACCCTGAATCCACCCACTAAACTCTAAACTCCCATCCACCATGATTTGTCGTCAGATCCACCAAGTGTAGTTTCACAACACATTATCTAAATAAGACTTTTGGCTACTGGAGACAGAATAGCACAAGCAAAATACTGTCACAAATTTGAAGATTGCCCTCCTAAAATCCCACAAGTAAATTGAACTGGAAGCAAAGGACAGAGAGAGAGAGAGAGTAGAGTGTTCAAAAAAAAGACTAGTACACAAAACCCATCAGAAGAAACCTGCTAATGACACTCCTATTGATGTAGTTAGTTGATTTTTTCAGGTCCAAAATCTCTTCCTTCAAGGCTTGCTAGCCGTTGTTGACCTGTGATTTTGTTCACTCGTTGCCGGAGCTTTGCACGATTATCATGAATCCGTCGAAGTCCATTACCCACAATCACCAGAGAGTATAATGTGTGTGTGATGATTGGTGCTAATATATTCCCCGTCTGCACACACCCAAAACCCAATTTATTTCTCTTTTTGGTGAACTAAGTCTCTTTTCTTATCATGCAATTTGGCAAACTGTTAAATCTGATTTTTTAGCAGTCAATCAGCACCTGGTGAAAAATTATTTACATGTCAGAGGAGCAGATTAAGAGTTGTTGTTTAGAGAAGAACAATGTACATGATTTCCTTCCTCAAGAAAAATGCTTACAAAATCAAGGAAGCATGTTTAAAGAGACATGGTAAGAAAGAGTGCCTTACATGCATCCATTCAAACCCAAGGTACAAAGCCAATAATGATTCCACCAGTGGAGAGTATATTTTCTTTTGTTGCCGTCGTGCATACCATGCTGTAATCAAATACATGACAAAATTGAGAGAGAGAGAGAGAGAGAGAGAGAGAGGGATTCACTTTTTTTAAACATAAAAAAAAATTTAGTGAGAAATTTCACAAAAAGACTAATCAACAAACCCAAGAAAATAAATGGAAGATAAATGGGAAGAAGAACACATTCAACCTACCTTCTACACGTGCCTTGATATCTCTTCGATTATTACGACCATGAATGGCTGGAGCTACCACATACTTGGGATCTGCAACTTCAAAAAATATTATAAAGACTCAAAATTTAAAGATTATATAAATACTTGATTAATTTTATAACATATAATTTATTGAAAAAACAACAGTAATACCATCAACAATAGACCTGTAAGAATTAATCAACAAAAATCAATGCTTGAGGAAGCTTTTCCATGTGCACACAATTCTCCAAATTATCTTCTCTGGATTGTGCATGGGTTAAGTCAATCCAAATGGGAGCAACCATTTGCCCAACTACCTTTAACATTCAGCAACCCAGGATATCTGGAATCCAAATGTGTGTGTGTGTATAATTTGGCACCATTTGGACAAAAGAGATTGATTGCACTCAACTACATTACCTTTAGGAGAAGAGATGACATAATACATCGAACCCGTGAGAGCGGCAGTGAGGACAGCAGCGAAGAGATGTGCAAATGGAACAAACATTGGAATCACTCCCGTCTGCATGACCCAAATCCAACGTTTGATTCACAAAAATCATTTCCTAGGGATTTAACCAAGAAGTTGCATTGCGCTAAGTGTCATTAAAAAAAGAATGGGAAATTTTCACACACTTCTTTGATTTAAAATTTACACAAAAAAGGTGAGAAACTTTTTGCAAAAATTGTCTTGGCTCAAAACTACAAGTTGTAAAATCCAATTTTTTTTCCTCTCTCTCTTGCTTGGATATTATAATATTGTAACCCAATATGCCAATATTACATGTCCCCTATTTTTGGGGATAAATACCCAGGTTTGTAAAACATTGTACACACACAGATTTACATGTACACAATTATTATTATTTATATAATTTTCGGTTGATTCAGGAAAGGTTTTTTTCTTACCAAGGATACAAGGCCAATTGTTGTCTCACTCATTCCTTTGTCACTTACTTGAAAAGCGTGTGCCAACCCACCCTGCCAAACCAATGAGCCACACACTTCAAGAACATCAAAGTCATTTCGGTGGGGATCATAACACATAGTCTCTAATTGTTCTACAAGAGAACCTTTGAGATTAATCAGTAGTTTGTCACTTCTGGAGCTGAATACAACTAATGAAAAGGAGGTCAAATATATAACCAGTTTGTTAGCTAACAAAAACACAAAACTCCATTGAATTTTACCAAAGCTTTTACAGTGTTTTACCTGAATAGAAACCCTAAAGAAAAGCTCTTCTGCTACTGCTCCAGCCGCCACCACAAATGGAAACTGAGAATACAACACATCAAATGCCAGTGAACAATCCCCCTATGTAATAACATGCATGAAATTTGTGACCGTAAATAAAATGAATACAAAACTTAGTTTCTTTACAGGTGACCATCATACAAATGAATTATAAAATCATTTTTCACATGTGAAAAATGCAGAAATTTAAAAAATAAAAATTTTTAAAAAGAAGGGAGAGAGGAAACGAGATATTCTCTCTCTTTCTTTTGTAAGTGGTAACTGGACTAACTCCAAAACCCATCCTAAGACAAAGTTGTATCTATAAGGTAGGCTAATCTGCTGAGATTTATTTACCTGCCATGGTGACATGCCAACAAAAAAATCCATGAGCTCTTCGTCTTCAACATCACGGATCGCTCTTGCAGCTCCACAGTTTTTCACTATCTCATCCTGCAGCAGACAACCCAAGCATCCCCTTCAAATAAACAGCACAAGTAATGTGCCAGAACCCTGTTTGTCACTAAGGGAAACACTCTCAAAAGCAATTCAAGGCACCAATTCAAACAGGCAACTCTTACAAACAATTCAAGGCACTGATTTAAACAATTTCATTGGCCACAATTTTTTTTTTCCTTCCACCTAGGCATAAATGCCAATGAGGCTATTACAACATTTCAGACAAGTCCTCAAAACAATTCAAGGCTCATGTTCTAACAAACTCATTGGCCACATAGGCTTGTTTTCCACACCTAGGCACAAAGCTTATTGCATGGACCTTGATATGATATTTATCTTTATTTTGCATTAGTAGTCAGGGGAAGGCAAAGCAAACCTCAAGAATGAAGAGGAGAACCATCATTGGGGGTACAGCATAACCAAAGCCTGTGGTAATAACTTGGGGTGATAGATTGAAGCCACCCCACAAATCAACCCCTGTAAAATTGCAAATCAGACTGCCTGCAAATGCAAGCCCTCCATACATGGCTGGCCACACAAGAACCACACACACACAAACATCTGTGTCAAGATACTATGACTTCATAATTGAAATCAGAACATCAAAGATGAGATCTGCAAAATTTGCATGTTTTCAACATCAAGGACAGGAGATCTGTGGAAGAAGTATATCTGTTTTCAACATGGAAATCAGGACATCAAAGACAAGAGATCCATGAAGTATTATGTATGTATGTTTTCTCAACATCAAAATCAGGACATCGAAGACGAGAGATCAATGAAGCATTTATGTACACATGTTTTCTTCAACATCAAAGACAAAGATCTGCAAAGTTAAAGAAGCATTTTATTACCGATGGCATAGACAACTCGGAAAACCATTCCCATTTGCTCCCAACTCGCCTCTGATTGATCCCCTACCGTGCTTCTTGTTGCATGGCTTAACTCTGCATGCCACTTCCCCTGTAGCAGCAACAGCAGCAGAAAAGCAAGCACCCATCATGAGATAGGCCACCCCAAGAAAAAACCCATCAAGATTGAGCAAAGAATGACAATCATCAACCCTAAAATCAATCATTCAGCAGAAGATGAACACCCCTTCAACCCTAAATCATTCAGCATAATGAGAAAACCGCTGCCCCTACCCCACTCTTCAACCCTAAATCATTCAGCAGAACATTTGCTCAGAATAAAAAATCCTCCACCACCAGCACATCTTGTGTCCGTGCCCATTATTGTGCTTCTGGATTTCAAATCCCACCAATCCGCAACGAATTTCCAACAAGCAAGTAGAGAAATTCACACAAAAGAAGCTTGTCAGCAAGAAGAATTCATTGTAAAGACAGTGATGGTGATGTGTTGTGATGGGTCATGTTTTGTAGATTTTTTTACCTCGAGAGCTTCTTGCATCTCACCAGCTTCTCCCATCTTCTTCATATCATCGCTCCTGTCTTGACCACTTGTTCCCAAAGCTCGGACTGGAGCCATTGGTGAGTGATTTGTGTGGGTGTTCCTCCTCTTCTGCTGCTGCTGCTGCACTCTCTTTAGACCCAATGGTAAGCTTAAAAGACCTGATCCCTGCAAACCCATGCCTCCACAGCAGCTTCTGGAAGCAAATCCACCACAAAGCAGTGCTGAAGGGTTTCTTGTTCCAGCTAGCTGAATTGTTGCTGTTGTTTCTAAGCATGTGAGTGATGATGAGGAGGAGGAGGAAGAGGAGAGAGAGGTGACGGTCATCAGAAGACAGTCTGCGCTTCCTTGATGATACCCACTTCGCTTGATGATTCCACATGAGTAGCCAAGCTGCTGCTGCTGTGAGTACCATGCAAGGTTTGAGATTCTTCTTCTTCTGCCTCTTGACTTGGATTCCTGTACTCGGCAACTGAAGCTTGCGGCACTGCAGCTTGAGCTGCTTGATCTGGAGCTGACAACAGAAGAAGATAAACTGCTGCCGCCACAACCACCAGAAGAAGAAGAAGAAGAAGAAGAGGATTCCACTGCACCGTTTTCAGAGCTTAGTCTTCTGTGGTCACTGTCTTTGGGCCATGAAACGCTGCTTGCGGCATTTTCCGCAAGTCCATTCAAGCCTGCTGTTCCTGACCATCCAAAGCCGCCGTCACAGGAGATTCCTCCAGACCGTGGACGAGCATTCAACAGTCGTGTAGCACTTCCTGGCATGCTTGAGACTGCGCGTCTTTCCCAACCAAAATTCGGGTTCCTGATGTGACTGACACAGTGAGAGAGAGAGAGAGAGATCACACCAGTGCCATTTCCCCCCACGCACCCACCCACTCACACCCAAAGCTTAGATTGCTCTTAGAAGCTCACTCACTACTTCTGTGGGATCTGTGGAAAGTTTCTTCAAGCTTCTAACCTCCACCGTCGAGTCGAGCTCCACCCACAAACCTAGGAGCTGAAAAAAAAGGTCAAAAAACGAAAGCTCTCTGATGACGACGGATGAAGAGCAGCTGCAGCAGCAGAAGCAGCAGCAGGTTTGCAATTCCTACGTAGCTTTCACTACTGCCGCAGCACCCACAAAAACTTCCCCAAAAACAAATCTCCAAATTCTTCCTCTAGCTACCACTCGACATCAGAAACAACAACAAAACTTCAGAAAACTCAACCCAAAAAAAATTTCAAAAGAAGAATCTGAAGAAGAAGAAGATGATGATGATGAAGAAGGATGAGGGGCACAATCACTGATGGAAGAGACGCTGTAAACAAGAGAGACTCCCACAGAGCATGAGAAATCCCCCCCCAAAAAAAATTTCCAAAGAGAGAGACAAGAGCCAAATTTCTTTAGGGAGTTACGACAGAGAGCTTGGGTTGCAGATTTTTCTTATCAGAGATTTTGAGAAACCAAAACACCACAGAATTTTCTCTCCGAGAGAGAGAGAGAGAGAGAGAGAGAGAGAGATGGCGAAGACAGTTGCTCCGACGATGAGGACAGATTTTGGTCGAGATTTGTGCGAGCGAAAAGGCGGATCAAAACACGGGGTTGGAAAAACTCTGGATCACAACGAAGCTCGCTCTCCTCGCTTTTTGTCTCTTGTCCGGATTCTTCCAGCAGAAAATCAAAACCGGGGATTTGAAAAGGCTGGTGGATCAGAACAAGAGTCGATTTGTTTTTTGTTTTTTCCTCCGGAGTTTTGGGGGAAAAAACAAAACCAACAAAAAAAACAAAAACGCCAAAGTCGCCATATTTAAAGAATTCGTTCTTGGAGATCGCCAAAACAAAGCAAAGATTGCATGAAATTTCTATTTTCTCGTCTCGCCTCTAGCCAATTTTCACCAACTTATGATTTTCTTTCATACTTACTCAAATGATATTATTATTATTAAAAAATGGGTTTGCTGATTTCTTATGATTCCTTTTGGAAAATTATAAAAATATCTTCAATAAAAAAAGTAACTAATTATTTTATTCCATATAAATAAAAATATCTTAAATTTCGATGTCTTGCCTGTCGATTTGAGTGTGAGGTTTGCATTTTTATTTTCTTTTAAAAACCTCGTGAAAACCCTTGGAATACTGGCGAGCTAAATTCAAAATATTTTTGTGAGCTCAAACAATTTTGGCTTTTGCTCCACTTTGGTTTGGCCACATGTATGGAGTAGAGTTGATTTGAAATCAACTTGTTTCTCCCAGTGTCCATTTCTTTTACATAACTCCATTTTTTTTCTTTTTCATTCATTAGACAACTTTCAATTTTTTTTTTGCCTTTTCCATCCTAACCTATAGACAACTTCATTTTCTTTTCTTTTCTTTTCTTTTCTTTTCCATCCTATAGATAATTTCTTTTGTTTTTTTGTCCTTTTTCCATCCTTTACACAACTTTCTTTTCTTTTTTCTTTTTTTTTCCTTTTTTATTCTATAGACAAATTTTTCTTGTTTTTTTTTCCATCCTTTATAATACAACTTCATTTTTGTTTTCCTTTTCTTTTCTTTTCATGGGTTTCTTTTCAAGGTGTTTTGGAATTTTGTCCAATACCCGTGTACACGTACCTTGCACCACCACCCTTGCACATTTTTTTAAAAAAAACCTATCTCAATATATATATGTACATACCTACCTTATACCAGCCAAAAATGAGTTTTGGGGCCCTTTCTTTATGCACCAAACATGTATGTGATTATTGAACTCATGAACCCTAAAAAATCAAACCAAGCCAAAATATTTGTCAAGTTCTTTCTCCACACTTGTCATTGCCCTAAACTCAACATATTGCAGCTAGCTTATAGATCAAAGCTTTTTTTTGGGTCAAAAGAACCTAAGTTTAGGTTTTTCTTATTTTATTTTTTTTGGGTGTAAAATATCCTCGCACCCCTTGAATCCTCTTGCCTTACCCTAAGGTCAGATTTGTCAATAAATAACTCGCAAAATAGTGAAACAAATTGTGTGTGTGTGTTTTTTTTGGGGGGGGGGCGTGAACATATGAAGTTAACATGTTGAAAATCATCATAATTATCATAGGTTACAACACTCTAAATAATTTCATAACTCATATGACAATATCATAGTAGATCATGAAATAATAATAATCTCAAAATTAAAATTTTGAATTAATTTTTTTGGGAAAATTAATTATTCATTTTTCTCAATGTGGAAACTGACATTAGGCTATGATATGCAAAACTTGGGTGTTTTTCTTTTCATCTTTATTTTTTTTGGGGGGTGTGGTTTGCACCAAAAATGGTTACCTATCTACCCACTTACATACCTAATTACTTTTAGGTAGTGTGCGAGGAAAATAATACGATTTACAGGCTTAGTAATTCAGTTGTAGTTCATTCACCCAAGAACACACACCACCAAGGATGGATGGTGCATAAATAGGATGACATTTTTTTTTCATTTGAGTTCTCAATCCCCAACTAATCTCCCCATAGCTAAAGGTTCTAAGAGAATGTGTGCGGGGTTTTAAAATTGGGGTTCATCCAATTAGATGCCCTCAAAACAAAACAAAAATGAACAGAAAAATGTGGATGGTGCTTTGGTGGGTGCTAGGTCACACTAGCCTTCATGTTCTCAAACCTAATTGCAGTAGTGTTAGCTACGTACTAACCATTCACATGTAGCTAGTATCTAGGTATGTAGTACTCACCATAGCTAACCATTCATATGTATCTAGTATCAACATTTGGTTGAGAGCAATATGATGAAAGGGAGGTAGAAGGATCATTGGGTTGAGAGCAATTTGTTGCAAGGGAGGTAGAAGGATCATTGGGTTGAGAGCAATTTGTTGCAAGGGAAGTAGAAGCTATGTACTCACCATAGCTAACCATTCATGTGTATCTAGTATCTAGATTCGGTTGAGAGCAATTTGTTCAAAGGGAGATCAAAGGATCATTAGGTTGAGAGCAATTCGTTGAAAGGGAAGTAGAAGTGCTCGAATCTTATCTATCGTTAATCCCGGCTTTTTGTTGTCAATTTGTCTCCTTATCCTTTCCAGCTCATGCAACGCGTCAAGTGGCCACTCTCCAGCTCCCAACTTGCAACATAAGAAGCTTCGCCTGCTCAAATGAGATTGGGCTCACTCTTTGCAACAAATGAATTCCTTCCCCTAACACTTATTCCTAAAGGTATATAGCCTACTAACTAGCATCTGAAAATCCTAGGGTTTTCCTTCTACATGTCGGTTAATTGTTTTTCTCCATTTTTAATTTTTTTTGCTAAGTAGCAAAATTATTATTTCACTGAAAAAAGCACTTTTTTTGCATGTTTTTCTTCCTCAAATTTTTTTTCAAAAAATAATGAAAATTTGTGAGAAAGATTATCAATTGTGGGATTGGCATTCGTATTATTATTATTATTATTATTTATTGTTCCTAATTTCAGATGCCATGACATGCCAAGATGATTGGGATCACTAAGAGAAGTTGATCTCACCTTTGGATAGTGAATTGGGAGAAGAAACAAATGAATGAATGATTTAGGTTACTTACTTTTTACATTCATAAATTGCTATAGCACAAGAGCTACAATTTATTGTAAATTATGACATTTGAGCAAAGATGGGTCCTTCCTTCCACCAACTTGTTCTGGGGATTCCTCCACTTACACGCAAATTGTTTTAAATGCGAGGATTTGGGTCTCCTCATTCTCTCCCAAAAAAGGTTGGACACTTTTGGAATAAAGGTCAGCTAGGGTTGTATTGCGTGAAAGAGAAAGTAAGGAAGGGAAATGGTTTTGGAGGTGAACTTGTCTACTATTTAAATATTTAGAAGATTTAAAAGATGCAATATTTTTTACAATAATTAGTTGAATAAGGGTTGTAATTTTCTACATTTGGCAAAGGGAAGAATGTAGATGTTTATTTTTTTAAAATATTTCTAGAGCAATATGGTTTTTTAAACACAAGTTGTGCCATTTGCAATCACTAGTAAGCTCTTGTGGGATTGATACTTCTTCTTGAGCTTCTCGGTAGTCAAAAGGTTGTAAATTGGTGGGTAGGTTATGTGGTCCATATTCGTTTCTTCTTCAATTGTTGCACCTTTCATAGTGGGTTCAAATCAAGCTTTGTTTGGGACATGTTCACCCTTGTAGTTTTGCACCCAACATGGTTATGCTTGGAGACTCAAAATAATCAAACCCTCCAACAAAACCATTTAAACCTTTCCTTGGCCATTTCAACACATGTCCATCGAATAATTAATTAATTAATTAATTAGTTTTGAAACAGTTCATTTCAACACATGAAATATTCCTAAATATTCCTTATTTTCCTTCCCCAAAATTTTTTTGATTTGGAAGAAATAATTTTTTTTGAAAATTTGAACATTTCTGAAAATAATGTAATTAGTGTCGAACTGGCCAAGGTACTAAAAGGTATATAAAAAGGTATAAATAGGTATAATAATTTATATTTTTATGCCAAATAATAATATAATGGTATAAAAAGTTTACAAAAGAAAGATCAAATATTTGTACCATGTGGTTATGTTCAAAAGTTGATACCCACCCAACATTGGTTCGAATCTTTTGGGTAGAGTGATGGATAGGTAGGTCATTCAACCTCCTTTGCACTTTCGCACCCTTTAACCCAATGGTTAAAGTGACCGGACTTTGTGGTTGGTTGGCAATCTAACTTGTCGCCCAAACCACACTTGTTGGTGATTTTCATTGGTTAGATCTTGGGCTTGGGCTCCACATTTTAAACCTAAAATCTTGGGCTCCACATCCAAAGCCTACCTTAGGGTTTCAAGCTCATTATTAGGTTACTCACATGGGTACCACCTCACACAAGCACCATCTAAATCTTCAAGTAACTTAGTGGGTACCATGTTTTTTTTTTTTTTTTTTTTAAAAAAAAATTTGAAGGGGTGGGTAACCCTAAATTTTTAAAATGAAAAAAAAATTTTTAAAAAAAAATTGTTCAAAGCCCATCTAC
>Ga0116229_10011734_pt1 | contig 12831 bp, 10 predicted proteins | sample S1TSphgellanicum_3_FD_87313 | JGI IMG/M metagenome (GOLD analysis project Ga0116229, IMG submission 87313) | Host-associated microbial communities from peat moss isolated from Minnesota, USA - S1T2_Fc - Sphagnum magellanicum MG | ecosystem: Host-associated > Plants > Peat moss > Unclassified...
TTGCACAATTAAAAAATAAAAATGTATGAATTTACACGAATTTGCATATATTTACATGATATAGATTTACACAATTTAAATTTAGGTGAATCCATGTCAATCTATGCAAATAATTAAATATAGACTTAAAATGGATTTACACAGTTTTACATTTACATACATGTTCATGGTTAAGCATTTACACTTACATGGATGTGAATAAGAAATTCTACACTGACATGGATATAGATGAGAAGTTTTACACTTACACAAAGTGTAAATAAATTTCAAATTTTCAATTACATTTAACAAAGGGTATGCCTAAAACCATATTCCTACAAGCCCAACACAACTCTAGACCCAAAGGAGACACACATAATAAGTACAATTCCTTTGAGAGCTTAAGTGTTTGGCATAATGAGTACAATCCCTCGAGAGCTTAAGTGTTTGGCATAATGAGTACACTTCCTTGAGAGCTTATGTGTTTGGTCACTCGCCTATCTACCCTACATTGTTACATGGTTAACTAGCAATATAACATTAAGGTCTTTGGATTATGATAATTGCCACTTCAATAATGAACAAAAACAACCTGAAGTTTGCTGAAGGTTTTGATTTGATTAGTTTTTTTTTTTGGTGAATATGTTTTTGCGCATGTTGAGATTGAAAACAATGCTGAATGTCAAGGAGTCAAGACCCATCAAGAAGTAGATCTCCCCGATCGATTGCAGTGCTCCTCCCTCCCCTCTTCAAGTTACAATCAGATTGAATTTTGCATAAACTTTGATGACACAAATGAGTGTCCACTGGAAATCAATGATCCTGTTGATCAACCAATGCATCTTCTTTCTCAAGCTTTTTTAAGTTGGGAGGTACTAGGCACTGTTCCTTTTGATGGTGGAACTGAACTTTTGTGCACAAAAGTAAGTCTACTACCTCCATGGTCTGGAAATTGGAGCTCGGACTATTGCTTGTGTTTGGTACTTTGTTTAGTTCTAGCACAGCAATTGTGGATTTTCTACAGTCCAAAAGACTCAACAAGCTGCCAACTCAATTTTCACCCACGTCAGATGAGGAAACCTGCATGCAAGTAATCCATTTGTATCAAATGCCCGATGTACATGTGGGGATCCTGGGTTAGCCCATGCAATTCAAATGAAGAATGATGTCACATGGATGCAACCCTGCAAAACTTTATTAATAAACACACTGTAGATTTGGAAAATGTACAAAGGAATAAGAAAAGGGAATAGAGAGAATTTAGAGGACATCAAAGTTAGCTCAAGCTACATGTCAAAATCTCTCACCAACATCTCTGTCGCAATGTTGTAATCACTCATCTTCGTACCACATACAGGAGGCATCATGTGCAAACAAATTGTGTAGAATTTTAGTCATTCTGTAGTACCATTCAACATCTCGCTGTTGGGATAATTTACTTTATTTCGAAGATTCCTGGCCGCAAGTTGGAATATTTCAGCATATTCTAAAAGATTCTTCAATTTTGTTCACAAAAAGTTTTGATTTTTTTTCAAAACTTTAACATTTCTAGAAAATAATATAAATTGATGTCAAGGCTGCCAAGGTACTACGGTAGCTGAAAATTCAGTAATGCTTGGGTCACTAATTGTTTGTGGCCAGAGTGAACCAACAGCCACCAGTGCACCGTGAGGGATGGATGTTGGGGGGCCATGGTGAACCAGCACCCACCAGTGCACCATCGACTGGATGCCCATGGATGAACCTCAACTGAGATGATTTTGGTTTCACTTTGGTAACCAATTCTGTAAGAAATAGGTCTTGTACATATGTAGGTAGGAAAATAGGTAACTACTATGAATGTAGATGGTTTCTACATATATGTAAGGGGTGTTTTTAATACCTACTAACGACCTTCTTTTGAGTTGTTAGTAGGTAGGTAGGAAAAACAAAGCAACTGAACTAATCACCATGGTTAGCTAGGGAACTGAAACCCAACAGAAAACTCTTTCCTGACCACTTATCATTCATCCTTCATGGTGCACTGGTGGGTGCTGGTTCAGTGTGGCCGATGTTGGGGTGGCAGAGAAGTACCTCTCCAATGGGTTCCAGTTCCCTATCTAACCATGATGGTTAGCTTGGTTGTTGTTTTTACCAATGTTGGGCGGTTCTACTTTATTGTGAGAACTGTTGGTTCTGGCTTTCATATGCCGTTGTTAGAACGGACCCGATTCTCTCAAAGACTTTTGCTGAAGGCTAGTGAGAACCAGCTAGGGTATCAGAATTTGAAATTTTCCTTAATCAGCCGGTTCTCAAATGTGCTGGTTCTCACAAATTATCATATTCATGCAACCTTTCCAAATTTCTATCTAGCAGTCCAGGTTTTAACACAATGGTATAATGAATTGATTGTACACAAATAGTTGTGTAACCAGTGGTCTGTTGTAGCTGAAGCTTGTGTGTAGGGTGGGCTTTGCTTGTGCACTTATGCGAAGGAGAGAGAACATTTTAAGTGAGAGAGGGCGTGTGACACAAGAGAGAACACACGCACACACACACACAAACTACATAGTTGTGCATGTTGATGGTAGCAAGTAATTTTTCTTTGGTGCTTTGAATTTCGCATGATTGAATTTTCATTTGAAAATTGAGATTTCGTACCAAAAGTTTTAATCGTTCTTAATTTGTGGATTCCTACAATAATCTAACAAGAAATGGTTTGATGTTGGTGAAAATTGTTATGTTTCACATTTGGAAAATAAGAAGACCATGATGAAATGAGGCACACTTACAATAGTGGAAACTTTTGATAATGCATTATTTATTTTAGTTTCTTTTGTTGTGTGTGCCTTCATATTGCACCCTTTCAATGAAAATGGATACACTTCACAAGAGAGATAATTAAAAAAAATAAATACTCACATGTTAATCAATGAAAGAGGTGTTTATGCATGGGCTAGTTTGATAAAACCAACTTCACCTTATAGATCAGGCAATTATCTCAAGTTCTCAAGGTTTGAGTGTTTCCAATTATGTTCATATTAGCATTTAGTTCAAAAGCTGTTAATAAATAGAACAAAAATTACATAATAAGATTTCATGCATGCATTTGGGGTCAATGCCACATCTTCATTTGGTTGAATCTTCTGCTTAATGAATAACATTGAGTTTCTATAATCCAATGGATTTTGGAAATACACTTCTCATGTAGAAAATGTCAAGACTCCAAAGCAAGGGCTGGTAATATTGTTTGAAAATCAAGGATGATGTGAATTATAACAATTGGCCCTTTAAAGCTCAAGCATGCCATTTGTGTGGGATTTGCATTTACATTTGACATTGAACTATCTAAAGAACATGTTTTTGCAAAACAATGAACTCATCCCATAAATCCACCATCCCAATAGAAGAAATGTGTTTGCATTAGAATTTAGAAAAATTGAAATTTGGAAGGTGCTTATTTTTGGCTTGGGCTAGATCACATGCTTAACTTATATGAGAAAAATTGGCTATATTAATTAAGATAGTGACCTCCCCACATTAATTACTTTGAAGCCCTACAATGAATGAACTTCATTAAGTACTTTCATCCACATAAAAGTCACAAAATCCAACATCATGAACCTTTATGACCATCATACATTGAAGGCCTAATTATCCATTATGGCAATGCCATAACATTTGTGCAAACAATCCGTTTGGAATGAACATGTAAAATAATTGAGACTTCTATTCACATTCTTTGAAGATGACGGGTTTACTTTAAAGACATTTGACATTGGGAATCACTATTTCACATCTTGGACTTGACTTGAAAGCTAGACGGTTCCATTTGGGTTTATAGAAACCTTCTATAAATTGCTGTGTCCATTTTGGGGAATGAAGTGGAAACTTCATGTGATGTTTTTCGTTTCTAGTCCAAAAGCAAGATTTTGTACCATTCACTTCCATCAAAAAGGATTTCATCACAACCACCAACCCTTGTGTGGGAAGACTTCTTTGACATCAGCATAGCTTTAAGCATCATGGGATTCAACACCTTCAACATGTCATGATGATCAAGGACTCATGCAACTCATACTGTTATATGGATATTTAATGCCACCAAATAATGTTCGATGGACAAACATCTGGGGGAGGTTTTATGTTGTATCCACTATTTAGGTGGAACTTGTCAAGGTGGTAAGGATGAACGTCTATAACACAATCCTTTAGAAGCTCCTAATCAAGGTTTATGAATTAGCAAAGGATGTAATTTAGCTGAAGACACAAGGTACACTAATAGGTCCTTCCTTACAACTTTGAGTTCAAGAATTAGTTTAGAATGTGAATTAGTCACATTCTTAAATGAAATTAGTCAAAACAATCAGACCAACTAATAAACCTAATCTATATCATCAAGCTTCCATGATACTGAACATGACCAAACTCCTGAGCAAAAAAAAAGCCTCTGATTTGCAGATCAACAAATTGTACCAATAAAGATCTAAAGTTGTGTTGGTGCAGGTCCCACAAGCCAAGATGTTTTGTTGGAATGTCATCTTCAAAGTCAGGAGGGTTGGATGGGTGGGGGCACTGAATCATTTGTAAATGTTGAAATTTTGCATGCAGCTAGAAACTCAAAAAGGAATTGGAGAAAGACCATTTGGATTTAAGAGAAAGTTGCCATTTGCTCACCTGAAAGGCCTCAGAGAAAAGCACTGATTTCAACTTTAAAACTCAGAATTGTCTGGGTATGTACTATGTACCCTCAATGTTCTAGACAGAGGAGGATCAACCATTTTACCCTGCACACTCAGAAGGAATTATTTAGGTGTATCCTCAATCTTTTCAACAAAGGAGACTAGCAAAATCTAGACCTGTTGCAGATAGATGGTGCAAATTTTGCAGCACTGTCAATTGCATCTTGTGAGTAAGAGCCGTTCATAAACCCAAAACCCTAAAGCATAGAGAAGGATCATCAATGAATAACACTCTCCAGATGAAAGTCTTAGACCTCAGCAAGAAAGTAGCTGCCAGCTATGTGACCTATATCCATCACACCCAAGGTTCACAAGCTTCTCCTTGCTTCTTGATGTTGATCAATCTTGAAACCCCTTGCAGCAACAAGGTCCAATATCTCTGTATCAAGTCAATGAACACTTAATAAAGGTCTATAAAAAAATCAGCATACCCACTGGCTTCCTGAACTATGTCATTTGCACCCTCCTGTATGAATCAAAAACTTTCCCAGTGGTACCTCTCAAATGCCAATCTCAAGTAATCACCAAGTACTGCTGTGGACAAACCAACATGCAATATGTAGCATATTGTGACAATTCACACAAGTGAGAATACACTGACATTTTAATTGAGCTAGCAGAGGACCAAGCTTCTGTCAAACCAATGGTGGTTGGTTACTATGATGCACTCCAGGGTATTCTCCAAAGGTTGTGGGGAGGAGGCTCGCCTGAAATGGTTGATTTGAGATGTAAGGATTGCTGAAGTCAATCACAATGACAAGAGTATGATCAATAACTTTGGCACTTGAGAAAGATGCACATGCCATAGCCTTATTACGTGGAATCAAACATGTCACACAATGTCATGAACCGACCAGAATATGTGTCACTGCCTCTATGTTTATATTGTCTGAACAAAGGCAATAAAATATTTGTAAAACTACCGCAATCTCTGTACATGTGTAGAAAGGTGGATACCAAGCAAGTGGTGATCATACTCGTTACCTGAAAATCCTGACCTCAAATGTTCCACTGTACAAATAGATCTCTTTCTTGGACTCTGACTTTTGCATTATGAGGAATTCATAGCCACAGCTTCCTGCCAGATGAGATACTTGACATGCTCCACTGTGAGGTTGGGCAAATAAGAATCAAAATCAAATGTCAAGTAGCAGTTGGGCTCATCACTAGGATCATGAAGAGCAGAAAGGTACGGATGTGCCAGAGCCTCCTCAGCTGTGATCCTTCTAGTTGGGTTGAATTGCAGCATCTTCTCAGCCAAGTCACAAGCAACAGCGGTTGTCTGTGGGAACCTAGAAGCCAACGGTTTTCGCTCTTGACCTAACAAAGCACTCTTTATTCGTACTCGAGCCTCTGGACTTTGCAAAAACAATAAATCTGACTCATCAGGTGTTCCCAAGAGTTCGGTGATAAGCTTCAAGTGATTGACAGGATGCTCTTGTTGTGACCGAGTTGGAAACAAAGGCTCTCCTGTCAGCATCTCCATAAAAATGCAACCAACTGACCACATGTCTACTGCAGCACTGTATGAGTGACTCCCGAGAAGAAGCTCAGGAGCTCGGTATGGCCGTGTGACTACATACTCTGTGAGAAAATCATCTTCACATGAAGTTCGTGCCAGACCGAAATCACAAATCTTTAGCAAACAGTCATTGTAGTTGATGAGGATATTGCTTGGCTTCAGATCTCGATGCAGAATATTGGCAGAATGGATATACTTCAGCCCCCTGAGAAGCTGATACAAAAGGAACTGGCACTGATATTCGTCCAGTTTTGTTGTTCTCAGCACATCGTGAAGGTCTGTGTCCATGAGCTCATTTGCAATGTAAGCATCATGGAAATCCTCTATTGAAGCAGGAACAACAATATCCTTGATTGGAATTATGTTGTCATGATTTGTGTGCCTGAGGAGTAGAATCTCTCTGAGAGTGCGCCTCGCTAATGTGCTGTTCTGGAAAGCATTGACTATCTTCTTGATGGCTACTTTCTCCCCAGTTTCGGAATTGGTGAAGGCACAGACATCACCATATGCACCTCGACCAACAGGGCCGATGAGAATGTATTTGCTGTAAACCTCAAACACATCCTCTCGCACATGGTACCTTGTGAGGTTGCAACTTGCTGCGGTTCCTTGCAGCAACTCCTTGTGTGTGTGTGTATCTGTCTGCTGGCTGTCAATCGTGCAAGAGCTGACCTCGTTCTCCAACATGTCTGACTTGTTACAGGTAAGAGAAGAATGGTGGAGGAGCTTTCAGATTTGTCAAATAGTGCCTATCTGCTGTCCAGAAGAATTTTCCTCCTCCTCCTTGCAACAATTCACCACAAATGATAAGACATGCCCCACTGTCTTGTGTTGAATTCCTGGATCTTCTCTCTAAAAGGAAAGCATTTGTGGCTTCTCACTTTGCTGCAACGTGAAATGAAGAAGCTTCAGAGGAGGAGGCAACACGCAACAACGAATGAAGGAGGCATATGAATTCTCACTTGCTCGCGAGAGAGATCAAAACACCTAGAGATGTTGACCTCGTCGGTGCGCCATCCGCAGTAGGAGGAAGAAGGAATAAACAGGGGCAAGCAACAACAGCAAGAGCAGCCCAGGGAAAAAGAGAAAAGGGAAGAAAAAGGAAACAAAACACACAGCTGTAAAAGACACTCACTGTTGACGGCAAACGCGGAGTCCTGAAGACGAGGAAAAAGACGACCCCAAAGCTCTCCGAAGCACCACAACCACTACGACGGCCAAGACGCCTGCATACACAAGAGCAACGTTACAGTCACCACCTGAAGAAAATACGTGTCAGAAAGCGAGAGATTTCTCTCGCACTTGCTTAAGATGATGAGCAACGATGAAGGAGTTTCCAGCCCGTTGTCTGTCGTGACGACACAAGACAGCAGCGACACACGAGATTTCTCTCTCGAAGACTACGGAACCGAAATTCGAAGTCTGGAATCCCAATCTCGCGCGGGAAGAACTCGCGGACTAAAATAATCTCCGACAACAGAAAAACACACGGTTTGCCCATCAACAAAACATTCAAGCTGTAATATTCAAGCCTCTTCTTCTTCACAGGCACAAACGCTTCTCTCTCTCTCTCTCTCTCTCTTTCACGCACTAAGTTCGTCTTCCCAATCAACCCAAGACATCAGATCCAACAAGGTAAGCTTGAAATCGCCTGTGCAAAGGCACGAAACCTCTGGACGATCGGAGACCTCTCTAGGACCCTTCCTTGTCGCGGAAACAGGGGTAGCAGAGAGTAGATAGAGAAGCTGGCCCCGCGAGAAGTTGGCAGGCTACCCAAATCAGATTGACGTTCTGTTGTCTCCACGCCCATGTGTCGGTGTTATAAATAGCAAAGGGCAGAACTTGGAACGTCTTGCGAACTTCGAGGAGCAGGAAATGACAAAACGGACCGACCCAACGGACCGACCCATGATCATCATCGTCATCAGAGAGAGATGCGCATCTTGCTGTTTCTTCTTACCTCTTGTCAAAAATTGTGCTCATAGGTCTCTCTATCGCAGGTGACTGACTCTCTCCAGAGTCCAGATTCCATCCACATGCCCAGCCTTTGAGAACGTTCCAGACTCCATTCACATACCTTTGAGAGCGTTCCGAAACAGACGGACACAATTTGAAAGCTTTTGTTGCGATTTCACATTTGCTGTTTCATGCTGCTCTCCAGTTCTCTGCTTTTGGGGTCTCGAGAAGCTGTGCTGGTGTCGTGAACAAAACGGCATCGAACCCAAGCTTTTTTCCATGTTGGAAACCTGTAAAATCTTCTTAGCTTCCAAAACCCAAATTCCTGGTTAGACACGCAATCCTCGTCGAAGATTCACGCATGTAATCATCCTTTCTTTCCATTAAACCCTAATCCTAATGTGACGGAAAGAAGAAGAAGACGACGACGACGAGTGTTCTGCATATTCCCTATTGGCCGCGGAGAGAGAAGGGGATCCGTATGCCGTTACGTCAGGAAGACATGGAGCTTGGAATGCCGATTTCTCGAAGCAACAACAACACAGCCGTTAACTAGATTTTTTTCGGAGAGATAAGAATTTGCACACACCCTTTTGGGAAGAATCTTTCTGCAAAGGCTTCAAGCATGAAGCTGGGAGTGGCATGGAGAAATATCAAGAACTACGTGAAGCACGACTTGAAAGAGATTGCATTTCCGTCGGCCATGCCTAATCCTCCTTCCTTTAAGCCCAAGCTCTATCGGAAGCTCACTCTCAGAGATTTCTTCGAGGTATTGGTTTGGAAACTGTTCTACGAGTCTCTAGTCCTCCAGTAATCGAGAGAGAGTGGTTGATTTTGAGCTTGCATCAGTTCCGGTTGTATTTTGATCTTGGACATCTACATCTGTATTTTTTCTTCTGGTTATTGCATTGCAAGCCGTTCTTAAGAGCCACAGATTCTTGGTGCTGGAGAGTGGATGATTTGAGCTTGCATCAGTTCAGGCTTCTTTGTTGTTAGCTTCGAAACCTGTTTTCCAGTGCAATGACTTTGTTGTCGCTCTGATATTGCAGATAGTGAGGAAATCAACAACTCTGTATGCAAAGAGTTGGACTCGTGCAGGAATCAGCAAAGAGGAGTGGAAGGAATTGGGGCTTGTGGAAGAAGATGATCCTGAGGTGGTTCAGAAGAAGGAACCAGATGAGCCATCAAGTGTAGAAGAAATTGGTATGCTTCTGATTCACATTTCTTCTGTGAAGATTTCTTTCAGCAATGTGAATTCATGTGTGTACTGTGGGATGTGAAAGAGGATGTAGTAACTAGGGTTTGAAGCTCAAGGATTTGTGAGAGAAGTTTGTTTGCCTCAAGGTGTGTGCATGTGTGCAGATGCTAGAAGCACAAAATGAGTTAGGATTGGAGCTCTAAGATCCATGCCTTTGTGTTTGAAGGGCAAATAACCACCCTCACTCCTGTGCCCTCAAACAAAGGATTCCTGTCTTGTAGATCACTTTGTGTATGTAGAGAAAAAAAGGTCATGTTAAACCTATACAGTATGGGTGTGTGTGTGTGTTTGGGTTTGCAGCTTTGGCAGCAAGAGCTGGTGCTGAGCATATACGACCTGCACTCCAGCGCTTGTACATGACAAGAGCAACAGCATATCGGGATGCACTGAAGAGTTTTGTTGAGGGATATCAGGAAGGTATAGCAGAAGTACTTGCTGAGAAGAAGAAACCCACAGAACACCCAGGGAGTACAGAGGCAAAGGTCAAAGTAACAGAGAGGCACAATGTACATACCTCAAACTCAAAACCCTGATGATGCTACAAAGGAGGAATTCACTAAATTATAGTGGGGAGGGATCATCAGGGGTTGGATAATCAGCAGGACCAGCCTAAAGCAAGTGTGATGCTTTGGACCAAGAGAGAGGGAGGATCAAAGCACATGCTGACTGGTGATGATGTAAGAGAATATGCACACCATGAGCACTATTCCACGCACAACCCCTCTTATAGGTCAATGAAGAGGAGTGCATATGAAAGTTCAATTCTGTGCCTTATCTCAGAATGACACAACAGGATGGACATGAGGATCAACAACTCTGGAAGGTATGTATTACTCCAACAACTTGGTGAGATCTCATTGGTGAAGCTGAAGGGATCTTTAGCAATGGATTAGGATGCTCTTCTCCATATACAGATGCCTCAGTTTCATGGAAACCTCTTGCACTCTGCCATGCTGCTACTCATGCATACCCTCCATACCAAAGTGGCGAACTAGAAGACACCTGCATTTTGAGATGCTCAGATTTGGAAAAATTGCTTGTTTATGTCCTTCAATCCTTACAAGATTTTGGTCTCCTTCCATTGTGTACTATGGGAGTATCTGAATCTTTATGTCAAGATTTGTTTCTGTTCTAGGGAAAGTGCTAAGGGCTTTGAGCCTCTTGGAAGTCCGTAAGACCTTGAGTAGTGATTGTAATTGTTGCAATTTTCAAAGCTTTACTAATCCTCACTTTGGTCATGTAATTTTCACTAACCTAGACATTCTTTCAAGGCCTAATTTGATTGATTCTTTCTTGTAGAGGTATGAAGTTTAGGTCTTTCCTGAATCGTATGTCTCTTCAAGAAGCTATTGATAGAGGTCTTAACAAATTTGTTGTTTAGCAACAAGAGATCTTAGGAGTACATGAAATGTTTCGTGAATGAAAATCCAAAGTCAGTAGCTTTGTCAAGTTAAAAGATCTAATCTTTGCCCCTTAGCCATGATGGCCTCTCAGGTCCTTTCTCTTCTGTTGATTGCAAACACCTAAGAAGATTCAGGTGTTGAAAATGTTGTGTTCATTTGTAACAAGCATTATGGTGCCTCTGTGTCCGTGGAATAATTCTCTTGAAGGTGCTTATCTGAAGTTTAGTTTGTCAGAATTTGAAGTCTTAAGTCTTCATAGTTATTCCAATCCTCTTAACAAGTTTAACACAGAGTGTGGCCTCCCTCCTTGTCTTCCTTTTCTTTGTGTGGTTTGGAGGTTGCACAAAAACCCCATGAAAACTAAAATTATTAATATAGCTAGTTCTCCTTTTCTCACAAGATTTTAAAATTGCTAAGCTCCTTTTATGAACTGATCTTGCCAGTGATGAATAATTTGTGGGTGGCCTAGTTACAAGAAGCTGTTGTCCTTGCCAAGAATAGTTGTTTCTTAAAGACTCCTCATGAGTAGTTGATGATCAAGTCCTTGAATCATTGTAAGAGAAGGCAAATCTCCTCCTCAGGTTGTTGCATTCTTTTGATTTCTCAACTCTCTATAACAAGATCAACCTATCAGACTTGAGAGAACTAGAATGCGAGTTATGTTGAATATAGTTTTTGATAGGATGCATAGGTCTCATCATTTTAGTTTTTTTAATTGGTTCTTGAATGTTCTTGATATCCCTTCATTCTCCAACTTCATGTATTTAGACAAGGACTCTATTATCAGTGGCATACCCTAAGTCATTTTGTGAACTTGATTGTACATGTGATGGCTTTTCTTACAAGTTTTTTGGTTTAACAATATGCCAAGATTCCTAAGGCTTTTAAGCATTGAGATATTTGACAAGTGCTCTCAGCCAGAATGTGCATACAAATCCCGTTCTTTTTTATTGTTTTCCTTACTTACCTTTCCCCTTCTCTTTCTTCTTGGGGATTTTGGTTTTCTCTTCCAATTTTAAGGTTTGTTACCCTAGCCAGCGACATGGTTGAGTTTCCCAGTACTGCAAGTTTTGTGACAGAAATTTATTAAATTGGTTAATGTTTGGTGTTAATGAAGTCAGGGGTGGAGTTCTGGTAGGTGGCTGATACCATAGATGTTGCTGTTGAAGGTAACTCAACATGCATGTGGCTGTCACTATCTTTCAAACTGCTCCTTGTTGGTTGTGTTTCCTCTTTTCTTTAGGGTTGGGGTTCATCTTTTTCATGTTTGCTGATTGGTTGCAATTATGTTAGTTCTGAAAATTCAGATTTTCCTAGTGTATTTGTAGGGTACCTTATATCTGTGAAAAACCTTCTTAGAAAAGAGAGGGTTCTTACACCTGCTGCTTAAAAGTTGGAGGGATTCCTCCCACTCTTAAGGAGTAGGTGTAAGAACTCTCCCCTCCTATGCCTTGTGATCTACCTCTGTTTAGGTTTGCCTTCTGTTGTACAATTGGTTTGTTTAGGTTCACCCTTGTGTTGTAGATTCAGTTTGTTTGGGTTCACCTTATGCTGTACAATTGCTAAAGCCCATGGGTGGGGGAAATTCCCAAAATGCAGGGCTGGACTTGGCTACTGCCTCATCCTAGGCCCCTTGTTTTGGGAATGCCCACACTGGGTGGCTTTACACCACACATAAGGGTCACCTTCCGATTCTTTCCAGGTTGACTTAAATCCTAAATATTGAGAAATATCAGTAATTAGGAAACTCTGTTTATAATACAAGTGATTGGCAAGTACAATATCCTTCATACGAATATATCACAGACAAAAAGAGCTGGTGGAATACTTCAAAGACTGAATAAGGAGGTGTCTACTAACTGCTCCAAATGAAACCATGAATTCTATTCAGGTCTCCCTTCGTACTTTTGAAAGGTACTCGTGGTGCATGTGGATTTGATGAGGCATAGAATTGGACATTCTTTTTGCCTTTTACTTCCTAGCTCCATGCAA
>Ga0116229_10011735_pt1 | contig 12831 bp, 9 predicted proteins | sample S1TSphgellanicum_3_FD_87313 | JGI IMG/M metagenome (GOLD analysis project Ga0116229, IMG submission 87313) | Host-associated microbial communities from peat moss isolated from Minnesota, USA - S1T2_Fc - Sphagnum magellanicum MG | ecosystem: Host-associated > Plants > Peat moss > Unclassified...
AACTGTGCAAGTGTTTTTGGGCATATTTACGTCACATCAACCTCACAGCCTTGCACATATTTGGTGAAAAACCGTTGTAACCTCTTGTCAGATAAGGGTTGTATCGTTCTTCAGCAAGCCCTATTTAGGAGCGATATAATTCATAATTTCTCCAATAATCTCTTGCCATAAATCACTGCTGCAACAGTAACATTTTGACGATGAATTCTATAAATAATTCGATAACTATATGCAAACTGTTCTCTGATCGCATCTTCGCTAAACTCTGGGACGATTCGACCGGAAAAAGGAAAGTTACTCAAGTTGCGAGTTGCTTCAAGTATTTTGTTGACCACCGACGCGGCATAAGAAGCCGAGTCACGAGAGATATATGTAGCAATTGCTTCTAAATCTTCTAACGCTTTGGGAGACCACACTACTTGATAAGCCATTTGCTCAAACGGGTTTCAGCTTCTTCCTGTGCAATTGTGCCTTCGGTGTCGGCTACTTCCAATCCATGACAAACTTTATCGATTACGTATAAATGATATTGGACATCTTCAATTGAGCAATCATCGGGCAATTTATTCAGCAAAGATTTGACTTTTTCTTTTGTTTTACACATAGCCTTGTTTTTAGTTTAAACCTCACAGGCCCAAACTCATAGGAGGTAGCTTGAGTATGGGTAAATATGTACTACAGTACAATAGTACTACTATTTTGAGGCAATAGAGCTACCAATCAGGAAGAGAATTACGGCGCTGTGGTTAAAAATTCTGGAAGTTGGCGATCGCATCCTTCATCTTTTGCAACACCTCATCTACAGGGATAGCCCCCAACTCTCCAGAGGCGCGAGTGCGGATACTCAGAGTATTGGTGTCAACTTCCTTCGGTCCTACCACTACCATCACAGGGATTTTTTCTTTCTCAGCATTGCGGATCATTTTGGGGAGGCGATCGCCACTATTATCCACCTCAGCGCGGATACCGATAGCTCTCATCTTCGCCACAACATCCTTAGCCAAATCGAGTTGTGCGTCACTCACTGCTAGCAATCTTGCTTGTACTGGCGCCAACCACAAGGGGAAATCCCCAGCATATTCCTCAATCAAAATGCCGATCAGTCGTTCGAGAGAACCAAAAGGCGCACGATGAATCATCACTGGGCGTTGGCGAGAACCGTCTTCAGCGACGTACTCCAAATCAAACCTTTCTGGTAAGATGTAATCGACCTGAGCAGTTCCCAGTTGCCACTCCCGCTCCAGGGCATCCTGGAAGATAAAATCGAGTTTAGGCCCGTAAAACGCTGCTTCCCCAATGCCCTCAAAGTGATCCATTCCCAACTTTTCCACAGCCCGACGAATTGCTCCTTCGGCTTTTTCCCATGCTTCATCAGAGCCGATATACTTATCGCTAGCCGGGTCGCGGAAACTCAGTCTAGCTTTAAAGTTCTTCAGTTGCAGACTCTTAAACACCGACAAAGTCAAATCCACTACGTCGAGGAATTCTGCCTCAAGCTGTTCTGGCGTCACAAAGAGGTGGGAATCATCCACAGTGAAACCCCGCACCCGCGTTAAACCACCTAATTCGCCAGATTGCTCATAGCGATAAACAGTGCCAAATTCCGCTAGTCGCATCGGTAACTCTCGGTATGAGCGCAACTCACTCTTATATATTTGGATGTGAAAGGGGCAATTCATTGGCTTCAGGACAAAGCCTTGTTCAAGAGCAGCCGCTTCCTCATCTTCTGCCATCAAAGGGAACATATCCTCTTTATATTTCTGCCAGTGTCCAGAGGTTTTAAATAAATCCACTCTGGCGATATGAGGCGTCACCACTGGCGAATAACCTCGTTTTAGCTGTTCCTGCTTGAGGAAATCTTCCAAAAGACTCCGCAACAAGGTTCCTTTAGGAGTCCACAAAGGTAAGCCTGGGCCCACGAGGTCAGAGAATATAAATAATCCCAATTCCTTACCTAGTTTTCTGTGGTCTCGCCGCAGTGCTTCTTCTTTTCGCCGCTTGTACTCAGCCAGCTGTTCTGGCGTTTCCCAAGCAGTGGCGTAAATGCGTTGTAGTTGCGCCTTAGTTTCGTCCCCACGCCAGTAAGCGCCCGCGACGCTTTCTAATTCAATCGCTTTCGGGTCGAGTTCGCTAGTATTTTCCAAATGAGGTCCTGCACACAAATCCCACCATTCATCCCCTAAATGGTAAATCGTGATTGGTTCCTCTTCGATATCTGCTAAGATTTGTAATTTATAAGGTTCGTTAATTTCCTTAATCCGGCGTTCAGCTTCGTCGCGGCTGACCTCTTCCCGAATAACTGGTAATTTCCGATTGATAATCTTAACCATTTCTTTATAAATGGCTTTCAGATCCTTTTCGACAAATGGTTCTGGATGATCAAAGTCATAGTAAAATCCGTTCTCAATCCAAGGACCGATTGTGACTTGCGCCTTGGGAAACAGCTTTTGTACTGCCATCGCCATGACATGAGAAGCGGTGTGACGAATCTTTTTCAACCACTCAGACTCGCTGGTACGCGGTAAAGATATCTTTTCTAGTTGTTCTGGTTGATTAGAAGATAATTTTGGCGACATCGGCTGCTGAAATATTGGCGAAGTAACTACAATTGTGATTTATCCAGTTGGATTGCTGAAAAAATCTCCCCCAGTATAACACGGGGCTATTTTCCGGTGGATGAGACGCTTTTAACTTTAAACACTTTCTTTACTTTATCTTTACGTTATGAGTGGAGTTCCTCTACACCCTGACCGAGAACGGGGTGTGGGATGTGGGGTGTGGGATGCTCGTACCAAATATTGGGAAGGCGTCTCTATTCTTTTTGAATTTTGAATGAGCGAATTTTGAATTGGAATCTGTTGTCCGTCAAGAGTGAAAATCCCCCTAGCGGAACTGTACAGATGTCTGGCGAGTCTATATAATTAAATCTAATGTATTTTTTGAAACATTGTGTTGATGATCTCATCACTACTAGTGAGAAAAATAAGAAAATTGTTAAGAATCATCAAGAACGTTAATATTTAGTAAGAAAGTTAGAAATATACCTCTCATTTATGCGAGACTCTAATTTACCTGAGACTGAACTGCTCAGGACGGTTTTGCAACCGCTGTTGGAAGATTTTCAGTATTGGTTTGCTCGATCGCACGATTTTCTGGAGACAGAGCAACTCTCATTTATGAGTCCAAGCGATCAATCTGGCTTGCTAACGCGAGTTAAGCAAGCGCAGGAAGAAGTCAATACGGCAAAGATGCTGTTTATGGCAACTGACGCCAAAGTCGGGATTGACATGGCAACATTAATGCCTTGGCATCAATTGGTAACAGAATGCTGGAATGTGGCAAAGCGCTTTCGTCAAGGGCGAGAGGTTTAAAAAGTGATGTGTTCCTTGCCACTTTTAAACGTTGGCAGGCTGTTATTAACAGGCTAAAAAGAGTATAACGTAAGTAGGATTAGGAAAAAATACTTGACCTCATTTAAATTAGCAAGATGTATTATATGCCACTTTTTTTAATCTTGGGCTAAAAATTCAGCGAAAATTTACAGCATTGGCGCACGAAAAGTGCGTTAGCCATTCAGCATTGTTTGGAGTCACAGCGTTATCTGAGTCGATTTTTAAGATATCGAGCTTTTGAAATTTACTATCTTTGGAGGAAAAAAGATGTTACACCTACTTTACATTCTTGCTTTTACTATCCTCGCCTTCATCGCTGTTGCAAACTTAATTCGCAACCTGATCATGTTCAGTTTTGACCAAGAGCGGATTTATCCCCACATGAGTAATCCCTACGCCTCATCAAGAAAGCAGTTGACTCCCCATCCAGAGTTGTTGGATAACTCAGGTAATCTTATTAGAGAACCATTGTTGGTAATGCGTTCCATCAACGTTGACGATGCTCGCGAACAACTAGATGCTCTTTATGAAGCATCTCCCGGACATAGAAGAGACAATCAAGATGAAGGTTGTTAGTAGTTAGTGGTTAGTAGTTCATAGTTCATAGTTCGTTGTACCTTTCAACAACTACCCACCAACAACTAACAACTAACAACATACATTTAGGCTTCAATCACTACCCGAAGGTTTCCGCGTTTCTTAGCAACGCGACATGCAGTCGTACTACCACTCCGCTCAAATTCCAAGTCGAGGATGGTGGGACCAACTCGTAAATTGTGCAGTGATAAGCGGTTAATCGACTCTGGTAAAGCGGGGTCGATAATTCGTAAGCAGTTGTTGGGAGCATCAGGAACCAAGTTTACTATCATTTGTAGCAGTTGGAAGATACTGCCAGTTGCCCAAGCTTGAGGGGTACATGCAACAGGATACTGTACAGGGGTAGCATTACTACTACGCTCATAGCCGCAGAAAAGTTCTGGTGGGCGTTGATAGGGTTGATGGCTGGTCATGTCGAACAACCCTTCAAATACTTCCAAGGCTTGATCAATCAGGCCAAGTGATCGCAAGCCCATCGCAATCAAAGAGTTGTCGTGGGGCCATACCGAACCAATATGGTAGCCCATTGGATTGTAAGCTGGTGAGAGACTACTTAGGGTGCGAATACCCCAACCATTAAACATATCCGGTGCCCGTAGCCGTTCCGCCACACTATAGGCTTTTTCTGGTGTAAAGATGCCTAAATTCAGACAGTGACCAGGATTTGAGGTAATACCATCCGCCTGTTTGCCATCTCCATCCAAAGCCAAAGCGCAGAAATCCTGATCTTCTATCCAAAAGTCTCTGTTAAAGCGAAGCTTCAAATTTCTTGCTTCTTCTTGCCAGCGATCTGACAAGTCAAGTCGCTTCTTCATCTTGGCGATTTCTGCCAAACGTAATTTTGCAGCATACACATAAGCTTGCACTTCACAAAGAGCAATTGCTCCATTGGCTAGCTCTCCCTTACGATTGACTATACAATCGCTAGAGTCTTTCCAGCCTTGGTTGAGAATACCGCGTTTGGATCTGAGGAGATACCTGAGATAGCCGACTTCTTTCATATTGCGGTCAATCCACTCCATTGCCAACAAAGCATTAGGCCAAAGCTGCTCTAGGATTTCCCGATCATGAGTCCAAGCATAGTATTCGGCGTAAAGCATCAACCATAGGGGAGTGGCATCAACTGTACCATAGTAAGGTGTGTGGGGAATTTCCTGACACCGAGCCATCTCCCCCAATCGCAATTCGTGCAAAATCTTACCCGGTTCTTCCTCGCGCCAATCGTCGTCAGTTTTGCCTTGGTACGCTGCTAGTAGAATCAGAGTTTCCTTGGCGATTTGCGGGTTTAACATTAAGGTTTGGGAAGCGGTAATCACCGAATCTCGCCCAAACAGTGTGGAATACCACGGTACTCCGGCTGAAACAGTCTTATTCTTACCAAAGGACTGACGCAATAAATACATATCTTGCTCAGCCCGCTCAATAATTCGATTGAAAATACTTTTGTCTGAACGGATCTGAGTGATTTGTTGCACCCAGTTTTGCTCTTCCATCAACTCAGCTGCTTTCGCCTGTACTAAGGTAAAAGCTGCACTAACGGTGGAACTAGAATTGTTGTTGGTGAACGTATTCACCCGGTAGCCTAACTTTTGGGTTTCATGGGAAGCCAACTCTAGCTGCCAAACCGCTGTGTAACCCTTGAAATAGTCTGGTTGTCGATGCTGGAATTGGATGCGGGATTCCATCACCAAGCCATCCAAACCTTGATAAGCGAGTGTCAAGGTTTGATCCTTAGGCGTATGTGGCTGAGTCTGTTGCGAGGAGGAAACACCGTCTCCTGTTTCAAGTGTCGGTTCCACCAAACGTAAAAGTCTACCCCGGTTATCCCTGCCAAAGCCTCGAACTTCAAATAAATCCACAAAATCTGCATCAAAGCTAAGACTTAGTTCAAAGCTGATGGAAGTTGTGCTATAATTCGACACTTCTAATTCTTCAAATAGAGCTCCATTCAGCACAAGTTCCCGACGAATACCTATAGTATCAGATTTGAGACGATCATCTATTCGAGGGTTGGTACACAAAATTGAAAGTGAAAACCCTTTATCAGCAGTGCTGCTCAGTAGTACAGGTGAGTGACCCTCAATTTGTAACTCTAGGCGATTGATAAATCGTGTATCACAGGAAAATAGTCCCATGCTAGGGTTGCCATCATTCAGTGAACAGCCTGAAATGTTACCCAAAGTGTCTGTGACTAAAAATAGATCATCATCTTTCACCGTCAGTGACAACTGTGGTCTTTCACTTATAACACAAGGCCACTCTGGGATAGGTATTTGGTCTGCGGGAACAAAAGTTTTTCCGTCCAGAAAAATTTTGTCCGGTGTCATCAGCGAATCCGGTGTCATTAGCTAATATTCCGTGTACAGGTCTATATTTTGGTCGATTTAGCAGCGTTAACAAAAAGCAAGACGCTCTTGAAAACGCATTTGAGCCATTTTAAGCAAAAACTATAGTACTCACAGTTACGTGGGAACGGGAGATGGATCAAACCCATATCATCAAATCTTTATAAATATATCCTTTCTAAAAATTTTGTGAATCTGAACTAGCAGCCTAAAATTTGGGATTTTCGCCTCATTTCTTCGCCGCTGACCTTAGTCCGCTTGTACTTTAAGACTCAGCCACAATTTAAAAGCCGCCTTTTTACTGAGTGTGAAAAGCAACTTTGTCAATACTATTTCAATTTTGGTTTATATTAATTATTTTAATTTAAATATCTTATGAATATGGAATAAATTATTTTGTTTTAATTATAGTTCTCATTTTGAGGTGAGAGAGAACGTAAGCAACCTAGCAATGCCTTGCTCGTTCCTAGGCTGGAGCCTAGGAATGCCTTACTTGAGGCTCTGCCTCTTGAGAAAGGAGGAGGCACAGCTAAGTAAGTACCATGCTGCGTAAGTAAGCCTACCTTATTTCAAAGACGGCCAACTCTGTTTTTTGCTACTTGTAAGAAAATACCCAAAAATTAATGATCCATTCTTCTTTTGGGTGGTCAACTTTCGACATTTGACCTCCGTATCAAACTCCAATCGGAAACGCACAAAGTAAAAAGTAAAAAGATTTTTTAAGGGGACATACCAAAAGAAAAAAAGTCGTCCGATTTAAATAAGCACACATTTATTTATGAGAATTCTCTTTTTACTTTTTAATATAGCAATCCTAATTTCAGTTGTGAAAGTTCCAGGCTTTAGAAACCCGGTAAATGATTGCAAAACCGGGTTTCTCGGTGTTCACAAATCCTCCACGGATTGCGATATAAGCAGGTAGCTTTTTTGCAACTACTCACTTAATAGCTACGGACATTTCTAAGGGGACGATAGAATAATACTTAACAATTTGTTAAATATAGCAATCCTATTTGAGATCCAAACAAGGGGGACAAGGGAGAGGTGTTTGTAATTCATTTAGGATTGCTATATTGCTATTCAAGGGAGAAATAGTACTGAAGTGATTTAAGATATGTGTGCAGAAACATACAATTTATAGATTTATAATAAGTTTTCTGTCCAAGCTATGGCTTTTATCATCTAACTTCTTTTATGCAAGAGAATAAAATTATCTGTAACCCAAAATAGTGGGAAAAATTGACAAATTCATTGACATATGCGTTTAAAGATATCTATAAAGCAATGTCTTAACAAAAACGAACTTTGCACAAAATGTTGCTAATTTTTGTAAAGATAAATTGGGTTGATAATGGCGAGCATTTTTCTCTAAATACAATACTGCCGTGTTGCATAATGTATAATTTCATTAATACCGATTAGCGTTTTACTATTAGCCGTGGAAAAGCTTATTGCAACGAAGTCAACAAGCCCCAACTAACCTGAGTAGCAGGTTGAGTCGGGCTGATCGAAAACAGGGTATGGGGTGTAGGATGTGGGGTGTAGGGAATATTGGGATGCCCACCCCCTATACCCTTGAAGGCGAATAGTGAATTTATGTATGGAGAAAAAAATGTCTGCTCTCGATACGTATTACTAAAGTTAAGGCGTCCAAGCTTGAAACCCCTAATTTTAATGATGGGGTTTCTACACCCTACACTCTACACCCTACACCCTACACCCTACCCTCCCCTTTCATTTACCCCCACTTGGGAGTTAATTCGCCGCTATGTTTCCAACCGGATCGGAGATTTTTAGATGAGTACTGCCCCTGTGAATGTTCTCAGTCGCTTTTTACTATTCTTTACATATTGCAACTATCTTGTTAACTCGATAGTCGGTTGTAATTTGTACAATCATCTGTGACGTGGATCTTTTCCAGATAGGGCTTTTAACGACATTGATGAGCAGCATTTCAACTTCCGTGCTGAGTGATCTGCTACAGGCTCTACCCCACCTGCGGCCCCAGCTATATTTTAAGGCTTCCCTAACGGCGCTCTCCCATGCGATGGAAGATCAGGTTTTGGCTGCTACTTTAGAGCAGCCCCTAGTCATTGCTAGCTTTCAAAGAGAGCGATTCTACCGTCAAGAGGCTCATCGGTATGAACGGCTGGCTCAGCGTAGTGATCAAATATATGTATTATCTGCACCAGAAACGGATTTCACCAATAGCTCGGAACGCTACGAAAAGATAGCCTTTCAACCAGATGATGGCTTAAGTCAAGAGTGGCATTTGGTGGTAGTTGCCCAAAACTATGCAACTTGCTTGGTTTGCCGGGAAAGCCTTGGGTCTCTTGCCAAAAATAGGCACATGCCGGAGTTAAGCCCAAATCTGGATATGGATACGGCGCGAAGGTTTGAGGGAATTTGGACAGCAGAAAGGGGAGTTAGCCTCAAAGTAGCCGAGTTGCTATTAGAGAGGATTTTAGTCTACAGACCAGAGTTGTCTGGGAAAATAAAGCAGGCACGTCGAAGGTTTGGCATCGGGCGGCGAACTAAAAGCTTATCAGAAGCTAAGCAGCTAAATGAATACGCTTGCGACATCGACACCGACCCCTTTGTACAGCGCTTGGTAACTTACCTACAAGCAAGTCAGTATAAGCTTCATAAAGCCTACCGTTCAATAGCCGCCCAGGCACGCAAAGAACGCTTAGTCAACTCGATTAGCACCGCCATCAGGCGATCGCTCAATCCCCAAGAAATTCTGACAGTGGCAGCGCAAGAACTGGGACGAAACCTCAAAGCTTGTCGTTGTCTCATCTACCGCGCCCAAGCCACGGATACCGAAACCATAATTGAACACGAGTTTTTGCGTGAGGGTGTTTTCTCTGTTTTGGGGCAACCCTGGTCTTTGGAGAACAATCTCCTATTTCAGGAAGTTGTACAACAGGGCGAGGGCATCCGTGTTGTCGATACTCAGACTGACTGTCGGATTAAGAATTCTAAAGTCCTGACTGAAATCACAGAAAGGTTGAGTATTCGTTCTTGGCTAATAGAACCAGTGTTGTATCAGGGGCGATTGTTGGGCATTGTTGAGTTACACTATGGCACGGAAAATCAGCACGAATGGCAAGCTGGGGAATTTGACCTAGTGGAGGCGATCGCGACCTCTGTGGGAGTAGCCCTCATTCAAGCAGAAGCCTATGCCAACTTGGAAGACCTCAACCAGCAGCTAGAAGCCCTTGACCGCACCCGCAGCAACCTGATAGCGATCACTGGACATGAACTCCGCACACCCCTATCCACAATTCAAGTGTGCTTAGAAAGCCTCTCCAGTGAACCAGATATGCCCTTAGAATTGCAGCAAGTCATGCTGACCACAGCTCTGACTGATTCAGAACGGATGCAGAAACTTGTGCAAGATTTCCTAACACTTTCCAACTTGGAAAGTGGGCGGGTAGAATGGCATCCAGAATCTCTCACCTTACAAGAGTGTGTGGATCTAGCACTTAGCCGCATTCGTACTCGCGCAGTCACCGAAAAGCTGCCCAAAATCACGACTCAAATTGCCAAGAACTTGCCTTTGGTAAGAGCTGACGGTGATTGGTTGGTGGAGGTGCTTGCCAAACTCATAGATAACGCTTGCAAATTCACAACACCACAAGGAAAAATCACCATTAGAGCCCAAAGCAACAGCAACCAAATGGTGGAAGTCACCATAGCCGACACCGGACGCGGTATTGAACCCAATCTTTTGGAAGTCGTTTTTGACCGCTTCTATCAAGAAGAAGGAGCGCTACGCCGTACAACTGGTGGGACTGGTCTTGGTCTAGCAATTTGCCGCCAAATTGTCAATGGTTGGGGTGGTGAAATTTGGGCAGAATCAGATGGCAAAAACCAGGGCAGTAAGTTTCACTTCACCCTACCCAGCATAGTTACAAGAGTTAGGAGTTAGGAATGGGGAGTGGGGCAGGGGGGCAGAGAGGCAGGGGGGCAGAGGGGCAGAGGGGCAGAGGGGCAGAGGGGAAAAGAACTAATTGCCGATAATTTTTGCTCCCCTGCCCCCCTGCTCCCCTGCTCCCCTGCCCCCCACTCCCCACTCCCCATTCCCTAAAAACTGTTACAGTCTATAACGCAATCGCAACATGATCCTGGCTGCGGTGTTAGGATGCCGTAAAAACGTTGAACGTTGAGGGAAACTTTATGGCAGAAACACTTTCAGGACAAACGCCAATATTTGGTGGCAGCACTGGCGGCTTGCTGACAAAAGCAGACGAGGAAGAAAAGTACGCTATCACTTGGACTAGCCCCAAGGAGCAACCTTTTGAACTGCCTACAGGTGGCACTGCTATCATGCGGCAAGGGGAAAACCTGCTGTACATAGCTCGTAAAGAATATGGTATCTTTCTTGGCGGTCAGCAATTGCGGAAATTGAAAATCACAGACTATAAAATTTACCGGATTTATCCTAACGGAGAAATTCAGTACCTCCACCCAGCTGATGGTGTCTTCCCAGAGAAAGTGAACCCAGGTCGGGACAAAGTGCGTTATAATGACCGTCGCATCGGTGAAAATCCCAGTCCAGCATCAGTTAAATTTAGTGGAACAGCCACGTATGATGCTCCATAACTAATAATTTATTAGTAGTTTATGGCTTAGTAGAGACGCTTGGTGAATTGTGAAAGACGCTATTCCGAAGCGTCTCTACTCCCTATATTGAAAAAATTATGATTTTTCCCGAATTTTCCCAATTTTGCGAATTAGCTAAAGGTGGCAACTTTGTCCCGGTGTATCAGGAATGGATAGCTGACTTGGATACGCCTGTATCTGCTTGGTATAAAGTTTGTGCTGGTCAGTCCTATAGCTTTTTGTTGGAATCGGTAGAAGGTGGGGAAAAACTAGGACGTTATAGTTTAGTGGGTTGCGATCCGCTGTGGATTTTGGAAGCAAGGGGTAATCGCACGACCCAAACACACCGCGACGGCTCACAAGTCGTATTTGAGGGAGACCCCTTTACAGCTTTAGCCAAATGTTTGGAACCTTATCAGCCGATCAAGTTACCCCAATTACCACCAGGAATTGGCGGATTGTTTGGATTTTGGGGCTATGAATTGATTCACTGGATAGAGCCGCGTGTGCCAATTCATCCACCGGATGATAGAAATATCCCAGATGGGTTGTGGATGCAGGTAGACCACCTATTGGTTTTTGACCAGGTGAAGCGGAAAATTTGGGCGGTTGCTTATGCTGATTTGCGTGATGTAGAAATGCATGCAGCGTATCAACAAGCGTGCGATCGCGTTACCCAAATGGTGAGTAAACTATCTCTACCCCTATCACAACAAAATACTTTACTGGAATGGACACCACCAGGGAGTAAGAGGGTGGGGGAAGTAGGGGGAGTAGAGGAGTATAAGAGTAACTTTACGCGAGCAGAGTTCTACGCCAATGTTCAAAAAGCAAAGAATTCTATCAAAGCTGGGGATATTTTTCAAGTTGTCATTTCGCAACGGTTGACAACAGAATACACTGGCGAACCTTTTGCCCTTTACCGTTCCCTGCGCCAGATTAATCCTTCGCCTTACATGGCTTACTTTCACTTCTACGATTGGCAAATCATCGGTTCTAGTCCGGAAGTGATGGTGAAGGCAGAACGAGATCCAGAAGGCGGGGTGATAGCAACGGTACGCCCAATTGCAGGGACACGCCCACGAGGTAAGACGCCACAGGAAGATGCAACACTCGCTCTCGATTTGCTCGAAGACCCGAAGGAAGTTGCTGAACACGTTATGCTCGTTGATCTGGGACGCAATGATTTGGGGCGCGTTTGCCAAACTGGCACGGTGAAAGTTGATGAATTAATGGTGATTGAGCGCTACTCCCATGTGATGCACATTGTTAGTAATGTTGTGGGCAAATTAGCACCAGGGAAAACCGCATGGGATTTACTCAAAGCTTGCTTCCCCGCAGGTACGGTAAGCGGTGCACCTAAGATTCGGGCAATGGAAATTCTTCACGAGTTAGAACCTTGTCGGCGTGGTGTTTATTCTGGTGTTTATGGATATTACGATTTTGAAGGGCAATTGAATAGTGCTATAACAATTCGCACAATGGTTCTCCGGGAGAATATATTAAGCGTGCAAGCAGGTGCGGGTTTAGTTGCTGATTCTGAACCTGAGAAAGAATATGAAGAAACTTTAAATAAAGCGAGGGGTCTTTTAGAGGCGATTCGCTGTTTGCGTTGAACCTTAACCTCAGCCCCTCCCCGCTTGCGGAGAGGTTAGGATTTCCCCTATAAGTAGTATAGGTTTTTTATCCTCGTCTACTGATGTTTGCAAAACAGATACGATTGGAATGAACCAAGGAATCAACAACAGTATGGGAGCGGTTCACATACTGACTTTTCACGGCATGTTGAAAAGGTCATTTTAGCCTTTTCTCAAACCCTAATTCTTTCGTTGGCTATTCTCATTAGTTTAGGACTATTGACAATGACCCTGTGGAAAAAGTAACGTTAT
>Ga0116229_10011736_pt1 | contig 12831 bp, 8 predicted proteins | sample S1TSphgellanicum_3_FD_87313 | JGI IMG/M metagenome (GOLD analysis project Ga0116229, IMG submission 87313) | Host-associated microbial communities from peat moss isolated from Minnesota, USA - S1T2_Fc - Sphagnum magellanicum MG | ecosystem: Host-associated > Plants > Peat moss > Unclassified...
CCCATAATTTTCGAGCCTACACCTTTAGGCTAGCACTGCCCTCAAGGCTATGACCCTCAAATTAGGGAAGGGCCCTGGTGAGTATGCCTTCAACTATATATACATTTAGGTTTTTGCTTAAGCAATGCCTATCCCTAGTAGAGGTTGTAACCCATGTTGACAATGGCACCTTTGTTTTTCAACAATAATTAATTCAAGAAGGTGTATGCATGCTTTGCCATTTCAAGCTTGCAGATATCTTTTCTCATTGAACCATTTCATAGGTATAAAATGCTTGTTGTAATTTTAATTTTAGAATGATTGCACCATCACACCTTGTTCACCATTCCTTTTAACGAGTTCTTCAATGCCCATGAAGCTCAAGAATAGTTTCTTGCTTGGGCCTAAGAGTGTGGTTCGGGATGTGGTAAATTTCCACATGTTCCTTTTGTCATCAGATTTTTTCCCAATATGCTTCAAGATCAAGCTAATGTTCTTTGATCTTTCAATACTCATTTCATTGGCATGTTTACAATCAGCACATTGACCTTATGGGTACTAGCTTCTATAAATTGAACATACCAAAACACATGCCATAATGTGTGATGTGTGCCCTTTTACCATTTGAAATGCTAGTTTTTATGTAGCTCATGAACAATTGCCAATGTTTTTTGACCTATCCTTCAAACCTCTCATTGATACATCAACATTGTTCTTCCCCAATATGAGGTTGACGTGGTGACACCGTTGTGGAAGTTGTTCTTAATATCTCATCATAACCAAAGAGATACTATTACTTTTGCCCTTAACCTTTGAACAAGGTTTTGGAGCTTTAGAAGTTGTGCATGCTAACTTCCAAGGAAAATAATTATCATGATCAACATTAGTACAACTAGTATACACACCTTGAATTGTTTGCACAAACAAAAAAACAAACAATCAGCTCTTTGCATGTTTGATCAAACAAAACATGTGAGGCCAAAAGTTTAAAAGGTCCATAGTCCATACATTTGCATGAGTGGCATTTGTTTGTTTGATCTCTTGGGGGGCCAAATTCTCACTAGTTGGCATTTTTTTTCAAAATTCTGATTTTATTATATTTTTTAATTCTATTTTTCATTGCCAAAATTTGAAATTTTCTTAAGACAATTGCCAAATTCTACATCAAGTTCCCATGACTAGCCAACAATATAGAAGGATGCTTAAAATGCTTAGAATGCCTCTTTTTTATTTAAAAAAAAAGAGAATATCCATAGTGCTTAAAAAGTCTAAAACCAATATTAACTTAAGTTGAGCAGCCATAACCAGCTCTAGGGGGTTGATGTGTCTCTTTCTGATTGGACCTTTTTTTCATCCCATTTATAGGGCAAATTAAAGTTGTATGTATCATTCTGTGTGTGGACAAAGTGACTCAAATCCTTTCTATGTATGGATGAAAAGAAATCCATGTTCAACACTTGTTTAGCATGTTATGGATGTAAAGATCACTGGTTGTATGTGATAATCAGCTTGAGCTGGTTGTTGGGAGTTGTTGGAAATCCAACGAATGGGTGCTCCCATACTTTGGCTATTTGCCTTGCTAATTACCTACTACATATACCTATTCAGGTTAGGACTTCCACTCCTTGCACATGTGACTCCTCTTTTGACTTTGTATTTGTGTTACTCAATGTTATTATGGGTGGATTGTTGCACGCCAATGGCATAGAATTGGTCAAAGAATTTGGCCCAATTTCAATATAACCTATGTCCTTGGATAGCGTTCCAAAATTACAACAAGGGAAGGTGGAATTTGGGGAGGGGGGGGATGAACTAAATTGTCTCTTAGGATTTTTGTAGTGTAATTGGAGGGCACATTATATTGTGCAATTATTTCTGTTTTCACCGAAAGGGGAATGAAAAACATAAAGTCCCCACTCCTTTTGATTCTCTCCAATTCTTGCACCATCGAAAGCATGTGGGCAAGAGCATTATCAAAATAAATCTTGAGCTCAGCTCTCACCTTGCATGCCCTTATTTTGATAAGGGGGGCCTTGAAACATTTGCCTTACGAAAATTGATCTTATCAAGTTAACACAATTTTATCAAGCAAGTATTAAATAGGCCAATGAATTAATTGCAACATGGTCTACAGCATGTTTTGACAATTGTGTTTTCAGATTCTAATGCCCTGACCCACACCACACCATCCCTTGTTAACCACCCCTTAGTTAACCAAATTCGTTGCTTTCCTCAACCCAATGCCCCCTTCCCCAATGCCTTTTTTTTTCCCCCACTTAACCCCCCCACTTCTTGCCACCCAAGCCTTCCTCAAAAAAACCTCATCCCCCACCTCCTCTTTGAGAGAAGCCCAAAACACTACAATCTCCATTTCCCCACTCGAGAGACATCCAACCCCAACCTACTTGAGTCCTCCCCACCATAGAATATGTTACCTTTTGGAATTTCAAACCCCTTGGGACATGTCTCCCTCCCTTCTCAATATTTCCTTCCATTCCCCCCCCCCAAGAATTGGTACTTTCCACATCAAGGAAATGTGATGCCATCACTCCTAGGAATCTCCTTTCATGGAGTGTTTACTCTTCCACTAGAAAGACGTTGACATTCCAAGTCTCCTTCCATTCCCTAGGGAACACCCACTCTCCTTGCCAAGGAGACACCATTGCTCCTTGGGTCACCCTCCTTCCAATAAGGAGACGCTATTTCGCTTCAAAACTACTTGACCTTCCCAAGATTAATGATTATATTCATCAAATAACCTTTTCTCCCTAAACACTAACTATTCCGCTTGAATTGAGGGATGTGTAGTTTTGAATTTGTTTAAGGAATTTACTATATTTAGTTTTCAACTAAACAAACTTTCCCAAATCATATTCCTTGGGCACAAAAATATGCATTCAACATTGTCAATTTGCAAATACCAATTATTGATAGTTTCCTAATAGCGACCCATGATCAAAATCATATATCAATGCATCACCATTCCAATAATTCATTTGTCTAATAATGACCATAACATTTCACTAGTTAATTAAATCATTGTCATTTTTCATCATATTTATGTAAAGGTACATTTGATATTTTAGAATGTTGCCCAACGATTTAATTTTTGGAACAATTTCTTTCAAGGTGTCATCATAGCTTTTGAAGCATTCTTTTTCATTTCCTAAGTAAATCCATTAGCCCTAGGGACACCATTTAGCAATGTGTTTAAGGGTGTTGTCAAATTATATTCACACATCACATTTGCATTTGCATTTGCATTTTTAAAAATCATCTTTGTTGTTTTGAGAGCTTGATATCTATTTGCATCGATCCACTTTCTTTGCATACACAAGTTCATTTCTTTTAATTGTTTTAGTTTGTGACCAATCATGTTCACAATTACATCAAGGTTTATTGTGTTTTATTTAATTTTGCATCGTTTGACCATCATTTGGTTTAATTTCCATGTCATCTGTTTTCAATCACCTTTTTAATTGAAATCTCTTGCATACTCCTTGCAAATTTGTTTTAGTTTGTTGCAAATCACATTCATGTTTAAATGCAAGTTGATTTTGTTGATTTCTTATATATTTGTTATAGTTTAATGTTTTTTGAAAGTTTGTTTTTTAGTCATGTTAAATGTGGACAATGTTTAAAGGTGGGTCCTTGATGTGTTGGTGTCATGTTGGTCATCAAACCACCCTAGATCTTCTAGAATATAGGATGTTGCATTTTTGGCACAAGGAGTGAATAAGGGAACAAAGCACGATAATGTTACCTAACACATGGGTGTTATTTTGGTACATTTCAAATAAGTGGTGAGAGAAAGTTGAAAAGATTGATGGGAAGTTAAAAGAGCGAATGATGTTATAGGAAAAATGAAAGAATCCAAATACGAATGCCCATGATTTGATAAATATGGGGATCCAAAGTCAAGCTTAATCAACATTGGTTGTGCATGCCTTGTGAAAGGTGAAAGCCATAAAAAATTGCAACCTTGGCCAATAGTTGCAACTATTGTGAAGGAAATTTCATAATCCAATTCAAATTCAATGGGCATGGGGAACAATAAGGCATTTGTTTCAATGGAACCTTGAGGAAACACATGATAACCCTAGGGAAGCAATTGGAGCTTGCAAGAATATTCCACTCCCTAAACCACCACCCTTCTTAAGTTCAATCAAGCCCACGAAGTTGAATGTTTTAGCATTGGCCTTAATAAATAAAATTAGGAAGCCAACCAAATGCAAGGGGAAACACAAGTGCAAGTTCATCATGTGAAATTAAACACATCTAGGTGCAATCACGGTTAAGGTACACAAAAGGAATGATTCACCTCAAAATCACTCTCAAGACATTACTTTAAATGATACAAAATAATTTATTTGGTAGAATTTCTTTTTTCATTAGGTACTCACATACTTCTTGATTAAAATGGTGGTGTTTTTTATGATTTGGATGATTAAAATATGTTTTTAACTATCTTGAAAAATGGCTCAAGAACATGTCCCACTGCATAGTTTCACCAAAAGGGATTCAACATGACTAACAATATTTGTTCAAATTGCTCCATAAATAAAGTATGTTTTATATGATGACATAATTTTTAATATGGTAAATCACCAAATTGTGTGGAATTGATGCTAGAATCTTGGATTTTTTCATAAAACATATGCATTAATAGGGACAACCAAATTAATTTTGTTGATTGTAAAATTTACATTTCAATGTTTGGAATGAAGTATAGGAGACATGGGTGCAAAAAAAGGGACATTATTTGATGTTTTTAATAGGGTTTTGGCATTCCAAATGAAAGTATGCCATTTTGGAATGTCTAAATAGTCCTACATTCCTTTTTTGTTTATATGTGAATAGGACATTCAAAATTTGTTCAATTGATTTGAATCAATCATTATAACACTTATTGGTTGAAAGCCTAAACATACATATCCCCCTTTCATTGTTTAACATCTTAGAACATTCATTTTGATAGGTCCTTAATTTAGGATTCCGGACACATGATAAATGGGTGTCATGGTTCATGTTATTATACCCCAACCGTGATTGCACCCATCCATTCCATTCTTTAAATAGTTGTAAAATAGGGGTATTAAAGTGGTTACGTGTGCCTCAATGCAAATGAAAGAAACTCAAGAAATAAAAAAAGACAATGAACAAAAAATTGAAGATTAATAGTAGTGAGGATAAAAGGTTGTGACCACCCAACAAATCAAATACAAGCTTGATCGATCAACCATGTTTGGAAAAATGCCCCGTTCAAACCTTCTAGTACGATTCATCATTTGTTGTGCCTAATTAGCATGGAAGGATGAAAATTCAACTAAGGACTCTAATTGTCATGGTAGATCAAAGATTATGCACAAAAAAATACAAACATATCCTAGGGTGTATTATAACCTTTTTTCAAACCTTTAGATGCAACCATTTATGAACCTCCTTAACACGAAAATTGATAATGATGAATTCAATAGGAATTATAGCTCATAGATGGTAAGATCTTGGCAGGGTGAAAGCATGATAAAATATACATTAAAAAGTAGTTTTAAAAAATAGTCAAAAAATGGTCCAGTTTTTGACACAAGTAGAAGAAAATAATTGAAAATAACATAATAAAAAAATAGTGTTTTTTTTTTGAGTTTATAGTGAAGTGACTACAAAATTTGAAAAACTTTGGCACAATAAAAGTTGATAACAAGTATGTTTGAAAATGATTGGTAAAGTTGGTCCATTATAAGTTTGATGTATTCTATTATGATATTTAAACATTGAGAACTTACAAGTATAGTTTAAACCTACATCATGTTGAAAATGGAGAATATTCAATAATTCATCTACTTTCACTACTTGTACAAGTTTGAATAATTAAAAAAGTAGGGGAAAAGGTATAGTTATTTTTTTTAAATCTATTTGAATACATATTAAATATGTGATTAATCAATGTCATTGTGATAAAAATAAATATTGTCTTCATGTTGATCAGTAAATAAATAAGAAATTCTACTTTCAATATATTAAAACTTATTTATGGTTACTTGTTTAATTTTGTGATAAGGAACAGTGATTATTTATTTTACCTTGTTGGCACTCGGCCTTGTTTTGTCAATTGTTTTGTGTTTGTTCTTGGGTTTCTTGCAAATCTCTTTTAGAGTTCTCCTTGGGGTCAAATAACCAATTGAATAGTACGAATGATGGACTAATGTCCTGAAAGTGGCCCAAGAAGTCCCCAACGAAACAATTCTCATGAAGATGGATTGGTCTCCTTGAGACTTGCAATCACTTTCCAAGGTGAAGTCCCTAGGAAATTAATCCATTTCCCCAAATAAGTTTCTTGGAGGCTTCTTAAGAAGAATTAATTCATCTCCTTAACTATGTATCCTTGGAATTTTTCAAAAAGCCTTGTCCATCTCCTCAGATAAGTTTCCATGGGACATCTAAAGAAATGGCTTAGTTTACATGGGACTTCTTAAGGAGATGGAAATTTTTCCTTAACTCTTGTGAAGGCTCAATTTTTCAATGATTGGAAATCATTTAAAATTATATCAAATATCTAAAAACTTGTTCTTGTTATGTTACAAAAAGGTTTCTCATTAAGGAAGTTTGGTGAAGAGGTCATTGTGATCTATCAAGCTTAGGAAGCATGGTGTTCTTCCAGGGGGTTCAAAAAATAGATGGATATGTGTTGCATACCTTAAGAACAATTGGGTGAATAGTTGTTTGAATGGCACATTTAGTATGTTCTTTGGGTACAGCTCCTCCCCCAAAATCTAGAGTGCAAGGGATGGCATTCCATAATATGTAGAAGGAGGACGATAAATGGGTGAATCCCCTTCTAACATTAGGAAAATGATCTTAACAAACTCAACAAATGACCAAGCAATTGACATGTTAGTTACATAAAGTGCTTTTGGGAACATTTTTATATAATCCCACCGCTAGAAACACATCCCATAATGGCATGCATTTTAAAGCAATTGGGACTATAAACTATTAACTAATCCTTGGGAAGGGTTCAACAACCTTGGCATTGAACGTTTTAATGAAATGACATGTAATGTGATTGAGTTGTCGCATGTAAAATTTCCTTACGACTTCGGATGCTAAGGGATTTTGTCACCTTCCACAATGAATTTGAGTTATTCATTAAGAATATCAAATCAAACACATACTTGTGAAAGATTGATTCATAGATGATAACCAAGTTTGTGGAATTAATGAACCTATACAAGCAATTTGAAAGTGGTCTAAAAACGCAAAGAAGTGTGGCATGTGTTCTAGTCAAGGGAACCTTTTGTTGATCAAACCTTTGTGGGAAATTGCTGAAAGGAATGATGATGGTCTTCAAAAAATTTGATTTTCAGCAGATTTTAAAACTCTCCCATATGTTTCCCAATCTTTATTTATTTCACCAATCCATCTCCTTGAAGAAAGATAACCCTAAACCTCACACATCATTTCCTCAATCCCCCCAAGAGATTGGTCATCTTCTTGATCTTTTCAAAGAAATTGTTTTGTCTCCTTAATTTCCTTTAAGAGATTGTGTTGTATCCTCTATCACCTTTTAAGGAGATTATTTTGTTTCCTTGAAATTTATTACTAAGATGGAAATGTCTCCCCGAGGCTACCATAGTTTATTCTTGAATTTTCCCATCATTGTGTGATGGATGTACTTGACTACTTATAATGCATTGGTTTTGATGCAATTCATGACCTTATTTTGTGGGAGCATATGAATGTTATAATAATTGCCATGGCATGACTTTTGGATAGTCATTTAAAGATGGATTTATTTGCTTAATGGGTGAAAACATGTTAAGGTGTTGCAATTTTGGACATATTTGTAGTTTTAAAAGTCCCGTGCACCAATGTGATTTTACTTTCAAATTAAATGACTAAGATGCTACAACATATCTTTGTTGAATTTAACCTCATTTAGTACCATGTTGACTTGGATTTGCAATGAAATTTACATTGATTTACCTAAATGAATGCATAATTTGGAGTTTCAAACCAAATTCATTCTAAAAATTTCAAGGTATTAAGTTGTCCATTGTACTTATGCATTTGGATCATGACTTAAGGCATGTCAAAATTTTGGTTAATTTGGTGTAAGTGTCAATACACATGAATTTTTTAAAAAATTAGTCTATTATGATCATGAATTGAAAATGTCATTTCAACCAATGGATTTGAAGTTTTTAAAAATCTAACAACACAATTCCCTCAAGCATATTTATAAGAACATTTCATGTTCAAACTTCAAATTGAAAATATTGATTTTTTATGTGGTCCTTTCAATGGACATTTTTTTTAATACTAGATTTTTGCCAAATTATCCCAAATCAATATGATGTTTCATAAGCATATTTTTTTGGTTTTCTCATACATTAAGATGTCTTGTTTAATGGAAAATATTATTTTTTTAAAACATTAAATTTGTATAATACTAACTCCATGTGATGTGGTAAATTATATTTTGGGACATTAGTTGAAAAGAAAAAAATACAATCAAAGTACAATGTGATTGTATCCAAATTCAAAATGTTTTTAGAAATAGGAAAGTATGTTCATAAACATTATGATTCTATCATTTAATTTTCATTATATTCTTAAATCATTGTGGCGTTGAATATTTTGTTATTGATATTATGGAAAACTGCCGTTTGGGACAGTACTTTGCCTCCCCCAATCATGCTTTCACCTTGATGTCCAATCCCACCATCCATTCATCTACAACTACCCCTTGTGTCCAAATCAATTGTATTGCAACACCTAGCAAAATCATTTCACATAATGTCAAAAGCCCCAATGGATTCAATCTTTTCAAAATTGAACAAAACTTCTCATCTTGGGGAATAACCTAAGGTTGAAGAAACATTTGGGAGAGGGATACCATAAGTGGTCAATATCACCCAAAAGGGATGTAGAGTTGATGGCCTAAACATGACAATTAAATATAATGGATATTGTTTGGCATCACCCTATAGGGAAGGCCGACAAGACAAAGTGGAAATGCACATACATCCTTTAGAGGAAGCAGTGGGAGGGGAAGAGGTCAAGGAAAACCTAGATAGAGAGATGAAAATTAACGAAGGTTTCAATGGGAAAAGGATGGCAAGAAACAAATTGCAACTAATGTAGAAATGGTGGAAATTGTGCATGATGATGTCGTGAAAGTAGTTTAGGGTTTAGGCAAAGAAGGTGCTTTCAAGGGCAAGATTGGGGAGAAAATTAAGGAGCACAAGGTCGAGGAGAAGACAAACATGACATCTTCAAGGAAATCACAAGGGAGGACATTATTGTGAAAAAGGCTAGGGAGACCATTGTCATAGAACCAATAAAAGAAATAATGTTCAAGGGGTCCATTCACAATAAAAGGAGCCAAATCATTTGTTGATTGTAGTGAAAATTGCACCTCTATTACTTTGAAAAATCATCAATAATTATATATAATGATTTTTTCTTTCATATTTTGGGGTTTTGCTTGTTTATTCATGAAATTGATATCCTACAAATTTGGAGTCGTTTCATTATGTTATTAGAATCCTTTGTCATACACAAAACACTTGTTGATAGGGTTGTTTTAAAGACTATAAATTTGAACATGCTTTTTGTTACACAAACGTTCACCAAATGTTTTCAATTTTATTGTGGGCTCTAATATATTTCATAAGAAGGGCCACATGTGTTTATATTTGAAAATGCATATGTATTGAACCCTTTAAACAAATGTTGTTAATTTCAATTTTGAACATCCTTAATGGTTAAAAAGGTTCAAAATTTGTAATCATGGTTGAAAACAAAAATGTACTTTTGACTATAATCTAGGTCCTCATGAAAATAAATAAAAATGAAAATAAAATATGAGTCATGTTTGGTTTCAATATTGATATTTAGTCCTAAAAATTATATTTAAAATCTAATTTTGGTATTTAATAGACTAATCCATGTAGGACATGTGTAAAATGTGGTCCTTGGTAAGGATTTCAATTTTGGTGCTCGTGATTCCTTTTACTATGAATGGATTCCAAGGTAAACACCAATGAAAATACCAGAAAGAAGGCTAAAATTTATGTTGTCTTTGAAGAGAATGGCTAGGAAATATTTGTTGACATTTCAATTGTCATTTTCAAGGGAGTTTTGAAGTTGGACAAGTTGTAGAAGCCACACCAAACCTTTTATTTTAAGGGGATTTTGTTAGGGAGGTATCACTAATTATTATTTATACCATGTCGCCCATTGGTAAGAACCCTAATGTACCCTAAGGTCTCACCCATTAGTACTTTAATGTTCAACACCACACCAATTGGCCCAACTTTTTCAAAGATTGTGTAATTTGATGTGATGATACAATCAATTAAAAGTAAACCCACAATTATAAACAAATATTGAAAAGATCTTGCCATGCAAAATGATCAATAGGAAGCACATAAAAATGCAATTAAACACACAAGCTTAGCCAAATATTCAATGCACACCCATGTGATTCTTAAAATTGACCATCCTTGGGGAATGGCAACCAAATCAATACATCCCAATTTTTTGCGATGTCATTATTTGAAAACCTCAGGAACCACCCACACAAGGACATTGCTCCCACCACCCATGTAATTGCCACCCGCTCAAATGCTTGATAGGCATAGGTATGCAAAGGTGAAAAATAAACAAAAACTTTTAAAAAACATGCTGATGGGGGAAGGGTCAAAGAGTTAGCAACTAAAGTCTTTGAAGGTAAACCCTAAAATCGTAAAGGGGAATATATCATTTCAACAACAATTAAAATCTTCAAATGCAAATATATCTAGGGATGCAAAGGCAAAAAAAGGTGCACATTATGAGTTGTATCCCATAAAAAACTAAGAAGATATTCTTGCCATTAAGGATAAAAGCAAAACCTTTAAAAGCAAAAAACCCTTGCCAATATCTACACCCCAACAATTGGCACAAGAATGAGTTGCCTTTCTTGAAGCCTCCAACATAAACTTACAATCTATAGGAACATCATCCAAGAAAGAATACCTTTTTATTCCCATCCATCCATTTATTTGAAGAACCATTTGTCTTAAAATTTCAAAGATTTGCCATAAAATAATTCCCCAGGGAACTTCCATATTGAGACTTTTTGAACTAGTTTCCATGGAGTTAATTTTGAAAAGTTCCATGAAGAACAAGTTTATTGGAGTTCTTTGTAATATGAATTTCCAAAAGTTTTTCAAGGAACAAATTTACCAAAGTTTATCAAAGAATCAGTTCAAAGATTTTCCCTAGGGAGTAACTCCTTGGGAGTTATTTTTTAGGAATTTCCCAAGGAGCTTGTTTTAGGGAGTTCTCCAAATATATATTTTAATGAAATTCCCCATGTGTTTTTGTTGAGAACATCTTTTGAAGAGTTTATGTTAATTCCCCAAGGTCTGTTTCAATGCCTATTAAATCTTCTTGTGGGGGTATGTTATTGGTGTGCATGGTGATTAACAAGTGGAAAAAATTGCAAAAATTATATAAGGGTAGCTAGAAGGTGGATGTAAAATTTTTGTTTAAAAACAATGAAATTATAATTAATTTCAACAACATCAAGTGTGTTTAAAACGACACTAATGCCATTGACAATGATGTGAATTTTTTTTTCATCATCTCTTTTGAGAAATTTTAGTTAATACATGGGTTACACTAGTGAATCTAGTGGATGCCCTATTCATTGTGGATTTGAAGTAGTGGGATATGTAAATTGTTGAATTTATGGATTGGCTTGATTAGAAAGAAACCAAATATATATAATATTTTCCCTTTTGTGTATGGTTTAATGGACAAGTTGTATCAATGCTATCAAAACATCCTAAAAATGACTACAAGGAAAACAATAAACTTTCTAAACTGGAGCTTATTGTGTCATGAGTTGGGTAGGTTTGTTCACTTGAACTTGTGGGAACCATTGCACAAGGAAGCACAAGTGGCCTTGTTTTTTCAAACACTAGAGGTGGACTTCATTAAACAATGGGATGATGAAAGCCATAATATATTGTGTGATCAATTGGCTTCATTTATTCTACCAACTCGAGGATGTACTTATTCAATGCTTCTCGTGGAGAATGGTTGATTTCTAAATGTTTTTTCATTTCGCTGTAGGTCACATTTTTTTTCATGCCATATCATCCCCTGGCTGATGGAAACATTGGCTAAGGGAGTTACATCATGAAACAAAAATAAAACTAGTAATAGTGTTCATTGGTTTTTCCATTTCATCATATTTTTGAGTTGGTATCATGTTGCAACATGGACCAAGCTAGTTGTTTTGCATGTTCCCCATAATAGGTACCCATGTGGGGAACCATAATTTGACTCCCAATCCATGACAACTCCCCAATCAACTTACCAAGTTAGGAAGTCGATAATCAACTTGCCCATGGAACATTCATTTGTTTGCAATGCAGTCTTTTAATGTTTTGATAGAATGTAATGTATGTATAATGGTTAATCTTCAAAGGCAAATAATTTGAAGATGGGAAACCATTAAGTGAATGAAATGTATTGTTTATAATTGCATTTTTATAACGTTTTTAAATCTTAGATAGTTGTTTGCCCTTCCAAAATGTCAATGTGTGAGGTTTCACAAAGTTTTTTCTACACATATTTCTATATTTTATAACTAACTTGCCTCCCTAAGGAACATCCATTCCTTGAGAAACCCACAATTCTTTTAAAAAATTAGCTAATTTGGGAAAATGAAAGAAGAATATTTGGTTTATTAAAACCATACAATTACAAGGAATTATTATTCGCTTGTTCTTTCAATTATATTATAACTATTCATATGTTTATAAAGATCTTCATAAAGAATTTACAACTTTTGGA
>Ga0116229_10011737_pt1 | contig 12830 bp, 12 predicted proteins | sample S1TSphgellanicum_3_FD_87313 | JGI IMG/M metagenome (GOLD analysis project Ga0116229, IMG submission 87313) | Host-associated microbial communities from peat moss isolated from Minnesota, USA - S1T2_Fc - Sphagnum magellanicum MG | ecosystem: Host-associated > Plants > Peat moss > Unclassified...
GCGCTGATGTACACGATGCTGCTGGTCGGCATGGTCGCCGCGGGCCTCGCCTTCGGCCACCTGCTCGCGAATTTCACCGAACTGCGGCTGATCCAGGTCATCCAGGGGGCGGCGGTGGTGACGATGGCGCTGAACCTCACGGCGCTGTGGAAGCAGGAGGCGCGCCATTCGCTCAAGCCCGTGGCGGCGGTGGCCAAGGCGCGCTTTCGCGATTCCTGGCGCGCCTTCAGCAAGCACAGCCGCGCCATCCGCTTCCTGGTCACGGTGGGTCTCGGCACGGCGGCCTTCAACATGCAGGACATCGTCCTCGAGCCCTACGGCGGCGAGATCCTGCATCTGCCCGTCGCGGCGACGACGGCACTGACCGCGATGCTCGCGGGCGGCACCTTGATCGCCTTCTCGCTCGCGGCGCGTTTCCTCGGGCATGGCGCCGACCCCTACCGGATCGCCGCCTGGGGCATCGTCATCGGCGTGTTCGCCTTTGCCGCCGTGATCTTCTCGGCGCCGATGGGCGCGCCGCTGCTGTTTCGGCTCGGCGTCGGGCTGATCGGCATCGGCGGCGGATTCTTCTCGGTCGGCACGCTCGCGGGCGCGATGGCGCGGGAGCGCAACGGCGAGAGCGGACTGGCGCTCGGCGCCTGGGGCGCGGCGCAAGCCACCTGTGCCGGCCTCGCCATCGCCTTGGGCGGTGCCCTGCGCGACGGCATCACGAGCCTCGCGACGAGCGGCGCCTTGGGGTCGGTCGTGACGGGCGCGGCAACGGGCTACCAGGCCGTCTACGGCACGGAAATATTGATGTTGTTCGCCACTCTGGTGGCGATCGGTCCCTTGGTGCGGCGCTCGTACAGCGCCTACACCTTAAGCCAGGGAACCGATCTCGAAGCGATGAGTTACCGGTGAATTTTTTCTTCAAGGGGAAACTGTGATGAACACGGGCGCCTTTACGGGCTATTTCGACGTTGCTCAAGTCGTGCTGTATATCTTTTGGATTTTCTTCGCGGGGGTCATCATCTACCTGCGCAAGGAGGACAAACGCGAGGGCTATCCGCTCGAATCGGAGCGCTCTGCGCACATCAAAGTCCAGGGATTTCCTGCCATTCCGGTTGCCAAGACCTTCAGGCTCGCGACCGGTCACAACATCGTTGCCCCCGTCGCCGGCGGCAATCCGCGCGACAGCCGCAGCCTGCTCGCCCGGGAGTCGAGCCCGATCCCGGGATCGCCGCTCGTGCCGGTCGGCAATCCGATGCTCGCGGGGGTCGGCCCCGGTTCCTGGGTGGAGCGCGAGGATGAGCCGGAAAACATGATCAACGGCGAACCCCTGATCGTGCCGCTGCGGGTGGCCGCAGGATTCTCGGTCGCGAGCGAGGATCCGGATCCGCGCGGCATGGATGTGGTCGGAGGCGACAAACAGATCGCCGGCACGGTCAAGGACCTGTGGGTCGATCGCGCGGAGCCCCAAATCCGCTATCTCGAGGTCGAACTGAAGAGCGGCCGCAGCGTCATCCTGCCGATCCATTTCTCGAAGTTCGACATCGGCCGCGGCCGCGTCAACGTGCGCTCGATCTTGAGCACGCAGTTCGACGACGTGCCGGCGCTGCGCAATCCCGATCGGATCACGAAGCTCGAGGAAGACAAGATCACGGCCTATTACGCCGGCGGCACGCTGTACGCGACGCCCGCCCGCTCGGAGCCCTTCATATGAGTCACGATGATTTCGCCTTCGAACCGATTCGCGGACTTCCCGCCCTGCTGCCCAAGGGCGAGACCCTGCTGTGGCAGGGCTCGCCGAACTGGAAGGCCCTCGCCGTCGAGGCCTACCACGTGCGCAAGGTCGCCGTGTATTTCTTGATCCTGCTGGCCTGGCGGGTGCTCAACGGCATGCATGCAGGTCAAAGTCCGACGGATGTCGCGACGGGGTGCCTCTGGCTCACCGGTCTCGGCAGCGTCGCGATCGGCCTGTTGGCGCTGCTCGCGTATTCGAGTGCGCGCGTGACGGTCTATAGCATCACGAGTCACCGGATATTGTTGCGCCATGGTGTCGCCGTGCAACTGACCATGAACGTGCCCTTCGATCTGCTCGAGTCCGCGGCCGTCACGCGCCGGGCGCTCGACACCGGGGATCTGGCGATCGCCGTACGGCCGGATCAGCGCGTGGGCTATTTCACGACGTGGCCGCACGTGCGTCCGGGGTACTTTGCCCGGCCACAGCCGAGTTTCCGCGCGCTGCCCGATGCTCCACAGGCCGGAGCCGTGCTGCAGGCGGCGATGCTCGCGCATGCCGCACCGGGTACGATTCGAGTCGCGAGTGCCATCACGGGTTCAGAACCCCAGCTTGCCGCCGGCGCGCGTCGTCGCGGCGTTGCCACGGCCTAGGAGGAACGCCATGAGTGCGCACGTCGAAGTCGAAATGCTGCCCAAGGGTGCTCTGATCGGGGCGGGCCTGCTGGTCGCCGCCTCGCTGGCCATCGTGTCCCTCGCGCGTCTCACCCATTATCAGCCCGCGCAACCCGAGGCGAGCAGCATCGTGAGCCGCGAGGATCTGCGCTTCGCGGACCGCCGCGACGGCGCCATCACGATCTATGCGAGCGACGGCGATCGACTCGTCGATACCCTGCCTCCCGGCACGAACGGCTTCGTGCGCGGCGTCATGCGCGGCCTCGCGCGTGACCGGCGTGCCGAGCACGTCGGTGAGGAGGCTCCGTTTCGCCTGACCCGCTGGGCCAACGGTCGCCTGTCGCTCGATGATCCTTCGACGGGGCGGCACGTCGATCTGGAAGTGTTCGGAATCACCAATTCGGGCGCTTTTGCCGACATTCTGACGGCCGCCACGCGAGCGAAGGAAACACCATGAGCGAGAATGCGCTCGACGCGGCCCCGCCCGAGATCGCGTCGGCGGCCGATGCGACGCGCCTCGCCGAGGCGAACACGCTGCTGAGTCCGCGGTTCTACAAGACCGATTATGCACAGCTCGAGAAGGTCGACGTGGCTCCCGTGCGGCGCGAGTGGGATCAGATGATCGCGGAGTTCAAGCGCGACGTGAATCGGGATCATTTCGAGCGAAACGCGCAGTTCGATGCCGAGGTGCGCGAGCTGCCGCCGGCTCTGCACCAGGAGTTTCTCGATTTCTTGATCAGTTCGGTGACCGCCGAGTTCTCGGGTTGCGTGCTGTACAGCGAAACCAAGCGACGCCTGACGAAGAACGCCGACATGCGCGAGCTCATGGGATTCATGGCCCGCGATGAGGCCCGCCATGCGGGTTTCATCAACCAGGCCTTGAAGGATTTCGGCCTCGGGGTGGATCTCGGCTTCCTGCGCAAGGACAAGAAGTACACCCACTTTCGCCCCAAGTTCATCTATTACGCGACGTATCTGTCGGAGAAGATCGGCTACGCCCGCTACATCACGATCTTCCGGCATCTCGAGAAGCATCCGGAAAAGCGCTTCCATCCGATCTTCCGTTGGTTCCAAGAATGGTGCAACGACGAATTCCGGCACGGCGAGGCGTTTGCGCTGATCATGCGCGCGCAGCCCGAGCTGCTGCGCGGACTCAACAAGCTCTGGATCCGCTTTTTCCTGCTGGCCGTGTTCGCGACGATGTACGTCCGCGATCACAATCGGCCGATCATGTACGACGCCTTCGGGATGGATCCGACCGACTACGACTACACCGTGTTTCGGATCACCACGGACATCTCCAAGCAGGTGTTTCCGATTTCCCTCGACATCGACCATCCGGCCTTCCGCACGGGCCTCGAACGCCTGCGCATCATTGCGCAGGCCATCGATGCGGCGAAGCGCCGCGGCGGGCTCGTCGGCGGCCTGAAGCGCCTCGGGCTCATGGCGGCGGCCGCCGGCACGTTCGCACGGCTCTATCTGCTTCCCGTGCACAACCATGCGTTGCCCGATCAGGTGTGCATGGTGCCCGCCTGGTGAATACCGTTCATCGCTGCAAGGGCGGGTGTCCATGATGGCCTATGGGCAGCCCGCACTGTTCGCCGTGCTCGTGTGGTGGTTCACGACCGGCGCCATCCTGTTCTTAGATGGCCTTGCGCCGCGCACGTTTCGCGTCAGTTTCGCGGCGGCGACGGGGCTGCTCGGCGTCGCGCTGTACGGGCTGCGGCAGAGCATGACCGACACGAGCGCCGGCGGCGCCTACGCGGCCTTCAGCTGCGCAATTCTCGTCTGGGGCTGGCTCGAGATGAGTTTCTTGATGGGCTTCATCACGGGGCCGCGCCGGCAATCCTGTCCGCCCGGCTGTACGGAGTGGCCGCGCTTCCTCCACGCAACCCAGACCATCATCTACAACGAACTCGCCACCTTGGGCTTGGGCACCCTGCTGTTCGCGATGACCTACGGCGCGCCGAACCGGGTGTGCTTCTATACCTATGCCGTGCTCTGGAGCATGCGCTTGAGCGCCAAGCTGAATCTGTTTCTGGGCGTACCGAACACCGGGGAGAAATTTCTGCCCGAGCATCTGCAATATTTGACCGGCTACTTTCGCAAGCGCCGCATGAACCTGCTGTTTCCCGTCTCGATCACGGCGGCCACGGCGGTCCTCGTGTTGTTGCTGCGCCGGTGTTTCGTGGCCGGCGATGCCGGGTCACCCGCGGGCCTCGGAGCCACGGGCACCCTCCTCGTCACGAGCCTGTTGGCCTTGGCCGTGCTCGAGCACTGGTTCATGGTGCTGCCGCTGCCCTCGGAGCGGCTCTGGAGCTGGGGCTTGCAAGGTCGCGACACGACCAAGGGCCCGGGAGCGGCGCGGCAGGCCGTGTAGGCTGCGTTGGACGCGTCGGACGTTTCGGCCGGCACGCGTCCGGCCGCCTACCCGGGAACTTTCCGCCGCGATCCCCGCTCTACCGGAGTTGAGGGACACGGCGTTCGGGAGGATTCAACGTGGTGACATCATCGCATTGGCTGGCCGCGCTCGCGGCGGCGGTTGTCGGCGTCGGCTGCGCGACAGGCTCCGCGCGCGCGGACGACGGTGTCGGTGCCCCGGGATCGCATGAGCCCGGAACCTGGGCCGAGCACAAGTACTCCTTCGCGTATTTGGGGTTCACCTCGACTTATTCCTGCGACGGTCTTGCGGACAAGCTCAAGGTCTTGCTGCTCGCCGCGGGCGCCCGCCCGGACGTGAAATCCACACCGGGAGCCTGCGCGGCGCCGTTTGGCCGGCCCGACAAGTTCGCACGCGCCGATTTGACGTTCTATACGCTCGTGCCCGATACCGCGGCGAAGACCCCCGACCCGAAGGCGCCGGCGGCGAAGCCGGTGGACGGGGTCTGGCGCAGCGTGACCCTCCAGCCCCACGCCCCGCGTCAGCTCGCGGTCGGTGACTGTGAGCTCGTCGAGCAATTCCGGGAGTCGGTGCTGCCGATGTTCGCGACCCGCAACATCGACAGTCACACGACCTGCATCCCGCATCAGGAGTCGGGATCGACGCTCGCGCTCTCGTTCGAGAGTTTCGCGGCGGCACCGCCGGCGCCCGCCGTGGCTGACAATCGCTGACGGGGGGCGACTCGAGAGGGAGCGGCGAGCCTCTGATCCCTCGAGCACCGACCATTCATTCGAACGTATACGCGAGCGATACGCCCACCGTGCGTGGGCGCGACAAATACTCCACCCGATAATCCGGATAGAAGTTCGCGTTCTTGAGCACGGGTCCCGCGGCCGAAATGCCGGCCTGGTTCGTCAAGTTGTTGACGTAGAGCTTGGTGCGCAGATGCTCGCCGATCAGCAGGCTCGCGGATGCGCCGAGCATCGTGAAACCGCCCAATTCCTGGTAGCCCGAGGCCGTCGAGTTGATCTGGGTCGTGACCTGGCTGCGGTAGGAGCCGTCGACGTGCGCATCCAGCGTGAGGCCGGTCGTCAGCGGGTGCAGCCAGCCGACCCCGGCGGTCAGCGTCTGCTTCGGCACGTAGGGCAGGAGGTTGCCGTCCTCGGCGCTCAAGATCGTCTCACCGCGGTCGGTGATCGTGAAGTTGCTCGAAATCCGGGCGTCCGTATAACCGTAGCCGAGTGATGCCGACCACCCTCCCCCGAGCTGTCCTTCGAATTCGAGTTCCAGACCCTTGCTCACCGCCGTGCCGCCGTTCGCGACGTAGGCGCTGTCGCTGAAATCGAATAGCTGGATCTGGATGTCCGACCAATGCATGAGGTAGACGTCGCCGCTGAACCTGAGCCAGTGGGCGGCCGTGCCCTTGAGGCCCAGCTCGTAGTTCTTGACCGTGTCGGGGTTGAACTTCGCGGTCGACGGGGAATCGCAGAACACGCAGGTGCCGATCGCGCTCGCATTCGCCCCGCCATGGCGAAACCCTTCGGAGTAGGTCGCATAGGCGCGCAACGTCTCGGTCAGCTCGTAACCGCTGTTGAGCTTGAAGAGGTGATTGTGAAACGGCTGATTGCCGGACGCGATCGTGCTGCCGAGCGCATCGGTCAGGTTCGCCGGCGGCGGCAGCGTCGAGAAGTAAGGACCGCCGTAGGGAATCGTCTGATACAGGTTCTGGGACACGTCTTGCCAGAACACCCGCACACCGCCCGTGATCTGCCAGCGCGAGGTCGCGTGCAACGTCAACTCGCCGTAGAGGGCGCGATCGAGGAACTCGGAGTTTCGCGCATAGGTGTAGTTCGTGTCGGTCGGCGACAGGTCCGCGGGGGCCGTCCCGCCATTGTATTGCGTGATGTAGTCGCCGAAGGTCGCATAGGAGCTGCCGAGCGCCTGGTTCACCGCATTCGCCGATCCGGGCAGCAGCGACCAGGCGGCGAAACCGGGAATGGTTTCGTACTGGAAGAGGTCGTTGTTTTCGTGCCGGAAGAAGCCGCCCACCGTGTAGTCCCAGGTGCCGCCGGTCTTCGATACCAGGCGTAGTTCCTCCACCAGCGAGGTATCCGTGTAGTTGGTGATGAATTCCGTGCTCGCGCGCGGATAGTTGCCGTAATAGAGCGGACTCTCGGCGTTATAGTTTAAGAGGAAGGCCGACTCGTCGTAGTTGCTCTTGTCCTGGTTGCGGGCATAGGAGGTCGACGAGGTCACGGTCGCGAAGCCCAAGTCTCCGGTCACGGTGAGTGCTCCCAAATCGACGATGCGGTGATCCGGGGCGATCGGGATGAGCACGTCGTCCACGTACGAGAGTCCCTCCGTCTCGCGCGAAAACGCGTTGGAATGATCGTCCTGCCGGTCGTACGAGAACGCGACGTCGAGGCCCGGCGTCGCGTGCCAGAGCAGGGAGATGCGCGCATAGTCGGAGGTCGCCGAGTCGATGTCGTGCAGCGATTGTGTCGTGAAGTTACTGGTCGCGGGACTCCCCGGGTCGGCGAGTACCGGCTGCGCGTTCGGGCCGAACACGATCGCGTTGCCGGCGTCGATGAAACCCGCAATCGTCTTGTAGCCGGCGTTCAAGCGCAGGGCGGCCGTGTCGGTCAGCGGGATGTTGATGAGGCCGTTCAACGAGTACGACCCGTTTGCGGCATGGCTCGTGTCCGAGGCATCGGCATCGACCTCGGCGCTGAACTTGCTCGGGTCCGGCGGGTTGTGGATGATGCGGATCGTCCCGGCGACGGCGCCCGAGCCGTACAGCGTGCCTTGCGGGCCGCGCAGCACCTCGACGCGCTGGATGTCCTCGAGATTCAGGTTCACGAACATCGGCACTTCGTCGACGTAGGTGGCGACGAGCGGCACGCTCTCCCACGGCAGATAGGCCGAGCCGCCCGGGTCGTTCGCGTTGAGGCCGCGAATGATGATGTTGCTGTTGCTGCTGTTGCCGCGCGGCCCGAGGTCGGGAATGTTGATGCCGGGAAGCAGCCGTGCGATGTCGCTCAAGTTCGTGATGCCGGCCGACTGCAATGCCTGGCCCGACACGGCGGAGATGTTGTAGGGCACGTCGATGAGGTTCTGCTCGCGCCGATTCGCGGTCACGACGATTTCCTGCAGCGTGTCGGTGGAATCCTCGGCGAAGACGGCGGGCGCGAGACCGAGTGCCAGGCCGATCGCACCCGCGATGCTGAGGCGCGGCGCGCGCGGCGGACGGCGCGACCTAAGACGGCCCGGACGTGCCGGGATCGGCGGATCGGCAGGGGACGCGGATGTCACGGTCATGGAACTCCTCGTGCGGACTTAACGGTGCGAGTGCGGGTCCTGTGGGCAGCCGGGCGCGCGCCGGCCGAGCAGGTATTCGTCGATCAACTGATGGAAACGATGGCGGTCGAAGCTCGGGAAATGGCCGCCGTGCACCACGTTGACGGGCAGCTCGCGCAGCCGGCATAGGCTCTCCACATAGTCGTCGCGATTCGAGTGATAGGCGTCGTCGAGCAGCGGACCGTCGTAGAGGGCATCTCCGGAGAACAGCACGCCGCTCGCGCGCTCCCAGAGCGCGATGGATCCTGGCGAGTGTCCCGGGACATGCAGCACCTCGAAATGGCGGTCGCCCAAGTCGATGACGTCGCCGTGCTCGAGCAGCCGGGTGGCCGGCGCGGGCAGCACACGGTAGGTGCCGGGGTCGAAGCCGCCGGGCGGCAGGCGCTCGAACATCTCGAGTACCGCAAAGCGCGTCGCGAGCGTGCGCTCGGGATCGGGTGCCGCCAGAATGTCGGCCTCGCTCGCATGGCAGGCGCGCTCGGCGAATTCGTGGTGATTGCCGATGTGATCGAAATGGGCATGACTCGCCACGGCAATGAGGGGCGTCTCGTGCAGCCAGGGCAGCTCGGCACTCAAACTGACGCTGCCCAAACCAGAGTCGAGCAGCAGGCAGCCATCCCGGCCGCGCACGTGCCAGACGTTGCAGCGGTAGAAAGGGAAGATGCCGGGTTCGAAAATGTGGGTGATGCCCTCGCCCAGCGCCTGTGCCGCGAACCACGGGGTCGACGGCGGCGAGCTGGCCGGGGTCACGGGGTTAATTAGATTAACCATTCTTACAAAAAGAGTAGCGGCAGGTTACCTGCTTTGCAAGCCACGGCGCCTGCCTTTAGAGTGACTGGAAGGCGCAGCGGCAGGACACCACGGCGCATTGCTCGAATTTGGCGCACAACCGAGGCTCATGATCCATTGCACGCACCAAAATGATTCGCCTGCGCGGCGGGCAGGGTTTGCTCAGGTCCTGGCCCTCGCCCTCGGCCTCGCGGCGGGGCCGCTGCACGCCGAGGAGCAGCCGAGTCCCGCGATGCTCGCCACCGTCGAGGCCCTTGCGAAGTTCATGAGTGCCCTGCCGGCCGAGCACGCGGATCCGATGTTCGCGGTTCGGGGCGTTTGCATCGTCGAGAATTTTGCGCCGTTCCTGTTTTGCGGACCGCATGCCGTCGAGCGCTGGGAAGCCGGATTTCGCGCGCACTCCGCAGAGGAAGCGCTGACGGGCATCGAGGCGCACTTCGGCGCCGCTCACGATTTCACTGCAGCGGGCGGACGCGCCTACTTCTCACTGCCGACGACGTGGATCGGACTCACGCACGGTCGGCATTTCGAGGAACACGGTGCCTGGGCGTTCGTGCTGCGGCAAAGCGCCGGCACCTGGCGCATCGAGGGCTATGGCTGGGGCGTGACCGACTATACGGAGGCCGCACCCTGAGGGTGACGGCTGCGGCGCGTTCCTTAAGGAACGGCCGGCGCGCTCGTGGTGGCAGCGCGCCGGTCGTGGGTCGGTCCAGGGTCGGTCAGTGCCCGGCGACCAAGGAGGCCGTCGGCGGCGCCGTACCGTCGGTCGGTGCCGCCGCGGGGGCGCTGGCGATGACGCCGCCGGTCAGTTCCGGATAGTCCTTGGCCATGCTGACGCCGTAGAGCGGTTTGAACACCCCTTGGTGACAGGTGGCGCAATTGATCTTCGCCACGTCGCCCAACACGCCGAGCCGGTGCTTCGGGAACGTGCCCGTGAGCGGCACCAGGTAATCATTGTTGAGTGCGCGTACCATGCGGATGCCGTAATAAGCCGTGGTCCGCTCCGGCGTGCTCGCATCCCAGGACGCGATCGAACGCGTATTGTGGCAATACGTGCAATTGACGCCGAGCCCCTGCGACATGCTGATCATGAGCGAATAAGTGCCCTCGGCGCTCAAGGTCGAGGCTCGATCGCCGCTCGGCAGCGCGCTCGTCGAAATCACGCGAATCTCGTTGGACTTCAACAGATATTCCGTGAACGGGTCGTCCGGCAGCGAGGCCAAGTTGATGGCCTTGGTCGGATGGCCCTCGCCGGAATTCTCGGCGGTCAAACCGGAGGACTTGTCCGGCTGTTCGAACCAGACGTTCTGCGGCACGACATGCCCGCGGTGACAGGTATAACAGGTCACACCGGTCTTGCCGACGTGTTCTTTCCAGTTGGTATTGATATAGCGGGTCATCTGCAACATGCGTCGCGCCACGCGCTTGGTATAGCGATCGTCGCTCGCCATATTGCCGACGTGACAGTAATTGCAGCTCTGCTCAGGCGGCGCGACCCACTGCGTCATGGCGAGCATGACACGCGTGAACTGAGCGACGTTCAAGTCCTTCAGAACCTCGATGTTCTGGTACACGGCGCTCGCGAGCGGTCCCTCCGCGGGCGCCGCCGGCAGCGCCGCGGGAACCACGTTCTCCTTGGCGATTGCCGCGTCGTCGCGCGGATTGATGACGACGTCCATGGCCGTGCCGCGGTAACCCTGTTGCACCGCCTCGACGGGCGGCCGTTCGCAGGCGCTCAACCCTGCGAGTGCGACGACCACCAGGGCCGGAGCGATGCTGACTCTCATGACGTTTTTCACTCTCGCTACCCTCATTTCGGCGCGCCGGGCAAGGTTGCCGGATCGATGACGGTCGGCCACACCTGGGGATACATCGGCGCCACGTGGTGCTTCACGGCCCACAGGTACCAGTTATCGACGACCGTGCCGGTCAGCAAGATGCCGATCCCGCCGCAAAGCGGACAGAGGACGGCGAACCACCACGCCCAGCGATGGATCGATTCGAAAGTGGCATTGAACCCCATGGTCCAGCGCCAGAATAGCGCGGCGCGCTCCGCGGCCGTGCCGCGATCGACGATCTGTTCCAACTCGCGGTCGCCGCCGAATCGGCTCACGGCGAGGATGGTGCCGCCGTGCATGGCGAACAGCAGCGTCGAGCCGTAGAGAAACGCGATCGAGAGGCAATGAAAGGGATTGTAGAACAGGTTCCCGTAGCGCAGCGAGAAGGCCGCGACCCAGTCGAGATGCGGGAAGATGCCGAACGGCACCGCCTCGCCGAAGCTGCCCATCAGCACCGGGCGGATGATGCCGAGCACCAGATAGAGCCAGATCGCGGCGGCGAATGCCCAGGCCACGTGCGTGCCCATGCCCAGTGCGCGGGCGCGCCGGTACATGCGCAGCCACCACAGCAGCACCGACGAGGTCAGGAAAAATCCGGCCATGAGCCACCAGCCGCCATCCTGCAGCCGCGGCAGATGCAGTCCGTTCGACGGTGCCGGGGGCTCGAGCGCCAGCCAGGGCAGCTGGCGCACGAACTGCACCGGGTTCCAGTCCACCGACGCCAACATGTTGAGACCGATGATCTCGAAGGCGATGAAGCCACAGAGCAGCGACAAGAGGCCCGTCGTGCCGAGATAAAACGGTCCGATCTGAGCGTCGCCGAAGCGTCCGATCCAGTAGGCGAAGAACGGCTTTCCCTGCCGTGTCCAGGTTCCGTCGAGGGCCGCCCCTTCGTAGGCGGCCGCGCGGATCTGCACGCGCGTAAACAAATTCTGATATTCGGCCATGATGTTCCCCTAGGGCAATGAGTTCAGCGCCAGATCGACAGGTTCAGCCACCAGCCCCACCACTCGGGCCAACCCCGAGTCCAGAACGGACCGCTGATCAGAATGCAGACGGCGCTGAAGAAACCCGCACCGATTGCCAGAAACAAACCAAGACGATGAATGCCGAGCGTGCCGATCGAGTAGCCGATCGCATCGCGGAAGTAGACGTTCTCGTCCTCGGAGGTCTTCATCGTTTCGCCCTTCTTCGGGTTCGCCGCCGAGAGAATCAGGCCGCCATGCAGCGACAGCGCGAACGTGGTCGCGAAGAAGAAGCTCACCGCGATCATGTGCGCGGGATTGTAGTGAAAATGCAGATACTGATAACCCGTGTTCGACACCCAGTCCAGGTGACTGAAGATGCCGTACGGAAAGCCATGTCCCCACGCGCCGAGAAGCAGCGGGCGGAAGACCTCGAGTGTCGCGTAGGCGAGGATCGCCGCGCCGAACGCGAAGGGCACGTGAAAGCCGATGCCGAGCTTGCGGCAGATTTCGACCTCCCTGAGTGCCCAGGAGACGAAGGCGCCCAAGGCGCACATCGTAATGAGCTGCCACAGCCCTCCCTCCTTGAGGGGTGCCAACCCCAGGCCGTAACTCAAATCGGGTGGAGCAATGTTGATTTGCCACACGTTCCACGTGGGTCCCATCGCCGCACCCCACACGATCAGCAAGGTGCCGATCAGCGCGCAGAACGCCGTCGTGACGCCGAAGAACCCGACGTAGAACGGCCCCACCCAGAAGTCGAACAGGTCGCCTCCCAGCAAAGTGCCGCCGCGGACCCGGTATTTTCTCTCGAAGCTGAGCATCGCCATGTTTGAGCTCTCTCTAACCTGATTGACCCGTCGATCGTTCGAACCTAGACAAATCCGCTGCTTCCGGCAGCGGACGAGAGTGCATCTCGTGAAAGACCCCCTCGCCCGCCGCCATCAGCATGCTGCTCTACTACTGCGCCGGTGCCGGCAGCGTCGACATGTGCTGGGCAGCGGCGGACGGAGCCGCGTGACCGCCGAGCCAATTGAACTTGTCGGTGCTGAGCAGGATGAAATGAATCACCAGTGCCAAAACGAACAAGAACGTGAACAGCGCTAC